>JAABUX010008381.1_pt1 | contig 11935 bp, 22 predicted proteins | sample 5561851 | NCBI WGS metagenome assembly JAABUX01 (sample SAMN10711883, study PRJNA513361) | rock metagenome | isolation source: Antarctica rocks | place: Antarctica: Victoria Land, Richard Nunatak red sandstone | collected 2016-01-03 | reverse complement strand
GTAGGCTATACGTGTAGCTTCGATTGAGACCTCGGCCATGGAGAGCAAGGGATTTGGACATGTTTATGCACTCAAATGCACTGTCTGTCGTAGGCGAAGGACGTCCGGAACAGCGTCGACCTGCCGAGGTCGCCGTCCAACAAGGCCGGCAGCGCCGACGGGCTTGGCAGCCGCGGCCCCGCAGGGTCCGCCGACAAGCCTCTGCTTTCGCCCATCCGGAGGGTGAGAAGGCGCCCTCTCAACGCCTAACCCAAGTACAGCACAGCAAGGAGCGTTCGAGCAAACTCTGCTACATCGGCCTTGCTGACTGCGGTCATGCGCCAAGCGAGTGTTGCACTACCCAACAGTCTCAAGTGTACAATTGCTGCAAAGCCCTGGGGCATCGCGGCAGGCTAGCGGCCGGGCTACCTCGAGGGCGCTGCTGCCGACGGTGCCGGCGGCGCTGGAGGGTCTGGAGCTGGGCCCCATCATCGGCAAGGGCAGCTACGGCTCCGTCTACCGCGGCTCCTACCAGAAGCAGCACGTCGCCGTCAAGGCATGACCCCGGGCCGTCAATCCCGCGCCCTGTCACCTGGATGTCTTGGTCCACTGGAGTCAACGACAAAGGGTCGTTGCACGACGTGACTGACGCACTTGTCACGTGACTCTTCAACCCCTCATTTTCATTACGTTTGTTTAAGGATACAAACCCGCCAGTCACTCTGTGGCTGCTCTGTGCCACTGCTGATCCCCAGGAAGCGCGGGCGCAGGTGATGTGCACGAAGGATGTGAAGTTTTCGGCAGACGGGCGCCCACTGGAGGCAGCGCTGGCGGAGGGCCTGGAGCACCCGGGCATCGTGCGCACCGTCGCGAGCGCGGTCACCGGCGCCGGGGCGGGCGACCCGGCCGGCGAGACCTGGCTCGTCATGGAGCTCTGCAATGGCGGCGACCTCCAGGTGTGTGACCGTGGAAGCGGTGCCAGGCCGCCATGCGCAGCAGCAGTGCCGGCATGCTGCTGATTCGGGGTCGGGTTTGACCCAGCTACACTCTGCACCAACGTCCCTGATCCTGCATCCTTCCCCACGAATGACCCAAGCATGGCAGGTATGAGACCAGCACCCACCGATGCCCGGAAGATTCCTCTCGGAATAAACATTCATCTGCAAACTTCACGTGTGAGCGTCTCGCTCCGACCGCCATCCCTGAACAGCTGCACGCCGCGTGCGCAGGCGGCGGTGGACCGGGGCCTCCTGCGCAGTGGCAAGCGGACGCAGTACGACCCGGCGGACATGGCCAAGGTGCTGGACATCGCCGGCCAGGTCGCGGCGGGGGTGCAGCACCTGCACGCGCGTGGAATCGTGCACGGCGGTGCGCACTCCGACACGCCCCTGCTGCACAGTCCGCTGTCTCCTGGAGAGCATCACGTCTTCTACACTGCATGGGCAGGCGTTCATGGTGGCATTGCCATTTTGAGAAGACCAGCGGCTCTTGAAGGGACGTCTCAGTGCTCGTTGGCTGAGGCAGCCAGCGCTGTGACACTTGATACGTCTTGACACGAAGGCTCTGCTCCCCAGACCAACTCAGCACATACGGCATTAGCGTGTGCGCCTGCCTGACACGTTCTCTTTGCGCGCGCAGACGTGACGGGCGGCAACGTGATGCTCCAGCGCAGCCGGGAGGGGGCGGCGGGGTACGAGGCCAAGATCGCCGACTTCGGCATGGCCCGCGACTTCAGCGTCCAGGACCGCATCCAGACGCGCATGTACGGGACCGTCACCCACATGCCCCCGGAGCTCATCAAGAGCGGCACTGCCAGCAAGGCCGTCGACGTGTACGCCCTGGTGCGGCACTTGAAGCGACCACATCTCACGGCAGCGTGCCGGGCATAGGTTCTCCTGCAGCCGACACTCCATGACGTCCGGATCAGTACAATGCCCACCTCAGTCTACGCTTGAAACAAGCGCAGACAGCGCAGCCTGTTCCGACCACCACGGTCCCCTTTTCCTGAGCTTGCACGATGAGTAGATGTGGCCTTGACCATGATGTGGACGCCCACGTGCAGGGCGTGCTGCTGTGGGAGATGCACCACGGGTGCCGCGCGTGGGCGGGCATGACGCAGTCGCAGATCATCCACGCGGTCGCCATCTGCAAGCAGCGCCTGACCTTCGCGCGGGAGCTGTCGGACTCGCAGGCCGTTGTCGCGTACTTTCACCTCGCCGACACCTGCCTGGTGCGCCATGCAATATCTGGTCCTGCTCGCGTTGAACCGTCATGATGTACCTGTGATATGCGCGTGTGACCCTGTGATGGCGTGGAGCCTGCTGCTTGCAAGGTTACGAGCTTCATGCTTGCCTTACGGTGTGACGTCACAGACCAGGGCAACAGCTCGGACACTCTCGGGCCAGTGGGCAAGGCTGCAACAATCAACTAATTCAGGTGTCCACAGCATAACCGCGCGCTGACGCTGAGTCCCATCTGCAGGCCTGCGACCCGGACGCGCGTCCGTCCATCGACGCCGTCGTCTCGCAGCTGGCCGTCATCGACGCCCAGTACAATCAGGAGCCCGTGCCGATCACGCAGCAGCAGCTCGCGCCGTCGCCTCACATGGCGCCGCCGCAGCCGGCAGCTGCTGATGGCTACACTCCCGCCGACCTTGTATTTGCGGCTGCGAAGTGAGCGGCCGCCGAGCTGTGTCCTGCGTCTGCTGCCTGAGGCGTTTGCAACGCCACTGTGGTGCCACAGCCGTATTCTGGGATGCTATGACAGCCTCGACAGCGGCGCTGGCGCGGCACTGCAACCGCCTGGGTGGTCCTGTACCTTTTTGCCTGCGCGGATCCTGCTGGTTTGTGCTTCGTTGCGCCAGCTCATCCGGCGTGCTGTCCGGCGAGACATTTTTGACACATCTTTCAGACGCTGCAGCAGGCGTCGCTCTTCGTGCTTGGGTGTTTGGCAGATTTGATGTCTAAGGCAATGGTCCAAGCTGCGAGGGTCAACGTGGCGATCCCACCTCCGATGAGCCCTGCTTTCCCCGTGTGTGTAGACTCTTGAAGAGACTTTCTTCCCGTGGGATCAACGTTATAGGCTGCAAACTTGTCTGTTGGTTTTACCGCATGACGACATCATCGAACACAGCGTGCGCGCTTGCTGAAGCATATTGTTTGGGTCGGTCTGGAAAGCATTACTCCTTCAGCAGAGCACTTGAGCAGATTGTGTGCAGGACCATGCTTGCATTGGCTTTGTGTCGCTTAGACTGTAATTGGCTGTGAGGGTGAGCCCGTGTTTACTTATCTACAGCTGAGAAGTCCAACCTGGGCAGTGCTCTCAATCATTGGTGTGCTGGGCCTCCATACTCGTCGTGGATGGTCTCACATGGGACATGCGGCATCGACCCACGCATAGAACAACTATGGAAATGTGGTGAGCAAACCAGCAAGGGAGAAGCGACATCAAGCTGTAATGAATCCATCGAAACTTCTGTGATCAGGGCAAGCTTTGCCGGGCAGCTCGATCCTACGGTGGCGTCAAAACTCCAACAAAAGACTTCAGCACATGGCCGTCAGCCTTGCTTCGGCATTCACAGTTCATCTAGACAGTGCGGGATGATAATGAAACGTAGCATATGTTGATGACTGACATTTCCCCGGTGACATTCGTCCAGTGCGCTGGTTGCCCATGGCAGGAGGGAGCTGACTTGGTCCGTGGCGCCAGAGCGCGTATCATCTGAGCTGGCTTGCACTGGTGCGGCGGCGGGAGACTGCGCCTCCCGTCGACGCTCCAGCGAAGAATAGGTCTGCACTACGTGGCTCAAGCTGACTGGCGGGCGGAACCCACTTTCCGGTCTTGGCTGTGTGGAAGCTGATACATGTTGCAACTACTATTGAACACATGAATATCGTCGGACGGTGGCTACATTGGCCGTCCGCGCTGTCACAGCTCCCTTGCCGTCATGCCCAGCAGTAGGCTCCGGGCGACGCTCTGGTGGGCGGCGTCAGCAACCGCAGCCGGCTGCTCTGCGCTGCAGCGGGAACAGGGCTGTGGACTGCCGGATGGAGCGCAGTCGCAGCGCCAGCGGCAGCCTGCACAGGAGATGCTGCAGCAGGCGAGGGCCGCTGCTCCCACAGCGGGGCCGGCATGGCCGCTGCCTGATGATGCGGCCAGGCCGCAGCCGCTTCGCAGCTGCCGCCGTCCAGCTGTGCGGGGGGCAGCGCCTCGTCCGCGAGCAGGCTATCGCCAAGGCTGTCTATGTCAACGTCCTGCGCGGGGGAGGCGGCGGCGGCGGCCGTCGCGGACCGCGCGCTGGGCGGCTCCTGCGCCGGGGCCGTCGCAGAGCCGCGCAGTGCCTCCGCACCCTGCATACGTAAGGAGCTGCGTTATAGCAAATGTAGCGACAGCGTGCCTGCGTGATGCCATTAACAACGGGAAAGGATCTGCTTGCAGCGTGATGGTTAGCTGCTTTTTACCACAGTGATGATCACGGTGGCTGCTGCTGTGGGATGGCGCACCATCGTGTCGGAGGCGTCCTCCTCAGACGCGCGCTCCAGCGTCGTGTATGCCGGCGCTGCAATGACTCGCTTTGGCTTTGCCGCGCCCCGCGACACCCGTCGAACCTGCTGCAAAGCACCTTCATCATGTCACGTGGTCGGCAATAGCAACAATGGCACATCGACGTTGCCACGGACAGAGCGATAGGCAGGTGACTTCCGTGCACATGGCAGAGCACCGCACATCTGAGTAGTGTCACTCTGTAATAAGCGGTACGCAATGCGCAAAGCAGCACCTGTGCGCGGGGCGAGGCTACGGACGACGATCCGCCACCGCCGCCGCCGCCGAGCGGCCGGTTGACGCCGTGCGTCTTGAGATAGATGCCGCAGGCGTTGCACATGACCAGCCCGGTCGCGCGGTCCTTGCGCCACAGCGGCGTGTTGGCGGTGCCGCAGTTGCCACAGGTCGTGCCCGGCCGCCCGGAGCAGCTGCCCCCCGCGCGGGCAGCGGAGCCCGTAGACGCGCGTCCGCGGCCCAGGTTGCTCTTGCGCGCCGTCGGCAGAGACGCGCGGCGTGCCGCCACGGGCGAGCTGGTCGGCGTCAACTCGCTGCGGGTGGCAAGCTTTGGGTCGATATGAGGAGGTCGGCAGATGATGGAGGCCGCGTCGCAAGCAGCGAGCCAACAGCAGACATGAGGCGCGGAGATGAAGCACGAAATGTTTATAGTGTCTTATGCGAGAGCTGCTGCAAAGGAACGAGTGCCTCTGCAAACTGCGACATTGACAGGGGCAGCGGCGGCGCACTGGGAGCGGCGGCGGGAGGTGACGGAGACGAGGGAACCCGCGCTGACGGAGCGGTCCTGTTTCAACGCCACCAGCGCCTCGACCGCGAACTCGACGCTGTCAGACTGCCCGCTGTCCTCGCCGGCGGACCCCAGGGTGTCCAGCAGCGCCGCCCGCCGCGCCTGCAGCGTCTCGGCGCCTGCCTCCCGCGCCGTCGTGGGTCCTGTGATGAGACAGGCGGCGTTGGCTGAGCGCACAGCTACGTCCAGACAACGATCATCCACAGGGAAGTTGGTATGTGCATGGCTGTCATGTGATGTCAGATACCTTTTCATGACAGCAGTCACTGTCAAGGTGGCCTCCTGTCACCGACTGACAGCTGCCGAGATGTGCAGTGGGTGGTGATACCCCGACTGTGGCGTTTAAGAGAGAGCGCTCACCGTCTTCGTCCGAGGCGCCGTCGTCGGAATCCATCGGCGACGCGCCGCCGTCGGTGGCGACACCGTCGGCGACGTCCCAGGCGCGGGGCACCCGCTGGCGCACGGACCGCCGAGTGCGGCCGCCGGCCACCGTGCCCGTCTCGCCGCCGCTGCTGCACTGGCCGCTGTCCTCGGTGGAGCCCGTCTGCTGCGGCTGCTGAGACGTCCTGCGGCGCTTGCCCAGCACCGCAGGTCTGCCGCCGCTGCCGCCCAGCGACTCGCGGCCGGCGCTGAGCTCCACGTCCGTGGCGTCGTCCTCGCTGCCGGACGCGGCTGCCAACGACGCGCGCTGTGCGACCTGTACGGCAACAGCGGTGAGTCAGATTGAGTTGGCTACAGACCGGCTGAGATCAGCACAAGTGTCCGCACTGCCATCCCTTGCACAACGCAGCTGCATCATCACGAGCAGGCCACTCGCACAAATGCAAGATCTGCATGCTCTGATGCTCCATCACGGACCAGGCCTCACCTGTGCGTGGTCGATGAGCTGCAGCGGGCGGTGGAAGCCGTGGTTCTTGTAGTAGATGCCGCACGCGTTGCACATGACGATGCCCGTCAGCGGGTCCTTCCGCCACAGTGGCGTGTCCGCCGTCCCGCAGTTGGCGCACGCTTTGGGCGGCGGCTTGGCGGCCGTCGCCGCCTGCTCCGGTCCGTGCGACGCCATCGGCGTGCCCGCGCTGTGCGCCGGGCTGCTGACTGCCGGTCGCTGCTGCTGCTCTGTCGGTGACGGCATCGCTGCTGCCTGCGCTACCGGCTGCGGCGCTGCCCGAGAGCTCTGCTCCCGACTGCCCTCGCCATTCTGCGGGAACTACATCGTTGCATCAATGCTCGAACTCATGAGATCTGCACCATGCCCCCGGCTGCAGCTGAGAAGAAGCTGGACCTGCAGGACAGATGCGCGGAGCTCCCGCAGATGCAGGCAGGGAGATCCGGAGGGCGGGAGGCGCGCCTGGCTGCACCAGCCGACGGCGTGGAGGCTGTCGATCACGGCTTCGCGGCCGCTGACGGCGACCATGCGCATCAAGAAGGCCTCCAGGCTGCAGGCGCCGCGGTTGTACTGCTCCGCCGCCTGTGCCAGTGCTGCCTCCGCAGCGGGACGCTCCGCCTCTGACACTGCATGACCAACCATCTGGAGGTCAATTACAAGCAAATGCTGCAAAACAGGCGCCTGTGGCGGGGTCATCATATCTTAGGTGGCACGTCAGCACCCAGGCGACAGCTATGCGCGGATCGCGCCGGCAAACGGCGGCTCATATGCGTCCGATGAGGCACAAATGAGCGGATGCAGCTCCCGCAGCTGCGCGTCACCTAACATCTGCCAGCGTAGGCGGTCGCCGGGCCGCCTCGGCGGCAGCCCAAGGCGTGTGCAAAGCGTTTCGTTGATACACCGCTGGCTGGGAGAGCGCAGATTCGGAGATGGCCTCATCCGGATCAGGCTGCAGTGCGCACCTCGGCTCATCTGGTGTGCCAGGACGTTCGCCTGGTTGGCGCCGCGCAGAATGACGGCTCCAGGGTTGACGCCGGCTTGTAAACTCGCTGTGAAGACCGCGAAAGCCTCCGTCTGCACGAAAATGTCAAACAGCCGAGGAAGCTCCGCCTCCTGTGAAGCCAGCAACGACAGATCTGAGGCCTCAGAAGTCCGTGAGGCGGCAGAAAGCGGCTCGAGGGGGCCGGCACAGAGCTCGGGCCGGTGTCCGACTCAGCATCTCACCTTGCAGCCGATAAGCTTCGCCATCGCGGCTGTGTTGTTCGAGCACATGCTCAGCGACCAGAAAAAGGCTCTCTCCACGGTTGACACCGAGCAGGAACCGAGGCCGCCTCCGATTTGGGGGCTGTTTGGTCGCAGCTTTGCGCTGTCTCGCTGCATGTGACCGGGTTCGACGCCCATCTGGCCTCGGAAGTGCTCCCTTGCGAAAGCAAACCGTCAGCAGGGTCGATGCGCCGGCAAACCGCCTGAATGCGATGTGAACACTCCAGACGCGCTGTCGATGCACAATCGACTCATCCGCCGACCTGATCCTCGAAAGTGCTGATCGCAGCCTAGTTGCCAAGCAAACCAAACTCTGTCTAGTGTGCCCTGCCACTGATTGACATCCTCGTCTGACAACTGATGAAACTATGGCTGAGCGTCAGTTCCCTATTGGCGATTGGGCTGGCTGGGCTGGCCACGGCCGCTTCCTCCACTATGCCTCGCGATGCTGTAGTGAGGCCCGATGGATCGCTGCGTCGTGTAGAAATTAGCGATGGTGGCACCCGGCTCACGGTCCGCGACGCGACGGGGGCCCGCGCTGGCTAGCGCTGCGCTGTCTTTCCAGGGGAGTGATCACTCATGATGAGGCTGTGAAGATCAGCAGTCAGCCCTATGGCGTCGACAGTCACGGCTCGTGCCTCCTCTGTGACGAGCGTCACAAAGCCGCTGCAGCTGCCCAGCGACGCGAAGCACGCTCCCTGCGCTGTGTGGCTCTTCATCTGGTGGCGATCACAGGATGGGGAGCAGCTCTTCTTTGAATTGAAGAGTGAAAGGCATGAGTGCCCGGGCTGGGAAGTGGAGGACGGACTGAGAGCATGCAGCAACACAGCAGCAACACAGGCTCCGCCGCTGACTGGTCAGCGCATCTTCTCGCGTGGCTTCCAGGATCCCTAAGCTGCTGAGGCTAAGCTTCGAGCATTGTCAAGCTTGGTCTGCCACAGACCAGATAATGCCAGCTTGCCCTACAGCGAGATATGGTTTTGCCTGAGTGCCCACTGTAGCCAGGCGAATTCGGGCTGCATGATTGATCTGCGGTTCTGATGAAGCCGCTGCAGCTCCTGCACAAGCGATGCGCCGTGCCATGCCCACCGCCCGCTGTTAGATGCCGACAGAATGCATGCCCGACCCGGGCGATCGCCGCTAGGAGGACCGCAGCGGCGGCCGTGAAGAGTGCCGAACCTCATGTCGCCACCATCGAGGAGCCCACCGCGAATGGTGCTTCAGCAAAGCCTGCGCAGCCGGCTTCGCCTCGGCATGATTCGATGGAGGGAGACGCAGTCATCGAGCGCGAGCTTGCTGAGAACGGTGAGTCCATTCCCCCGTCCCCCCGCCTCTACCCCTTCCCGCCTCTGTTCGACTCATACTGGCACACGAGGCGTCACAGCGCGTCCATGCACGGATGTTCGTGCGTCAGCATCGGGCATACCTGGACAGGCTTGCAGCCCTGAATGACGCGCACACACTCGCTCAACAGGCTTCCGCAGCACGCGGCGCACGAAGCTGATATGCACCATCGGGCCGGCGTCGTGCTCGCCGGGCGTCCTGGAGAGCCTGGCGTCCAGCGGCATGAACGTGGCGCGCCTCAACATGTGCCACGGCACGCACGAGTGGCACATCGGCGTCATCGAGCGCATCCGGCAGCTCAACAAGAGCAAAGGGTGCGCCGGGCAGCCGTCGACGCAGCGCCTGCGCCTTTCCAAACCCACCCTTTCCTGTGAGATAGCATTTCGGCATTAATATCGCGTCCACTGCCGCACAGGTATTCGGTGGCCATCATGGTGGACACAGAGGGCAGCGAGGTCCACACCAACGAGCTCGAGCAGCCCATCAAAGCCGAGGTGTCCTATTGCTGCGCTCTGCAGCGCCGCCCTTACGCCCTCACTTCCACGCGCCCCAGCCCGCCGCATGATGTTCCGGAAGCATGCAGGCCCCTGACAACTCCATGCATCGTGCAGGTTGGGTCCGAGTACACTTTCACGATCAGGGACCCGTCCACGGTCAAGGGCATCGCCTTCGGGGTCAGCTACGACGCCTTCATTGATGACGTCCAGGTACGTTGTCTACAGCGAGAAGCACTGTGAGTGTGCATATGTTGCTATGCCGCTTATCGTGGAGGAAACGATGGTGCTTGGATGTGCGGCAGCGCAGGTCGGTGCATGGCAGAACGCAGCTTGGGGATAAAGCACAGCGCCAACATGGGCGGGACGCTTTATGACCCCTGCCATTGACTCCGGCAGGTGGGCGACTTGATAGTGGTCGACGGCGGCATGGTGTCGCTGGAGGTGACGAGCAAGGCGGGCCCGGACGTGGTCGCCAAGTGCGTGGACCCGGGCCTCGTCCTGAGCCGCGCCAACCTGACCTTCCAGCGCGACGGACAGATCGTGCGGGCCCGAAACGCGATGCTGCCCGTCCTCTCCTCCAAGGTGCGCAGCCGCTGAGGCCGTGATTCACCTTGGTCTCGACATGATGTAGTGTCATTGTCCGGGTCCTGTAACGCCCGCCACTGTTGCTCGATTCTATTTGCACCCATGCCCACGACACCCTCCGCAGCAATACTGGCAGCGGTGGCTGCGTCACGAGCTGAGCAGCAGGAAATAAATACTGGTCTTATGTGCGCACCATGCGCTCCAAGAGGAGGATCTCAAGATGCCAACGCCAGATGCACCGAGACCAAGCGTGTGCATGTTCCGACACGTGCAGGACTGGCTGGACATCGACTTTGCGGTGAAGAACGAAGTGGACTTCATCGCCGTGTCGTTCGTGAAGAGCGCCGACGTGATGAATAACCTGAAGAGCTACGTGCGGTCGCGCAGCCTGAGCACCATCGAGATCGTGGCCAAGATCGAGTCCTTCGACAGCGTCCCCAACGTCCAGGCGCGCAGCAGGACTTGCCACTTACCTCTTGATCCAACCTCTTCGATGGCGTGCCATACAAGCCATCAGCTGCCGTGAGAGGCTCACGTCTGACGTGTGTGCGCTCGTACCGCAGGAGATCGTTGAGGCTTCAGACGGCGTTATGGTGGCGCGGGGCGACCTCGGTGCGCTACAGATGATGCTGCATGCTCCCGGAAGCATTGCGCGACTGCTGTTCACGAGCCCCTTGGCCTGCTGCGATCCCTTCTGAACGGCAAGCAGAGTGACATGAGGTCTGATAGCAGGTTTGTTGGCTCTCTGCAGGCGCCCAGATCCCCATCGAGGACGTGCCGTCGGTGCAGAAGGAGGTGGTGATGCGCTGCCGCCAGATGGGGAAGCCGGTCATCGTCGCCTCGCACCTGCTGCAGAGCATGATCGAGTACCCGACGCCCACCCGCGCAGAGGTGCTTTCGTCCTGCCGCTGTCAGGCTTGGTCCGCAGCACTCACACATATCGTCACAATGGGACGCTTTTTTCCCATGCCAGGAAAGCCCGTCAGCGCACACTGAGCTGCATTTGCGCAACTGCGTGCTGCCTGAAGCACTGTCAGCCACACGCCGCTGTGCCGGCTGTCAGTGGTGCAGCACCCGCACCTGGACCTCCCGTGCGCTCAGAAATGGCAGGTATCACGTGCTGCTCCTCCGGCGCGCAGGTGGCGGACATCGCGGACGTGGTGCGGCAGCGGGCGGACGCGCTGATGCTGTCCGGCGAGTCGGCGGTGGGCGCGTATCCGGAGAAGGCGCTGGCGGTGCTGCGCCAGGTCTCCACCCGCATCGAGGAGTGGTGCAGGTGCGCACCGTCCCTCAACAAGCGTGCATCGAGCATCCATTGATTGAACGGCTTGCGCTGTCGCTGCAATTATGACCCTGTTGGCATAAGTGTGTTTACAGCACATTCACAGCATCATCGCTTCCTTTGAGTCATGTACTCGACCACACTGCGTATGAAAACTTCCGCTGTACACGACACCTCCGACAGGGGCTTGTCATTTGCTGTGCGCAGGCAGGAGAAGCACGGTCAGATCGTGCTGCCGTCCATCGCGGTGGGGCTGGACGGGCAGGTCAGCGAGGAGCTGTGCGCCAGCGCCGCGACGATGGCCAACCACCTGAACGCGGCCGCCATCTTCGTGTACACTCGCCGCGGGTACATGGCCAACTTCCTGTCGCGGTGCCGCCCGGACTGCCCCATCTTCGCCTTCACAGGTGCGTCTCTACTTACAAAGGCCCATGATTTACTGTGCCCCCTACATGCTCTGCGTGAATGTCGGCTGAATCGGTCACGGACCGTTCTAGCTTGGCCTCCGGGTCCCCATCTGCACTTGATTTGGTTAAAGTCATATGACGTTGTTCAATGTGGCGGCCACTCGCGGTGCGGTGCGTTGAAGCGCTGCAAAGCTTTGACTCGCGCAGACAAGCAGGAGGTGCGACAGCGGATGAACCTGCGGTGGGGCGTCATGCCCTTCCGTCTGGACTTCGAGTCGGACCCCGAGCAGAACATCGACCGCACCTTCAGGCGCGCAGCAGTTTTCGTTTTGCACCTGCTTTCCATAA
>JAABUX010008378.1_pt1 | contig 11939 bp, 12 predicted proteins | sample 5561851 | NCBI WGS metagenome assembly JAABUX01 (sample SAMN10711883, study PRJNA513361) | rock metagenome | isolation source: Antarctica rocks | place: Antarctica: Victoria Land, Richard Nunatak red sandstone | collected 2016-01-03 | reverse complement strand
GGATCCGTGCTTGCGGCCGCGCCGCCCAACGCCGCGCCGCCCAACGCCGCGCCGCCCGCGCCGCCAAGGGCGCCGCCGCTGGCGCCCGCCCCGCCAGTCGACGCGCCGGGCGTGCCCGGCGAGAAGCCAAAGACGTTGCTGCCGCCGCCCGCGGCCGGCGCGTGCGTGGCCGGGCCCGGCGAAAAGCCAAACACGTTGCCGCCGCCGCCGGCCGCAGGCGCGGTAGCGGCCGCCGCGCCGCCCGGCGGCGGCGCCAGCCCGGACGCGTTGCCGCCGGCGGCGCCGGCTGCCGCGCCGGCAGCGGCGCCGGCAGCGGCGGTGGCCGCGGCGCCCCCCGTGGAGGGCGCGGGCGCGGGCGCGGCGGCATCGGCCGCCGCGGCCGCGGGCGCGGCCGCAGGCGTTGGCGCGCACGGCGCGCCGCCGGGCGTCGAGCAGCTTGCGCCTGCGGGCGCAGCAGCCACGTCAGCAAAGCACTGCCGGCCCACGCAGCAGCTGGCTGACTCGGCAGGCTCCAGGCGTCACCGCGCGGCAGGCGCTGGGGGCAGGCGCTGTGGCGCACCGGCCCAGCCACAGTCGCACGCGCACGCAGCGGCGCCGCTCGCCTGGCGGCAGCGCCCGTGCAGGCCGCAGTTGGCGGGGCAGCCCAGCGTCGCCTGCGCGACGCACACATTGCGCTCAGCGCTGTGCCCTGCACCACACGCGGCAGGGCAGCCGCGCCCGGCGCAGCACAGCGGCGCCGGTGCCCCCGCTGGCCGCCTCGTGCGGGCGAAGGTGCGCCGAACAAGCAGGCGCTGAGACCGGCTTGCACAGGGCGCGCATGCATCCAGGCACGCGGCGGGCGTGCGCCGGCGCGCGGCACGCGGGCGGACCGAGGCGGTCAGGTTGCCGGCAAAGTAGTACTCCGCGTTGCCCTGCTGGCCGAGCGTGGTGAAGTTGGTCGAGAACGTGAAGTTGTAGCCGGTCATCCGCAGCGACGCGGTCGGGCCCTGCGCGCCAGCCCGCCACAGCGCCGTGACACTCACTTCCAGACTCACGTCCACCACCTGGCAATTGGGGCCCGCAGGGTCTGCTTCGCCCCAGCGCGCCATCACCGCGCCCATCTCTTGCCCAGCTGCTGCCGGCTTCCTGCGTGCATGCGCAGCGCCATCCACCGCAGCGTGTGCTGCGCAAGCGGCCGCCACCATCACGCACTATGCGCGCATGCAAAGCATGCATGTCCGCGCACCCGCAGCAGCGCTGCCTCTCCGGCGCTGTGCGCAGCGACTACCGCCCGCCGCCGCCACCACCACCATCAACAGCGCGCCGCAGGCAATGCGCAAAAAGTGGTTGTGGGCGGGACTATAGCGTCAACCCCTCAGCGCGGCACACGCGCCCACATCGCCGCCACCATCACAGCAGTCCGAGCAGTCGCTGCGACCGTCGCTGCAAGCCAAGCGGTCGCTGGGAGCGCTGCGCACCGTCGCGGAGAACACGAGCGTGGCGGGCGATGTGGTCGAAATTCTGCCCAGCGAGATGGGCGCCGCGCCGCCGCTGCTCCGCCCGAACGTGAGCCCCGGCGCCACGAGCACACTGCTGCTGCCGTTGACCACGCGCGCCTCCACCGTGCTGCCCGGGTACTCGCCGTTAGCGGCCGCCGCGCCAAGTGGCGCGGACGTGATGCCGAGCTGCACGTCTGTGAGGTTCAGGTCGGCCATGGGTATCCTGCCGCTGCCCACCTGCGCGCCCGGTAGGGCGCGCGGGTCAGCAACCGCCGCCCCAGCGCGCGCGCCCGCAACAACCCGCCGAGAAGCGGCAGGCGGCGGCGCTGCGCTGCCTCCGGCGCCGCACAGCAGCTGCCTGGCACACCATCAAGCACGTCGCGTCTGTGTGTTCATCAATCAGGGCGGGGGTGACCGATCACGTACCTGGGCACGCAGCACTCGAGGGCTGATTCGCACGGGCGGAGCGTTCGCAGGGAAGGCCAGCTCCGCCCCGTGCAGGCTGGTGAGCACGTCGGCTGCCGTGGAGGGGCAGGCTCCTGACAGCGACAGGAAGAGCCTGCCCGTCAGGCTCATCGCTCCAGAGGAGCTGTTGACGCTGATGTTGGCGCGCAGAGGCCGCGTGACCACGCCACCTCCCGCAAACGCGCTGGTCCCGGCATCGATGTCGAACGGCAGAGTGCACTGGCCGCTGACACTACTGGCCGCTGCTAGCACGGCCAGAATCGCCACCAGGGCGCCCCGCAGGCGCTCCATGCCTGCCAGTTGTGCCTGTGCCTATCGTGGGTCCTCGCAACCGGCGCCCGGGCTCCACCGCCAAAGCTCCAACACCTATGTCTGCATGCACCCCCTGCGTCCAGCAGCCGGGGTGACCTCCTGCTATTCAGGAGCCCGGCTCACGCTGACAATCGCACAGATTGCTAATTGTTGATCAGCCACGCGAAGCAGAGACCAGCTACTCTGCATCGGAGGGAGCGACCCTAGCTGACTGCCAGGGTACAAGCTGTGCACCAGCTGTTGCCTGTGCACGGACCGTGCGTGCCTATTTCATTTGCCTGCTACTGACCTCCAAGCCGGCGTCCAAGGCGACCGCGCACCAGCTGGTGCAGCCCTTGGGCTGGCCGGCGAGTTGCGCGTCCATCAAGCGACCATCAGCGACCATCAGCGCCGCCTGCGGGCGCCGTGTCCTGGCCCGCCGCAGCGGGCGACGCCGGCATGAGCGGAAGCGGGGAGGCTGCGCACGCCGGCGCGCCCTTCCCCGACTGGCGCCCCACGCCGGACTCCGCCACGCTCGTGGGGTGCGGCCTCTTCGGGCAGTTCCTCGTAGTGACTGTGCTATGTCTGAGGGCGCTCGCACCTGCCCCACACGCTTCCACCGGCTGCGTGCTATGCACACGGGTGCTGTTGTTCAAGGGCTCGAGCTGTGCGAATTCTGCAGCGCATACCTCTCCCACGTTCCGGCGCGCCGCGCCGCAGGGACGCCGCGGCCTGGCTGGCGCTGCTGCGCGCGGAGTCGCTGCCGCTGCAGCTGCCCGGCGGCGCGGCCGCGGCCGCGCTGCCGCTCTTCGGCGCGGCCGCGGTGCCGGCCGGCGCCGGCGGCCCGGACGCGGGCACGCCCGCCGACGCCGTCTTCTTCGCGGGCGGGCCCGTGTGGGCCCTGGACTGGTGCCCCTGGGCGGGCGGCGCCGAGCCGGACGTGCAGCACCTGGCCGTGCGCCCCCGCCCCGCTGGCACCAGAGCCCCGCTCTGAGGTTTCGTATATGACCGAGGTTGGACGCCCACGCTGAGGAGCGCCAACGCCGCGGCACTCGTTGCCGCGTGCCTGTCGTGGCAGGCGTTGCGAGGAAGACTGCCGGCAGCCAAGCGCTTTGTCTCGGCTGTGGCTGACTACCACGCCGCCCCATCCCAACCACTCTGTCCCTTCGGACCTGCCCCGCGGCGCAGCCCACGCTCTGCTGCCGATGCTTGGCGTTTGGTCGTCCTGTGACGGTGGGCGCTGCAGAGGCCATGTCCAGCAGCGGTCAGATGCGACGCATCGGATCGGGCTCACCAGCAGCCTGGCGAGCACTGCAGCGCCTGGGTGCAGCACGCCTGCGTGCTGCAGGCGGGGCAAGTGCAGGGGCGCAGGGTCGGGGATCTCCCAGGCCCTGGCGCACGCCCGCTTGCTGCAGGCGGTGGTGGTGAGGGGGCGCAGGGCCAAGCGCTCCTCACGAGAGCGAGCGCCCGCCCGCGCGCCGCAGGTGGGCGCGCACCCAGCGGGCCGCGCGCGCAACGCGATCGGGCAGCCCGTGGCCGGGCCCGCGCTGCTGCAGCTGTGGGCGGTGCCGCGGCCCGGCGCGCCCGGCGCCCCGGCTCCCCATGGCAGCCTGCCGGCGGCGGCGCTGGGCGTGGTGCTTGCAGACGGCGGCCTGGTGTGGGACGCCAAGTGGTGCCCCAGCGGCGCGGCGGCGCTGCCGGGCGGCGGCGGCTGCCTGCCCAGGCGCGCCCCCGCCCCGGCGCGCCCGCGCGCCGGCCCGCCGCCGTGGGCGGCGCATGCGCGCCGCCGCCCCGCCCCCCCGTGGACGCTCTGCCTCGGACGGGCGCGACCTGTGCCCGCCCCACACGTGCGGCGACGCCCTCCCACAGCACCGCCACGTCTGCCGGGCGCCCGTGCTCCAGGGCGGCCGCGCCACCGTGGCGCCTGCGCCGTTGCACGCCGCGCCTGCGGGGACAGCCATGCCCGCCGGGTGCCTGCGCTGGCGGCTGCGGGACCACTGCGCCGGCGCCGCGCAGGCTGGGCCTGCTCGCGCTCGCGCTTGGCAGCGGCGCCGTCCAGGTGCTGGCGGTACCCGATCCGCGCGCGCTCGCGGCCGCGCTGCCGCCGCCGGCGGCCCGCGCGGCCGCCACCGCGCAAAGCAGCGCAGCCGATGCGGCGGCGCCGGGCGCGGCCCCGGCGCCGCCGGCGGCCGCGCCGCCGCTGGCGGCGCTGCGGCCGGCGGCCGAGGCGCCGGCCGGCTGCCTGGGCGCCAGCCTGCCCGGCGCGCTCGAGTGGCTGCCCGCGCCGCCGCACGACCTGCTGCTGGTGCGGCCGGGCCCCGCGGCGCGCGTGTGAAGGCCGCGCGGGGTCGGGAGGGGTCCTGCGTCCCGCACCCCGAGTTTGCAGCGGTGAGCCGGGGCTTGCGGCGTCCGTGTTGCAGGCCGCGCAGGGTCGGGAGGGGCTTGGCGCCCCGCACTTGGGTCTGCAGAGGTGCGTCAGCTCCCGCCGGCCGCACGCGCCACGTCCCCTGTGCGGCCTGCTGCACACACCTGTGCCTCACCCAGGATGCTCTCGCTGTATTACACTGCGGCCCCCGCACATGTCACAAACCTGGCCAGGCTACCATCGCAACCAGGCAGCGCAGTGGGACAGCAGCAGTGGGGTAGCATTAAGTCGGCGCTAGGAGCTGGGCGGCGCGGCCGGCGCGCCCGCTCGCGCACCAGCGCGCGGACACGGCTCCCGCGGTGCCCCTGGGCGTGACGGGCGCGCCTGCGGGGCCAGGCGGCGTGCTGGGACGGCAGCGCGGCAGTGTGGCGGCTGGAGCCGGACGCGCCCGGGCCGTGCGATCGGCTGCGCCTGCTCGCGCACTGGCGCGCGGACGCGGTGCCACTGCGCGCAGTGGCCTGGGCGCCCCAAGCGGCGGCCGGGGCCGCGGCCGGCGGCGACGCGCTCCGCCACCTTGCCGTGACCGCGGGCCACGCCAGCACCGTCAAGTTCTGGGACCTCAGGCGCGGCGGCGCCCGCCTCGTGCGTCCCGACGTCTGTACGGGCCTGTCGCGTCGGCGCTGGCATGCCGTGCCTGCGTGCGGCGGGCGCCCCGGTCCGGCGCTTGATCGTGTGCAGACCCGAGACGAGCAGCCCTGCCCGGTGAGGCCAGGCCCGCGATGCAGCCAGTGGCACACAGTGCGAGTCGGCACGCGGCTGTGCAGATGGGAGTGGTCTGCACAACCCTCTCGGTCGTCCTCGCGACCGCAGCGCCGCCGCCAGCCCCTGCTGTGCACGCAGCGAGCAGCGCGCCGGGCGCTGCGAGCGGGCGCGCGCGCCGCAGGGATACGTTCCAGCCGCTGGCAGAGGTGGCGGGCGTGCTGAGCTGGGTCATGTGCGCGGCCTGGCTGGCGGAACCGCCGGGCGTCGTCGTGGGCCAGGCGCGCACCCGCCGGCGCGGCGCGCCCCCGCGCGCAGGGTAGGGTTAGGGCAGGCAGGGCGCGCCCCCGCGCGGCGCGCCGCCGTGCGCGTGCCTGCTCCGCTGGGCCGTGCCGGGATGCGCAGGGCCATGCCGCGCTGCTGGGCGGCGATGGGCTCGCTGGGTCTGTGCATCAGCGGAGCAGAACCTAGTGAACCCTGTTATCATTTTCCACGATCTGGTCAGAGCTGCTCGGATGGGCGGTCCTGCGCTGCATGCATCCCCGCGCTTCCTGAACGGGGCTGGTGCGCACGTATGGCTGAGCCGCGGCCGCGGCCCTGCGCGACGCCGGCGCGCGCGCAGGACAGCGGCGCGCTGCGCTTCTTTGACCTCCTGGCACAGCCGGACAGCCGGAAGTCCACCGCGGCGGTGACCATGCAGTGCGCGCCCGCGCCAGTACCTGGCGCAGCTCGGGCCTGCCAGCAGCCCATCGGCCGCTGCCATGGCCTTGGGGGGCAATGGACCAGCCGGCTGCGCTGATAACATATGCGCGGTTCACGCCACTGCATGCCTAAAGGCGCCTAGACCGTCATGAGGCCCTGCCGGCATCGGTCTCAGGATCGCCTTGCACCTAAGTCTATAATTTATTTTTTTGGCGGAACAGCAAGCGGAGCGTTTGTGGGTCGGCGGGGACGCCAGTCCAGCCTGGGCGTGGGCATCGCGCGCCCGGGCAATAATTAGGGTATGGCATGCACCCCTACCCTGCACCCGGCGCCGCGCCGCCCCCCGTGCCTGGCTGCACCTGGGACCGAGCGCGCGCGGGCGCGCGCAGGGGCACCAACGCGGGCACGGTGTGGGCGCTGCACGCCCGGCCGGGCCCCGAGCCGGGCACCTCGCTGGTCGCATACTGCGGCGCGGATGGCGACGTGGCCGTGGGCGGCCTGCCGCTGGCGTCGCGGTACCGCCTGCCGCACCGGCCGGTCGCCGGTGCGGCCCGCCGCCCCCGCGCATGCGCAGCCGGCCGCGCCTCGGCCTTGATGGCAGGGCTATCCGCTGGCGTGCAACGATCCAGTCTGCGCAGAAAGCGGCGCCCGCCTGGGCTGCCCATGCCGCAATCATCAAGCACGCAGGCCGCCCGCTGCGGTGTCAAGACGGCGCTGCGAGGTGGGCCACGCCGGGGGGGCAGGCGCGCGGCGCGCCGGCGGTGCCGGCGCCGCGCGCGCCCCCACCGAGCCCGGCCGCCGGCGGCAGGCCTGCGCCAGCGCGGCGACGCGCTGGCCGCGCTGTCGGCCGAGGAGCTGGCCGCGCAGCACGGCGTGTACGTCGGCGCCCCCAGGGTCAAGGTCAAGCCTGAAAAGACGGCGAAGACGGAGGCGGGCGCGCCGCCGGCGCGCGCGCCCGAGGAGCAGGAGGCGCTGCACCGCGTGCGCTGGAGCTGGCAGCCGGCGGGCGCGCCGCGCCCCGAGGTGCGCAGGGCTAGGATTAGGGTGGGGCACCGGCTAGCGCGTGTCGCGCGCTCCTGCGCACTGCTCGGAGGCCCTGTGACTCAGGCGGGTTTGCAGTGCGCGCGCGTCTGCATCGTGCCTCGTCTGACAGAAGCTCGTTGGCGTGCAACCTGCACGCATGTCAGGGCATGCGCGTCGCATCTTTGCGGGTACGCACGTCCGAAGGAGCCTCGTCGCGCCTCGCCAGCTTGGAAAGCCCGTCCAGCAGACGGTGCAGCCAGCGCGGTTGACTTGCACGATGGCGGCCGTACGCATGTCTAAAGCCGCCGTGTTGGCGCGCGCCGGCGCAGAAGCGGGGTCTGCAAATGCTGCCAGCAGAGTAAGCTGCATGCGCACGACCTTCAACTGGCCGCCTAGCTGTGCAGTCGCCGCCTGCTCAGACGCGCCAGGTCCCTATGCGGCAGGCAGACGATGCGCTGAGCGAGCGCGTATGGCTGGCGCACGGCGGCAGCGCCGGCATCGTCCGCTGCCAGCGGCGCACATGAGGCCGCACGAGATTGCATGGCGGCGGGCGGTATGAGCGCAGGGCCGCCGATGCACTGCAATGACCTGTAAGGAGGAAGCGGCTGGCTGCTGGCGCTCCGGCTGCGCGGCAGGCGCAGGCGCTGCACATGGTGCCGCCAGCCTCTGGCGGCGGTCGCGTGCTGCTGCTGAGGGGACGGGCTTCAGTAGCTGGCACGCGCTGCTTGCCCACGCTGGCTCCTGGGACGCGCTGCTAGGTTTTTTGCAATAGGCGGTATACTAAAGCTTGCATGTGCTCGTTTCACAGACACCTGGTGCTAGGGCCATGCTGTCTGCCAAGTGGCCTTCGGCGGAGACGACATACGAAAGAACTGCCTCTGTGTGAACAATGTATGTGTCAGAACGCATGTCTGCTGCCGGGTTGGGCAGCCTCAAAGTGCACATGCATGTACCAATGCTGGGACACAGCCATGCACGCCACAGTGCCTGCGCTGATTTGGTGGTGTTGTGCAAGCTGCAGATGCACCGCTGTCAAGACGGTGTATGTTTACCTGGCTGAGTATTCTGCCCATGAGTGGCGTAAGGCAGCATCCTGCATGCAGGCACTCCTTTACAGCACTCGATTTCCCAATTAGAGAGTCAGAGTCAGCCAGCAACCATCTACTTGCAAGTTGATTGTTTGTAGATGGTTGCTGGCTCACTCCGAGCTTCTACAGCCCCCATCAGCACACAGGGCGCCAGCAGGCCGTGGCTGTGGGAACGAGGTGCTGAAGTTGTCGTGACTGTGCCCTTGCTTGACAGTGGCTGTGCGGGCCGTGAGCGCTCAGACCCGGCACACCATGGGCTCACGCTTTGTAACGTGTCCAGTGTGTGGGGCCAGCGTTGCTGCAGCGCTCATCAACGTGCACCTCGACTCTGACTGTGCACGCGGCCCGGCAAAGAGGCAGCGGTGTGGCGCTGCTGCAGCAGCACGTGTGCAGCAGAGCTCCCAGGCGGCCGCGCTGAGGCCGGTGCAGCTCAGCAGCACTGAGCCTGTCGCCTACCTGCGCTACCGCGGAGTGAAAGCAAAGACGCCCGTGACGTCGAACGAGTGCTTGCGCGCTGCAGTACCGTGCGAGGTGCGTTGCGAGCTGGCTTAGCTGTGGCAGCAGGAGCTTGCAGCGGGAAGGCCACAGATTATGTTCCCTGCCCTGCACTGGTCCTCGTCGCGCTTGCGCAGGTGCTGTCTGACGCGCTGCCTGCGAAGCTGTGCGCCACACTGCTGTCTGTGCTGCTGGCGGACAGCCTCACATATCGGCGCGGCAAGTGGCGGATCTATGGCGAGCACAAGGAGGTGCCGCGCTCCACATGCCACTACGCTCTTGACGCGGAGGTGCGCACGCTTTCCCGAACCCACCGCAACGCAATGCAATAGCGTGGCAGGCTGGCCATATGCCCACGCTGCCCGCACGGCAGGCGATCGAGCGTGCCGGGGACTGCGCCGAGGACCTGGCGGCAGCGCGTCCCGCCCCGCCGGTCTTGCGCGAGGCCGCACGCCTCGTCGAACGCCTTGTGCAGCTCCGACAGGCGCGCTGCTGCTCTCCTTCACACTTCGCCTGGCTTCTTGCCAACAGTCTGGAGCTAGGGCGGTTGAGGAATAGTCTGTAGCCAGCGCACAGCGCTGTGGCGGCCTGCATGGCGCCGGACAGTGCACGCTTGGGCCACGTGTTGCAAGCTGCGTCTGAGCAGGGTGCCTGCGGTGCAGGACCGTGTTGCAGACCAGCTTGAGGCGGGAGACGCGACCGGCTGGTCAGCCTCTTACGCGCTCGCAAACAGGCGCGGCCTGTGGCCTGGCGAGCTACAAGCTGGGCGTCTTGGGACCCACGCACCTCCAATGTCAGAACTCGTTCTTCTCCTGTTGCAGTCGGGCCAATTTTTTCATCGTTTGTATGGGGAGGGTCTCAGGTACTCTGACAAGAGCGAGAGCGTGGCGCCGCACACGGACAAGCTGACCGCGCTCGGGCGCCGGCCGGTCATCGCGTCGCTGTCACTCGGCGCGACGCGCACGTTCCGCGTCACGCGCGCGCCCGTGCGCGACCTGCCTGGCATGCCCCGGCCCGTGCCTTCTCCTCCCGCCGCGGGCGGCCCCACGGCAGCCCGGAGCGGCCAGGCCCAGCAGTGGGTGGCCCCAGTGCAGAGCAGACCTCTCCACCAGCGCGCGGCGGCGCGGCGGCTGCGGCCCGCCCCGTGTCGTCGCCGGCTGCCGCCGCCGGCGGCGCTGGGGCGGGGCGCGGCGTGGGCGCGGCGGCCGAGCCGCTCGGCGCGGACATCGCGCTGCGGCACAACACGCTGCTCATCATGTGGCCGCCGACGCAGGAGCAGTTTCTGCATGAGGCGCGCCGGCCAACCCTGGCGCGCAGCCCATGTCTCTGTGAGCCCGCAGCCGCGCTCTGCTGAGTTAAAGCTGCTGGTGCCTGCAAGGAGCGCACCGGCGCTCGCTGTGCACACAGTGCGGCCCTTCTGCCAGGTGTGGGGAGGCCGCACCACACAGCCGCGGGCTGGAGTCGCGCAGCAGTTTCGCAGCGTGTGCAGCCGCCGGCAACACTCGCAGGCACAGGCCGCGCGACTTGCTGGTGTGGCACTGGGCTGAGCCAGGTTATAGGGTTAAGACTCCTACCCTACCCCATGCCGCCTGGGGCCGCAGGTGCCCAAGGCGCTCCGCGTGCAGCCCCACCCGCTCGCCGGCCCGACGCGCATCAGCCTGACCTTCCGCAGGCGCGTCGCTTGCTGCCGCCGGGGTGCCGGTGTCACTTGGTGGCCCACGCCCCCCGCACGACGCGCGTCAGCCTGACCTTCCGCAGGCGCGCCGCTGGCTGCCGCCGGTGTGCCGGTGTCACTTGGTGGCCCACGGCCCCCGCACGCGTCTGGCACACGCCGTCCTGTGACACAAGGCGCTGCGCTGCTGGGAGAGCGGGTGCCTGCCTGTGTGCAGCCCCCTGCCGTGCGTGCACAGGCGGCGCTTGCCCTTTGCGCCAGTTGAGCACGTAGCCAAGCTTCTCTGCAAGCTTCTCTCACTGTGTGCTGGCCGGTCCGCGCAGGCTGAAGCCAGAGGTTGCCAGGGCGACGCCGAGGTGCCACTGCGGCCGCATGGCCGCGCTCAAGGCGTGCGTGCAGCGCACCGCACAGGGCGGCACTCGCCAAGTGTACTTCCAGGCCTGCGACCCGAGCAAGGGCGCGTCGGGCTGCCGCTTCATGCGATGGGATGTGTGAAAGGCCCTGAACACTCGGCGCGAGCAACCTGTGCGCGTGTGGTGCCTGCTGGAGCGCTCCACCAACCTGTGCACATTGCTTACCGTGATGCAAGCGCGGATGTCTCTGGCCAAACTCAGACAGAGCTCGGACGACACCTGCATACGTCTTGTGTTAAAGATCCCTCGAGATCCCTGACACCCTGCCAGGTTGATTAGTCACAGCCTTGCAGCATCAAAAAATCTTCGCCTCCCATTTTGGGCAATTGGCAATCTTCGGGGGTTTGAACTGGGAAGCTAGCTTCATTGTAGCTTGGAGCCTGCCGCAACCTAGCAGACTGCGTTGCTGCGTTGCACACCGCTCTGCTGTGAAGCTTGCCGCTCAGCCGAGTCCAAGTGCACCGCGCACCATACATCAACAAGTGCACCGCGCACCACACGTTGACAGCCGGGCAGGTATCCACCAGGCTAGCCTGACAATCGCTTGTGACAGAACTTCAAGATGGGCGCGATGGCCAGCAAGGTGCGCGGGCTCTTGGCGCTTTGCTTCCGTGCTCAGCGGGTGGCCGCTGTGGTGCTTCACTGCAGAGTCCCGACACGCTCTGTCGTGCCTGTGACTGTCATACACGCTTGTCCCTCCTTGTACCCGCTATTTACTGCCTTCAACTTTGCTGCGCATGCTGCCCAGGCACAGGGGGGCGGTGGCGGCTACGGCTCACAAGGCGGCTGCGCGGGGAACCTGGGCAACACCGTCTGCAACGCCATGGCGAATGGCTTTGGCTGGACGCTGGGCTCGGACGCTGCCAACGAGCTGGTACATGGACTGAAAGTGGGCTTTGGTGGGCGGTGACACGAGGCGGAGCTGTGACGAGCGCTGACAGCAGTACTGTGCTTTTAGCGCTGTTCTTGTGGCAGCGAGCTTTGGGCGTAATGCTGCTCTAGACTTTCTCCAAATACCTGTCTGGCCTGGTGTGTCTGCTGTGCAACAGACCGTTTGGCGTGCCCAGCAAAAGTGGTAGGCTGTTGTTCAACAGCTTGATGATCTACAAGGGCTCCCCCTTGAAGTATCCATGACTGCAATCTGTTACAAAAGTGCTGTCTCGTCTACGCCGCATGAACTCACTGTAA
>JAABUX010008377.1_pt1 | contig 11939 bp, 6 predicted proteins | sample 5561851 | NCBI WGS metagenome assembly JAABUX01 (sample SAMN10711883, study PRJNA513361) | rock metagenome | isolation source: Antarctica rocks | place: Antarctica: Victoria Land, Richard Nunatak red sandstone | collected 2016-01-03 | reverse complement strand
AGGGCCTCGGCCTTGAGCAGGACTACGTCGAGGGCATGCAGTTCGACCGCGGCTACGTGTCGCCCTACCTGGTCACCAACGCCGACCGCATGGAGGCGGCGCTGGAGAACCCGCACATCCTGATCACGGACAAGAAGATCAGCGCCATCGCCGACATCCTGCCCGTGCTCGAGAAGCTGGTGCAGGTGTCTAAGACGCTGGTCATCATCGCCGAAGATGTGGACGGTGAGGCCCTGGCGACCCTCGTGGTCAACAAGCTGCGCGGCACGATCAGCGTGCTCGCGATCAAGGCGCCGGGCTTCGGCGACCGCCGCAAGGCTATGCTCGAGGACATCGCGACGCTCACGGGCGGCCAGGTCATCTCCGAGGAGGTCGGCCTGCGGCTCGAGAACGTGACCATCGACATGCTCGGTCAGGCCCGCCGTGTGACATCTACCAAGGACAACACGACGATCATCGAGGGCAAGGGCGCGCCGGAGGCGATCGAGGCGCGCACCAAGCAGATCCGTGCGCAGATCGAGGACACCACCTCGGACTACGACAAGGAGAAGCTGCAGGAGCGCGTGGCCAAGCTGTCCGGCGGCGTGGCCGTGATCAAGGTCGGCGCGCCGACCGAGGTCGAGCTCAAAGAGAAGAAACACCGCATCGAGGACGCGCTCTCGGCGACGCGCGCCGCGGTGGAGGAGGGCATCGTGGCCGGGGGCGGCACCGCCTTCATCAACGCGCTGCCCGCGCTCGACCGCCTGCAGCTGACCGGTGACGAGAAGACGGGCGTCGACATCCTGCGCCGTGCGCTGGAGGAGCCGCTGCGCCAGATCGCGTACAACGCGGGCGCTGAGGGCTCGGTCGTCGTCGCCGCCGTCAAGGGCTTCGAGCCCGGCAAGGGCTACAACGCCGCCAGCGGCGCGTACGTCGACATGTTCGGCGCCGGCGTGATCGACCCGGTCAAGGTGACGCGCTCGGCCCTGCAGAACGCCGCCTCGATCGGGGGCATGCTGCTGACGACCGAGACCATCATCACCGACCTGCCCGAGAAGGGTAGCGCCGGCCCGGCCATGCCCGCGGGCGGCATGGGCGGTATGGGCGGCATGGACTACTAGGCCGGCCGGACGATCGCGCTGCATCAGGCCCCATCGGTCGATCATACACAGGCAAGGACGGGCCCCGGCGCATGCGCCGGGGCCCGTCCTTGCGCTATCACCCCGGCGCGCCCTGGCGCCGTTGCTTGGAATCCGGTGGCCCTATGTGGGTATCATGATGGAGGACAGGTACGGCAGGGGACGGGCGATGAGCCCGTGGGGAGGCGAGCGATGCACTACCGGCAGATGCGTGCGATCGTGGATCGCATCGGGGAGTGGGACGGCCGTTTCAATGGCTTGGATGCCATGCGGGATACAGCGGGGCGCTGGTCCGTGGCGCTGCACGATGTCATGCGGGCGCGCCTGCTCCCGATCGGGGACGATGGAGAGTTCGAGCGCGTGGCGCCGTATTTCCTCCACGCCCCCTTCGCGCCGCCCCTGCGGTACGCCGGCGCGCCCGACGCCGCGCTGGGGTGGGGCGACGTGCTCGGCCTGATCAGGCATGTGGAGCGGCGCTACCCAGACTGGCAGCTCGGCGCGATTGTCCATGGCTCGGCCGCTCGCTACGAAGTGCTGGCCCTCGACGCGCGTCGCGCGGGCGGGGTCTACATCATCCGCACGCCCGGTCAGGCCGACGCCCTGCTGGGGCGAGGGGCGTGAGGACACGGCGACGGCCCATCTTGCGCATCAGCGTCATGCGAGCGGGTCGGTGAGGAGGACGGGCATGAGTACGATGCGAGCGGCGATCTACGAGCGGTGCGGTCCGGCGCGCGACGTGCTACGGGTGCGCGAGGTCGAGCGTCCCGAGCCGGGGCCGGGCGAGGTGCGGGTGCGCCTGCGGGTGTCGGGCGTCAACCCGACCGACTGGAAGTCCCGCGCGGGCGTCACCGCACGGGCGCCCGACGGGTTCCAGATCCCCAATCAGGACGGCGCCGGGGAGATCGACGCCGTCGGCGCGGGCGTCGACGCGCGCCGTGTGGGCGAGCGGGTATGGGTCTGGTTCGCCGCGGCCAACGGGCGCCGCTGGGGCACGGCGGCGCAGTGGACGGTCGTCCCCGCGCGGCAGGCGGTGGCGTTGCCCGCCGACGCCGGCTTCGACCTCGGGGCCAGTCTGGGTGTGCCGGCCATGACCGCGCACCGCTGCTTGTTCGCCGACGGACCGCTTGACGGCGCCACTGTCCTGGTGGCGGGCGGGGCAGGGGCGGTCGGGCACTATGCCATCGAGCTAGCCAAGTGGGCCGGGGCCACGGTCGTAGCCACAGTGAGCGGGCCGGAGAAGGCCGCGCTCGCCCGCGCGGCCGGCGCCGACGCCGTGCTCACCTACCGCGCCGCCGACGCCGTGGATCAGGTGCGCCGGGTCGCCACGCAGGTCGACCGGGTCGTCGAGGTGGCGCTCGGGGCCAACCTGGCGCTCGACTTGGCCGTGGCCGGGCCGCGGACCGTGATCAGCACCTACGCCAACGAGCCCACGGACCCGGTGTTGCCAGTGCGCGCGGCCATGGTGGCGAATGTGACGCTGCGCTTCGTCTTCCTCTACGGCGTGCCGGCCGTCGCGCTCGACGAAGCCGCCGCGAAGGTCACGGCGGCGGCGGCCGCGGGCGCGTTGAGCCTCCTGCCGCTGCACCGGTTTAGCCTCGACGACATCGCCGCCGCCCACGACGCTGTCGAGGGCGGGGCGGTGGGCAAGGTTCTGGTCGACCTCCTATAGGCGACGATACGAGGAGAGATAGGGATATGGCACACGAGGATGAGCGCGGCTATGAGGTGTTCGACGCGGGCGACGTTACCCTGCAATCGGGCGAGACGCTCCGCGGCGCGACGCTGGCCTATGTCACGCATGGGACGCTCAACGCGCGGCGCGATAACGCCATCGTCTTCCCCACCTGCTACGCGGGGCGGCATGAGGACAACGCGTGGCTAATCGGGCCGGGCCAGGCGCTCGACACCGACCGCTACTTCGTGGTCGTGCCCGACATGCTCGGCAACGGTCTTTCGTCGTCGCCGAGCAACACCCCGCCGCCACAAGGCGGCCCCGCCTTCCCACGCGTGACCATCCTGGACAACGTGGCGCTGCAGCATCGCCTCGTCGTGGAGCGCTTCGGCGTCACGCGCCTCCCGCTGGTGGTCGGCTTCTCCATGGGCGCGCAGCAGGCCTACCAATGGGCCGTGAGCTACCCCGACCTGGTCGAGCGCATCATCCCCATCTGCGGCTCGGCGCGCACCGCGCCGCACAACTGGGTGTTCCTGGAGGGGGTGACCGCCGCGCTCCGGGCCGACGCCGCCTGGTGGGACGGCTACTACGACGCGCCGCCTGAGAAAGGGCTGCGCGCGCTCGGGCGCGTGTGGGCCGGCTGGGGCCGCTCGCAGGCCTGGTATCGCGCGCACCTGTATCGGGAGCAAGGCTACGCCTCGCTGGAGGATTTCATCGTGGGCGACTACGAGGAATCGTTCCTCACCTGGGACGCCAACGACCTCCTGGCGATGGCCCGGACGTGGCAGGACGCCGACATCGCGGCCACGCCCGGCTTCGACGGCGACCTCGACCGGGCGCTTGGGGCGATCCAAGCGCGCGCCCTGGTGATGCCGTGCACGACCGATCTGTATTTCCCGCCGGAGGACAGCGCCGCCGAGGTGGCGCGCCTGCCGCACGCCGAACTGCGCCCGATCGACTCGCCGTGGGGCCACGCCGCCGGCACCGGACCCACGCCGCGCGACGCGGCGTTCATCGCCGCCAGCATCACGGAGTGGCTGGCACGATGAATTGTCCACCGGCAGGGGGTGTCAAGTTGTCGCGTCACGTCTCTCCGGTCTGAGGTGGAGCAGGATGGCGGCTCCGAGGCCGCGCCATCAGCCACGCGCGTGATCGCCCCGCGCGTCGTGCGCGGCGCGGCTGATGGCGCGGCCTCGGAGCCGCCAACGGGTAGGAGTAGCAGGAGGCCCGTCCACAGGCCGGGATTGTGGCGCCGCTCTCTGAGCGCCCCGCCGATGTGCAAGAGGCCATTGACGACGGCGAGGTACGGGGCGACCAGCCCACGGAAGGCCGACGTAGCGGGCGCGGTAGAGCGTGCAGACGTCGACGCCCGCCCCAGCACGGCTCTCCTACTCCGCGATCTCCACCTCGGCCGCGATGGTCACCGCCGCGTTGAGCGGTAGCGCCGCCAGGCCGACGGCGAGGCGGGCATGCTGTCCGACCTCCGGCCCGTACAGCTCCAGGATGAGGTCGGAGAACCCGTTGATGACGTTGGTGGTCAAGGGATAGCCCGGCTCGGCGTTGACCAGGCCCGTCACCATCAGCCACGCGGTCACACGATCCAGGTCGCCCACCGCCCGCTGGAGGCTGGCCAGGATGGCGAGCGTCGCGCCGCGCGCCGCCTCCTGGGCGGCCTCCAGCGAGACCTCGGTCGGGACTTTCCCGAACGGCCCGGCGGGCGTGCCGTCGGGGCGGAGCGCCACATGGCCGGACACATAGACGCGGTTGCCGCGCCGGCGCGTCCAGGCGAACGAGAGCTTGAGTTCGGGGGGGATGGCCGGGGCCGCGGGGAGCGCCAGGCCGCGCGCCCGGAGCTTGTCCTCGATGTGCATGGGATTGATCCTCCTTGTGGCCACATTGCTTCCCTTGCTCGGCCAAGCCGTTTGTACGTTATATGCGGAAGACCCCGTGTCCGTGAGCAGGTCCGTACCCGGCGCCTCTCAGAAACGTCTATCCGGGGCTACTCGCCTCATCCGACATTATACAACTGTTGGATGAGGCGAGTAGCCCTACCGCGTTAGCAGGCATCCCTGCGCCAGGAGCGCATCCCCGCGCCCGACGCCTCTACATCCTCCGACGACGACGCGGCCTATGCCCTCGTCCCGACCGCGACCCCGAACAGCGTGCGGGGCCGCGTGTGCGCCACGCCGGCCTTGACGTGCGCCGGTCACATGTGCGGGTGGTAGGTGATCCGCAGGACGCGCCGCGCCGTGGCGCCACGCCCCTGCGTCGTCACACGGAGGAGGCCCCGCCGCGCCAACGCGCCCGCGTTCGCCGGCGCCGTGCCTCCGCGCGGCAGCGCGATCGCCAGCGTCACCGCGTCTCCCCTAGCGCTCGCCGCGCCACGGACGATGCCGCGCACCTGGAAGGTCGTGATCGTCTTGAACAGGCCGCAGGGCTCCTGAGCCGTCACCTGCATGCTGACCGTGCCCGGCCGCGCGTTGGGGGGGATGGCGAAGGTCAACAGCGCCAGGCCCGATGCCGCGACCGGGAACGTGTAGCGGTAGCCGCCCGCCACGCTCTTGCCCGTGAGTGTGGCTCCGAAGCCATCGGACGCGCCCAGGCTGCTGTCGGTGTAGAGCGTCGCCCCGGCCGGGTACTTTGCCCGCACGATGAGCGTGAGGGCGGAGTTGGGCGCCGCGTCCACGAGGACGGCTTGATGGCCGCCGCGTGGGACCGTGTCAAAGGCGGGCAGGACGAAGAGTTGGCACACCGGCATGGCCGTCGGCGTGCTCGTCGCCGTCGGTGGAGCGACGGTGCTCGTGCTCGTCGCCGTTGGTGGGACGACTGTGCTCGTGCTTGTCGGCGGGACGACTGTGCCGGTCGCCGTGGCCGGCACAGGGGTAGAGGTGCTGGTCATGGTCGGCGGGGCCATCGTGCTTGTGGCGGTCGGCGGCACAGCAGTGCTGGTCGCGGTGGTTGGGACCGCCGTGTCGGTCGCCGTCGCGGTTGGTGGGACCGCGGTCGTGGTCGCCGTGGCTGGAGCCGCCGTGCCCGTCGCTGTCGGGGTCGCCGTTGCTGGAGCTGTCGTCGTGCCCGTCGCCGTCGCCGTGTCGGCAGGTGGTCCGCCCCCGCCTTCGAGCCCCGCTTGCGGCTCGAAGGCCCCGATCGCGCAGTACTGGCTCGGGCGTGGCAGGCCGCGCTGGTCAACGCCATTGACCTGGCCCGGGCCGGTCTGCTGGCAGACGGCCGGGTTGCCATGGGCGTACGCGTAGCCGAGCGTCGATACGGCCAGGGTCTGCGTCGGGCCGCCGTTGTCGGCCAGGGAGCCGAGCCGGGGATCCCCGCTCTGCGCATGGTCCTGGAAGCCGCACGTCGCGGGGCCGCCGCCCTGGTACTCCAGGTTGTAGCCCCCGTCGGTGATGCTATGGCTGCCGTCGAAGCAGGTATTGTTCGCGATCAGCGTATTGGACAGGGTTGCGCCGCCGAAGATGGCTCCCCCGAAGCGCGGGGCGGCGCTGTTGCCAGCCAGGGTGCTGTTGGTCACCGTGAGGGCGCCGCCTTGGTCGAGGATAGCCCCGCCCATGCCGTTGGCGGCGGGGGCGTGGTTGCCGGTCAGGGTGCTGTTCGTCACGGTCAGCGTCGCGCCGCGGTCGTTCCTGATGGCTCCGCCGCCACCGCCCCCGTCGGAGGACACGCCGTTGCGCGCGAGCGTGCTGGCCCGCATATCCGCCCGGCCGACGTTGTCGATCGCGCCGCCGTCATTGTTGGCCGTGTTATCGGCGACGGTGCTGCTGATCACCGTCAGCGCGCCCGTGTAGGTGTTGGCGATGGCCCCCCCGATCGTCGCGGTGCTATTGTGCGCGAGCGCGCTCGTGGTGACGGTCAGCGTGCCGCTGTTGTTGATGGCCCCGCCGCCCCCTCCCGTGTCCGTATTGCTGGTCAACGTGGCGCTGATCACCGTCAGCGCGCCGCCGTTGTTGATGGCGCCGCCCTGGCTCCCGCTGTTGCCGCTGAGGGTGCTGCTGATGACCGTTGCCACGCCGCTCACGGTGTTCAGGAGGGCGCCGCTGCCCCCGCCGGAGGCGCCATTGTCAGTCAGGGCGCCGGTGGTCACCGTCAGCGCGCCGCTGTTGGCGATGGCGCCGCCGACGGTGGTGTTGTGGTCGAGCGTGCTGCTGATCACCGTTGCCGCGCCGCCCGCATTGTTGGTCAGGATGCCAGTGTTCCCCCCGTAGGACTGGTTGTCGGTGAGGGTGCTGCTGATCACCGTCAGGACGCCGGCGGCGGCGTTCGTGAGCACCCCGGGGGTGTAGGACGTGTTGTCCAGCAGGGTGCTGCTGATCACCGTCAACGCGCCGGCATTGGCGATGGGCGCGTCCGGGCCGAGGCTCCGGGCATGGCGCAGTGTCAACCCGCTGAGCGTCAGGCTCCCGCCCGTCTTCTTCAGGAGGGGCGTGGCGCCTCCCCCGTCGAAGATGACGACCTTACCCGGCAACGGCTGTAGGGTGGCGGTCCCGGTCACCATGGTCACCGGCGCGCCGAAGGAGATGATCGGCGTGGGACAGTCGAGCAGGGTCACGCCCCCATAGTCCAGATCGTGCTGGATCGACTGTTGCGTGCAGGTGGTGTCCCACGGCTGAATCCCCGCGCACATGGCGAAGATGTCGATGTGCGCTTTGCTCGTCGACGAATACTGCGCGTTATTGGCGACGCCGGCGGACCAGGCCGTATTGTCGCGGGCAGGGGCCAGGGACTCGATGGATACCCCCGCGTTGCTCGTGCCGAACCCGCCCCCGAGCAGGGACGTGCCGGCCGCGCACGCGGGGCTCGTCCCGCTCTGGGAGGTCCCCAGCGACACATCGAAGGCGGACTGCTGGTATCCAAGGCCCGGCGTCTCGCTGCGCGGGGCGCAGACGGCATAGGCCGTGGCCCCATTCGGATCGCTGAACGTGGGGAGCTTGACGGTGATGCGCCAGGTCTTGAAAGAGTTACCGGGGTCGGGGTTGCTCCGGACGAGCTGGACGTTGCGGTAGAGGGTGTAGCCGCCGCCGATGGCCTGTTTATCGGGGGACGAGCAGGGGGCGGTCACGTCGAGTTGGCCCGAGTAAATGGTCTGCGGGTTCTGGATATATTCGAGGCCGGCCATCGTGGGGATGCAGATGGCGTAGGCGGTGAACGTAGGCGTCGCCGCGCCGGTGGCCTGCCCTTCGACGAACCAGCCGGCGCCCGTGGGAGGACCGCCGTTGCCGTTGTCGAACGTCGGATGGTTAGCGAAAATAGACCACGGGGCGACGCTGCCGCTGCCCGCGTTGAAGCCCCCGCCGCCGACGCTCATCCCGCTGGGGCACGAGGCCGTGGCCGAGGCCACGTTTCCGGCGATGATCTGCGATGGGGCCGTGACGACCCGTGTCAGGGGCGGGGGCGTCACGGCCGCGCGGGTCACGGCGAGGAGAGGGTGGGCCGGGCCGCCGAGCGCGACGAGCCCCGCCACGACGATCGTGACCATCAAGAGGTACCTACGCATGGTGTGTCGCTCCTTGTAGCGTGAACTAAGGTTGATGAATGTTTGGACACGGCAGGCCGCTACTCTACGGGCCGGGCGAACTAGTCATGGCGTCTCCCAATACCGTACGAACCGGCGGCGTCGACACCGTCGCCGAGCATCCCGCCCGGCGGGGCGTCAGCTGAGCACCCCCGCACGGCGCAGGCCGTCGCTAATCGCCGCGGTCGACGCCCCGCCCTTCCTCAGGAACACGGCCGGCTTCGACAGCGGCGCCGGCATCGTGGCCCACGCGCCCGCCGTGCCGGCGTCGGCGCCGGTCCAGAGGTCCGTCCAGGCGCTCCCGGCGGGGAAATAGACCGCCACGGTGTCCGCGCCCTTGTCGAGGACGGGGGCGACCATGAGGTCGGGGCCGAGCAGGAACTGGTAGCGGAGCCCATGGGTGTTCGGGTCGTGCGGGTAGTGCAGGAAGGGGTGCCGCACGACCGGATGGCCGTGCGCCGCCGCGTCGGCGACGAGGCGCTTCCGGTAGGGGGCGAGGCCCTTGTAGACCTTCCCGAAGCGCCGCAGGTGCGCCATCGTCGCGGCGTTGGTGTCGAACTGCGCGGACGCGGCCGGGTCGAGCCCCTCGTGCGTGCGGAAGACCGCCGTGAACGCGTTCAATTCCATCCAGCGCATGAAGAGTTCCGGCGTCCGCGCGATCACCGGGATCTGTTGGCCGGATGTGGCGAGCTTGAGGACGACGTAGCCGCCCGTGTCGCTGTGCAGCAGGCTGAACCCCGACACGCCGCCGGAGAGGATGCCGACGACCGCGGTCTTGATGCCGTCGTACTGGTCCCAACTCTGCAGCTGGTCGCCGAGCCAGAAGAGGGTGGCGGCGCCGGGGCTCCGGGTGAAGCCCGAGCGGTCGAAGAAGACGATGTCGTCGCCGCGGCCCGCCTCCTCGATCGCCTCGCGGCTGACGCGCGCCCATTCTTCCGGGAAGCGGTTGTGCCACACATTGGGATCGGCGCCGCCGGAGAGTTGGGCGTCGAAGGGGAGGGCCTCACCGAAGTCGTTCATCCAGCCCGACGCGCCGGCTTTTTCGATCATCTCCGTCTTGATGACGTCCTTGATCCAGGTGCGCGTCTTAGGATTGCTGAGGTCGATCAGCCCGGCGGAGAAGTTCGTGTTCTTGATCAGGTACGGTGTGCCGCCGGACTTCTCGACGAGATAGCCCTTTTGCCGCCCCTCCGTGAACAGCGTGTTGTGGCCTTCCTCCGTGCTGAGGAACGGATTGATGTAGATCAGCATCCGCGCGCCCTGGCTTTCCAGGTCAGCCACCAACTCCTTCCAGTTGGGATAGAATGTCTCGTCGAGCCGCCAGTCCCACCAGAGCTGCTTGCCGGCCGGCGTTACCCGGACTCCGGGCCAGTCTTGGATCCAGAGACCTGCGAGCGGAACGCCGCCCTTCCGCAGCTCGTCGAGCTTGCCGCGGACGACCTTGGTCCCACCCTGCACGGAGACGATGACACCGTCGTGGATCCAGTCGGGCAGCGCCCGCATGCGGCCGGAATACGCGCTGTACGCCTCGATCAAGTCGAGCGGCGTCTCGCCATGGAGGATGCGGCCCGTCATGACCGGAGACCACACCTTGATGTCGACATGGTCCGCCGGCCTCATGTCGAAGACGCTGTACTCGAGATTCTCCAGGAAGAGCGAGCGCAGGCGGCTCGAGATGAAATGCGGGGCGGGGCACTCCGTCACGTAGGGATTGCCGCCGCCCCGATTGGCGAACAGGTCGACGAGATGGGTGATGATCGGCCGGCCGCGCCCGACGCCGTGCTCCTGCACGAGGATCGGCAGCACGTTGCCCTTCTGGTTGAAGAACGTGAGTTGCTGGCCGAAGCCGAAGAAGCCCTCGTCGGCGGCCGATCCGATGCGCAGACGGATGCGGGTGATACGGGAGGCGCCCGGTCCGCCGACGCCGACGACGAAGCGCAGGTGCGTCGTCGAGAGCGCCGTGAAGGCGAGCGTGTACCCGACGGCGCCCGCGGCGCCGCTCAACCGACCCGAGACCGTCGCGGTGGCGCGGGCGACATCGATCGCGTCGATCGTCGGCGTCCCGTAGGACGCGGCGACGGTGTCGGTGATCGCGAACGAACCCTCGGGCTCGCCGAATACCTTGGTGTCCACCGTGGCGTCCTCCGCGATGAGGAAATTGCCGTCCGGCGCGGTCTCCCAGATGACCCGATCCGGCGCGGCCTTGTGGGAGATCCGCAGCCCATTGGCCGCGCGATGGAGGATGAAGTCGCCGACCGGGTGTTTAGCGACAATTAAAAGTGCCGATCGCCTGGACCGGCCGTTGGTTGGTATGACCTACGCATGACGGTCTCCTTATATAAGGAGACCGTCATGAAGAAAGACGCCGAGGTACAACTCTTGTTGCGAGAACGACGGAAAGGCCAGTCGCAAGCCCTGGCCGCAGCGCGGGCTGGGATGAGTGAGCGGACGGCCCGTAAGTATGAACAGATGGGCGCACTGCCCAGCGCGCTCACGCGCCCGCGGACCCATCGCACGCGCCCTAACCCCTTTGCCGAGGATTGGCCCTGGATCGTCAGCCAGCTCGAGCGCGACGGGGCGCTACAGGCCAAGACGCTCTTCATCCTGTTGCAAGAGCGTGAGCCCGGCCGCTATCAGGACAGCCAGGTACGCACGCTCCAGCGGCACATCGCCGGCTGGCGGGCGTTGTATGGGCCGGCCCGCGAGGTCCTGTTCGCGCAAAGCCATGAACCGGGCGAAGCGGCGCAATCCGACTTCACCCACATGAGCAGCCTGGGCCTCACCTTGGGCAGCGTGCCCTTCCCGCACCTGGTCTACCACCTGGTGCTGACCTATTCGAACGTCGAGGCCGTCAGCGTCTGCTTCGCGGAGAGCTTCGAGGCGCTGGCCGAGGGCCTGGAACACGGCCTCTGGCAGATCGGCGGTGTGCCGCGCACCCACCGCACTGACCATCTCGGAGCCGCGTTGCGCCCCCTGGATGCGCCGGGGCAGCAGGACTTCCACGCGCGCTATCTGACCTTGATGGCGCATTACGGTCTGGAGCCGACGACGAATAACGCGGGCGTGGCGCACGAGAACGGCGACGTCGAGCAGGCCCACCACCGCTTTAAGGAGGCGGTGGATCAGGCGCTGCGCGTGCGGGGCAGCCGCGACTTCGCCGACCGCGCCGCCTACGAGCGTTTCCTCCAGGATCTCGTCGGTCGGCGCAATCACACGCGTGTGCAGCGGTTCGCCCTCGAGCGGCAGGCCCTGCACCCCTTACCCGCCGCGCCGCTGGCCCCCTGCCGGGAGCTGCGCGTCACGGTCAGTCGCTTCAGCACCATCGCGGTGCTGGGGAACACCTACTCCGTGCCCTCGCGCTTCATTGGGATAACGCTCACAGTGCGCGTGCGGGCCGAGTCCCTGGAGGCCTATGTGGGCACGACGCTGACCTGCACCCTGCCCCGCGTGCAGGGGCGCCAGCAGCATGCCATCAACTACCGCCACGTCATCTGGTCGTTGGTGCGCAAGCCCGGCGCCTTCGCCGCCTACCGCTATCGCGACGACTTGTTCCCGTCGGTGACGTTCCGCCGCGCCTATGACCGGCTCCACGACACGCGGCCCGGTCACGCCGACCGGGACTACG
>JAABUX010008372.1_pt1 | contig 11945 bp, 11 predicted proteins | sample 5561851 | NCBI WGS metagenome assembly JAABUX01 (sample SAMN10711883, study PRJNA513361) | rock metagenome | isolation source: Antarctica rocks | place: Antarctica: Victoria Land, Richard Nunatak red sandstone | collected 2016-01-03 | reverse complement strand
GCGGCCTCCCCCACCCCGGCCCTCTCCCGGAGGGAGAGGGAGCAGCAGCGTTCTACTCGACCAGATCGCGGCTTCGCAGCAAGGCCGCGGTGCTGGGCGGGCGACCACGGAAGCCGGCATACAGCGCCATCGGGTCCTGCGTGTCGCCTGCGGCCAGCACCGTCCGCAACCGGGCGGCGGTGGCGGGGTCAAAGGGGTCGCCCGCCTCCTCGAACGCCTCCCATCCGTCGGCGTCCAGCACCTCAGACCACATGTAGGAGTAGTAGCCCGCCGCATACCCGCCCCCGGCGAACAGGTGCTGGAAGTGCGCAGGCCGGTGGCGGATGCCGATCTCGGCCGGCATGCCGATGCGCGCCAGGAACCCGGCCTCGAACGCTTCGATGCCGCCTCCCTCCATGACGCCCGACTTGTCCAGCGCCGGGCCGGCGTGCAGCGCCATGTCGATCAGCGCGGCGGCGGTGTATTCGACGCTGGCAAACCCCTGGTTGAACCCGCGCGCCGCCAGCAGCCGCTCGATCAGCGCCTCCGGGATCGGCGTGCCCGTCACGTGGTGCAGGGCATAACGGCGCAGGGTGTCCGGCGCCGACAGCCAGTGCTCCAACACCTGCGACGGGAACTCCACGAAGTCCCGCCGCACGCCCGTACCGGACTGCGCGGGGTAGCGCACCCGGCTCAGCAGCCCGTGCAGCGCATGGCCGAACTCATGGAACAGGGTCTCGGCATCGGCGAAGCTCAGCAGCGTCGGCTCGCCGCGGGCGAAGTTGTTGTTGTTGATGATGATCGGCGACACCGGCGCATCCATCGCCTCCTGGTCGCGGTAGCTGCTCATCCACGCCCCAGACCGCTTGTCGCCGCGGGCATAATTGTCGGCCAGGAACACGCCGACGTGCCCGGCCTGGTCCCGCACCTCCCATGCCCGCACGTCCGGATGATAGGCCGGCAGGTCCGGGCGCGGCAGGAACTGCAGGCCGAACAGCCGGCTGGCGGTGTCGAACGCGGCGGCCTGGATGTTGCCCAGCTCGAAGTACGGCTTCAGCTCGCCCTCGTCGATGGCGTAGTCGGCCCGGCGCACCTTCTCCGCATAGAACCGCCAGTCCCACGGGGCCAAGGCGTCGTTGAAGCCCTCCGCCCGGGCCACCTCCAGCAGCCGGTCGCGTTCCCGGGCGGCCTTGCGCTTCGCCGGCTCCCAGACCTCGGCCAGCAGGCCCTCGGCTGCGGCGGGCGTGCCGGCCATGGTGTCGGCCAGGCGGAACTCGGCGAAGCTGGCGTAGCCCAGCAGCGCCGCACGCTCCGCCCGCAGCGCCAGGATCTCGGGGATCAGCGGACGGTTATCATGCGGTCCGTCCTGCGCGCCGCGGGCGGTCCACGCCTGGTAGGCGACCTGCCGCAGGTCCCGCCGCGTCGAGAAGGTCAAGAACGGCTCGATGAGCGACCGCGCCAGGGTGACGGCGTAACCGTCCAGGCCGCGCTCGGCGGCGGCCTGCTTCATGGCGGCGCGCAGGTTGTCGGGCAGGCCGTCCAGGTCGGACTCCGCCAGCGCCAGGTGCCAGGCCTTCTCGTCATGCAGCACGTTCTGGCCGAACCCGGTGTGCAGCACAGCCAGGCGCTCGGTGATGCCCGCCATGCGCGCCCTGCCCTCCGGCGGCAGTGCGGCGCCTGCGCGGACCAGGTTCAGGTGCATCCGGTCCAGCAGGCGGCGCTGGTCGATGTCCAGGTCCAGGGCGTCGCGTTGCCGGTGCAGGGCGTCGATGCGGGCGAACAGCGCCGGGTCGAGGGCGATGGCCATGCCGTGCTGCGCCAGCTTGGGCGACATCTCGACGTCGATGGCCTGCAACGCGTCGCCGCCGAGGCTGACCACCAGGTTGGAGAACACCGCGCCGGTCCGGTCCAGCAGGCGCCCGCTGCGTTGCAGGGCCTCGACCGTGTTGGCGAAGCTGGGCGGGGCCGGGTCGGCGCCGATGGCGGCGGTTTCGTCCAGGTGCTCGCGCATGGCCTGGTCAAAGGCCGGGGCGAAGTGCTCCGGGCGGATCAGGTCGAAGGGCGGAACCTGGAAGGGCGTGGTCCAGGGGTGGAGGAGGGGGTTGCTGCTGTCCATGCAGCGGATTCCGGCAGATGCAGCGGGTTGGGTCAAGCGGTGCTGGGCCGGGCGGGGGGTAAACAAAGCGGTCATTCCGTGCGATGACGTACATGCCCTGACACAAGGAACACCTCATGCGCCGCCTGATCACTCTCGGCTTGCTGGCCACCCTCGCCGTCAGCCTGGGCGCCGCCGCGCAAACGCCGGTCCGCCGCATCCGCGGCACCGTGCAGGCGCTGGACGGCAACAACCTGACCGTGCTGGCCCGTGAGGGCGACACGCTCCGCATCCAGCTTGCGCCCAACTACACCGTGGCCGCCGTGATCCCTGCCCTGCTGGCCGACGCCAAGCCCGGCACCTTCATCGGCACCGCCGCCGTCGGCCCCAAGACCAACCTGCGCGCCGTCGAGGTGGTGATCTTCCCCGAGGCCATGCGCGGCACCGGCGAGGGCCACTACCCCTGGGACCTGATGCCCGAGAGCACCATGACCAACGCGACCATCGAGTCCGAGTCCACCGGGGTGGAGGGCCAGGACCTGATGCTGAACGCCAAGGGCGAGAAGCTGAAGGTGTCGGTGCCCTCCTCCGCGCAGGTCGTCACCTTCGCGCCGGGCACGAAGGACATGCTGACGCCCGGCGCGCATGTGTTCATCGGCGCGCAGACGGCCGCCGACGGCACGCTGTCCGCCGCCCGCGTTGCCGTGGGACGGGACGGGCTTACGCCTCCGATGTAGCTGGCCCCGATTGCATTGGTAAAGCAGCCCTGATCTCCGCCAACCCGCGCCGGGCGGTGCCGTCCGGGGTGAAGTTGGCGGGGTCCAGCCAGGCCTGCAGCGCCGCGCGGCAGGCCGGCCACTCGTCGCCGACGATGCTGAAGTAGGCGCTGTCCCGCAGCCGCCCCTTCATCACGTAATGGGCGCGCAAGGTGCCCTCATAGATGAATCCCAGCCGTTCCGCCGCCCGGCGGGACGGGGCGTTCAGCGCATTGCACTTCCAAACCAGCCGGCGGTAGCCCAGGTCGTCCGCGGCCAGCCGCAGCAACAGGAAGATCGCCTCGGTCCCGGCGCGGGTGCGCTGCATGACCGGGCTGAACCAGATGTTGCCGATCTCGATGGCGGCGTGCTTCGGCTGGATGTCCATCAGGGTCAGCCAGCCCGATACGTTGCCGGTGGCGATGGGCCGCACCGCCCAGGCCATCGGATCATGCGTGCTGGCGCTGTCCGCGACGAACGCCGCCATCGCTTCACGGGTCGGGAACGGGCCATAGCCCATGTAGTCCCAGCTCGCGTCCGCCTCCGGCCCGGCGACAGCCCACAGCTCCTCCACATGCCGCCGGTGCAGCGGCTCCAGCACGACATGGGCGCCGCGCAAGGCGACGCGGGCGGGCAACGGGCGGGGCGCCGCATCGACCTCGGGACCGACCGGGCGGTCCGTCATGCCACGACCTCCGGCACCCGCTCGGCCGGAGGGGTGTTGCGGCTGCGGCCGCAACGCACCAGGCCATCGATGACCACCATGCCGATGCCGGGCAGGTCGCCGCCCTGCACGCTGGCCAGCAGGTCCGCCCCGGCCGAGTGCTGTGCCCGGTCCATGAACACGAAGTCCGCCGCCCGGCCCGGCTCGATGATGCCGCAGTCCAGCCGCCGCATCCGGGCCGTGTTCCCCGTGGCGCAGCAGAACAGCACCTCGGCCGGCGCCTCGCCAATCGAGGACAGCATGGCGATCATCCGCAGGATGCCCAGCGGCTGCACGCCGGACCCGGCAGGGGCGTCGGTGCCGAGGATCACGCGGTCCGTCTGATCCAGTTCGCGCGCATAGCGCAGGGCGGCCAGGGCGGCTAGTTCGTTGCCGTTGTGCACGATCTCGATGCCGCGCCCGCAGCCCTCGCACAGGCAGCGGATCTGCCGCAGCGGCAGGGCGGTGTGGCCGCCGTTGATGTGGCCGATGATGTCGGCATCTGCCTCCAGCACGGTGTCGGCGTCGATGTAGCCGCTGCCGGGCACGCTGGGGCCGCCGGTGTGGATGGTGCTCTGGATGCCGTACTTGCGTGCCCAGGCGACCATCGTCCTGGCCTCCGCGCCGGACTTCACGCTGCCCAGGCCGACCTCGCCCAGCAGGGTGACGCCGGCGGCGGCCAGGTCGGAGAAGTCGGTTTCGACCATGCCCTGCTCGATCACCGGGGCGCCGGCCAGGACCTTCACGCCGCCGGGCCGGTGGTTGTGGAAGGCGCGCTGGGCGGTGATGGCCAGCGCCTTCAGGCCGACGATGTCGCGCGGGCGGCCCGGCAGGTGGACCTCCCCGGCCGAGACCATCGTGGTGACGCCGCCATTCAACGTGCTTTCAATCCAGCCAAGCTGGTTCTGCCGCGGAGTCCAGTCGCCGAAGGCCGGATGGACGTGGCTGTCGATCAGGCCGGGGGCCAGGGCGCAGCCGTGGGCGTCGATGGTGACGCGGGCATCCCCGGTGTCGCAGTCGGCGGCGCGGCCCACCGCGGCGATGCGCCCGTCCTCCGCCACGACGGTGTCGGCGTCGAGGATCGGCGCCTCCAGCTTGCCCGACAGCAGCAGGCCGATGTTGCGGACGACGAGCTTGCCGGCCTGGCGCTCCGGCCCGGCGGACAGCGCCACGCTAGGCCACCTTGCGGAGCAGGTGCAGGAACTGCCGCCGCTCGTCGGGCCGCAGCGGGGCCAGGGTCGCCTCGGTGATGGCGTGGGCGGCGGGGATGGCCGCGGTTGCCAACGCAACGCCAGCGGGGGTTGGCCCCAGCACGGCGGTTCGCCGGTCGGCCGGGTCGGGCAGGCGCGCCACCAAACCGCGCGCCGTCAGCCGGCGGACGACGCCCTGGATGGTTGCCGGGTCCATGGCGGACAGGCGGCCGAGGTGGTTCTGCGTGACGCGGCCCAGCGCCACGATGCGGACCAGGGCGGTGAACTGGGTCGGCGTCAGGTCTGCGGCGGCCATGCCATCCTGGAACAGCGCGACGTGCCGCTGATGGGCGCGGCGCAGCAGGAAACCAACCTGGTCGTCAAGCTCGTAGCCGTCGAGCGGGCCATGGTCGGGTTGCGGTTGTGCCAAGCGCCTCGATCCTCTTGTTCGTACGCGAATGATCGAGGGTTGCGGCCAGGGCGTCAACATAGGCCGCGTCAACATAGGCCGCGTCAACACGGGCCGGGATAGCGCTCCCGGCCCGCGAAGCAGGGCTGACGCATGCGACGGGGGTTTTTCGCTCCCGCCCCGGGAGGGCGAGGGAGCAGCCAATGCCACCCTAGCGTCGTATTCGACTGCGCCTGTTGCCAGGCGGTTAGTTGACCTTGGCGCCCGGGGTGGCCGGGATTGTCGGGACGACCCGCGGGGTGGACATCGGCGCCAACGGCACCGTCCCAACGGTTGCGCGGGGCATTGCGGACGGCGTGCCCGCTGCCGCGCCGGCCCCTGTTGCCGTGCCGGACATCGGGCCGGCAACAGGCGAGGCAGGCATTGCCGCCACCACGGGCGCCTTCACGTCCGGTGCGGCATTGGCAGTCGCAGCAGCCCGGTGAACCGGCCGCGCGGTGCGGTGGTGCAGGCTGTTCACGTGGGGCGCAACAGGGTGCGTCTGCGCCAGCGCCGGCAGCGCCAGCGAACCGAGCAGCAGGGTCGTGAGCATCAGGCGGGAGGTGATCATGGCGGCTCGTGCTTCCTATGTGCCGGCGTCATTGCCAGCACCCATAAGAAGGTCCTGCATCAAGGCGTCACCGGGGCGGGATCATGTCGCCCCGGTGACATCCAGGCCTGCAAGTGGGCAAGCTTGCTAGTGCGCCGCAGCGCCCTCCGCGCCAATCCCCGTCTCGGACCGGACGAACTGCGCGCGGAACGCCGCCCGTTCAGCGTTGGCCGACCGGCTGCGGTCCAGCACGGACACCAGCCAGCACACCAGGAAAGCCGCCGGCATCGTGAAGATGGCCGGGGACGTGTAGGGGAACCACGCCGACCCCACCGGGTTGCCCAGCACCGAAACCCAGATCGCCGGGCTGAGCACGGTGAGCGCCACCGCGCTGATCAGCCCGGTGAACCCGCCCAGGAACGCGCCCCGCGTCGTCAACCCGCCCCACAGCATCGACAGCAGCAGCACCGGGAAGTTGGCGCTGGCCGCGATGGCGAAGGCCAGGCCCACCATGAACGCCACGTTGATGCTTTTGAAGGCGATCCCCAGCGCAATGGCGACGATGCCCAGCACCACGGTGGTGATCTTGGACACCCGGATCTCCGACCCGTCCGACACCTTGCCCCGGCGGAACACGCTGGCATACAGGTCGTGGCTCACGGCGCTTGCCCCCGACAGGGTCAGGCCCGACACCACCGCCAGGATGGTTGCGAACGCGACCGCCGAGATGAAGCCCTTCATCACGTCGCCGCCGACCGCATGGGCCAGGTGGATGGCCGGCATGTTGCCGCCGCCCAGCAGCCCGCCCTTCACGGCATCGAGATACGTGGGGTCTTGGCTGACCAGCACGATCGCGCCAAAGCCGATGATGAACGTCAGCAGGTAGAAATACCCGATGAACGTCGTCGCCCAGAACACCGACTTCCGCGCCTCCTTGGCGTCCTTCACCGTGAAGAAGCGCATCAGGATGTGCGGCAGCCCGGCGGTGCCGAACATCAGCGCGATGCCCAGCGAGATCGCCGAGATCGGGTTCGCCACCTGCGGCCCCGGCAGCATGATCGCGGCGTGCTTCGGATGGACCTCGACGGCCTTGGCGAGGAAATCGCTGACGTTGAAGTTGAACTTCGACAGCACAAGAATGCACATCAGCGTCGCGCCGGACAGCAGCAGCATCGCCTTGATGATCTGCACCCAGGTGGTGGCGATCATGCCGCCGAATGTCACATAGACGATCATCAGCACGCCGACGATCACCACGGCATAGTTGTAATCGAGACCGAACAGCAACTCGATCAACTGCCCGGCCCCGACCATCTGTGCGATCAGGTAGAACGCCACCGTCACCAGGGTGCCCGTCGCCGCCATCGCCCGCATCGGCGTCGAGCGCAGGCGATAGGATACCACGTCGGCGAAGGTGAAGCGCCCAAGGTTGCGCAGCGGCTCGGCCATCAGGAACATGATGATCGGCCAGCCCACCAGGAAGCCGATGGCGTAGATCAGCCCGTCATAGCCGAACGTGTAGAACAGCGCGGAGATGCCGAGGAACGAGGCCGCGGACATGTAGTCGCCCGCGATGGCCACGCCGTTCTGGAACCCGGTGATCCCGCCGCCGGCCGAGTAGAAATCGCTCGTTGTCTTGGTGCGGCCCGCCGCCCAGTAGGTGATGCCCATGGTCAGCGCCACGAACCCGGCGAACATGCCGATGGCGACCCAGTTGGTGCCCTGCTTGGTGCCGGCCTCGATTGGGCCAGCCGCGTGCGCCGCCGTGCTGGCCAGCAGGAGCAGCAGGCCGGTGAGCAGCCGCCTCATCGCACTTCCCCCAGGGTCGCGCCGACGGGTTGGCGGACCGGCCCGTCGAAGCGGACGCCCCCGGCGTCGTTGCGCTCGACGATGCGGCGGGACAGCTCGTCGAACTTGGTGTTGGCGCGCAGCACGTAGATGCCGGTCAGCAGCACCGCGCTGATGATGACGCCGATGCCGATGACTAGCCCGACCGTCACCGCGCCGAACAGCGGCTGCGCGATCAGCGGCTTGTCGTAGGCGACGAGCGCGATGTAGCCGTAGTAGATCACCAGCATGATGGCGGTCAGCGTCCAGCCGAAGGTCCGGCGGGAGCGGACCAGCTCGATGAAGTCCGGATTAGCCTCGATCCGCTTGAGATGCGCGTCGTCCAACGTTTCGCTCCCGTATACTTCGTTGCCCCCATTTGACGGTTCGGACAAAAATTTGCAAAGAGAATCTACTCTTAAAAGGAACCTCGCATGACCGAAACCGTTGCGCCCGGCTCCTATGCCGCGACCTATGCTGCGTGGCAGGCCGATCCGGAAGCATGGTGGGCCGGCGCCGCGGCCGGGATCGACTGGATGCGGCCGTGGGACCGGGTGCTCGACCCCAGCATGGGCGCCTTCGGCCAGTGGTTTGCGGAGGGGCGGCTGAACATCAGCGCCAACTGCCTGGACCGCCATGTGGACGCCGGGCGAGGCGGGCAGGCCGCGCTGATCTGGGACAGCCCGATGGCCGGGCGCGTCGAGACGTTCACCTATACGCAGCTCCGGGACCGCACGGCCCGGGTGGCGGGCGCCCTGGCGGAGCGCGGCGTCGGTTACGGCGACCGGGTGGTGATCTACATGCCGATGGTGCCGGAGGCGGTCGTCGCCATGCTGGCCTGCGCGCGGCTGGGCGCGGTGCATTCCGTGGTGTTCGGCGGCTTCGCGGCGGCGGAGCTGGCCAAGCGGATCGAGGACGCGCAGCCCCGGGCGGTCATCTCAGCCTCCTGCGGATTGGAGCCGGGGCGGATCGTCGCCTACAAGCCGCTGCTGGACGCCGCCATCGCCATCAGCCGCCACAAGCCGGCCGCCTGCCTGATCCTGCAGCGCCCGATGCTGGCCGCCGACATGCAGCCCGGCCGCGACTGGGATTTCCTGGAGGCCGAGGCCGCCGCCACGCCGCATGACCCGGTCCCGGTGCTGGCGACGGACCCGCTCTATGTCCTCTATACCTCCGGGACGACCGGGAAGCCCAAGGGCGTCGTGCGCGACACCGGCGGCTATGCCGTGGCGCTGCAGCACTCCATGCGGATGATCTACGGTGTCGGACCCGGTGACGTTTATTGGTGCGCCAGCGACGTGGGCTGGGTGGTCGGGCACAGCTACATCGTCTATGCGCCGCTGCTCGCCGGCTGCACCACCGTGCTGTATGAAGGCAAGCCGGTCGGCACGCCCGATCCCGGCGCGTTCTGGCGCGTCTGCGCCCAGCATGGCGTGCGCGTGCTGTTCACCGCCCCCACCGCGTTGCGCGCCATCAAGCAGCAGGACCCCGAAGGCAGCCACATGGCGCGGCATGACCTGTCGCGGCTGGACGCCCTATTCCTGGCCGGCGAGCGGTGCGACCCGCCGACCGCCCTGTGGATCCAAGGCAAGCTGGGCCGCCCCGTGGTGGACCACTGGTGGCAGACCGAGACGGGATGGCCGATCACCGCCGGGTTCCGCGGCCTGGGGCTGTTCCCGTTCAAGCCCGGCGCGGGCGGGCGGGCCTGCCCCGGCTATGAGGTGCGTGCCCTGGACGATGGAGGGGCGCTGCTGCCGCCGGGCACGGTCGGCAACCTGGCGATCCGGCTGCCGATGCCGCCGGGCTGCGCGCCGACGCTGTGGCAGAACGCGGCGGGGTATGCGGCCGCCTACCTGCTGGACTTCCCCGGCTGGTACCGCACCGGGGACGCCGGCCAGGTCGATGCGGACGGCGACGTGTGGGTGATGGGCCGCACCGACGACATCATCAACGTCGCCGGGCACCGCCTGAGCACCGGCGCCATGGAGGAGGTGCTGGCCAGCCACCCCGATGTCGCCGAGTGCGCCGTGGTCGGCGCGGCGGACGCCCTGAAGGGCCAGGTGCCGCTCGGCCTGGTGGTGCTGAAGGCCGGCGCGAACCGGGACACCGCGGAGGTCGCGCGCGAGCTGGTGGCGCTGGTGCGGGACCGCATCGGACCCGTGGCCGCCTTCAAGGACGCCCGCGTCGTCGCCCGCCTGCCCAAGACCCGATCCGGCAAGATCCTGCGCGCTTCCATCCGCAAGCTGGCCGATGGCGACGCCGCGCCAGCGCCGCCAACCATCGACGACCCGGCAATCCTGGACGAGATCAAGGCGGTGCTCGGCCGCTGATGCCCTCTGGCAGCCTCCTGATCGGCGCGACGTTCCTGCTCGCCGGGTTCGTCAAGGGCGTGGTCGGGCTGGGCCTGCCGACAGTGGGGGTCGGGCTGCTCAGCTTGGTGATGGCGCCGGCGGAGGCGGCGGCGCTGCTGATCGTGCCGTCGCTGGTGACCAACGTCTGGCAGTTGCTGGCGGGTCCGCGGTTCGGTGCGCTGGCCCGGCGGCTGTGGCCCATGATGGCCGGCGTGTGCGCGGGCACCTGGGCCGGGCTGTGGCTGCTGCACTGCCTGGACCTGCTGACCGGAGCTGCGGCGACCCGGGCGGCGGGCGCGCTGGGCCTGGCGCTGATGCTGTATGCCGCCCTGGGCCTCGCGCGGGTGCAGGCCCCGGCGCCGGGGCGGCACGAGGGTTGGCTGGCGCCGCTGGTCGGCGGGCTGACCGGCGTGGTCACGGCCGCAACCGGCGTGTTCGCCATCCCGGCGGTGCCCTACCTGGGGGCGCTCGGCTTCGGCAAGGACGAGATGATCCAGGCGCTGGGCCTGTCCTTCACCGTTTCGACCATTGCTTTGGCGCTGGGATTGGCGGCAACCGGGGTGTTCCGGGCGGAGGCGGCCGGGGCGTCGATCCTGGCGCTGGCCCCGGCGCTGCTGGGCCTGGCGGCCGGCGGCTGGGTGCGCGGGCGGGTGCAGGCCTCGACGTTCCGGCTATGCTTCCTGGTTGGCCTGTTCGGGCTGGGGCTGCACCTCGCAATTCATGCTCTGGCGTGACAGCCGGGCCCGCCGGATGGTCGGCTGACGTTTGACGTAAAACTCTAACGGTTATTAACCGGTTAAAAAGCCTGAGTGTCGTAAATAGAGGGCTGGGGATGCCGTGGTGGCCTCCTGGGGCGCTTCCATGACACAACCACGCCTGCACAAGTATCCGGGCCACCGACTGACGACGCGCCAGCAATCGGCGCAGCGCCGGGCCAGCTTCCGCTCGAAGGTTTATGGGCCGATGGCGCGCTTGCCGGTCGGGATCATCCCACAGATTTGCGTCGCGGTGGCCACGACGCGCGAGATGATGATCCGGCGCATGAAGCGGCGGGCGTCCAAGGCCACCGCGGTCTGCGTGTTCCTCGGCGTGCTGACCCCTATCGCCTTCGCCGACCAGCTTGCGCAGACCTACCTGAAGCCGAAGGTCGAGGCGGTGAGCGCGGCGCAGTTGAACCCTGCCAACTCGTCCGTAACGCCGTATTATGGCACTGAAGTCTTCGATGGCCGCGCGATCGGGGTGTCAACCGGCTTCACCACGAATTTCAGCACCGGCGGTACGACCTCTGCCAACCTTGGAACCAACATCACCGGCACATTCAGCGGCACATTCAGCATCGCCGGGCACGACCAGTACGGCGGCGCCGGCGGCGTTGGCAACTACATCACCACCAGCGACGCCACAACTGGGACCGACCTGAAGCTTACTCACACCGCTGCCCTGCCAGGCATCAACTACATCGGCCTGCAAATCTCGGCGTTGGACGCCGGCAACACCCTTACGTTCTATCGCGCCGGCCTCCAAATCGGGACGTACGGGCAGAACAACCTGATCCAGGACGTCGGTGCCTGCCCGAACGCCAGCAACGCCTACTGCGGTAATCCCACGACCAATGCGAACAACAGCCAGCAGTACGCATACGTCAACTTCTTCGACCTGAGCGGCTACTTCGACGAGATCAAGTTCACGGAGGTCGGCAGCAACGGCGGGTTCGAATCCGACAACTATACCGTCGGCTACGTCGATACTAATGCCGTGTTCCAGGCGACCAACGTGCCGGAGCCGTCCTCCATCGCGCCGTTGCTGTCCGCCCTGACGGTGCTGCTGGGCCTCACGGCCTGGCAGCGCCGCCGACAGCGCACGATGTCGCTAGCAGGCTAAGGCATATCGCCCATCAGCCAGATGACTTCAGCAAGGGAAACCAGCAATTCTAAGTGGCTGTTGACGGTTGTGGGTTCCGCTGTGCCGTGCGGTGTGATTCAAGCTCCGGATGGAGCTTCTGAACACCCTTGTTGCGGGCGTGCGCTGGGCTTGCGCGTCGTTCCCT
>JAABUX010008370.1_pt1 | contig 11948 bp, 12 predicted proteins | sample 5561851 | NCBI WGS metagenome assembly JAABUX01 (sample SAMN10711883, study PRJNA513361) | rock metagenome | isolation source: Antarctica rocks | place: Antarctica: Victoria Land, Richard Nunatak red sandstone | collected 2016-01-03 | reverse complement strand
GAGGTCGCCACCGAAAGCGGGATCATCGCCGGCCGCCTGGGAGTGCTTGACCTCGGGCGAGGGCTGCGAGTGGGTCCGTCGCTCCTCGAAGCGCAAACCATCCCGATCGGCGGCTTCTCGGCGATCACCAATCGGCCCAACGCCCGGTTCTGGACCCGGGACGAGCGGACCGCCTGGTTCGGCGCAACCGATCCGGGTCGTTCGACGTGGCTCGCTCCCCCGCAAGCCAACCTGCGACCGGTTCTGACGCTTTGATCCGTCCTCCGAGAGGTGATCCGCCGATGCGATCCAACCTGATGGTCCGGTCCCCAATCGTTCTCGCGGGAGTCTTGGTCGTGGGTCTATTTCAGTCGGCCCGAGGGCAGGGGGGATCAGACCCGGTCCGGACCAAAATCAATCCGGCGGAAGTGGCCAAGATCCCCGCGCCCGGGACGGTGGTCCCCGGCGCGATCGCGTTCGCCCCGGACGGCAAGTCCGTGACCTACCTCAAAGCCGAATCCGCCAGCCTAAGCCGCGTCCTGTGGCGCGCCGGCGTGGTCGACGGTTCGGCCCGGGTCATTGCTCGCCCGCCGGGCACAGGCGATACCGACGCCACCGTCTCCCGCGAGGAAGCCCTCCGCCGCGAGCGGCAACGCCTCCGCGAAACCGGGATTACCCAGGTCGCCCGGGCCAAAAACGCCGACGTCGCCGTGATCCCGCTCGGTGGCGATCTCTACCTCCTCCGGGGGGATGAGCCGCTCGAGCGGTTGACCGCGACGACCGCCCCCGAGCTCGACCCGAAACTCAGCCCCGACGGCCGGCGCATCGCCTTCGTCCGGAACAATGAGCTGGTCACGATCGACCTGGCGACCAAGGTCGAAACCCAGCTCACCCACGGCGCGACCGAAGGCTTGACCCACGGCCTGGCCGAGTTCATGGCGCAAGAGGAGATGGATCGGTCAACGGGCTATTGGTGGAGTCCCGACGGAGTAAAGATCGTCTACCAGGAGACCGACGAGCGGGCCATCCCCCTCTACTCGATCGTCCACCAAGGCGGGACCGAGCCGAGCGTCGAAACCCACCGCTACCCGTTCCCCGGGGCGAAGAACGCCCTGGTCCGGCTCAAGGTCGTCGCCATCGACGGGGGAGAGCCAACCGACGTTCAACTCCCTGTGACCGACGCGGGCGACTTCTACCTCGCCTGGGTTGACTGGGAAACCCCGACGAGCTTCCTGGTTCAGACCCTGACCCGCGACCAGAAGACCTTGACCCTGTTCCGGTACGACTTGACCCGGAACCTGGCGACAGTGCTCCTCGCCGAAACGTCCCCCACCTGGGTCAACCTCCACAACGACCTCCGGGTGGTTGAAGGGACGGGTGAGATCGTCTGGTCGACCGAACGCTCGGGCTTTCGCCACCTGGTCTTGCTCGACCGTGCTGGGAAGGTGGTCCGCGAGTTAACCTCGGGCCAATGGCCGGTTGACGGGGTGGATCATCTCGACGCGAAGCGCCGCGAGGTCTGGTATTCGACCGGGGCGGATCGACCGCTCGAACGGCAAGTCTACCGGGTGTCGCTCGACGGCGGGCCACCGGTCATGGTGACGAATGGGCCGGGGACGCACCGGGCCACGGTGGCGGCGGACGGGGAGCACTACGTCGATATCTGGTCGAGCCGGACGGTCACGCCGACGACCCGGCTCTTGACCCGCGATGGGCGGGTCGTGGCGGAGCTGGATAACTCGGCGCGGAATGATCCCCGGGTTGAGCAGTTCCAACTGATCCCGCCCGAGTTCGCCACGTTCCGGAGCCGCGACGGGGTCGAGCTGTTCGGGGCGTTCTACCCGCCGAAGTCGGCGAACTTGGGCAAAAAGGCCCCGCTGGTCGTCATGCTTTACGGTGGGCCGCACGTCCAGTATGTGGCCGACTCGTGGGCGATGACCGCCGACCTGGCGGCCCAGGGACTCACCGAGCGGGGGTTCGCGGTCTGGAAGATGGACAACCGGGGGTCGGCTCGTCGCGGGTTGGCGTTTGAGTCGGCGATCCACCGGGCGATGGGGACGGTGGAGGTGCTCGACCAGGTGGACGGGGTCCGATTCCTCGCCGCGAAGTACCCCGACCGCGTCGACGCGAGTCGGGTCGGCGTGACGGGGTCGAGCTACGGCGGGTACATGACGCTCCGGTGCCTGACCGAAGCTCCCGACACCTTCCGCGCCGGGGTGGCCGTCGCCCCGGTGACGGATTGGGATGGCTACGACACCTGCTACACCGAGCGCTACATGGAGACCCCCGCGACCAACCCATCGGGCTACGCGCGGTCCTCCGTCTTGACCAGGGCGGGCCAGCTCCGAGGGGACCTGCTCGTGATCCACGGGATGATCGACGAGAACGTCCACTTCCGCCACTCAGCGCGGCTGGCGTCGGCCCTGATCGCCGCGAGCCGCCCGTTCGAGATGCTCCCCCTCCCCGACGAGCGGCACTCATCCCGCAAGGAAGAAGGGCGCCGCTACGTCGCCGACCGCCTCGGTCGGTTCTTCGAGAACACTCTCGCCGAGCGGTCGAGGCCATGACCAATGAACTTCGCGATCGGTTTGCCTACAATGACTTGCGATCGGGTCAAGCCGCTCGGTCAACCCCATCACCCGGACGTTGCCGGACGCGCCGAGTCCGGGAATACCCGATCACGCGGTCGAGCCGCCCCCCGATCATCAAGTGCTTGTCGTCGGAACGATGGCCATCCCACCGGATGAGGCCAAGAACCAACCCTGCGGAGCGAAGGACTTGCCCTGATGGCGGAAAAACCCCAAGTCCCCCCCGTCCGGATCATCGGGAGTCGCGAGTTGCACCAAAAACTCCCGACGATCATGCGCGAAATTGAAATCAATGACGCCCGGTATGTGCTGACGAACCACGGCAAGGCCAAGGCGGTTCTGATAGGAGCCTCAACCTACCTGCAACTCGTTGAGGGACGCCAAAATCCCAGCGAAGCGCTCGTCAGCCTCCAGTTGAGCGCCCTCCTCGGGACCAAGCTCGACGATCAGTCGCTCGACACCTTCAAAGACTGGTTGAACCCCGACTTCGACCCCAACCTCTAGTCCATTTCGAGCAGGATCGTCCTTCTTCGCGCTGAACCAACCTGTCCCCGCGCTTCCCCGCTTGTCACTTCGACAAAGCTCCACCAGACGTTCAGCCAACGGCCTCGGACATCGGTGCGCTAATCTTCAAAATTTCTTGCCGTTCTCGGCGGATTTTTCGACGTTCGACCGTTTGGGTTGTAGACTTGAGGCGAATCCGGCCAAAAGTGAGCCTGATCCTCGCGGGGACCGGTCGAACTTTGGCATCCCGAATGCTTCGGATCATCGCCGCACCCCGGGCCAACCGCCGCTGAATTCCCCGAAGACTTATTGACCGAGGAGTTTCTCATGGTCCCTCACACCCCAGTGACCTTGGCCGTGGTGCGCGCTTGCCGTTGGTCGGTTGTTATCGGTACGTCGGTTGCTCTGGCGACCGGTATGGCGGGCTGCGGCCACCGGCGATCGGCGATGCGGCCCGTGTTTGGCACCCCGGTCCAAGCGGCTCCCGTCCTGTCCGCTCCCGCAGTGGTCCGCCCGGGTTCAATCATGAGCACCACCCCCGACTCGTCCGACCCGTTTGTCAGCCCGTCGGTCCTGACCCCGTCGGCCAACGGAGCTGGGAGCGGTGTCGTCCCGGCGGGCGGTGGTTCTCCCCCGGCCGCCGACGCTCCCGAAGGGCCGACGCTCACGCCGCCGGCAACCGGCTCGACCACTTCGCCCGGCTCCAGCGGGATCTCGCTGAGCCGACCAAGTCCCACCCGGAGTCTGGGTCGCCAGTCGAGCGTATCCACCCGACGGCCCCGAGTATCGCTCCGCGACCAGGTCAAGCCGTACGTCGAGACCCCCGAGGACCTGTTCGCCCCGCCCAAGGCGGACCGTCCCTGGAAGTACGTCGTCCTTCACCACAGCGCCGGGGCCGAGGGGGGACTCGACCAGATCGACCGCGATCACCGCAAGCTCCTCGGCTTCGAGGGGTGCGGCTACCACTTCGTGATCGGCAACGGGACCGGCAGCCCCGACGGCCGGATCGAAGTGGCCGACCGCTGGCTGAACCAGAAGAACGGCGTCCACTGCCGGAACGGTAAGACCCCGGACGTCAACGAGTACGGGATCGGGATCTGCCTCGTCGGAAACTTCGACCAGACCGAGCCGACCCCCAAGCAGATCGCCGCCGCCAAGGCCCTGGTCGCTTACCTCGGTGATCGCTATACCATCGCCACCGACCACCTCGGAACCCACGACGAGTTCGCCAACGGCCCGACCGCCTGCCCCGGCAAGAACTTCCCCGCCGAGGCGATCCTCGGCTCCGCCCACGTCGCGCAGCGCTAATCCGTCAAGACCGCGATAAGCTCGCCCCCCGCCAGACCGCCTCGCGCAGCAGAGCGATCACGCTCATCGCGTCGGTGATCGTCCCACCTTGAATCATCTCCCACGCGGTTTCCCAGCTCACCCGACGGACCTCCAGCCGCTCGGTCCCTTCCGGCTCACTCGGTCCAGCAGTCAACCCGGTGGCTCGGTACAGGTAGGCGACCTCGTCGCTGACCGAGTTGGATAGGTGCGTCACGCTGATCAGTTCGAGGTGATCCGCTTGAAGGCCGGTTTCTTCCTTGAGTTCGCGCCGGGCCGTTGCCTCGGGGTCCTCCGCGTCGTTGCCCCCTCCCTCGGGGATCTCCCACGAGTAGGCGTCGAGCGGGTAACGATGCTGGCCGACGAGCCAGATCGACCCATCGGCCTCGACCGGCAAGACGCCGATCGCCGTGTGTTTGAAGTGGACCACGCCGTAGATCCCCGGCCGGCCGTCGGGCTGGAGGATCTGGTCTTCCCGGACGCTGATCCACGGGTTGTCGTAGATCGCCCGGGAACTGAGCGTGGTCCAGGGGTTGGCGGGGTCGTCGGGTTTCATTGGGCGGCGACTTAACCTTGGAGCGCGGCTTGGAGCGTCACGCCCATGTCGGCGGGACTCTTGGCGACCTTGATCCCGGCGGCTTCGAGCGCGGCGATCTTGTCCTCGGCCTTGCCCGAACCACCCGAGATAATCGCCCCGGCATGCCCCATCCGTTTGCCGGGGGGGGCGGTCTGCCCGGCGATGAAGGCGGCCATCGGCTTGGTGAAGCCGCCGGACTTTTTGAGCGCGGCGGCCTGCTCCTCGGCGTTCCCGCCGATCTCGCCCATCATCAAGACGGCGTCGGTATCGGGGTCGGCCTCGAACATCCTCAGCGCGTCGACGAAGCTGGTCCCGTTGACCGGGTCGCCGCCGATCCCGACGCAGGTGCTCTGGCCGATCCCGAGGTTGGTCAACTGCCAGACGGCTTCGTAAGTCAAGGTCCCCGACCGGCTCACGACACCGACCCGGCCCGGCTTGTGGATATAACCCGGCATGATCCCGATCTTGCAAGCCCCCGGGGTGATGACACCGGGGCAGTTCGGCCCGATCAACCGGGCGCCGGGATGGTGGGCTTTCAGGTAGGCAACGGCGCGGGCCATGTCGAGCACCGGGATGCCCTCGGTGATGGCGATGATCAGGGCGATCCCCGCGTCGGCCGCTTCGAGGATCGAGTCGGCGGCAAACGGCGGCGGGACGAAGATCATCGTCGCGTTCGCCCCCGCCTGCTTGACCGCGTCCGAGCACGAATCAAACACCGGGACGCCCAGGGTGGTCATTCCCCCTTTGCCCGGCGTGACGCCGCCGACCAAGTTCGTCCCGTAGTCGCGGCACTGCTCGGAGTGGAAGGCCCCCGCCTTGCCGGTGATCCCCTGGCAGATCAGCCGGGTGTTCTTGTCAACCAAGATGCTCATGCGATGATTTCCGTGATGTGAGGCCAACTCGTCGGGTACTTGAATAACCGGCAATCATCTAAATTGGTTATGAATATGATCCGATAAATTTAATTACCTTGGACCCGTGACTGCCAGTAGAACGGTCGGCGTTTCTTGTGGGCGACGGCAATAATCCAAATCCGCTCTTCTTGATTGAAGTAATAAAGGGAGTAAGGAAAGCGTTTGAGTGAAATTTTTTGAGCACCGAGCGTTCCGACCGCCATCCAGCGGTCAGGAGTTTGACGAATGAGCCAGATTTTCTCTTCGACCTCGTTTTGAAACGACGAACCAAGGCCGACTTCTTGCGACTCATAATAATCAGCCGCATCGTCGAACTCGGCCTCGGCTTCGGGATGGAAAGCTGCCGGCTTCAACTTCGCTTCGCCCTCATCTCGGCAAAAACCTGTTCAACCGGCTTGCCTTCCACCTCGCCCCGGCGAATCTGCTCGATCCGACGATCCACCTCGACGATCCAAGCGTCCTCCGCGTCGGTTTCCACAATCGGGTCGAGGGTCTCGATCAGGTACTGCGCCAACTCGGCGCGCTGTTGAGTCGAGAGCGATGCAAGGTCGCTTTTGATGCGGTCGAGAGAATCATTCGTCATAGTGGCCTCATGAATTTGGTGATTGGTTCGTCCATGTCGGATTTACCGAAATAGCTCAGTGACCGCCGGTTGCCAGCCCGGGACCGCCGGCTCAGCTGTGGCAATGTCGCCGGGCTGGAAGATGGCGACCGGCGTTGCGGGAGCGGTATGATAGGAAACCACCGTCCGAGCCATGCAGTCGACATCCCAGACGACCAGCGTCCCGGCCTCGAAGTAGTCGGCGCGCTTGGCTTGCCTCTCGATCTCCGCGTCGGGTCCGTAGTCGTCGATGTTCCGGACCTCGACCGCGAAGGTCGGAGTACCCTCGACGAAACTCATCCGGTTCGAGGGGGGTGGTCCGACATAGTAGGACGCATGAGGCGAGAACGATTGGCGGCCGTTTCGCAACGGAGGGTTGAGGGCGTAAGCCAAACCGCCGGAAAATGCGATTCCCACGCCTCGGGCTGTCGCGTAGGCGTCGAGTTGGATCACGATCTCGAAAGCGACTCGCGCCGGACGGAAACCACTTGCGCCCAGGTGGACGATTCGACCGGCGATGAGTTCAGCCCGAGCCTCGACGCGGTAGAGATCGTTGAGAGTGGCCGGGATGTTCGTATCGGTACTCATGCGGTCGGCCTCCACTTGGTCAGCACCCGCTCAAGCCGCGCCTTGGGCGGCGGCGACGACCTTCTGGGCGGCGTCGGTCAGGCCGATAGCGGTGATGATCTTCCGGCCCGACTCGTCGAGAAGCTTCTTGCCGAGGTCGACGTTGGTCCCCTCCAAGCGGACGACCAGGGGGACTTTGAAGTCGATCTCGTCGTAGGCCGCCAGCAGGGCCGAGGCGATCGTGTCACACTTCATGATCCCGCCGAAGATGTTGACGAGAACCCCTTTGACGTTGGGGTCGGCCAGCAAGATCCGGAAGGCTTCGAGGACCGCCTCTTTTTGGGCGCCACCGCCGACATCGAGGAAGTTGGCCGGCTCGCCGCCGTGGTATTTGATCAGGTCCATCGTGCTCATGGCCAGGCCGGCGCCGTTGACCAGGCAGGCGATGTCGCCGTCGAGGCTGACGTAGCTCAAGCCGCTCTTACCGGCCCGGAGTTCGTTGGGGTCTTCCTCGTCGACGTCGATCAGCGCGGCGATGTCCTGGTGGCGGAACATCGCGTTGTCGTCGAAGTTGAGCTTGGCGTCGAGGGCGAGGACTTCCCCCTTGTCGGTCACGATCAAGGGGTTGATCTCGGCCAGCGAGGCGTCGGTCTTGAGGAAGAACTGGACGAACGCCTTCAAGAACTTCTCGCCGTTCTTGGCCGCTTCCCCCTTCAACCCCAACGCCTGGCAGACCTTCCGGGCCTGGAAGTCCGCCAGCCCCATCCCCACGTCGATCGGCTCGCGGTGGATCTTCTCGGGGGTGTCGTGGGCGACAATCTCGATGTCGACCCCGCCCTCGGTCGTCGCCATCAAGACCGGGCATTGCAACTCGCGGTCGACCGCCAGGCCGAGGTAAAGCTCCTGGGCGATGTCGTGGCCGACCGTCACCAGCACCTTCTTGATCCGCTGCCCTTCGGCGCCCGTCTGGTAGGTCACCAGTGTCTTGCCGAGGAGTTCGGTAGCCGCTCGCCGCGCATCTTCCTGCGAGCGGACGAGTTGGACCCCCTTAGCCATCCCGTCTCTGCGCGGTTTGAGGCCGCTGGCGATCTCGAGCGCTTCGCCCCGGTCGTCATCCGGCCCGATCGCGATCCCTTTGCCGCGACCACCGGCGTGGACCTGAGCCTTGACGACGATCAACCCGCCGCCCAGTTGGTCGAAGGCCGCCGCCGCCTCGTCGGGCGTGCTCGCCACGATCCCCGCGGGGACGGCGACTCCGGCAGCCTTGAGCAGATCCTTGGCCTGGTACTCGTGAACTTTCATGGAGCTTCGGACCTTGCCTTGCGAATCTGAGGAGGAAGCCGGCAACGTCGGCTTCGGCCTGACCGGAACGATCGAGGTCGTTCTACCACACCTCACCCAGCTTCACCAGACCCCAGCGGTCGGAGAACAACCAGGAACCCCTTGACACCCCTCCTGGTTGAATATACAACCAGGCGATGAGTTTCCCGGAAAAGTCCGCTTCAGCAATCAACCGGATCGCCCAAGACTGCATCGCGGTCCGGGTCCGACTCATCAATCGGGTCATCTCAGCTTTGTACGATGAAGAGTTGCGGCCTTATGGACTCCGGATCAGCCAGGTGAATCTTCTGGTGGGGATTGCCAGCCAGGGCGAGGTCCGGCCCACCGACCTGTGCCGGGCGCTCCGGATCGAGAAGTCCACCCTCAGCCGCGATGTCGAGCTGATGAAACGGCAGGGCTGGGTTGAATCGGCACCGCCCCACGGCGGCAAGAACCAGATCCTTCGACTCACCCCCCAAGGGCTGCACCTGCTCGAAGCGACCGTCCCCGCCTGGGAGGCTGCGCAGGCCAAGGCCACCGAACTCCTCGGCGAGCTTGGCGTGGCCCAGTTGCAGGCAACCGCCACGCGACTCGGCTTCGGCCAGGTCGCCAACGAACAACCTTAAACCAGAGATGGTCGCTCCCTGAGGATTATCCGCACGAAGTTGTATCTACAATTAGCAACGCCGACCTGATTGGGAGATTGAAACGATGGCCCAGCTCGACGACCACCCCAGCGTCATCCGCCACCGCCAGGAACCCAAGACCCCCGCGCCCACCGCGCTCGACGCGGCCTGGCTCCGACAGCTCTGCCTCGACCTCGGGGCGGACGATGTTGGGTTTGTGTCGATGGATCGGCCCGAGGTCGCCGATCAGCGCGACGATCTCCGTCGCCTCTATCCCTGGACGAAGCATCTGATCAGTTTCGTTTGCCGGATGAACCGCGAGGTGACCCGAAGCCCCGCGCGGTCGGTGGCCAACCTGGAGTTTCACCGCGCCGGGGACCGGACCGACGAGGTCGCCCACCAGATCGTCACCGCCCTCGAAGCCAAGGGGGTCCGAGCGGTCAACCCGTCGATGGGCTTCCCGATGGAGGTGAACCAGTTCCCCGGCAAGGTCTGGGTTGTGTCGCACAAGCCGGTCGCCGAGGCGGCGGGCTTGGGGCGGATGGGCATCCACCGGAACGTGATCCATCCTCGGTTCGGCAACTTCATCCTCCTCGGGACGATCCTCGTCGACGTCGCGATCCTCGAAGAGTCGAAGCCCGTTGATTACAACCCTTGTCTCGGCTGCAAGTTATGCGTCGCGGCGTGCCCGGTGGGAGCGATCGGCGCCGACGGCCACTTCGACTTTTCCGCTTGCATGACCCACAACTACCGCGAGTTCCTCGGCGGTTTTGGCGACTGGGTGGAGGAGGTTGTCGAGAGCAAGGGCGCCACCGACTACCGGAGCCGGGTCAGCAGCGGCGAAACAGCCTCGGTCTGGCAAAGCCTCAGCTTCGGGCCGAACTACAAGGCCGCCTACTGCATGGCGGTCTGCCCAGCGGGTGACGACGTGATCGGGCCGTTCCTCGACGACCGACCAGGTTTCCTCAAGGATGTGGTCGCGCCGCTCCAGCAAAAAGCGGAAACCCTCTATGTCGTCCCCGGCTCCGACGCCGAGGCCTACGCGGCAAAGCGATTCCCGCACAAAACGACCAAGCCGATTGGCAACGGTCTCCGGCCCGGGTCAATTTCGGATTTCCTGTTTGCGTTGCCTCATGTGTTTCAGCGGCACCAATCGACTGGCCTCGCCGCAACCTACCACTTCACCTTCACCGGCCTCGAACCCAAGCACGCGACCATCATCATCCGCGACAAGACGATTCAGGTCCACGAAGGGCACACAGGCCAGCCCGACCTCCTCGTGACGGCCGACAGCGCGGCCTGGCTCGGCTTTTTAAAGAAGGAACGCAATCTGATCTGGGCTTTGCTCCGCCGGAAGATCCGCCTGTCCGGCTCGCCGCGGCTTTTGGTGGCTTTCGGTCGCTGCTTCCCGTCTTGAGAGCGGGGTCAAGCCTCGAAGTCGATCAACAGCCGTGGATCAAGAGTTTCGTCCCAGGGGTGATCCAGGCATCGGCGGACCGCCGGCTCCCAACTGCCGTGCGGGTTGCCCGGGTCCGACGGGTCGGACCACCCTCCGCCCGGCCTCCCCGAGCTTTTCCGAACGACGAGCGCCGGCAAGTCGGGCAAGCCCCACTTCATGCACCGGGCGGACAACGGGCGGAGCAACTGGCGGTGGATCGCCCGAGCGGTCAGCGGTGGCCCGACCCGCCCAGCCAGCTCGGTATAGGTCAGCGTCCGCCGCATCCGGATCGCCTCGAAGAAGATCGGCCAGGCCCGCTGGAGGAGGTCGGCGAACGGCGTCATCGATGTCTCGGGGTTACGCCGCGGGAGGACCAGCTAGGATCAGGTCGAGGCAATCGAGCAAGTTCGGCTCCGGCTCCGCCCAGAGCCAACCCGCGTCGAACCAGAAGCCGGGCAACGACCGACTGACGACCGGGCCGGTCTCGAACCGCTCGGTGACATAACCGCCATCTTCCCGCCGCTCGGCGATCAGGACCTTGTCGCGGTGATCAACGAACCAGATTTCGGCGACGTTCGCTTCACGGTAGAACGCGGCCTTCTGGTTCAAGTCATAGGGCCGGTTCGACGGCGATAAGACCTCCACGACCAGCAGGGCGGGCGGGCGGCCAAAGCCATCCTCCCGCGTCTGCTCCCTGGCTCCGACCGGCAAGACGAACAGATCCGGTTCGAGCAAACAACCGTCGCGGAGTTTAAGCACGCTCGGACCGGACAAGATGACTCCCACGGGACGCCGGGCGTTGAAGCCGGCGACCAAAAAATAGAGAAATTGCAAATCAAACTGATGATCGGGAAGAACGCTCGGCGGCATGTAGACGATCCCGTCGATGAATTCGCAGAACCGATGATCGGGCGATCGGCGGAGGAAGTCGGCTTCGGTCTGGTCGGCGATCATGACCATGAAGTCGCCGGTTAGCGACGACCGGTCGTACCAATCCGGTGGCCCCTCATCGTCGGCAACGATCGGTTGATCCAACTCGAGGACCGAGGGCGAACTCGGACGGATGCCGGCGGGATCGGGCGGCATGAGCTTGAGTCTCCAGGTTGGTCGAGTCGGATCGAGGCAGGGGAGTCGAGCGCGGATCAGAACGGCACTTCGGCGGGCCAATCGGCGTAGTCGCGGGCCGACTGGAATTCCTTGAACCAAAACTGGACCTCACCGACGGCGGTCATATTGCTCGCGACATAAGGCTCCCACCAACCATCGGCGGGCCGGATCAGGTTGCCGAAGTCGCCGCGGGCCTTGGGCTTCGCGATGATCAAAGCGCTGAGGTCGGGGAGCTTCGCTTCGAGGCAGGCCGCCTGGAGCGGCTTGAGGAGTTTGGCGACGATCGTCCTGGGTGTTTCCTTGAGTCCCACCTCTTTGCAGCGCACGCAAAGGTCATCATAAGAAACCCAAACGGCCGGGCGACGCTCCTTGGCCGCCAACGACAGGTCGCGGGCCAGTTG
>JAABUX010008367.1_pt1 | contig 11951 bp, 11 predicted proteins | sample 5561851 | NCBI WGS metagenome assembly JAABUX01 (sample SAMN10711883, study PRJNA513361) | rock metagenome | isolation source: Antarctica rocks | place: Antarctica: Victoria Land, Richard Nunatak red sandstone | collected 2016-01-03 | reverse complement strand
TACCCATCCCTGGCGTCCTTGGATCTCGACGAGTTGATCGAACGCGCTCAAGCCCAACACGACGCGCTAGAACACGAACGTATCGCAGCAAGCAGGCGTGCGTTCAACAACGCAAACGCAAGCTAGCGAGTCATCCACCGACCCGCTGTGGCGCCGCTGAGGGCACCGCCTGCCCGTGCTCGGCCGTCGACCACGCCAAGCGCAAGTCACCACCCAGCACGCTCAGACCAGCCTGATTGGCGCGTTGCCGCCTGGCTGAAATCCGCAGTCTTGGGGGCTTGGTGTATGGTCGGCGCGATGGTTGGAGTCAAGCGGCGGCCCGTCTCGCCTTCCTGACCGGCGGCGCGTTGTGTCGAGCGACGAGGCATCGGGCGGTCGAAGCGGGAGCGTGCTGGCGGGGCTGCTTGCTCCTCTGCGTCTGCCCGAGCGGGTCCTGGAGGCACTCGACGAGCTGCGTCTGATGCGCTCAGAGCTAACACGTGTGCGCGAGCAGACAGAGCCGCTGGCAGAGCTGATGCCAGCGATTAAGCGCCTCGTCAAGCAGACCGAGCCGCTGTCCGAGTTGATACCCGCCCTCGATAGCCTGAAGAAAGAGCTCGTCGCGATGCACAAGACCCTCGACGGGCTACAAGACGACGTCCAGAGCGTCACGGAACGACTGCCCGACGCCAGCAAGGGCCCGCTCCAGAAGGCGCACGATGTCCTCACCGGCGGTGCCGCTGACCCAAAGTCGTAGCTCACACGCGTCAGGTTTCCAAGAGAACCAGCGCTCGCACCCAGCGACTCGGGTCGGCTATTCGGACGCTGGCGTTCTTGCCGTCGATCGGTTGCCGCAGGAACCGCACGTGATCAGGTGTCGTGACGGTCGAGCCGTCGCCGGTTTCGGTCGGCTCAGACCCGCAGCTCTCACGCCGGTGGCCCATGTCCCCAGAAATCACCAGCAACGGGCGGTGGTGGCGAAGTGACGGCCACGCGGCACCGCTCCGCCGGGCTCAGCTCGGGCCCGAGTGTTGAACGCAATCCCGTTTCGGCACGCTGGCGCCGTTGGAGTCCAGGACGAGCCGGGTCAAGGCCGGCCGCAGGCCGCCCATAGGGCTTGGCCTTGACGCGGCGACGTTTCGAGCTTCTCCCCTGCTCAGCATGAGTTTCGTCCGCCGCGAGGCGGACCTCATTGACCTTTCGACGTTCCGACGCCGTCAAACCAACACCCAGCAGACCACACAAAGGGCCGGCGGTGAGCGCGCGCCGGACGGCCTCGTCGCCCCTCCGGGGCTCCTTACCCGTCCGGCGACACCCGGCACGCCACACTGGTCGCCGTCGAAGAGCGCCCCGGATAACACCGTCATCGACAACACCCTCTCGCAGCCCCCGGACAGACCCACTCCACGAAAGACGTCCTTCCGCCTCTACGGATAACGCCCCGCTGGCAGCGCGAGCCATAAGCACAAGCCGCCCGCCGCGGTGACGCTGCTCGAGCTGCGCCCCGGACGCGTCGCGCTCGACGACCTCGTCGACGGTCTCCACGACCCGCCGACCGTGCCCGCGCGCTCCAGCGCGCCGCAGCCCCGACGCGGGCATCCGCTCGACGACGCGCTGCTCGCGCTCCCCGCCGAGCACTACGCGCGGATGCTCGCCGGCCTAGAAGCCTCGCGGGCGGGGAAGATCACCTGCTCGTTTCACCGCGGCGACACGACGCCAAGCCTGCAGCTCTACGACGACGGCAGCTGGTACTGCTTCGGCTGCCAGCGGGGCGGCACGATCTACGACTTCGCAGCCGCCCTCTGGGCACCGGCACCAAGCACCGCGAGTTCATCGCCCTGCGCGAGCGCCTCGCCGAAGAGCTTGGCATCTCTTCCCGCTGAAGCTCGCCGTGCCCCACCAGCGTGATTCCTTGCCGACCATACCCAGATAGGCCGGGTCGCGGGATCGACCCCGCCTATTTTCGCGCCCTCCGGGCGCGTTAGGGCGGGGATCGCCCCCGCGCCCCGCGGGGGCACCAACCCGAAGGGAAAGCCCACATGAGCACCACCACAGTGCCCCTCAGCCAGCAGCACACCGTCGCCGTCGAGCAGATCCACGTGCCCGGCAACGTCCGCCAGCTCGACCCCGAGCACGTCACGGCGCTCGCCGGGTCGATCGCGCTGCAAGGGATGCTCGTCCCCGTTGTCGTGCGTGCCGACGGCGAGCGCTACGAGCTCGTCGCCGGGTTTCACCGCGTCGCCGCGGCGCGCCAGCTGAAGCTCTCGGAGATCCCCGTCGTGCTGCGCGACGCCGGCAGCCAGGACGCCGATCGAGCGGTTGAGAACATCACCCGCAAGCAGCTGAACCCCTACGAAGAAGCCCGCGCGGTGCAAGCCATGCTCCGCGACGGCCTCACACACGACGGCGCTGCCCAGGCGCTGGGCTGGGCCAAAGCCCGGGTCGCCGCCCGCGTCAAGCTCCTAGAGCTACCCGAGCGCGCTCAGCAGATGGTCGGAGCGGGCACGATCGCGCTCAGCGCCGTCGACCAGCTCCGGGCGATCGCGAAGGTCTCACCACCACTGCTCGACGCGGTCATCGACTTCCTGGCCGATGGCAACGAGTGGGCCGGGGAGCGCCTGGCGCGCGATCCTGGCTGGGTGCTGGACTCGGCGCTAGGGCAGGGTGACAGCAAGGTGTTCGCCGCGCACCTGAGCCAGGTCGACGCTATCAGCTCGCCGGCTTGAAGCTGGGCAAGAAGACCGAGGCCCTGTATGAGCAGGCGGCCGCGTTGCACAAGCAGCTTGACCGCTACGCCTACGGCGCACCAGCGATCCGGTTCACCGACGCCGACGTCGACCAGGCCCGCGCCGCCGGCGTGGTCATCCAGTTCGATCGCGGCCAGCCGGTGATCGTCGACCGGGCGCTGTATCGCGAGCTGGTCAAGCAGGCGACCGCCCGGGCGGTCACAGAGCTCGAGGCCAAGGTCGCCACTCGCGAGGCCGACAGGAAGACCACGCGGCGCGACCCGGATCGCGCCGTGGATCCGGTCGCTGAGGCGCGGCGCGACGAGCAGCGCCAGCTCCGGGAGCTCGCCGAGCAGGCCCACGGGGTCAACCTCGACCTCGGCGCGTCCCTGATGAACGGGCCGTCGGTCGTGGACCCGGCTGACATGGACGTCGCTCGGCTGCTCGTCTACGGCTTGCTCGGCGCCGACTATCACGGCTCGGCCTACGGGCAGACCGGCGAGCGCGTGTCGCAGCTGGCGATGACCGGGATTCGGTTGGTCATCGACGAGTTCCGCTCAGACGTCACCAAGACCCGCAAGGACGGATCGCGGGGGAAGCTGCGGATCGACTACGGCGATCCGCACGACCGTGACACCGCGGTCAAATGGCTCTGGACGTTCGTTGACGGCGCCAAGACCGCCGGCGAGCTGTATGGCAGGGCGATCGTGGTTATCGCGGCCGAGCAGTACGCCTCACGGCTGGTCGTACCGACCAGCCAGCGCGCGTCGGCCACCGGATGGAGCTCACACAAAGACCAGGCCGCCAAGGCACTAAAGAAGCTCGCCGGACCGCACCTCCCGGCATCCCTGCGTCAGCTCGAGACTGCGGTCAAGCGCGCTCACCGCGACTATGAGACGACTGCCAATCGCGCTGGGAAAAAGGGCCGGCGGGAGCTCGTCGATCATCCTGCGCAGGCTGCCGAGAGCGACGAGCTCGACGTCGGCGACGCCGCGCTGGCCGAGAGCGAAGACGAGGGCGTTCAGGTCGACATCGACGAGGACGTTGACTACTCCCCGGTCGCCTGAGCACTGGCCGCCGCCGCGGGGTCGACCCCTCCCAGGATGGCAGCCCTGCGGGCTGCAAGGGGATCGGGGATCGGCCCCGCACCCGGCGGTGCCCAGAACCCCCGGAGGTCACAGAAATGGCAAAGCACAGGCGAGCACTCACCGATCAGGAGCGCGAGCAACGCCAGGCTCAGCAGCGCGAGCTGGTCCGCGCGTCAATCGAGCAGCTGCGGTCATCAGACGGCTGGCGCGCTTACCTCAAGGCCCGGGCGCGATTTCGGAACTACAGCCCGCGTAACGTCCTCATGATTCTTGCCCAGCACGAGACTGCCGAGCGCGTCGCTGGCTTTCGCGCCTGGCTCGAGCTCGGCTATTGCGTGACGCGCGGGAGCACGGCGATCAAGATCTGGGCGCCATGCCCGCCGACCAAGAAGCAGTTGCAGGCGTGGCGTGACGCCGGCGCCGATCCTGACGCCAAGCCGCGTACTCACTGGCGGCTGGCCAGCGTGTTTGCCCAGGATCAGGTCGCCGAGCTCCCACCGCCCGCGCAGCCCGCGCCGCTGGCAGTGCCGATCGCTGAGATCCGCGGCGATAGCCATGAGGACTGCATCGCCGGCCTCGCTGTTCTGGCCGGCGAGATCGGCTACACGGTCACGTTCACCGACACCGGGCGCGCTGACGGCGTGTGCAGCGCCGCCAACAAGCAGATCCGCGTCGCCGAGCGCCTGGAGGCCAACGGGCGCCTGGCCGCATTGATCCATGAGCTGGCCCACGCGCTCGTCGCCGAGGACGAAGCGGCACCTAAGCTCGACTACGCGCAAGGTGAGCTGGTCGCAGAATCGGTCGCATTCGCGTGCTGTCAGACCGTCGGTCTAGACACCGCCGCCAACAGCATTCCGTACTTGGCCAGCTGGGCTGAGAACGCGAGCCTGGAGGTCCTGGAGCAGACCGCTGCCCTGACCAGCCGTCTCGCAGAACGGATCGAGACCCGGCTACTCGCCGATGCCGCGCCGTCGCATCCAGTCGATCAGGAGCTCGTCGACGCGCCTGAGCCCGTGGCGGCCTGAGAGCTCGATCAGGGCCTCGGCGCCAGCACGGGCGCCGGGGCCCGGCAGCGCCGCCAACGCGGCTAGCGCGAGCTGCGCGTCGACGAGGGAGAGACGGTGCTCCAAGATGAGCCGTCCGCCCCACCGCGCAGCGCTGCGCGAGAACGTCTGCGGCTCGCGCTCCAGCAGCGCGAGCAGGATCGCCAGCGCGTCCTCTAGCCCGACGGTGGGCAGCTCGGCGGCGACCGCCCGGATCTGCGTCGCGCTGGCGCGCGGGTTCTCCAGCGCCCGCTTGAGCCGAGTCACCGCGCTCCCGTCTGACGTCATACGAACAGATGTTCTCATGGAGCGGGCGAGAGGCAAAGCGGTCTGAGCGCCGGGCGCTGAGTCCCCTGGGCAGGGTGGCAGCCCTGGCGGGCTGCGATGGGCCAGGGAACCTCAGCCCCAGGCAACCCCGCCGCGGGGCGTAACTGATCGGAGATCTGCGATGACCAGCCGCCACCACCCCCAGCCAAGACTCCTGCTCGCCGAGGAGCACGTCACCACGCGAGCGTTCCTCGCCGACAACCTGACCGCCGACGGCTACGCCGTCGACGTCACGGGCGACCGCAACGAAACCCTGTCCCGGTTGCGGGTGATCGCGCCCGATCTGATCGTGGCTGACGTCAACGGCAAAACGCTCGGGCTGATCGACACTCTGCGCAACGGCGATGACTCGCTGCTAGCCGCCACCGCCGACACCCCGGTGATCGTGCTCACCTCCCAGCCCGAGGAGCTGCACCGCGTCCGCCTGCTAGAGCGCGGCGGCGATGACGTGATCCTCAAGCCGTTCTCCTATCCGGAGCTGCGGGCCCGCATCACCGCGGTGCTGCGGCGCACCGCCCCCCGCCAGCCGCACCCGATGCTCACTGCCGGCAGCCTGCGCATCGACATGCGCGCCCGGACGGTCACCGTCGCCGGCCGGGCGGTAAAGGGGTCCCGAGAAGTTTCGTACGGAAAACCGGGTTAGGCGTGGCCCTGGCAGGGGCGTTTGGCTGCCACCTCGCCAACGTCCTCGTTGGCAAGTCCTCTTGTTTTCGCGGTTGTCGGATGTGGCGGGCTGGCGCTAGGCTGTGCTGGCGCACGAGGGCGCGCCCAGTCCGCGGGTAGGGTCTCGGACCCACCTCGTCAGCTTGACCTTGCCTGAGTGGCGGTCAAACCTCCGCCCGGCTGCGGACCACGGGCTCTCGAGAGGTGATCGTCTGATGGACGGCAGGATCGATTTGGATCGCGCGCGACGTGACGCGAAGGCTTTGTTGGGTGCGGCACGGCGGGGGGATTCGGAAGCACTCGGCCGGTTGCGGGTTGATCGAGCGCCGCGATTGGCTGATGCCCAGCACGCGATCGCCCGCGAGCTCGGCGAGCCGAGCTGGCCCGCGCTGACGCGCCGCGTGGATGCGGAGCTCGCGGCCGACGCCGACGAGCTGCTCGAGTTGGTGTTCGCGGGCGAGCACCACGCGGTGCTCACGCTCGCTGGCGCGCGTCCAGCGCTCGCCCAACAGCTGCGTAGCAAGTCGGCCGTGGCGCTGATCCGGGCGGCCTGGGAGGGCCGCGCGGACGCGGTGTACACGTTGCTTGAGCTCGGCGTGCCCGCGAATACCCGCGACCCGGACTCGGGCGGCACCGCGTTGCACGTGGCAGCTGGGCTTGGCTGGCTCGATGTGGTGGACGTGCTGGTGGGCTGGACGCCGCTTGATCGGTACGCGCTCGACGCCGCAGGAGCTACGGCGCTGGACGCTTGTATCGAAGGCTCGGCGCGCGCGCCGCGCGAGGATAAGGCGGCCGGCAGCGATCATCTCCTGGTCGCCAAGGTGCTCGCCGCCAACGGCCTGCGCCCCAGGCCCGGCACGGTCGAACTCGCGTCAGAGCAACTCACCGCCTGGCTCCGGGAGCTACCCGTGGAGCCAGCCGGTGCTCTGGAGCTGGGCAAGGAGCTGGACGAGCGCGCTTGGGCATCAGACGTTGCGCTGTTCGAGTACGTCTCGCGATCGCCGCTGGCCGAGCGTCGCGACGCCGGGGAGGGATTCGCGTTTCGAACCGGACTGTTTGACAACACCCGCAACGGGGTCGTATGCAGCCGGCTCCCGACCGACACTGGCGACGAGCGGATCGCCGAGCTGCTGGCGTGGCTGGGCGAGCACAACGCTCCCGCGCAGTGGATGGTTGCCCAACAAACCCAGCCTGTCGATCTCCGCGAGCGCCTCGAGCGCGAGGGATGCCGTCCCGAGCGCTCCTCGGTGTACATGGCCGCCCGCCTCAACGACCTCGACCTCGGGGACCCGCGACTGCCGCACGGGGTCGAGATTGACCTGATACGCGATCGCGATGAACTGGCTGAGGCGTGCGCCGGCGCAGAGACGCTCGACGACGATCCCGAGCAGCGCGAGCGCGAGCTGGCGATGCTGACGTCCCCTGGGTCTCGCCGACCAGCTGCCGCTCCGACACTACGCCGCCAGGCTGCGCGGCCGCCCGGTGGGGATCGCGAGCGCCTTCGTTGCCTCCTCGACGCTTTCGCTTGTGGACCTCGCGGTGGCGTCCAGCGAGCGCCGCCGCGGAATCGGCCGGGCACTGGTCCTGCACGCGCTGGGCGAGGGCAGCGCCGCGGGCTGGACGCTGGCCGTGCTCGCACCGACGCGGGCGACAACCCCGTTCTACGAGGAGCTCGGCTTCGCGCTCGGACGCTTTCCACCCAACCGGACCTTCTACACGCCGCTCCGATAGATCCGACGCCCCAGCGAACATCGCCCCAACTGCCGCCTCGGCTGCGCGACCGCTGCCAGCCCGCGCCCGGCGTAGGGGGCGTCCGGACCGGCTCGTAGGGTCCGCGGGGAATGTCCTATTCCCCGCGAGATCGCCGTTCCGGGCGCCAGCAGCCGTCGGGCCTCGGGCCCCAACCGCCGGCGGCCAACCCAGCGCATTCCCTGCGATGAGCGCCGTTCGACGCCTGCGACCGGTACGCGACCCGGTCCCGCGGCTCACCGACGCGGTCGACGCGTTCCTCGGCCAGCCCGATCTCGCTGCCTCCAGCCGCCGCTCCTACACCCAGACGCTCGGGCGGCTGCGCGACGCGTTGGGGGGTGATCGGCTGCTTGATCGCGTCGGGGCGCGGGAGCTCGAACGCGCGACGATCGAGGCGTGGGGCGCGACCGCGCCGGCGACGTGGAACCGGCACGTTGCCACGCTGCGGTCCTTCGACGGCTTCTGCCGTCGCCGCGGCTGGTTGCAAGAGGCGATCGCCGGCGGCCTCGAGCGCCGCCGCGAGCCGGTCGACCGGACCAGGGCGATCCCGTACCCACAGCTCGATCGGCTCTGGCGCCGCAACGACGTCGCGGTACGCGAGAAGGCGCTGTGGCGGTTGTTGTATGAGACCGCCGCCCGAGCACAGGAAGTGCTCTCGCTCAACGTGGAGGACGTCGATTTGGAGAACAAGCGCGCCCGCGTGCGTTCCAAGGGCGGCGACATCGAGTGGCTGCATCTGCAGTCCGGCTCTGCCCGGCTGCTGCCCAGGCTGACCGCCGGCCGTGCGCGGGGACCGCTGTTTCTCGCTGACCGCCGACCCGCCCCAGCCCGCACTCCGGCTGCTGCTGATCTTTGCCCGTCCACGGGGCGCGGGCGGCTGTCCTACCGTCGCGCCGAGGAGCTGTTTTGCGCGGCGTCGGGGGGCTGGACGCTGCATCAGCTGCGCCATTCGGCGATCACGCATCTGGCCGAGGCCGACGTCGGGTTGGCGTTGCTGATGGCCAAGAGCCGCCATACGTCATTGCGCTCGCTGCAGCGTTACGCCCGTCCGGGGCCCGAGGCGGTTGCGAAGCTGACCGCCGAACACGATCCAGAGCGCCGTGGGCGGTGAGCTGGTGACGCCCGTGTCGTTGTTGGAAGCTGAGCAACCGGCCGGCCGCGGGCAGGCCGGGGTGCAGGGCCTGAGGTTCGAGCCATGACCACGGACGCGCGCGTGCTGCAGTTCCCGCCGAGCGTCGCAGCGCGCCCGCAGGACTACGGGCAGTTCTCGCGCCACCTCTCAGCTGACGAGCTCGCCGGCTGCTTTTGCTTCAGCGACGATGACCAGCGCCAGATCGCGCGCCGGCGGCGCGACGTCAACCGTCTGGGGTTCGCGGTGCAACTCGGGACGGTGCGCTACCTCGGCCGGTTTCTCGAGAACCCGGCGGGCGCCCCCGAGCAGGTGGTTGCGTGGACCGCGCGCGAGATCGGGGTGGCGCCGAGCACCGACCTGGCCGGCTACGGCGAGGGCGACTGGCGCTGGGCTCACCAGGCCGAGATCCGCGACACGTACGGATACCAGCCGTTCAGCACCCCAGGCATCGAGCCCGAGCTCGTGGAGTGGCTACGGGCGCGCGCTTGGGTTACGGCGGAGAGCAGCCGGGCGCTGGTTGCCCGCGCCCGAGAGTTCCTGATGGGTCGACGCATCCTGCTGCCAGGCTGGAGCACGCTGTGGCGCCACGTCGGGGCGGCCCGCGAGAGCGCTGACGAGCGCGGCTGGAGGATGCTGGCCGCCACTCTCACCGCCGAGCAGCGCGAACGGCTGGAGCGTCTGCTGCGCGTCACCGCTGGTCATCGCGTGACCGAGCTTGAGCGGCTACGGATGGCGCCGGTCGAGCCGACGATCAACGGCCTGATCGCCGCGCTTGAGCGGCTGCGCGAACTGCGCGTCCTCGCCGACAGGCTCGCGGGGCTCGAAGCGCTACCCCACGCCCGCCTGCGTGTCTTGATGGTCGCCGCAGAACGCCAGCGCGGCGGCGAGCTGGCTGACCTGCGCGAATCGCGGCGCCTGGCGACGTTGACGGCGTTCGCGATCACCGCCGCGCAACGTGGCCAGGACGACGCGCTTGAGCACTTCGATCGCCTCCACGGCGATCTTCTACTGCGCGCCGCAGCCGCCGGCAAGCGCGAGCGCCTGCGCGACGGCGAAGCGATCGATGACGCCGGCCGGACCCTCGCAGCCGCGTGCAGCGTGCTGCTCGACGACACGATCGCCGAACCGCTCCGCGACGCGGTGTTCGCCGCGGTGCAGCGCGAGCGTCTCACGGCCGCGGTGACCGCGATCGAGCGCCTGGCGCGCTCGCCTGATGATCGCGCGCGAGAGCTGGTGACCCGCAGCTACACGGGCGTGCGCCGCTACCTGCCGCTGCTGCTGGACATGATCGCGTTTCACGCCACCGACGCCGGCGAGCCCGTTCTCGAAGCGCTCACCGCGCTAAAGCTCAGCGAGGGGCGGCGCAAGCTGACGCCAGAGGTGCTGCCGACGCGGTTCGTGCCGCGGCCCTGGCAGCGGCTCGTCGAGCCCGAGAACGGTCGCGTCGATCGTGCGGCCTACACGATGTGCGCGCTTGAAGAGTTGCGCGACGGGCTGCGCCGCCGCGACGTCTACGTGACCCCGAGCGAGCGGTTCGCCGACGCGCGCTCCAGCCTACTCAGCGACGCCGCGTGGGACGCCTCGCGTGAGGACACCTGCCGCGCGCTATCGCTTCCCGCCCAGCCCGAGGCGTTCATCGAGCAGCTCGCCGGCGAGCTCGACGACGCCTACCAGCGCACTCGCGACGGGCTCACCCCACAGCACGCGATCCACGACCTCGCAACGCGCGGAGAGCTTCCCGTCGAACGGCTCGACGCGCTGCCCGAACCCATCTCGCTCACGGCGCTCAGGCAGCGCATCAACTCGCTGATGCCGCCCGCTGATCTGCCTGACCTCGTGCTCGAGATCGCCGCCAAGACAGGCTTTCTCGACGCGTTCACCAACGACCACGAGCGCAACGCTCAGCTACAAGACCTCGAGATCAGTCTCTGCGCCGTGCTCGTCGCGCAGGCCTGCAACGTCGGCTACCGGCCCCTCGTAGACGAGAGCAACCCGGCGCTGCGCGAATCACGGTTGCGCTACGTCGTCCAGCGCTACCTCCGCGCCGACACGCTCGCCGCGGCCAACGCCCGGATCGTCGACTACCACGCCAAGCTGCCGCTCGCCGAGCGCTGGGGCGGCGGCGAGGTCGCCTCAATTGACGGGCTGCGCTTCATCGTCCCCCGGCGCACGATCCACGCCGGCTATAACCGCCGCTACTTCGACCGTCGCCGTGGCGTCACCGCGCTCGGCGCGACCGCCGACCACTACGCCGGGCTGCGGACGATCGTGATCCCCGGCACCCAGCCCGACGCTCCCTACGCCCTCGACGCGCTGCTGGACCCGCAAACCAGCGTGCGACCGCACGAGATCATGACCGACACCGCCGGCTACACCGACATCATGTTCGCGCTCTACCGGCTGCTTGGCTACCAATACTCCCCGCGTCTCGCTGACGCCGGCGCCGCCACCCTCTGGCGCCTAAACGCGACCGACTACGGGCCGCTGAACGGGTTCGCCCGGCACCAAATCAACACGCGCCTGATCCGAGAGAACTACGACGACGTGCTCAGGATCGCCGGCAGTCTGCTGCAGCGCCACACCACTTCGAGCCAGCTCGTTCGCGCGCTGCGCAGCCAGACGCGCCATCTCGCGACGCTCGCCCGGGCGCTGCAGCGCATCGGCCGGGGCCCGAAGACGATCCATCTCCTGGACTACTGCAACGACGAGCGCTTCCGCCGGCGTATCCTCGTCCAGCTCAACCGCGGCGAAGGCCGCCACGGCCTCTCCCGCGACGTCTGCCACGGCCGCCGCGGCGAGCTGCGTCAGCCCTACCGCCAAGGCCAAGAAGAACAGCTCGGCGCGCTCGGTCTGATCGTCAACACAATCGTCGTCTACAACACGATCTACACCCAGCGCGCCCTCGACCACATCGCCGCCACGACCGGTGGCGCGCCTCACACCGAGGACATCGAGCGACTCAGCCCGCTCGGCAGCGACCACATCACCCTCACCGGGCGCTACCGCGTCCTGCTGCCCGCGCCCCTGCACGACCAAGGCGCCTACCGGGCCCTCAACACCTCACAAGACGCGGCAGCCGCCTAAACCCGGTTTTCCGTACGAAACTTCTCGGGACCCCGGTTTAGGGTGCGGTCGCGGCGGCCCAGAGGAAGCAGGACAGCTCGCGGGCGCACGCGACGGTGGTCACGTTGTGCGGCTTGCCGCGGGCGCGCATCCCGGTGTAGACGCGATGCAGGCGCTGCTG
>JAABUX010008366.1_pt1 | contig 11954 bp, 8 predicted proteins | sample 5561851 | NCBI WGS metagenome assembly JAABUX01 (sample SAMN10711883, study PRJNA513361) | rock metagenome | isolation source: Antarctica rocks | place: Antarctica: Victoria Land, Richard Nunatak red sandstone | collected 2016-01-03 | reverse complement strand
GGGCGACGCGATGAGGAAGTCGATGTAGTCGATGTCCTGACACTTGGGATGGCTCATGGCTTCATCGTAGAAGCAAAGTCGCCGATGCGAAACGTGGACAAAATTCAATCAACTGCGTAACTCCTATCTCATCCGTGTTCCATCCGTGGCTAAAATTTAATTCCCGATCCCCCCCTCGCCCAGGGTGGCGACCAGTCGGCCGAGGGCCAGGGTTTCGAGCTGGCGGACGCGCTCGCGGGTCAGGCCGAGGCTTTCGCCGATCTCGCGCAAGGTCATCGGAGCGTAGGGTTCGAGGCCGAACCGCATCCGGATGACGGCGGCTTCCCTCGCTTCGAGCTGGCCGATCCGGCGGAAGATCCGCTCTAGGTCGTCGGCTTCGCCCAGGAGGTCGTCGGGGGCTCGGACGCGCTCGTCGGTCAGGACGTCGTCGATGACGAACCCGCCGTCCTCGTCGGAGTTCTCGGACCGGTGCGTCAGGTTGTTCACCTGGATCGCCTTGGCGACGATGTTGATCTTCTTCTTCGAGATCCGCAGCGCCTTGCCGATCTCCTCCGCCGTCGGCGCCCGGCCCAACCGCTCGGTCAGGACGATCGTCGCCCGCCGCCACTTCGACAGCAGGCTGACCATGTAGGCGGGCAGCCGGATCGGCTTGCCGTTGTTCATCACCGACCGGCGGATCGATTGCTTGATCCAGTAGCTGGCATAGGTGCTGAACCGGGTCTCCATCTCGCCGTCATACCCCTCCACGGCGCGCATCAGGCCGAGGTTGCCTTCCTCGATCAGGTCTTCGAGCGACAACCCCTTCCCCAGATACCCCCGGGCGATGTTGACGACCAGGCGGAGGTTGGCCTTGACCATGTGGTCGCGGGCGTAGGGGTCCCCATCGGCGATCCGGGCCGCCAAGGACCGCTCTTCTTCGGCCGATAGGAGCGGAGTCGCGTTGATCTCTTGGAGATAAATCTGCAAAGGGGAGTTTGATCCCATCTCGCGTCGAGCCGATCGGGGCGTCATTCAGGTGCTCCTCCAAGAGCTTTGTCATCGATGTGGACTTGACAGTTCGTTCGTCGGATCAAACCAAACCGTCAACCGGCAAGCCGGGTCGATGGCCGACCTGAACCAAAACCCGCGGCTTTCCGATCCGTTCGAGTGCAAGCATGACGATCGAAAGCACCTCAGAAATCGCTCCGATGGGCAGCCCGCAAAGGGACACTAGGTCGCCCTTGGGGGCCTGGCAACTGATCGGCAAAATTTTGCGGAATCGTCGGCTTAACCAGGAGTCAACCCCCGTTGAGCCCGGTTTGGCTCATCGAACGCCGGAGGCTTGGTCGATAATCGAAGTGATACCCGGGGGAACCGCTCCCGGCTTCGTCGCCCCCGCTTCGCTCGGTGGTAGACGAGCAACCGCTGACAGGCCAGGTCCTCGTTCCCCAGGATCGGGGCGACGGAGGGCTTCGAGCCGGAACGGACTCCGGATCGACCGAACTTCGTTGGGAAAAGGAGCTTTCTCAGATGACCAAATTCGCTTTGCTGGTGGTCGGCCTGGCACTCGCCGCCGGTTCAGGTTGCGCCCAGTGCGACACTTGCGACGACTTCCCCGCCCCCTGCACCGGGCCGAATTGCGGCCAAGGCGGGTACAACACGGGTGGCTTCATTCCGCCGACCCAGGATGGTCTCCCCGCCGGCGAGGCTCGGATGACCGCTCCGGCCAATGACGCCGCTCCGGCGATGAACAACCCCAACCCCAACCCCAACCCCGATACGCCGTCGCCGATGATCCCCCCGAGTAACGACCCTTCGCCGACCAGCCCGCCCATGCCGAACGACCCGGGCATGTAACCTACGCTCAAGACCGCTTCCTTCGCCGGCTTCAACCCGGCGAAGGAGCTTGATCAAGCAAACTCCAAGAACCAGACCTGAGAATTTCTTCAAGTTGACCCGCAACATTCACCGATCTTGAGCGAATAAGAGATTGTTGGTCCTTCGAGCCCCCCCTCGGCGTGCGGCACCTTAACGTCAGCCGTGTTTTCGGTTGACGAAAACCGCCCGAAGCTGGACAATTCCGGATTGAAGGCTTCGCTGATTTCCTTGGATGCCCCGACTAAGCGTTTCTCCTTGAGGAACCTTCGAGGCCGACCATCGCCGAAGTTCGAGAATCGCTCGCACATCGCGTCGCCGGATTCACCTCAGCCGATCGCCACCCCGGGACTTTGGCACTGATGAAGCGAACCTTTGCCGCCGTCGTTCTTCTGGCCGCCTTGGGGGCTTTTTGCAAGCTCGCCCTCAAATCCGGCGAAACCACGCCCGTCACCCCGATCGGAGCGCTCAAAGCCGACCCGACCGCTTCGGCGTCGCCCGACCTCGAAGCCGGACTCCTGGCCCGCTACCCGAACGATGGCGAGCTTGTCCGGAGGGTCTATCGCTCCTACCGCCAGAACGCCCTGGCGATCGAGCGATCCGACGGCCTCCGAGGTTTGACGCTGCTCGACGCCCTCGGGGTGGAGGCGGTCTTCCTTTACGAAAAGCACCCCGGAGACTTCGGCCGGTTGCGCGATACCCTCGGCGACGCCTCGGCCGCCGAGATCCTTCTCCGCTGGCGCGACTACTTCGGGCTCAAGCGAGCCGACGACACCGACCGGAAGATGGTGATCGCCGAGATCGCCCGGCTTGGTCCGTCCGAACGCCGGGTCGCGGCCAAGTATCCCAACGCCCTTCCTTTGATCCTGACCGACCCGGTTGGCGTGACCGAGATGGTGGCCCGCTGGTCGGGCGAACCCGAAGATCTCGACGACGCCCTGTCCCTGCTTACGTTCATCAGCCTCGAACCGGGCGCGGCCGACCTCCGCTCGGCGCTTCGGACCCTGGACGAGCATGGGCAACTCGTGCTCGACGCCTTCCGGACATCGGGGTTGGATGGCTTCGCCCTGGTCAAGCTCTATGGCTCCGTCCTGGGCGGCTTGGGCCGGTCGTTGCCGCTCGACCAAGCCTTGATCCTCCTCCGGGTCAACGCCTCCTACGTTGACGAGTTGCTCGCCAGCCACTCCTCCGAGACGGTCGCGAGCCACCTCCGCCACGTCGCCGCCGTCGGGCTGGTCGACCAGGTCGGCGGAAGCCCCGACGCCCTCCGATTGGTCGTCGAGTTCGGCGAACGCGGCGAGCGAGCCTTGTTTCAGGCCGGCCCCGACGCAGCCGACGTGGTGTTCAACGACTTCACCGACTCGACGCTCCGCAATCAGGCGGTCGACGCCCTGGCCGAACACGGGCCGATGGCGCTAGCGATGCTCGACAAGTACGCCGCCGACGCCGACTTCCGCGACATCCTCCGCAAGGATGGGGCCGCGATCATCCCGCCGATCGCCCGGACCGACACCGGACCCGAAGCCCTGGCCTTGCTCAAATCCAAGCCACGCTGGACGTGGTCGGAGCGGCTGGCTCATTCGGTCTTGAACCTGTCGGGCGACAACGGCCAGGCGACGATCCGCCTGATCAAGAAGGACGGCTTGAAGCGGGTGGCGGAGCTTGATTCGACCGACGTCGGGTTCTCGCAGTTCTTGCCGCTCTACGACCTGCTCCACCTGGCCAACGTCGCCCGGCGAGGCCAGTCGCCGACCTCGGGCGAGATGGCCTGGGCATTGATCGACGGGGCCTTCGTGGTGGCCGACGTCCTGAGCCTGGCGGCGGTCCAGCCCGAAGGCGTGGTCGCCTCCGAAGCCGCCCGGACCGAGGTCCGATCCGCCGTCCGGGTCGCCGCCGCCGCTGTCGGCCGCGACGCCATCGAGGGCGCCACCACCGACGCCGCCCGCCTGGCCACTCGCCGAGGCTTAACCGAAGGCGCCGAGGCCGCCGCGACCACGTCGGCCCGCCTCGCCCGGTGGTGGGTCGTCCGGGCCGCCGGCGGGACCTACCCCCTGCTCCGCCGCCTGCCCGAAGCCTTGCCCAAGCTGACCGTCGGCGAGATCGCCGACCTCGGCCGAGCCCTGTCCGCCCGAGCCGGCGTCCACCTCAGCACCTGGGGACCCGTCCGGTTCTTCAAGGACGGCAGCGAGGTCCTGCTCCGAATCCCCCCCGGCCGAGGGCTCAAATACCTCGGGGTCCAGGTCGCCCAGGCCAGCGTCGGCGTCGTCGGCTTCCGCAAGATGGAAGAACATTTAGCAAGCCGTCGCACGGTAAATCAGGCTCCATAACGACTTATAGTTTTCCATGATTTCTATAAATTCTCCAATTTCGCCCAGTTTAAGACCAATTCGGTGTAAAATCAGTGCAACGGCAAGTACGCATCCTTTGATAATTGAGTCCATTCAGCCATCGTCTATAGCACCTTAGAAACGGTAGATCTCGACCCTGAAAGATTCTCTAACCAGATCCGTCGCACTCAAGCGCGATTTCCTAAACCGTCATACTGTGAAAAAGATATCGAGGGGTCGAATTCACTCATTCCGCTTCAAAACTGCCACAAACCGATGGGAACCGTCAAACCCTTTTGGCTTCTGGCCTTAACGTTTCAAAGGCTGGCCTGCCAATTAACGCTTGATCTCTCCAGAGGCCGACATAGGCTAACTCTTCACGTTCCCAGACTTCTACCGAATCTACTACCTTCCCACGATCGAATTCAGAACCTGATAATCTCGCCGAGCTGGCTTAAATCATAGCCGCCTGGTGACTCCTGCCTGAGCCGATTCGCACCAAAATCTTCGGGATGATCCATTCCCCGAGAGCATACCGACCTGATCAAAAGTGGTTGTTCCTTTTCGGAGATTGGCTGGCATTGAACGGGTAGAAACTGAAGCTCTTTGATCCAAAGACATGGATGATAGCTTGAGTCGGTCAATCGAAGCTGGGCAGGTCAACCCCATGCCTAGGTTATGAATGCTTGGACTTATGCCGGTATTGCATCAATATATTTTCATTCGAATTCGGTTTCGTATTGCGGTCGTGAGTGCGTCCCCATCCACTTCTGAAAACCCGCTGATGATTGCGTTCTTGACAAGAAATTCCCTTGAAAACCTCGCAGCAAGCTTCGCTAGAACGCTCGACCAGCAAGTCTGATCGTCGCTTCATTGAGAATGGCGAAAACGAAATGCCCCGGAGGGAGTTCGCCGAGTAATGGGAGGTGAACAAAGGCTCTTTTGAACTCTTGAGCTGACCCTATTTGCCGAGATAAAGGCCAGTCCACAACTGGTAGACACGGAGGAACTTAAATCCCAAGGTGCCGGCCCGGTTGTCGCATCTTTCTGACATTGGGCTCGTGTTTAATTCGTTGCTGAGACGAAGTTTACGTCTCCAAACCGCCTATTTTTGAATATATCGAGCTTGGGCTGGCATTGCCAACGTTTTTGCCAAATTCTTGCCAAGGTAGATAGAGCATTGGTTCTCTCTTCCCATGGTTTGCAGACGGCGACGCCCGGACGGATACTCGCTAGACTGACGGCACAAGGAGGGACGTGATGAACGCCAAGCTGGCGGACGCCGCAACTGAACTACTCCGCCGCCTCGCCCGGGAACAGGTCGATGTTACGACGAGAACCGCCCCGTCTACCGCGAGCTGGTGCTGCAGGCCGGGCTGATGTTCCCGCTCCATACGCTCACCGGGGGCATCAAAAGTGGATCCCGGTTGACCGAAGCCGCTTGCCCTCTGAAGGATAGGGTCAGCGCGAGTGGCCCCGCCAGCCGGCCTCCATCGCCCGCAGGATCTCCCTGGCCTCGAAGCTGATCGGCAGGTCGGTCTTCGCCCCGGCGATCAGGGCCAGCTCGTGGTTCTGACATTCCTTCTCCACCTTCTCGTGGGCGATGGCCGCCTCGACGCGCGGCCTCAGCCGCGACCTCAGCCAAATACTCCCATACGTCTCGCCGTAGGGCCTGTCCATCGCGGCGGGGTTCATGATCCCGGAGTCGAGGGCGATCTGCCCCAGGTGCGAGACGCTGCCGACGGTCTCCTTCTCTGGGAAAAACGTATGGTGCTCGCCGCCGCGGTCTAGGTCGTGCATGCCCATCTTGTCGTTGGATAGTCCGAGATCGAGCATCGCCTGCCCGACCACGATCTCCAAGTCGTCAGCATACCGGCGGCTGAAATCGGCCGCGTGCTCGGCGGGGTTTTCGGCTACCACTGGTAGCCCCCGCTCCGAGGAGCAGGGGCCGATCATGCCGGGCGGGTTGGGTTCGTCGGTCATCCGGCGAGGGTAGCAGGGCAGGAGGCGGGGCGCAAGCCAGGAGGCGGGAATTGCACCTGCAAGGGCCGTTCCACAAGTTTATTCGTCGCATAGGATTTGCGTCGACCAGGGCTGCCGACGGATGCACGGACGCGGCACTGGCCGAATTGCTTGCGAAATGGGCCTCTCTGCCCCCCCACATGACCCAGACCATCATGATGTTGGTCCGATCCGCTCAGCCGTAGTTGAGGCATCTGAAATCCAACTCTCGTCGTAAGATGCCTCCTCCGCCGTCAGGTGCCAGGAGGCTTCAATGCGTCTCGGATCGTGCTCAGCGGCAGGTAGAGGTGGAGCGGACTATCGAGCAGCGCCGTAAAGCCATACTTCTCGTAGAAAGCCTGTGCCGGCTGGTCGATTGCGCCAACTTCAACCGCATGGATGCCAACCTTGTCAGCCAGTCCGAGGCAGCGATCGAGGGCGTCGAGGAGCACCCCCTCGCTCAGCCCCTGGCCTTGCGCGCTCCCATCGACCGCCAGGCGGGCGAGCAGGACGACCGGCACTGGGTATTTCGGGAGCTTCCTGGCCGAGACTTCAGGCAGGTTCTGAAAGGCGATAGCGCCGGAGGCCAGGGTATAATAGCCGACGACCTGCCGCTCGCCCGGCCGGACGGCGACATAAGTCCGGCCCAGGTTCCGTTTCTCGTACTGGCTCACCAGGCGCACGATGAATTCGTCGAGAGGCGGCTTGCCGCAGGCGAACGACTGGCGTTCATGCGAGCGTTCGAGACGCTCGATCCGCCAATTAGCCACGATGGTCGGCGTGCTTCTGGGCGGCCCGCTTCAGCGCGGCGTTGGGTGCCGGCGGGTTTTCTAGCAGCTCCAGGAACCGATCGCGGTCGGCGTCCGAGAGGGGGGCCGAAGTTTCCTCGTAGAAGCGGATTTCGTCCTCGGGGATGACGACGGCCTTGTGGATGCGGATCTCCGTGGTGCTCAACTGTTTGATGATGACGGTGGAGTTGGCAAAGGCTTTGGGCAGGCTGACCCGGCCTTTGGCGTCTGTCGATTGGGTTTCCATATCCATAAATCTACCTTCCGGACTGGGGTGCGTCTCTGGAGTATGGGGCGTGGCGGGGAAGTGGTCAAACGGGAATTTCCCTCAAGATGACATCGCACTTCCTGCAGCCAAGCCCTAAGCAGCTGAGGAGCCGGGACCTTGACTTGTCTCGCCAATGACTTATAGTGAGCAAGTGTACAAAGATTTGAGGAGTCCTCGCGTCCGGTAGAAGTCGCGTGCGGACCTGCGGGGAGGTTCACATAGTGATCGCCGCAGGTATCGCCGCCATCCCCTCAGGCCGATGAGATTTCAGAAAACTCGGCCGAAACTGTGGAGCCTCCCGAAATCGACGCGAACCGAAGGCGGTCATGGGCGAACCTTACGTTACCGAACTTGAGCATCTCCCAGCTATCTACGCCTGGAGCCGTCGTCTCCCGGTCGACGCGCTGAGCGAGGGAATCCGGCACATGCGTGCTGCGCCCCTGCTCGCCATCGGCTCCGGCGGGTCCTACTCTGCGGCGGCGTTCGCCGCCTATCTGCACCAGTTGACGTCCGGTCTCATGGCCAAGCCGGTCACGCCCTACGAAGCCGTCCACTCCCCTCTCGACCTGCGCGGTGTGAACGTCCTGATGCTGACCGCAGGCGGCGATAATCCCGATATCCTTGGGTCGTTCTCCCGCCTCGTCGAGCGCGAGCCACGGTCGATCACCGTCATTTGCACGAGGTCCGGCAGCGCCTTGGCTGAGCTTGTCGGCGGGGCGGCGAAGGCGCGCTTCTTCGAGTTCGATATCCCGACAGGTAAGGATGGGTTTCTCGCCACCAACTCGCTGATCGCAACGGCCGTCATGCTGGCCCGCGGCTTCGACACGCTGGGCCGGTCCGATAACCCACTGCCCGAGGCATTCTGCGACTTGCTCCCGGGCGCGACAAGCCTGGAGGCGTTTCTCGAAGACTTGGCGAGGCGGTCGGGACCGCTCTGGGGCCGGCCCTCGTTCGTCCTGCTCCACACCCCGGCAACGCAACCGGCCGCTCTGGATTTGGAGTCGAGGTTCTCCGAAGCGGCTATCGCCGGCACGCAGGTCACGGATTACCGCAACTTCGCCCACGGCAGGCACTACTGGCTGGCCCGGCATCCGAGGGCGACGGGGCTGATCGCCTGGGTGACGGCGGAAACCTCGGCCCTCGCCGACCGCACGCTGCGGCTTCCCCCCGGGGATCTGCCCGTCCTCCGTATCGACCTTCCCGAGGAGGGCGTCCTGGCGGCCTTGGCCGGCTTGGTGCATTCGCTGTACCTCACGCGACTGGCTGGCGAAGCCCTGGGCCTAGACCCTGGCAGGCCCGTCGTGCCCTTGTTCGGCAGGAGGCTCTATCACCTAAATGGGTTCCGACCCACCGCGAAGCGATCGGCCGCACTCCCGGCCGCCGAAACTGCGGCCATCGAGCGAAAATCCCGCAAAACGTGGCGATCCCTGGAGTCGGGCGGCGAGGCCGCAGCGTGGCGGGAAGCTTATGGCCAGTTCGTCACGACCCTATTGGGCGGGCGATTCTCCGGCCTGGCATTCGATTACGACGGGACGTTGTGCGACTCGGGCGAACGCTTCTTGGGGCCACGTCCCGAAGTCTCGCGCCATCTCAACCGGCTGCTCGGCGATGGGATCGTCGTCGGCATCGCGACGGGTCGTGGGAAATCCGTTAAGGAGCAGCTGCGCTGCCGGATCGAGCGGGCGTATTGGGAACGAGTCATCGTCGCTTACTACAACGGAGCTGAGGTCGGCCTGCTCGCCGAGGACGGCTGCCCTAGCACAGAAAGGGACCTCCTGCCGCCGCTCGCGGCCTTGAAGGAACGGTTGGATAACCATCCCGTGGTGGCGGCCCATTGCGTCGTCGAGACGAATCGCAACCAGCTCACCCTCCTGCCGCGTCCGGGGGCGTTCGGGGTCACGGAGATCTGGCAGCTCGCGGCGTCGTTGCTCGGCGGCGAGGACTTTGCGGGAGTGCGCGTTTTGCGCTCGGACCATTCCGTTGACATCGTGCGGCCGGGGATATCCAAAGTGGTAGTTGTGGGGGCGATCGGTAAGCTTGTTGGCGACGACGAAGCCTGCAAAATCCTCTGCCTCGGAGATAAGGGGGCCTGGCCGGGCAACGACTGCGACCTCTTGGGCGGGACGTATTCCCTGAGCGTCGATGAGACGTCGTTCGACCCGCGCGCGCTGGAACCTCGCCTCGCCCGGCGTCTCGAACACGGCCGCCGCCCTCGAATACCTCGGCCTCCTGGACTGCAAGTCCGGCCGGGCCTCGTTCTCCGCCCGGCGGTTTTGGGAGGCTTACCGATGAGGGACACGCTCGCCGAAAAGCTCCTGGTACGCGTCATGGGGTGGGAACGGGACAAGGTCAAGTCGGAGGTGCCGCTCGTCCTGGCGATGGCCTCCTACAAATTCGACGAATACCAGCAGTTCTTTCCGGGCATGCGCTTCGTCGAGAGCTTAGCCCGATGGCTCCGCCAATTCGACCGGCCGGAAGACCGCGACGCCGCCTACGAATTCGTGAAGGATCGCCTCATTTTCTGCTCTTCGGCGGAGATGCGTCATTTCGTCGAGATGGCATACCCGGATCACATCCGCCCCCTGCTGCTGCGTCGGGCCGCGACCGAGATCAAGCAGGACTGGCGGCGAGTCGGGCGGGTTGCCGGCAGCGTCGAATTCCGCGTGTTGCAGCGCCGGTGCCTTTTCCTCGGCCTTAGCGACGGCGCCCGAATTGATCAGTTCCGCCGTGCCAACCCGGACCTCAGCCACGAGCAGATCTGGCAGACGCACGAGCTGGCCGACGAGCGGGTCCAGGAGTTGCTCGACAAGCTCGATGAAGGGGTGTCGGCCATCTGCGGAGTGCCGGTACGGGGCACCAGATTTTCGACGGTCGTGCTCCTGGACGACTTCTCGGCCAGCGGACGCAGCTATTACATGCTCAAAGATGACGGGACAATCGGCGGGGTCATGGCCTGCTCCCGTTGCACAACGACTCGGCGCCGAGACTTCGGCGCCGATCCTACAAGATCAAGCCACGGCACGACTTGAGGACGCCGGACTTTCGGCGCCAATCGCTCGGACCGATGTTTTCGGCACTTCTTTCGGAGGCCAACCAGCGAGCCGAGGATGATGAAATCGACTTCGTTCGCAGGGCCAACCGGGTGATCCCGACATTTCCGAATATGTGCCGTGCAACGGAACAAGGCCACGACCATCGGCGGGAAGATCGCCAAATTTCACCGGAAGCTGATCGACTCCGCGAGTCGGATTTCGGCCCTTGTTGACCCCGGTGGGCTCGAACTCGTCATCCTGCTCTACGTCGCCACGGAGCAGGCCCTGGACCACCTCCAGGACTGTTCCGACAGGCTCTGGGGCCAGGCGTCGATACCCTGGACGATCAAGGTCGTCCAGAGGATGCCCGAGGATCTCCGGCTGACGCCCGAGGACAGCGGCGGCTTCGGCGGCGTCATCGACCACCACTACGACCACAGCGTCCACGATCCGCACATGCAGAAGGGCGGGACGTCCGATTCGAAGTACGGGTTCGCCTATTGCGGGCTGCCGCTGGTCCTGCACCACAACACTCCGAACAATTCTGTCGCCCTGCTTTGGTCCTATGAGGACAGGAGCGTCAGGGGCCTCTTCCCCCGCATCCGTCGCCACAAGGAGGCACCATGAGGCAGGTCCGCAACCCGTTCAGCCAGCGGCGCTCGGAGAGCATCGAGACGGACGCGGCGTTCCTGAATTTCTTCGAGCCGGGCATCCTCGAAATCCTCTCCGAGGCGGACTGGTGCGAGAAGGTCAGGCCGATCCGTAGCGCGGCCGGCGGCGGCAAGACGTCCCTCCTGCGCCTGTTCACCCCGTCGGTGCTCCACAACCTCCATTCGAGGCGGTCCGAAGAGCCGCTTAAGGAGCTGTACCGGAAGCTCTGCGGGCTCGGCGCCCTGGATCAGGAAGGGCCCTGCCTCCTCGGCGTCATGCTGATGTGTGGCAGGAATTACGCCATCCTCCAGGAGCTGGATATCGACCCGGCCCGCAGGCAGCGGCTGTTCTTCGGCCTGCTCAACGTGAGGATCACCCTGGCCACGCTCCGCGCCGCGATGGGCATGCGCCAGCTCTCCTACCCCGACGACGTGGGCCGGCTCGCCGTGAAGCCGGCCGATGCCGGCCTGCGGATCACCGGCCTGACGTTCCCGTGCTCGGGCAAGGACCTCTTCGATTGGAGTTCGGAGTTGGAGGCACGGATCTGCGAGATACTCGACAGCTTCGCGCCGTTGCGGGTCGACTCCCTACCGGGCAACGACGACCTGTTCAGCCTCTCGCTGATGCGGCCCGACGCGCTGTCCGTCGACGGCAGGCCCGTGGCGTCCCGCAGCCTCCTCATGATGGACGACATCCACAAGCTCACGGGCAGCCAACGGGAGAACCTTTTCCAGGAGGTCATCGAGCTGAGGAGTTCCGTGGGGGTCTGGATCGCCGAGCGGTTCGAGGCCCTGACCACCAGCGAGATGCTCGCCTCCGGCGCCAGCGAGGGTCGCGATTACGGCGAGCCCATCGTCATCGAAGCTTATTGGCGTAAAAAATATCGTAACCGTTCACGGGGGTTAATGGGTTGCGCTTTGGCATCCGATCGGGTACATCAGAATCATGACGCCTCTACTTCCACTACCTCAAGACGTTTGGGAAGCCACGCCGGGCCAATCCCGCGTGCTCATCGAGGCGTTATCGCTCCAGG
>JAABUX010008363.1_pt1 | contig 11957 bp, 7 predicted proteins | sample 5561851 | NCBI WGS metagenome assembly JAABUX01 (sample SAMN10711883, study PRJNA513361) | rock metagenome | isolation source: Antarctica rocks | place: Antarctica: Victoria Land, Richard Nunatak red sandstone | collected 2016-01-03 | reverse complement strand
GTGGTTGCATGCGCGGATGCGGATGCCGGCCGCTTTGAGCGGCTGGCCTGGCGCTATCCCTCGGTCCGCTTCACCACCGATTATGAGCGCGTCCTCCGCGATACGTCGATCGATGCGGTCGCCATCGCGACGCCGGCGGACACCCATCACCCGTTGGCTTGCGAAGCGTTGTCCCAGGGCAAGCACGTCCTGGTGGAGAAGCCCCTGGCCACCACCGTCGCGCACGCGGAAGAACTTGTGCGGTATGCGAACTCTCAAGGGCTCACCCTGATGGTCGATCACACGTTTGTGTATACCGGCGCCGTGCGGAAGATGCGTGAGATTGTGGACCACGATGAATTGGGCATGGTGTACTACTTCGACTCCGTGCGTGTCAACCTCGGCCTGTTCCGGCACGACGTCAACGTCCTGTGGGATCTGGCCCCGCACGATCTGTCGATCATGGATTTTGTCTTGCAGAAGCGGCCCGTGGCGGTGTCGGCCGTGGGCGATGCCCATATCAACCGCGCCGTGATAGATGTCGCGTATCTGACCGTCTACTTCGACGACGCGACGTTAGCCCACTTCCATTGCAACTGGTTGGCGCCCGTGAAGATTCGCCGGCTCATCATCGGCGGGAGCAAGCGCCTCGTCCTCTACGACGATGGAGAGCCCAGCGAAAAGGTCAAAATCTACGACCGTGGCATCGATGGCGTCGCGTCGAATGACGTGTACAACAAACTTGTGCAGTATCGTCTGGGCAACATGTCCGCCCCCCATCTGGAGAGCGGGGAGGCCTTGAGCGTCGCCTGCGACCATTTCGCGGACTGTATCCGCACGAAGCGGGAGCCCACGACGGGCGGCGAGAGCGGGCTGCAGGTGGTGCGGATCCTCGAAGCCGCCGAGCGCTCCCTGGCCCACGACTCACGAAAGGTTGCCCTCTGATGTCCATGATGACCAATCCGACGCAGCGGCTCCGCGATGTCACATGCGGGGACAACGTGCTGATCCGCGACTTCGTCAACCTGTACGGCTGCGCGATCGGCGACGACACGAGGATCGGCGCCTTCGTCGAGATACAACGAGGCGTGCGGATCGGGGCCCGCTGCAAGATATCGAGCCATACCTTCATTTGCGAGGGGGTGACGATCGAAGACGAGGTTTTCATCGGGCACAACGTCTCGTTTATCAACGACCGGTATCCGCGCGCCACGGCCGCGGATGGCCGACCAAAGGACGCCGATGACTGGACCCTCGTCCGCACGGTCGTGCGCGCGCGCGCGTCGATCGGGACGAGCGCGACCGTCCTCGGCGGCGTGGAGATCGGCGAGGGTGCGATCGTGGGCGCCGGCAGCGTAGTCTCCAGGGATGTCCCCCCCCGGACTATTGTCGTGGGCAATCCCGCGCGCGTTATGAGGAGCGTGAGCGATGACACAGGTGAGTAGCCCGGTCCAGGCCGTCCCCTTCCTCGATCTCGGGGCGCAACTCGCCGACATCGGGGCGGACATCCAGCAGGCCATCGAACGGGTCATCGCCACGCGCGGTTTCGTGCTTGGCCCGGCCGTCGAGCAGTTCGAGGAGCGCTTCGCGGCGTATTGTGACGCCGGGCATGCCGTCGGGGTCAGTTCCGGGACGGCCGCGCTCCATCTCGCGCTGCTGGCCTGCGACATCGGGCCGGGTGATGAAGTGATTACCACGACGCATACCTTCATCGCCACCTGCTGGGCCATCACCTATGTCGGGGCGCGCCCCGTGCTAGTCGACGTGGACCCGCAGACCTTAACTATAGACCCCGCTCATATCGCGGCGGCCGTGACGCCGCGGACGCGCGCTATTATCCCCGTCCACCTATACGGGCAGCCGGCGGACATGGACCCGGTCCTGGCCATAGCGCGGCGCCACGGGCTGGCTGTGATCGAGGATGCCTGTCAGGCGCATGGCGCCTGCTACAAGGGGCGCCGCGTGGGCGCCATCGGGGATGTCGGCTGCTTCAGCTTCTACCCGGGCAAGAACCTCGGCGCGTTCGGAGAAGGCGGCGCGGTCGTCACCGACGATGCGACGGTGGCAGCCACCCTGCGTAAGCTGCGCAACCACGGTCAGGCGCAGCGGTACTACCACGAGGTGCTCGGATTCAACTATCGCATGGAGGGTATCCAGGGCGCGGTGCTGGACGTGAAGCTGCGCCACCTCGACGCTTGGAACAGCCAGCGCCGCGCGCACGCCCGCGCCTACGACGCGCTGCTCGCGGGCTGCCCCGGGCTGCGGCTCACGGGACAGCGCGCCGGCAGCGGCAGCGTCTATCACCTCTATGTCGTGCGCAGCGCCTGGCGTGATGCGCTGCGCGTCGATTTGGCCGCGCAGGGCATCGAGACAGGCCTGCACTATCCCGTCCCGATCCATCGGCAGCCCGCGTATGCCGACCTTGGTTATGCGGCGGGCGATTTCCAGATCGCTGAGGATGCCTGCGCGACCGTGCTCAGCCTTCCCATGTATGCCGAGCTCACGCCGGTTCAGGTGGCGTACGTCGCGCAGGTCGTGTGCGCGTCCCACGCGGCGCGCCTACTCGACGGCAAGGAGCGCGCTGTGGACGATGTTCTGGCGGACAGGTGTGATCAGCAGGATGAGCGGCCACGCGTGACGGCGTGATGGCCTGAGAGACAGTGGCGCGCCGAACGTCGGCGCTGGAAAGGTTTGGTCTGGGAACCCATGGCGAAAGCTCGCAGCGTCCTCATGCTGGTGGAGAATCAGGTTGTGCCCGTGGACCCGCGCGTCTGGCTAGAGGCCAGGGCGCTGCGCGACGCGGGCTTCCGCGTCTCCGTGATCAGCCCCAAGGGGACGGCCGCGTACCGCGCGCCCTATGAGTGCATCGAGGGCATCCACATCTATCGCTATCGCCTGCCCGCCGGACGCACCGCCGTCGCCTACCTCGCCGAGTTCGCGGTGGCGCTGGCGATGACGTTCTGGCTCAGCGCGAAGGTCTGGCGACGCCACGGCGTGGATGTGATCCACGCGGGCAATCCGCCCGACATCTTCTTCCCGATCGCGTATGTCTACCGGCTATGCGGCGCCAAGTTCGTGTTTGATCAGCACGACCTGGCCCCGGAGTTGTTCCAGGTTCTCTTCGCGCGGCGCCTCCCATCCGGTGTGGCCGCCCTCCTCCATCGGCTCCTCGTCTTCTTCGAGCGATGCAGCTATCGCGCCGCCGATCTGGTCATCGTGACGAACGACTCTTTCCGACAGATTGCGATGGATCGGGGAGGCTGCGTCGCCCGCAAGGTGGTTGTCGTCCGTAATGGGCCCGATCTGACACGTTTCAGGCCGGTCCCGCCCGACCCGGCGCTGAAACAGGGGCGGCCCTATCTACTGGCCTATGTAGGGATCATGGGTGTCCAGGATGGCATCGAGTACGCGCTACGCGCGCTCGACGTGCTGGTCCATCGCCGGGGGCGCCGGGACATCGCGTTGGTGCTGGTGGGAGATGGGGCGCACGCCCCGGCCTTGCGCACCCTGGCGCACGCGCTCCGGCTCGATGAGTACGTCACGTTCACTGGCTGGGTCTCTCCCGCCGAGGTCGCGCGCTATCTGAGCCCGGCCGACGTGGGGCTCGCACCCGAGCCGTACAACGCCCTGAACAACGCCTCGACGATGATCAAGACGATGGAATACATGGCCTTGGGCATACCGGTCGTCGCCTTCGATCTCAAAGAGACCCACTACTCAGCCCGAGGCGCGGGCCGCTACGCCACGCCGAACAGCATAGAGGATCTCGCGACCAAGGTCGAAGACGTCCTGGCCGACGATGGGCTCCGCCGCGGCATGGGGGCCGAGGGACGCAAGCGCGTCGAAGACGTGTTAAGCTGGAAGTACTCTGCGGAGCGGCTCTTGCGCGCCTATGACGAACTCTGCGCCGCCACGCCGGCCACACCGGTGGGGGGGCGGCCTGGCGGACACGATCGTGCCGAGGACGTTAGCGCGCTGAACGCTGCGGGCGGGGGGAGTTTGGCTGTGGACCGTCGGTGCGACCGACAAAGGGGAGTCAGGGCGTGAGCGTTCTCGTCACCGGCCGATCCGAGTTCGACGCAAGAGCTGCTGCTGTGTGCGTTCGCTTGAGATCCTGTGCCGTGCCGGCGCACTCTGCGTCTCTGCTTGGAACCGCCCTTACCCCCACCGTCGTGCCTGCCCACACGACGTCCGTCGCGCTATGGAGATCACGCGCCCACGAAGACGCAGTACCGGGCCATGCTGGACTACGTCCCGGCGGCATATCCCGGCCGCATTGCGCCCTTTCGCACGCGAAGACAGCCCATCTTCCACGCGCACGGTCCCGCTACGGGTCGGGGCACAGTGGCCGACGACGGAGTGGAGATCGACGTGGTCCCGGGCAGCCACCAGTCGATGCTCCGCGATCCCTACGTCTGGGCCCTGGCCAAACAGCTCTCGGCATGCCTGGATCGAGCAGCGCGCGCCTCGGGCGCGGACAGATTCATGCGCCGCGCGTCGGCTTGACGGGCACGAGTTGATGGCCGAGGATGGTATCATGGATTCAACATTGTCCCTCTATATGCTGCACGACCCGGATGTGTTGGCCGATCCCCACCCCTTCTACCACAGCCTGCGCGCCGCCGCGCCAGTCTTGCGGGATCCAGTGCTCGGGCACTGGATGGTTACGGGTTATGCCGAGACTGTAGCGAGCCTGTTAGATCAGCGTCTGTCAGCGCGTCGCATTCCGCAACTGGCGACGTTGCCTGCGGCCTACCGCGCCACGATCGGCCCCTTGGTCGACCTGGCGGCCGCGCAGATGCTCTTCCAGGATGAGCCCGACCACGGGCGCATCCGTAGCGTCGTCGCCAGAGCTTTCACGCCCCGACGCGCCGCCCAGATGCGCGCACGTATCGCGGCCGTCGTCGACGAGCTCGTGGCGCCCCTCTGCGACGGCGTGGAGATCGACATCGTGGGCGACCTCGCCTATCCACTGCCCGCCATCGTCATCGCCGATCTGCTAGGCGTGCCGACGGAAGATCGCCATCTCTTCAAGAGGTGGTGTGATGATTTTATTAAGTTCGTGGCCACGACAGGGCTGTCAGATGCGGAGTTGGTACAGGCGACGACCAGCGCTAGGGCGATGATCGACTACTTTCGGGATCTCGTCGTCGCCCGCCGCTCCGCGCCCCGCGACGATTTACTCTCGGACTTGGTCCAGGCGCAGGACGACGGACGTGTGGTGAGCGAACACGAGTTCCTGGCAAATTGCATTATTTTGCTCACGGCGGGACACGAAACGTCGACGCATATGTTGGGAAACGCGCTGCTAGCTCTCTTCCGGCACCCGGATCAACGACAACTCCTTGCCCATGAGCCACAACGTGCGCCTGCGGCGCTGAACGAATTGTTGCGCTACGATGGTCCGGTGCAGTTTATAGCGCGCGAGGCGCACGACGATATTTTGATTGGCGATGCGATGATACGCTGCGGAGAACGCGTGTTGTTGATGCTTGCGGCCGCCAACCGCGATCCGCGCACGTTCGCCGATCCCGATAGGCTCGATCTCGCACGGCAGGGAGCTCGGCCTCTCGCGTTCGGCCACGGCACGCACATATGTCTAGGAGCGCCCTTAGCGCGTTTGGAGGGGGAAATCGCGCTCATGACGCTGGTGCGCCGGTTTCCCACCCTCATCCCGACGCAGGAGGTCCTCGACTGGCAGTCAACCGTCACGTTCCGCGGATTGGCGTCGCTTCGGGTGCGCGGGTAAATCTGACGACGTAGGACGACATAGAAGGGGGGTTTATGCACAACCTATTTGTGAACGGCGACTTCTTCGACTGGAGCACAAGCGGCTCACCCCGACTGCGTTGGGCTAATCGTGTGCTTGAGAAAGCGGGTCGTGGGGCCAGATTGCGGCAGCCGGGCTCGACCGGGTACATGACCAGTGTCGAGACGCGCATTAATCTTTATCACCTAGTCAGTCAAGTGCTGGCGTACGGCGTCCGGGGAGACCTGATGGAGGTGGGGACATATATCGGATCGACGGCGGCATTGGTACAGTGGGTAATTGACGGCGAAGGTCACGGCCAGCAGTTGCACATCTACGACAGCTTCGAGAAATCCTGGGGTGTGCCAGACCCGTTAGACACCTTGGAGCGCAACCTTCAGAAGTACTGCGCGACCTTGCCTGTTATCCACGTCGGCCGGTTCGAGGAGACAATCCCATCGCAGCTCCCGGAGGCGATCAGCTTCATCAATATTGATTGTGGTTGCGGCAATCCTACTGACGAGCACGTATCGGTCATGAAACACGTTCTTGATCATGTTTATCCGCGCCTAACGGCAGGCGGCATTTGCTCGCTGATCGACTACTGGAAACGGGGCTTGCATGACGAGCTGGACAACTCGAATCCGGGCGTCCAGATAGCGGTGGATCGGTTTTTGATGGATAAACCCGAGGAGGTATCGGTGCTTTTCGCGCACGAAATAGTTCACGCCTATTTCCGAAAGATGTGAAGTGCAACCTAATGACCTCGACCATACACCGCGTGGGGCTGCCGTCGGATGGGCGGGTGTGGGGCGGTTCCACGATCTAAGGAGGACTGGGTGAATACTATGGAGACCACTTCTGGAATAACACAGGCGCTGCGAACGTCCCACGCTGATTCTGTCACGGTCATGAAGCGCGGGGAGGCGGGGTACCTTTTCGAAACTGCGGCGCTGCCGAGCGACCGGCCGAGAACGCACGGCGCGGGATACGGCGCACTGACCATCGGTAGCTCCATGTCGGCCAGCGATCTGGACGCTGTGCGGCGTTTCTCCGACGAGAACCACGTCGATGTCGCCACAGTTCTCGCGGCGGCGTTGCGCGCCTTGCTCTACCGGTATCTGGGCGATGTCGCCGATCACGCCTCTTCACCGACTTTCCTTGACCTCCTGTCCGAGGCCGCGTCCGACGAGTTATCGCGCGCTGGCGGCGGACAGTCGGCCTATCGTGTCGGTCTCGGTCTCCACTCTGCCACTCTGGAGGGGGCGGATATCGCCTTTGAGCTCGATGGGGACGGTCGACCAGACCGGGGCATGTGGCGCTATCGCGAAGACATCTTCGATCGGGAGACGGCCCTGCGGATCGACGGACATTTTCAAAGGTTGTTGCACGGTGCGGTTGCTGACCCAAGCCGCCCCATCTCGTGGCACGACATACTCTCTGTGCAGGAACGGATGCAGGTAGTAGAGGTCTGGAATGATACATCATCTGACTATCCACGGGAGCGTTCCTTGACGAGCCTCTTCGAGGAGGTCGTCGACGGAGGGCCAGAGGCGGTCGCGCTTATCGACGGCGACGTGCAGCTGACCTATCGGCAACTGAATCAGCGCGCAAACCAACTCGCGCGGTGCCTCATGTCCTGTGGAGTCGGGCCAGGCGCACGGGTCGGATTGGCCTTGGAGCGCTCCGCATCCGCGATCATAGCTATGTTGGCCGTCTTGAAAGCCGGCGCCGCCTATGTGCCGATCGACATGACGTATCCACCGGAACGTATCCGTTTTATGATCGAAGACAGCGGCCTGGCGACAATGGTCGCCGACGCAGCGGGGCGACAGCGCCTCTCCGCAGTGGAGAGGCGGATCGCTCGTGTGGATGTGGATGATGAACACTTGGTCATCCCAGGAGACGAGGATAATCTTCCCGATCAGGCCACCGGCGCGTCGATCTGCTATGTGATGTACACATCGGGGTCCACTGGACGGCCCAAAGGCGTGGAAGTGCCGCAGCGCGCCGTCGTGCGACTCGTGAGAAACACAAACTATGTTGATCTCGGTCCGACCGATGTCGTCGGTCAGGTCGCGAACGTGTCCTTCGACGCCATGACGTTCGAGGTGTGGGGGGCGATGCTCAACGGGGGACGGCTTGTGATCCTGCCGTCCGATACGATCTTATCCCCGGACGCGTTCGTGGACGCTATACGCCAACACAAGATCAGCGCGATGTTCCTGACGAGCGCGCTATTTAATCTCGTAGCCATGCGACGGCCGGACGCCTTCACCACAGTGCGCTATCTCATCGTCGGCGGTGACGCGGTGGCCCCCCGCTGGACCCGAGCGGTGCTGAAGGGCGGGCGGCCCCGCTACTTGATCAACGGGTACGGCCCGACGGAGTCCACTACGTTCGCGATAACCCACGCGATCGAGGACGTGCCCGACGATGCGGCGTTAATCCCGATCGGACGCCCGATCGCGAACACCCAGGCTTACATCCTCGATGCGCACTTGCAGCCGACGCCGATCGGCGTGAGGGGCCACCTATACCTCGGGGGCGACGGATTAGCCCTTGGCTATCTCAACTGCCCCGCGTTGACGGCGGAAAAATTCCTCCCCGATCCATTCCATCCCGGCTCCGATAAACATCTGTATCGGACTGGGGACATCGCGCGCTTGCGGCGGGATGGTGTGATTGAATGTCTCGGCCGCACGGACGACCAGGTCAAGATCCGCGGCTTCCGCGTCGAGTTGGGCGAGATAGAGGGGGCGCTCAAGGCCCACCCGAACGTGCGGGATTGCGTCGTCGTAGTGGAGGATGACGGGCTATACGGGAAGCGGCTGGTGGCTTGCGCGGTCGCCGCGTCAGGGCAGTGCCCCAACGAGGAAGAGCTCAATCGCTTCCTCGCGGGGACCCTCCCCGCGTTCATGCTGCCAGCCTCGATCGTCTTCATGGAGAGGCTCCCGCTCACGCCGAACGGCAAGATTGACCGGCAGGCCCTCCTAGCGCGCGAGGTAGCGGTGACGCGACGCGAAGAGGCGGGAGCGCTGACAGCTGGCCCCATGTCAGACCCGCAGCGAACCGTCGCCGCGGTCTGGCGCAGCGTGCTCTCGCTCGATTCGGTCGGACTGGATCAGAATTTCTTCGACCTCGGCGGAGACTCCCTGCGCCTGTCTCTGGTGGAGTCGAAGCTGAAGGAGGTCCTCCCGATGCCATTTTCGCTCCTCGATCTATTCCGGTTCCCAACCATCCGTTCGTTTACCGCTCGTCTCGAGGCGGGTATGCGCCGGCCCACGGCGGCGGCGCCGCCGCCGGTGGTGGATGACGCGCGCGCGCGAGCGCTCAGAGGCCGGGAGGCGATCGAGACGCTCAGGCCGGCAAGGCAGGTTTGACCGATGGCTGACATCGCGATCATAGGGCTGGCGTGTCGGGTGCCTGGGGCCGATACCTACGAGGAGTTCTGGCGCAACGTGCGGGACGGGGTGGAGTCGATCTCCCACTTCCGACCGGATGAGTTGGAGGTGCGCGGGGACCTGTCCCAGGTCACGGCGCCGACCTATGTGCGCGCGCGCTCGATCCTGGAGGGCGCGGACTTGTTCGACGCGGACTTGTTCGGAATTTATCCTAACGAAGCGCGCCTGATGGACCCGCAGCACCGTGTTTTCCTCGAGTGTTGCTGGGCGGCGCTGGAGGACGCCGGCTACGATCCCACGCGCGATCCCTCGACCACCGGCGTGTTCGCCGGGGCCAGCGCGAACACCTATTTTCTGCGCCATGTGGGCCAGGCCCGAGACTTCATGCGTGACTATACGGAGGCGTATCAGGTCGGCTTTTATCCAACCTTGTTGGGGACGAACGCCGACATGTTGGCGACGCGCGTCTCTTATAAGCTCAACCTGACGGGCCCCAGCTTTACCATCCAATCTGGTTGTTCCACGTCGCTCGTCGCGGTCTGTCAGGCTGTGAAAAGTCTCCTCATGTACGAATCCGACCTCGCGCTCGCCGGGGGAGTGTCGATTACGTTCCCACAGAAGAGGGGGTATCACTACCAGGAGGGGGGCATGGTGTCCCCCGATGGTCACTGCCGCGCTTTCGATCGCGACGCCCAGGGGACCGTTTTCGGCCACGGCGCCGGGGTCGTGGCGCTGAAGCGATTGGACGAGGCGCTGAGCGACGGCGACCACATCTACGGCGTGATCAAGGGCGCGGCGCTGAACAACGATGGCGCGTTGAAGGTCGGCTTCACTGCGCCGAGCGTGGAGGGGCAGGCCCGCGTCATCGCCATGGCGCACGCCTCCGCGGGTGCCGATCCGGCATCGATCAGTTACGTCGAAGCGCACGGAACCGGGACGCCGTTGGGCGACCCGATCGAATTCGCGGCGCTCACTCAGGCTTTTCGCGCGGCCACGGACCGGACGGGCTACTGCGCGCTCGGTACGGCCAAAACGAACATCGGGCACCTCGACGTCGCGTCGGGCGTCATCGGCTTGATCAAAACGGTCTTGTCGTTGACGCACCGCCAGATCCCGCCGCTCTTGCACTTCCGCAGCCCCAATCCTCAAATCGATCTCGAGAACAGCCCGTTCTATATCACCGCTGAGTTGCGGGATTGGGAGTCTCCCGACGGCGGCCCGCTCAGGGCCGGAGTCAGCGCCTTTGGAGTTGGCGGGACCAACGCGCACGTCGTGATCGAGGAGGCGCCAGGCGGCGCGTCCTCGCCAAGTGGGCGGAGCGGTCAGTTGCTCACCCTGTCCGCGAAATCGGCGCGCGCCGTCGAGAGGGCGAAGGAGACCCTGGCGGAACGCCTCGAGCAGGACCCCGGCGCGAACGTGGCCGATGTCGCCTATACCTTGAGCATGGGCAGGCACGGATTCGAGCATCGGTGGAGCGCGGTGTGCCGCGATGTGCCCGACGCCATCCGGGCGCTCAGGGGAGACGGGTCAGGCGTGTCGTCCGCCGTGCGTCCGGACGCGCGGGTCTGCTTCCTTTTTCCGGGCCAGGGGTCGCAGCGCGTGTCTATGGGGCGCGACCTCTTCGAGACGGAACCCGTCTTTCGCGCGCGTATGCAACAGTGCGCCGAGTTGCTCAAGCCCTATTTGGGGTTGGACCTCCTTCGGGTCCTGTATCCCGATCCATCCTCCGCCGATGCGGCCGCGGCCCAACTCAACCGGACGGCGCTGGCCCAACCGGCCATCTTCGCCGTGGCCTACTCCATGGCGGAGTTGTGGGCATCGTGGGGCGTCCGACCCCACGCGATGCTGGGGCACAGCGTCGGCGAGTTTGTCGCGGCGTGTTTGGCCGGGGTCTTGTCGCTCGAGGATGCCCTGGCCCTGGTCGCCGCCCGAGGCAAAATGATGGACGCGTTGCCGGGCGGGGCGATGCTGTCCGTTCGGCTCCCCGAGAGCGAGGCGCTCCCGTACCTGAACGGCGCGTTGTCGCTGGCCGCCAGTAACGCGCCGTCTCTGTGCGTGGTCGCCGGTCCCCACGACGCGATCGGCGGCCTCGAACACCTGCTCGACGCGCGCAACGTCCCGAACCGCCGCCTTCATACGTCGCACGCGTTCCACTCGCCGATGATGGACCCAATCGTCGGCGTCTTCGCCGAGCGCGTGCGGGAGGTCAAGCTGACCCCCCCGCGGGTTCCTTTCGTCTCCTGTGTCACCGGCGACTGGATTACGGATGAACAGGCCACGGACCCCGACTATTGGGCGGCCCATCTGCGACAACCGGTGCGTTTCTCCCAGGCCGTGCGGGTTTTACGCGCCGCGCCGGGCATGATACTTGTCGAGACCGGGCCCGGAACGACCCTGCAAACGCTGGCCCGTCAGCAGGCCGCGCCACGAGAGACCGCCCCGCTCATGATGTCGTCGATGGCCGACGCCGAGTCTCACCAGGGCGACGCCGCCGCCGCGTACGACGCGCTCGGCCGGTTGTGGGGAGCCGGGGTCGACGTGCGCTGGGACGCGTTCTACGCCGGCGAGACGCGCCGGCGCGTGCCGCTGCCCACATATCCCTTCGAGCGCAAGCGCTATTGGGCCGAGCCTGAACTGAACGGAGATCTAGCGGCGACGCCGGCCGCCGCGGTCGTTCCGGCCCGGAACTCGTGCGAGGCCAGACAGGACAGCGAGGACAGACAGGACGACGATATGCCCACCAACAGAGCCGCCGCGACCGATCGAACGGACCGGATCATAGAGAAGCTGACCGAGGTACTCCAAAACCTGTCCGGCCTGGACGC
>JAABUX010008362.1_pt1 | contig 11957 bp, 8 predicted proteins | sample 5561851 | NCBI WGS metagenome assembly JAABUX01 (sample SAMN10711883, study PRJNA513361) | rock metagenome | isolation source: Antarctica rocks | place: Antarctica: Victoria Land, Richard Nunatak red sandstone | collected 2016-01-03 | reverse complement strand
TCAAACGCCGGCGGCAGCCGCGCGGCAGGGATGCGGCAGGGATCACGCCGCCCCTGGAAAACGCCAAGATGGACGGCCTCGGCCCGGAAGCCCGTCTCCGCGCCCACCTGCTGCGCGATGCGGCATGTGCGAGCGAGGACGGGGATGGCGGGTTTGCGCCGGGCTTTTGCCTGCTGCTGTTGCGGGCCATGGCGATCGGCAAGCGACGGGCGGCGCTGAAGGACAGCACCTTGGCGCGCTACCACGCGGGCCTGCAGCGACAACTGGACCGGCTGCTGTCGGGGCCGATGCCGGAACGGCCCGCCGCGTGCCGCCTGTTCCGCACGAACCTGCCGCTATCGCACCGCCTGACGATTTCGACGTTGACCGCGCGGCAAACCCGAGCCAGACTTTTCTGGAATTTCGGCTCATGGTAGCCCGCGTCGGCGTAGAGCTTGGGAAAGAACGGATACATCCCGAACAGCGTCGCCATCAGCAGCACGCCACCGTCATGGTCCTGGATGTCGGCTGCATGCACGATAGCTTCCATTAGCAAGCCTTGCGTGTCGAGGAGGACGTGGCGCTTTTTGCCCTTGATCTTCTTGCCGCCATCAAAGCCCGGCCGATCAATCGAGGCCCCCTTTTTCGGCGCTCTTGACGTTCTGGCTGTCGATGATCGCTGCCGTCGGACCCGCCTCGCAGGCGGCCTGCTCACGGCAGCGCAGGTAGGGCGCGTGGTGCAGCCGATCGAGTGTCCCGCCGTGCTGTCAGCGGCAGAAATGGAAGTTGACGGTGCTGCGGGGCGACAGGTCCTTCGGGGTCGCGCGCCACCGGCAGCCCGTGCTCAGCACATTCATCAGCCCGTTCATCACCTCGCGAAGGCACCCACCATGGAATCGCAACCGGTTCACAGGACTCAACAGTGACCGGGGCAGATTCCCGGGCAATCAGGCCGTGGTCGCGGCCTGACGGACGAGGCCTGGAAGCGGCGGGATGACGGCGGCGCCCGGGACACGCAGGCGGCCGCCGATGTAGCGGAAGAACGAGACCTTGGGCTTGCTGCAGGTCTTCATCAGGCCGAGCATGACGTCGCGCGCCGTGCGTCCTGCCGTGCTCATGGTGCCGCCGGAGATCTTGCGCTTGGTCACCCAGGCACGGACGTCGTTCTCCGAGCCGTTGGTGTGCAGCGGGATCTCGGGATGCTGCAACGCGCAGCAGCTCGGCCTTGCGCCGGTGCAGCCGGGCGAGCAGCCGGTCCAGGGTGGCGTAGCCGGTTCGCCGCCCGAAGATGCGTTCGAATCGCGCCCGCAGCGCGGCAGCGCGCCGTGGGCAAGGATCGCACGCCCAGGCTTTCAGGTCGGCATACAGCCGCCAGACCAGCGTGCGCGCCCCCTCGACCGCCCGGCGCTGCTCGGGCGTGGCCGGCACGAGGTTGTGCACCAGGCGCTCGGCATGCACCCAGCACAGCGCGTGGGTGCCCATCCGGAACTGCCCGGCGCCGTCGGACACGATCACCGTCCCGGCCGCGCCAAGCGCTACGTCCGTGCCCAGCAGGCCATGGTGGCTGATGGCACCCCGGAGCGCGCCCTCGGTGGCGGCCTGCACCGGATCAGGGGTGACCGCGAGCGCGTCGATGCCGAGCCGGGCCAGGTGCGCGGCCCACGCCGCCGTGTCGGCGAACAGCCTGGCCGGGTGCGCGTCCAGCAGGGCGACCACCGGGCCTGACAGGCCACGCCCGCGCATGTAATCCAGCGCCGCCGCGTTGGCCACATAGTCGGCATGGCCCGCCCGCAGCAGCGACAGGAACGAGTACCGTCTCCCCTGATGGCGTCACCCAACGCTCACGTCGGTAGCGCACCACCTCGGCCGAAAGCCGCAGGTCGCGCACCAGGATGTCTTCGTAGCCTTTGAAGCGCGAGCCGGCCGGCACCGCCGCCTTGAGCACCCGCTCGGCGGTGATCGCCTGAGCATCGCGCTTGACGCCGCGCGGCGGCTTCGGACGCCTTCCGTCCTTGCTGGCCGCCCAGGCTGCGTCGCCTGTTCCATGCCGGACGGCCGCGATGGCGGTCGGGGCGGCAAACCCTTCAGCCGCGCCATCTCGTCGCGCAACGCCTGGTTCTCGGCACGCAGCGCCGTGATCGTCGCCTGCTGCGCGTCCACCCTGGCCTACAGGGCCGCGTTGCCCGAGCGCAGCCGATGCACCTCGCCGACAAGGCGGTCGACCACCTCCCGCAATTCGGCAAGCGAGAACGCCTCCAGCGATGCAGCATCCGGCAACGACATGCAGGCTGCGAATCACGCCCGCGGCCTCAGCGCAACCACCTCGCCCGGGAATCTGCCCCGGTTGCGACTCAACGTGATCGTGGACGGACACTTATGCAAACCGCCTGAGCAAGCGTGAGGCAGGTGAATGGTTACGCCGAAGGTGCGCCGGTCGAAAACTCAGTCAGGCATTTCGCAAAGCATGGAAGGCGGAGACGCAACGTTTATGATGCCTAACCGCCCACTTGGGGCTGTCTTGCTAACCCCGGTCTTCAATCACCATTCTGCTTCCTTTGTCGGCGATCATAATCGTCGGCGTATTGGTGTTGCCGGACGTGATCGTCGGCATCACAGACGCGTCGATGACTCGCAGCGCCTGCAGGCCGAAGACCCGTAGCCTATCGTCGACGACCGCGCGCGGGTCGGACGGCAAGCCCATCTTGGCCGTTCCCACCGGATGGAAGATGGTGGTTCCGATGTCGCCAGCCGCGCGGGCGAGCGACTCCGGGTCGTCGCCCACGGCCGGTCCCGGCAGGTACTCGACCGGCGAGAACGGCCGCAGTGCCGGCTGGCGCATGAGGCGGCGGGTGACGCGGATGGCATCCGACGCGACCTCCCGGTCCTCGTCGGTGGACAGGTAGGAGGGGGCGATGATCGGCTTGGCCGCCGGATCGGCCGACCTGATCCGGATGATGCCACGCGAGGTCGGCTGCAGGTTGCAGGCCGCAACCGTCACCGCGGGAAACCGGTGCAGCGGATCGCCAAACTTGTCGAGCGACAGCGGCTGGATATGGAATTGCAGGTTGGCCCGCGCCTCATGCTGCTTCGAGGAGTGGGTGAAGATGCCGAGCTGCGAAGGCGCCATTGTCAGCGGTCCTTTCTGGAACAGCGCGTATTCAAGTCCCATGAGCAGCGCCCGGCCGATCAGCGAGTGATAGGTCTCGTTCAGCGTCTTGATCCCCGCGACTTGGTAGATTGCTCGTTGCTGCAGGTGGTCCTGCAGATTGCGTCCGACCCCGGGCTTGTCGAGCACGGTGGCGATGCCGTGCTCACTCAGCCATTCCGCCGGGCCGACGCCCGACCGCTGCAGCAGGGCCGGCGAGCCGACCGCTCCGGCGCACAGCACGACCTCGCCCTTGACCCGGACCTCCTTGACCTGGCCGTCCTGCACGTAGCGGACGCCCATGGCCCGCGTGCCGTCGAACAGGACACGGTCCACGAGCACGCCCGTCTCGAGCCGCGGGTTCGGCCGCTTCAGCACCGGCTTGAGGAAACCGCGCGCCGACGACCAGCGCAGCCCGCGCTTCTGGTTGACATGGAAGTAGCCGACGCCGGTGTTGTCGCCCGTGTTGAAGTCGGGCGTGGCCGGGATGCCCATCTCCACCGCGGCTTGTGCCATGGCGTCCAGCACGTCCCAACGCAGGCGCGGCGCCTCGACCCGCCACTCTCCGTCGGCGCCATGATGCTCGGTCTCGCCGCCGTAATGGCTGTCGAGCCGCCTGAACACCGGGCGCACGTCGTCCCAACCCCAACCTGTCAGGCCGAGCTGCCGCCAATGGTCGTAATCTTGCGACTGGCCGCGCATGGAGATCATGGCGTTGATGGCCGAAGATCCGCCGATCACCTTGCCGCGAGGGTACTTCAGGGACCGGCCGTTCAGACCAGGCTGCGGCTCCGTCTCGAACATCCAGTCGGCGCGCGGGTTGCCGATGGCGAACAGGTAGCCGACCGGGATGTGGAACCAAATCCAGCGGTCGTGGCCGCCGCCCTCCAGCACCAGTACGCGGTTCGCCGGGTTGGCCGAGAGGCGGTTCGCCACGACACAACCGGCCGACCCGGCGCCCACGACGACGTAGTCATACTCACCATCGAGCTTACCGACCGTGGCCATACCGATGTGCTTACCTCGTGATCTAGCTTCTGGCCGGGCCTGTCAGCGGTTGCGGAACACCGGCGCGCGCTTGGCGACGAAGGCGTTCATGCCCTCTTTCTGGCCCTCGGTGGCGAAGGCCGCCTGGAACAGCAGGCGTTCGTGGCGCAGCCCTTCGGACAGCGGGACCTCGAACGCCCGGTTGACCGCCTCCTTCGCCATCTTGACCGCCGGCGCGTTGTAGCCGGCGATGGTATGGGCCGCTTCCAGCGCTGTCTGCAGCAGGTCGCCCCCGGGGACGACCCGGGCGACAAGCCCGACGGCCTTGGCCTCCAAGGCGCTGATCGTGCGGCCCGTGAGGATCATGTCCATGGCCAGCGACTTGCCGACGGCCCGCACCAGGCGCTGGGACCCGCCCATGCCCGGCAGGATGCCGAGCTTGATCTCGGGCTGCCCGAACTGGGCGTCCTCCGCCGCGATGATGAAGTCGCATAGGAGGGCCAGCTCGCACCCGCCGCCCAGCGCGAAGCCGGCGACGGCCGCGACGATTGGCTTGGACACGGTCCTGACCTTGTCCCAAGGCGCCAGGAAGTCGTCCATGTAGAAGTCGCCGAACGATTTCTCGGCCATCTCGGCGATGTCGGCGCCCGCCGCGAAGGCGCGCGGCGACCCGGTGATCACGACCGCGCCGACCTGCTCGTCCGCATCGAACCGCTCAAGCGCTGCGAGAACCTCGAGCGCCAGATGCCGGCTCAGCGCGTTGAGGCTCTTGGGGCGGTTGAGGGTGATCAGGCCGACCCGGTCGCGCCGCTCGACCAGGATCGTCTGGTACACTGGCATCCCGGTGGTTGCGGCGCGCGGCGCCATCGGCAGCGTGGTCACGGCCTTCTCGGCCAGGGCAGCCTTCGTCGTCATCCCATCCTCCCGGTCCAAGGCTTCGCCCTGGCGTTATTCTGCAGCGATCCAAAGCCCGGCTGCGGGCACGTCGTCCTCGGACGCCAAGTCGGCGCGCGAGTAGCCGCCCCGTTGGCCCAGCAACTCGGCAAGGATCGCCACCCGGTGCTCGTCCAGCGCAGGCGCCTGCGCGACCGCCGCATCGTTCACGGCGTCGTCGATGCGGATCGGGTTGCCCGCCGTCCGGATCGTCTTGCCATCCTTGCTGCGCACATTGACGATCATGTTCCGCGCCAGCAGTTGCGGATGCTCGAACAGCTTGTCGATCGTGTTGATGGGCGAGCACGGCACGCCGGCCTCGTTCAGGCGGTCGATCCAGTGCTGCATCGGCCGTTGCGACGTCGCCGCCTCGATCTGCTCCTGCATGGCAAGGCGGTTGCGGCAACGCAGGTCGTTGGTCATGAACAGCGGGTCCAGCGCCAACCGGGGAATCCCAAGCGCCTCGGACATCAGCATGAACAGCGTGTCGTTGCCGGCCGCGATGATGAACCGGCCGTCTGCCGCAGCGAAGCTCTCGAACGGCGCCAGCGAGGGATGGCTGTCGCCTGTCCTCGTCGGCACCTTTCCCTCGACATCGAAGCGGGCGAGCGCCGTCTCCATCAAGGCCGCCTGGCAATCGAGCATGGCGACGTCGATCTTGGACCCCTGCGCGTTCTGGGTGCGCCGGAACAGCGCCGCCACGATGCCGATGGCCGCGAACAACGCCGCCCCCAGGTCGCCGAAGCTGGTGCCGACCCGCGCCGGCGCCTCGCCCGGCCACCCCGTCAGGCTCATGATCCCGCCCATCGCCTGCACGACCATGTCGTAGCCCGGCAGGTCGCTGTACGGCCCGGTGTGCCCGAACCCCGAGATCGACGCATAGACGAGGTGCGGGTGCGTCTTGGCCAGGCGCTCCGCACCGTAGCCCAGGCGGTCCATCACTCCCGGGCGGAAGTTCTCGACCAGCACGTCCGCCTCGCCCAGCAGCCGCTCCAGGATGTCACGGTCCCGGGGCGACTTGATGTCGAGGACGATGCTCTCCTTGCCGCGGTTGAAGCACATGAAGTAGGCGGAGTCCTCGTCGAGGAACGGCCCGAAAGCGCGGGTATCGTCGCCCGTCCCGAACCGCTCGACCTTGATTACCCGGGCACCCAGGTCCGCCAGCACCATCGTGCAATAGGGTCCGGAGAGCACGCGGGAGAAGTCGAGCACCGTGATGCCCGCGAGCGGGCCGCTTCTGCCGCCTCCCCGCGCGGTGGCCGGCTGTGCCAGGCCGGAGCCGCCCGTCACTGCGCCACCGGCATGGCGAACTCGGCACCCTTGCCGATGCTGTCCGGCCACCGCTGCATGATCGATTTCTGCTTGGTGTAGAAGCGCACGCCCTCCTCGCCGTAGGCGTGCATGTCGCCGAAAAGGCTGCGCTTCCAGCCGCCGAAGCCATGCCAGGCCATCGGCACCGGGATCGGCACGTTGATGCCGACCATGCCCACCTGTATGCGGCGGCCGAATTCGCGCGCGGCGTGGCCGTCGCGGGTGTAGAGGCTCACGCCGTTGCCGAACTCGTGCGCGTTCACCAGCGCCACGGCGTCCTCGAAGGTCGCCACGCGGACGCAGGCCAGGACCGGGCCGAAGATCTCGTCGCGGTAGACCGTCATCTCCGGCGTCACGTGGTCGAACAGCGTGGCGCCCAGGAAGAAGCCCGCCTCCCGGCCGGGCACCTTGAAGCCGCGCCCGTCCATGACGAGGGTGGCGCCCTCCGCCACGCCCTTCTCGATGCAGCCGGCGATCCGCTGCCGGGCGGCCTCGGTCACGACCGGCCCCATCTCGACATCCGGGACGGTGCCGTCATCGACGTGCAGCGTGCGCGCGCGCGCCGCCAGCTTGGCGACGACTTCGTCAGCGATGCCGCCGACCAGCACCGCGACGGAGACCGCCATGCACCGTTCGCCCGCCGAGCCGTAGGCGGCGCCGATCAGGCCGTCGACGGCCTTGTCGATCTCGGCATCCGGCATGACGACCAGGTGGTTCTTGGCCCCGCCCAGCACCTGCACGCGCTTGCCGTGCCGTGCGCCGGTTTCATAGACATGGTTGGCGATGGGCGTGGACCCGACGAATGAAACGGCCTGCACGTCCGGATGCGCGAGCAGGGCATCGACCGCCTCCTTGCCGCCCTGCACGACGTTGAACACGCCGGCCGGGAACCCGGCCTCGTTCATCAACTCCGCGACCATCAGAGAGGGCGTGGGATCGAGCGGGCTTGGCTTGAGCACGAACGTGTTGCCGGCCGCGATCGCGACCGGGAACATCCAGGCCGGCACCATGACAGGGAAGTTGAAAGGCGTGATGCCGGCAACGACGCCGAGCGGCTGGCGCATCGTGAAGTTGTCGATGCCGGTCGAAACCTGGTCGGTGTAGTCGCCCTTGAGCAATTGCGGGATGCCGCAGGCGAACTCGACGATGTCGATGCCGCGCTCGACCTCGCCGCGCGCGTCGGACAGCACCTTGCCGTGCTCCGCGGTGATGGCATGGGCCAGCGCGTTCTTGTCCCGGTTCATGAGCGCGAGGAAGCGGTTCATCAGCCGGGCGCGGCGGATCGGCGGCATGTCGGCCCAGGCCGGGAACGCCGCCTGCGCCGACGCGACAGCCGCACCGACTTCGGCCACGCCGGAGAGCAGGACGTGCCCCGAAACCGCACCGGTGGCCGGATTGTAGACGGGCTGCGTCGGCAGGCCGTGCGGCGACGTGAGCGCTCCGCCGGTCGCGTTGCCGATCGTGGCGACGGCGCCCTCGGCTGGGATCCTGGTCGATACGTTCATTGTTCTGCTCCCTTGGTGAGGCCGCCCCGCGCCATGCGGGGCGGGCACTTCGTTATCGTTGCAGGAGTGAGAAGAAGCCGGCGGCGAACGTCCGCAGCGGCTCCCCGTTGCGCTCCAGCTTGGCCCGAAGGACAGCGCCCTCCCAGCCGATCCAGAAGAATGCGGCGAGCTGGTCGCAGTCGTGGGTCGGCGCGATCTGGCCGGCGGCGACCGCGCGGCGAAGGCACTCGGCGGTCCGGCGCTGCCAGTCGGAGAAGACGTCGACGAGTTGCTCCCTGAACGACTCCGGCAGCGCGTTCATCTCTTGTCCCAGGTTGCCGACCAGGCACCCCCGCGCGTAGCCGAAGCGGGCCATCCCGGTATCGGCGCCAATGGTGAACTCCCGCATCCGGTCGAGCGGCGTCCTGCTCTCGTCCAGGAACACGGAGTCCAGCCGCTTGGCGAAGTAGGCGGCGTAGCTGCCGATCAGCTCGGAGCCGTACGCCTCCTTGCTTCCGAAGTAGTGGTAGAACGATCCTTTCGGCACGTTCAGCCGCTGCAGGATTTCCTCGATGCCGGTGGCCGAGAACCCTTTCTCCGTCAGTGCGACGACCCCCGCCCTGACCAGCGCGTCGCGGGTCTCGCTGTAGCCGCCGGCCGATTTCGGCGGTCGGCCACGGCGGCGAGGGGCAAGCTGTGTCTGCATGGCGATCAATTAGACCGATCGTCTGCTAATGTCAACGTGTCCGTTGCGTGCGGCGGATTTCGGCAACTGCCCGCGGCGGGTTCCGAGCCCTGCCAACGGTCGCAGCCGCCGATACTCGCCGATTGCGAGGAGCTGTAGCGCCGTTGCCCGGGCTCATGGATGATCTGCCCGCCACCTGCGAGAGCAAGGGGCTGACGATAGAAAGGCCCTATCCCCGCTTGCCGGGCGCCGCTCAACGCCACGGCCACGCCGTGTCCGATCTACCTCACCCGATGCTCACCACGACGCGGCCGCGGATCTCGCCTGCCAGGAGGCGCGGCGCCATGCCGATGACCTCGTCGAGGCCGATGTGCTGCGTCATGCCCGCGAGCCGGCTACTGTCGAGGTCCTTTGCCAACCGCGCCCAGGCCTCGGTGCGCAGCGGCATCGGGCACATCACGCTGTCCGCGCCCAGCAGCGACACGCCGCGCAGGATGAACGGCGCGACCGACCCCGGGAGGTCCATGCCCTGGGCCAGGCCGCACGCCGCGACGGCCCCGTCCCGCCTGGTCTGCGCCAGCACGTTCGCGAGCGTGTGGGACCCGACGCTGTCGACCCCGGCCGCCCAGCGCTCCTTGCCGAGCGGCTTGCCGGGTGCGGACAGCTCGGCGCGGTCGATCACCTCGGACGCGCCCAGGCCCCGCAGGTAGTCTGCCTCCGACGCGCGCCCGGTGCTCGCGATCACGTGCCAGCCGCGCTGCGCGAGCAAGGTGATGGCCACGGAGCCGACCCCGCCCACCGCGCCGGTCACGACCACCGGGCCGGCCTCGGGCGTCAGGCCATGGCGCTCCAGCAGCAGGACGCAGAGCATGGCCGTGAACCCCGCGGTGCCGACCGCCATCGCCTCGGCCGCGTCCATCCCGTCCGGGATGCGCACGGGCCATGCGGCGGGAACCCGGGCGAGTTCGGCGAACCCGCCGAAATGGCCCTCTCCCATGCCCCAGCCGGTCACCAACACCTGATCGCCGGGCTGCCATGCCGCGCTCGTGCTCTCCTGCACGACCCCGGCGAGGTCGATGCCGGGGATCATCGGGAACCGGCGCAGGATCGGGGCCTTGCCGGTCAGCGCGAGGCCATCCTTGTAGTTCAGGGTCGAATGGCTGACCCGGATCGTGACCTCGCCGGGCATCAGGCCCGCTGGGTCGAACTCGGCGATCCGGGCGGGCCGGTCCTTTTCGACGACGATTGCCTTCACGCGCGTAGCTCCTGGTTCGTGTGGTGAAGCGAAGGGGTTGGGCGGGAAGAGGGCGGCACGGATATCGCCGAGCACCTTCGGGTCTTCGATCGTGGCGGGCGGCACGGGATCTCCGCCGTCCGCGATCGTCCGGATCAGGCCGCGCAGGATCTTGCCCGACCTGGTCTTCGGCAGCCTGTCCACGACGCAGACGGTGCGGAACGAGGCCACCGGGCCGATCTGCGACCGCACGAGGGCGACCAGCTCGGCCGTGAGTTCGTGGTGGTCGTCGGCCGCGCCTGCCTTCAGCACCACGAAGCCGAGCGGGACCTGCCCCTTGAGGGCGTCGGCCGCGCCGACCACCGCGCATTCGGCCACGCTCGGGTGCTGGGCGAGCACCTCCTCGATGCCGCCGGTGGACAGGCGATGGCCGGCGACGTTCATCACGTCGTCGGTCCGGCCCATGATCCACACGTCGCCCTGCTCGTCGATGCGGCCCGCATCGCCGGTGCGGTACCAGCCGGGGAACTCGGCGAGGTAGCTGCTGCGGAACCGCGCATCGTCGTTCCACAGCGTCGGCGCGCAGCCCGGCGGCAGCGGCAGGCGGATGGCGAGGTTGCCGACGGTCCCGCCCCTCGGCTGCTCGGCGCCGTTGTCGTCAAGCACGGCAACGTCGTAGCCCGGGCATGCCCGCCCGCCCGCGCCCACCTGCGTCGGCAGGTGCCCGGCCCCACGCAGGCTGGCTGTGATCGCCCAGCCGGTCTCGGTCTGCCACCAGTGGTCGATCACGGGACGGCCGAGCAGTTCGCCGATCCAGGAGGACGTCGGCGGGTCGCAGCGTTCCCCGGCGAGGTACAGCGCCTGCAGGTTCGACAGGTCGTGCCCGCGGACGAACTGCCCCTCCGGATCCTGCTGCCGGATGGCGCGCAACGCGGTCGGCGCCGTGAACAGCACCTTGACCCGGTGCTGCGCGCACACCCGCCAGAACGCGCCGGGGTCGGGCGTGCCGACCGGCTTGCCCTCGTAGACAACCGTGGTGAGCCCGGCGAGCAGAGGGGCGTAGACGATGTAGCTGTGGCCCACGACCCAGCCCACGTCGGACGCGGTCCAGATCACGTCGCCAGGCTTCAGCCCGTAGACCATGCCGATGGAGTTGTGCAGCGCCACGGCATGGCCGCCATTGTCGCGCACGACGCCCTTCGGCTTGCCCGTCGTGCCGGACGTGTAAAGGATATAAAGCGGATCCGTCGCGGCCACCGGGACGGGAGGATGGGGCGCGGCGGCCGCCACGGCCGCCTCGAAATCGTGGTCCCGCCCGGCCAGCATCCGCGCTTCGAGCATCGGGCGCTGCAGGATGAGGCACGATTGAGGGGGCGCGGCGCTCATCGCGATGGCCTGGTCCAGCAACGGCTTGTAGGCGACGACGCGGTTGGGTTCGAGGCCGCACGAGGCTGAGATGACGACCCGCGGCCTGGCGTCGTCGATGCGCTTGGCCAGTTCCGGCGCGGCGAATCCGCCGAACACGACACAATGCACCGCGCCCAGTCGCGCGCAGGCCAACATCGCGACGATCGCGTCCGGCACCATGGGCATGTAGACGATGACGCGATCGCCCCTCACCACGCCCAGCGCCGCCAGCGCGCCGGCGAGCCTCGCGGTCCGGTCGCGCATCTGCCGGTAGCTGAGAGGCTCGACCACGCCGGCCATGGGACTGTCCCAGATGACGGCCACCTGCTCGCCGCGCCCGGCGTCGACGTGGCGGTCGAGGCAGTTGGCGCTCGTGTTCAGAATGGCTCCGGGCAGCCAGCATCCGTAAGGCCCGGACCCCGCATCGAAGACGAGGTCCCATCGACGCTCCCATTCGATCCGGTTGGCGGCCACCTCCCACCAGCCGGCGGGGTCGGCGCGCCACGCGCCGTAGACGGCATCGTAGCCAGAGTCGAGCGTCATCGGCGCGTCCTTCCCCATCAGTTATTGCGCTCGCACATCGGATCAAAGACCTCCGGGCGAGCGTTGACAGTTTCTAGACGATAGGTCTAATTACAATGCATGTTGTTGGCAAGGTCCTAGCTCCAATACTGTTCACTTTGCAATCCGAATGGCGGCATTGAAGTCGATGCGCGTGGTCGGTAGCGAGGTGCGCGGGCGCAGCGGATATCCGCTCATCTTGCGCTTGACCCCGCGCGGCACCTGCCTGCC
>JAABUX010008360.1_pt1 | contig 11961 bp, 14 predicted proteins | sample 5561851 | NCBI WGS metagenome assembly JAABUX01 (sample SAMN10711883, study PRJNA513361) | rock metagenome | isolation source: Antarctica rocks | place: Antarctica: Victoria Land, Richard Nunatak red sandstone | collected 2016-01-03 | reverse complement strand
CGATCCAGGCCAAGTAGATCTACTTGGCATGTTCGCAGAAACTCATCTCTCGTCGTCTGGGTGGACGCGAGAGAGGATCGTGACAGAAACTGCGTTCGCGAGGAACACCGTCTTCTGTTCTGCTTTCCACTCTTCAATTGTCAAAGTTCGTTTCACGAGGCTTTTCGCTTCGTGCCAACGAGCATTATACTCGTTAGTTGATTGTATGCGTAGTATCGCATACAATTGGTGCTTTGTCAAGAGGTTTTCCGAGGAATTTCTCTTGACTCTCAGAAATCACTGCCGCTTTGCTTATGAGCGAAATAGGCATCCTTCACAGTGGTTGTCACCTATAAAAAAAGGCGGCAGAAACACTGATCAGGTGTTTATTGCTCTGGGTAGAAGTGATCCCGTGAGGAGCCACATTAACGTGGCATATATGGAAAACACGCTAAGTAAAGCGTTTATTCCATGCATCGCAAAGACAGGAGCACGTAGTCATTAACGTTGTGATTGTCTTTTGGGAGGCTTTGATAATATGCCATATTTATTAACGGTTGTCAAGAGGTTTTCTCTCTAATTTCCATAGGTGATTACCATTGGTGCTGGATCAAGTGCGAGAACTTCTTCTGGTGTCATCAGTCGCGTTTTTGATTCAATGTGATAGAACATCTTGAAACCACCATACTGGAAGTTGTAATATCGTCGCATATCCTCTTTTACCCACCTGGAGTATTGTTCTGTTTTATCCACTCGGTCACCTACATAACCACCAACGCTATCGACATGGAGAACCACATCCACGCGCGTGTCAAAGAACAGGTTGCGCTTATCCGCGATCTCTGCCTGACCAGCATCATATGGGCTCTCCATACCGTCTCCACTAGGACGGTACTGGTGAATAATCAGGACTTTCCGTGGGACATGGTACTTCATCGGGATTTCGGCAACTGCTTGAATAATGGGATTCAAATCTGATGCGCGTACATTGCTCAGGTTGACACCAGGAATTCCACCGCCACGGGGAAACATCCACTCTGGATCGATTGCCATGTGTACAAATGTGTATCTCTGCAGGTAGGGCAGAAAAAAATTGACCTCTTTCATGACAGGTGCTAGGCCAAAATTGAGATCCAGAAACAGGAGTAGTCCATGATTTTGACAGAAGGTGATATAGGACTGAAGTGTCTCCGGGTCAACATGATGACTATAGGTATGGTCTGGTCCAGGATAGTCATCTGGAACACTCACGACCAGATCAATGCCAAGCAGAACGGGATGCGCTGGATCAAGCTTTTGATAGGCATCTCCTTGCTGCCTCAGGTGGTCGAGCATCTCATCACTTAGCTCATAGGCTGGTCCTGTCGCTTCCGCACCAGGAACGGCGTAGAACGCGACCACGCGATGCAATGGGAGCACCGCCCCGCTATTGGGATCAAAGGGGGGTGTCGGTGTGAGAGTCGGAGTTGGTTTTGGCATTATGATGGCTTTATGAGCGGGGGGAACTGGAGTGCCAGCTCGAAATCTGGGGCCGATTATGGCGATGCTCGCGCTGATGATGAGGATCAACATACCTAGAAATGCTGATGCAACGACCCAATGTTGTGTATGTATTGTCTGCTGCTGCGTCTCATCATGCAAGGGTTTTCGTGGTGGAGTAGCTCGATGCATTGAATTAGTTCTTCTTTCTAGATTAGTTCTTTTCCCTAATTGTAACGAGAAACAGTCATTATTTGTTTCTGTGTTGGTACCTATATGTAGGTGCTTATATATAGAATATGTCTTATATGCTTAACTTGTAAAAGATTTTTCTATCTTATAGCAGGCTTGCTATTAGTCCTGTCCAACCTGTCTGATGGTTGGCACCTATGCCTGCGCCATTATCACCATGAAAGTATTCATAGAACAGCAGGAGGTCACACCAATGAGGGTCTTGCTGGAATTTCTCTACACCTCCATATACTGCTCGGCGTCCCTGCTCATCTCTTAGGAAAATGTGTGTCAGGCGGTGCGAGATTTCTGTTGCGATTTCCTGTAGAGATGCCTGATGTCCTGACCCTGTAGGAAACTCCATCTTGAAGGTGTCGCCATAGAAGTGGTAGAACGTGTGGAGCGACTGGATAATCAGGTAGTTGAGCGGGAGCCAGATGGGGCCGCGCCAGTTGGAGTTACCTCCAAACATTCCAGTTGTTGACTCTGCTGGTTCGTAGTCTACACGGTGGGTTTCTCCATCGGTCTCTAGTACATAAGGATGTTCCAGGTGGTAGCGTGAAAGGGAGCGTACTCCATAGCGCGAGAGGAACTCTGACTCGTCGAGCATAACTGTTAAAATGCATGATAACTTCTGGTGATTTACGATTGAGAGAAGGAGCTTCTCGCTCTGGCTCGATTCCTCTATCGTCTCTATGTGGTTCCCCATATGCTCCCAGTTGTTGATAAACCATTCCATGCGTCGCTTAAAACTGGGCAACTGATCGATGAGGCTAGAGTCCAGGATGGTAATAGCAAAGAGGGGAATCAGTCCTACCATCGAGCGCACCCTGAGCGGGATGCGTGTCTTGTCTTCATGGTGGAGCACGTCGTAGTAGAAGCCATCCTGCTCATTCCATAATTCGAGATCGTCAGGTCCCATATTATTCATTGCATGAGCGATATAGACGAAATGCTCGAAGAATTTACTGGCAATATCTCCATACGCATAGTTCTCTTGTGCAAGTTCCAGGGCAATTGTCAACATGTTCAAGCAGTACATGCCCATCCAACTGGTGCCATCGGACTGCTCAAGATGGCTTCCATCCGGCAGAGGCTGGTTACGATCAAACACTCCTATGTTATCCAGGCCCAGAAAGCCGCCCTGAAAGACATTTTGCCCCTCATAGTCCTTGCGGTTCACCCACCATGTGAAGTTCAAAAGGAGTTTTTGGAAGACGCGTTCCAGGAACTCTCGATCACCCTTACCAGTGCGTTGTTTCTCAAGGCTGTAGATATAATAGGTGGCCCATGCGTGCACGGGAGGATTCACGTCACTAAAGTTCCATTCATAAGCCGGTATTTGTCCATTGGGCTGCATATACCATTCGCGCAAGAGCAAGATCAATTGTTCTTTGGCAAAGTCGGGGTCAATGAGCGCAAGCACGGCACAGTGGAAGGCGAGGTCCCAGGAGGCATACCATGGATACTCCCACTTATCAGGCATCGAGATCACATCCGAATTAAAGAGATGAGTCCAGTCATGATTGCGTCCATGCAGGCGTTCTGGAGGCGGTGGTGGTTCTGCTGGATCACCACCCAGCCATGTTTTAACGTCGTAGTAGTAGAATTGTTTGCCCCATAACATGCCCGCGAAGGCTTGTCGCTGTACACGAATTGCATCTTCTGTTTGGTCAGATGAGATAATCTCGGCATAAAACTGATCTGCCTCTTGTATACGCTGCGTGAAGAGGTTGCTGAAGGTTTTATTGAATGGTACCAGGTTTTCAGGTGACTCATCGCTGAAGCGCAACTGTATGATCTGCGTCTCACCAGGGGCAAGTGTGAGATGATAGTGAGCCGCCACCTTTGTGCCTGTCTGTGCAGGATTGATGGCATCCTGTTTTCCATGCACAATATAGTCGTTGATGCTATCTTTGACGTATGGCGAGGCGTTTGGAGTGCCGTAGAGCCGCTCGGTGTTGGTGTCATTCTCGGTAAAAAGCAGTGTCGGTTGCTCATCACAGTATAGCCAACGGGTCCCGTAGTAGTCATTCTCGGCTTTAACAAGGCCGAGCGTTGGAAAGGACTCGTGCTGATAGCGACTGAGGGCTGGACGCTGTGAATTAGCCTGCCACGACCATGTGTTGCGGAACCAGAGTGTTGGCAGGAGATCGAGTGCTGCCGCTTCTGGACCGCGATTGGTCACTGTGACACGCATAAGCATATCTTCTGGACCCGCTTTAGCATATTCGACAAAGATATCAAAATAACGGTCTTTATCAAAGACGCTAGTGTTGATGAGTTCGTATTCTGGATCGGTGCGGCCTCGCCGTTTGTTCTCCTCCACCAAATCAGCGTATGGATATTCCTCCTGCGGATATTTATAGAGATATTTCATATAGCTATGAGTCGGCGTATTGTCGAGGTAGTAGTAGTACTCTTTGACATCTTCTCCGTGGTTGCCTTCTGGACCACTTAAGCCAAAGAGCCGCTCTTTCAGAATGGGATCGTGCCCGTTCCATAGTGTTAGAGCCAGGCAGATTTGTTGATGGCGATCACAAATACCCGCTAATCCATCCTCTCCCCAACGATATGCTTTTGAACGCGTTTGATCGTGAGGGAAATAAGTCCACGCGGTCCCGCCGGGGCTATAATCTTCCCGAACCGTACCCCACGCGCGTTCACTCACATAAGGCCCCCACCGTTTCCAATGAACGCTGCGCTCTTGAGATTGTTGAAGCCGCTCTTGCTCTGGAGTCATAAAAATTTCCTTCCTACCTAAACAACGTATCAACGCATAGTACCGAATAATACTCTTCTTTACTGTATGGTACAACATCCTATTGCCCTAAGTTATTTATAGAACTTCACTGAAGGATGACACGTGTTGCAATACTCATGCGTGGTAGTATAAGATACGGCAACCAGGGTTGTGAGAAATGGGAATACATATCGAAAGGCAGAAACTGATGGACGATAGCGAACTAATGCAGCAGATTACGAATCTGGTGAATGAGGAGCACCACCTGACGGGTCTCTCACAGCAGGAGGGTGGTCTGAACGACGAAGAGCGCGCCCGCATGCATCAACTCGAGGTCAAGTTGGATGAACTGTGGGATCTCATGCGCCAGCGCCGCGCTCGCCGCAACGCCGGTCAAAACCCAGATGAGGCGAAAGAACGCGATGAGTCAACGGTTGAACATTACCTGCAATAAGCAATAAGTAGGGGCCTGATGTATCGCGCCCAGGGTGGGGACAGTGATGAGCAAGTTGCCCCCCACCCCAGGCGCGATACATCGGGCCCCTACAGGATTGTTTTTGCTAGAACCATGTCTCTTGCATCCTTGCATAAAGTGTGTACGTAACGGTAATATATTACTACTGATATAGTATGCATTGCCCCGAGGAATATAGAAGCCAAAACGTAGGCGAAAGGGGCTTGTAGAGCGTATCTACAGATACATAGCTGTAAAGGAAGAGAATAATGGCTACCGAGGTCAAGCAGTCGTTTTCATAATATCAGGCATCGTCACCTTGATCGTATAGCGAGGATGCTCTTGATCTCCCTTCCCGTAGACCTGCACCACTATTCCCAACACTCTCAATGCTCTTCTCTTTTCCTCGTAACTGGCATTGGCAAGGTTGACCTGTGCCGAGGACGCCCACGCTAAGAAATCCTCAAAGTCTTGTTTGACGGCTTCCCAGCGGTAGCTACCTGCACGTATCTTCTCTCGCTCTTGTTTGACTTTTTCTAGCCTCTCTTCAAGAGAGTTGAGGTCATCAAGCAACAAATCGCGTCCATGTCCACGTGTTCGCCTCAAGTCGGCTACAATCTCTGCTTGCTGCTCTTCAAGCATCTTAATGGTGCCATCGAATGCTTGAAGATCGGCTTCGGCATGATGCATTCCAATGTAGTCTCGCAGCGCACGCTCAATCACCTCGTATTTTTGTAATAACCCACACACATAATCCCACACAGCAGGCTCTACGGCACTCACGTTGATTTGTACCCTATGTCCAAAACGTCCATAGATTGTTGAACTGAAACCGCAACGATAGATAAGATGGTCAATTGACCATACCGAAGTCATCGTGCGACCACAATAGCCGCACTTGATGAAGCCAGCACGTAGCAGAGCATCTTCAGGATGGCGAGTATTGCGCTTGTTCTCTACAATTGTCAAGGCTTTGCGTGCCTGTGCTTGCTCATATATTTCTTTGCTGACAATGGGCGGGATGACACCCGCAGGGATGGGTATACATTCTTCTTGCGGCTTCAACACATCGTTTCGCTTTCCATGTTCATTGATGGTGACATTCCATTTGTAGGAGAAACCGATGCCGTGATACTCCGTACTATCCAATATTCTTCGCACAGCTTCCGCACTCCATTGGCCGACATTATTGGCCGACGGTATACCTTCTTCCGAAAGCTGAATAGCAATTGATCGTAGGGTGCAGCCTTTCAGATACATATTATAGATGCGGCGCACAACACAGGCTTCTTCCTCGCATATCACATAATAGGTGTGCTTCTCATCTCCATACACGTAACCATAGCGAGGGCGTGGGCCGTTGAGTAAATGACCTTTTTGGGCGCGTTTACGCCTTCCCTCTTCGGTTCTATCCTTGATCTTCTCCCTCTCAAACTCGGCAAAGCTTGCCATTAAAGCGCGGGATGCCTGTCCGAATGCGGAATTGTCGAACTGTTCTTTGACGCACCAGATTTCATACCCTGCGTTCTCTGCCTCGTAGAGGACTACTGAGAAGTGATTTGTGTTGCGGCTCAAGCGGTCATAGGTTCTCACTAGGATACCATCAACTTCCCCTCTTCTACACCGTTCCCTGATTGCCGCAAACTTCTTTCGTTGGGCTAGGTAAAACCCTGAATAGGCTTCCTTTACAATGGTAGCGACCTCAAGGCCCATCTGTGCAGCATAGGCGCGGCAATCCTCTTCCTGGGTCTCAAGCGACGTGCCATTATCCTCTTGATCGTCTGTCGATACTCGGCAGTAGATGTCTACGCACAAACGCCTGCCCTCTTGTCGTCGCTTGTCCGTGCGAGTGATGCGGAATTTAACCATGCTTCTCTCTCCCTCTTATAAAGAACGAGGGACGCCCACATGTGCGCCCCCCATACCCTTACATTCCTTTTAACGACTCAAACAGAGACATTATTCTTTGGCTTTCCTGCGACTCCTGTGGCCGCTTCACAGGCTTTTTCACATCACGCCATTGACCCTGAATGAAGTTCTGCGCTTGCTGACAATCCGAACGCCGACAAGTACGCCAATTGAGGCTGGCCGTCTTTTGCCAGCTATGACCAATTTCTTCGCACAGCTTCTTTTTCTTCATGGCTTGCCTCCCGCTATCGGGTCTATCGCTTCCTGCTCCAACTTGCGTGCCTCTACAAGTACCTTCGTTTCTATAGCCAATGTCGCTACAACGCTCAGGCATCGACTGGCGACCATATGCCCCATCGCTCGGTCATACAGTGAGCCTCCTGGGTCTGTAGCTCGGTCAAGGGCTTGATTGGCTTGCTGCATGTAGTCGGCGATCATCGAGGAAAGAACTTCATACTGTCGCATGGCCTCACCTCTTTCGCAAGAAAGACAACAGCACTACGATGACAACGAGAGCGACAAGCCACGCGACTTGTATGTGTATCGTCAGGATGTTTCCTGATACGCTCATATCCATTAGTTCGACCCCCACATATAGCTGCCTTGACCGTTAGGGACAAGAACAGCCGTTTGTACCCCATTCACAAACATGGCTATGGTGCTCCCCTGCTCGGATAGGGTAACGAGGGCGTGGTCTGTGTTGCTGCCTAGAATGCTATCCAACACCTGCACATGCTGCCCATCCTGGCTCATGATGTACACCCGTATCTTGCCTTTGTTGTCTTCGGTGACAAAATGGCGATGATCTATGTCGTAGCTTGCTATGCGTGCGTCCCCATAGTGCAGTTGATTGTTGAAGTTCTCCCACGCGGGTACAGCGATGCCATTGAAGAGGAACGCAATACACAGAAGCAGTAAGACCCACAAGCCTGCTCTAGTGCCACCAGTCACACGGCAGCTTGTGGGCTGTATGGGCTGTGGCGCGGTTGTGGTCGTAGCGGTCACGTCCTGGCCTGCCTGGGCCTGATTTGTGGGTCTCCATCGGATTTGGCTACGTGGCATGGCTTGCGGCTGTAGATCGTCAAAGACTTCGGTAACGTCGGCTGGCCGTGACGCCCGTTGTGGTATGTCCATTCTTGTTCTTTGCATATGTGCATCTCCACGTACTGAGAGGCCCTCACGTGCTATAATCTGTAGTGAGAACCTGAAACTAATTGAACGTTGGTCAAGGTTTTTCTCATCTAGCGGCTCAACGGCTGCGAACTGTTGGGCCGCGTCTTCTGGTACGATACTCTGCATATGTCTCCTTTCATGTTGTCTTGATGCGTCTACCCGACACATCTACTACAAGTATACTTGGCAAGAGTGGACAGGTCAAGACATAAACCCACTAATTTGCTCACGAATGGACAAGAGGGACATATTGACCAAGTTGGTACTCAACCGCTATAATGCTGACAAAACACCGAGAGGGAAGGCGTTAATGGACGTTGAGATGTTAACAATTGAAGAAGTTTCTAGGCTACTGCGCGTCAGTGAGCGCACAGTCAGACGACTAATAGAAAAAGGCGAACTTGCAGCCATCGAGGTAAGCACGCGGAGCTACCGTATTATGCGCTCTGATTTGAATGCATACATTGAGCGCAAGCGTAGCGGTAGGCATGACGAACCACGGAACTAGCGCACTTCCACGCAGGGCGGCACCATAGACACACGGTGCCGTTCCTTTTTGCCTAGCTTAACCTCTACTATGCATTTTTCCGAAAAAATCACGAAGCGGCCCATTGCCCTTAAATCGGCCTCCCATGCGGCGCGAAGGCTGTTTTACTGTTGTGCTAAGTTACGGTACTTATAGGGTCGGGTGTGTGGTTGGGTGTGGGTGCGCCCTGTTCCTCTTTTTTCTTCATGGTGTCAATTGAACTGACATCACTTTTAGTGATGTAACCCTCCTGACAAAGACCATAAAGCAGCAATAAAGCGAAAAAAAGAAGACGCCCTCTCGTATGTGAAAGAGCGTCTTGGCTTCTGACTTGTGAACGATCACGTAGCGAATGCCATGTGCATAGGACTTGCCGCGCTGCATACAGATGTAGAATTAAAGACACTGGAATAGAATAGAGCTTATTGAGGCTTGCGTAGGGCTTTCATCGCTTCTTTGAAAATCGAAAGGACGAGTGCTGCCATGCCAAAGCGAAAAGCTGCCTCTATGCCGACAACCCAAGCATAGCTTCTCATCAATTCGCTTGCTGCCTGGACTCGTTCGAGATGCGTACTTTCATCGGCATCTGTTGCGGCCTGTAAATCCTCGGTTCCTTTGTGAAACATGTCCTGAGCAATTTTAGCCCCTTCCAAACCACCCTTGAAGATATCAAGAAGCTGTTTTATCCAGGGTAGCGCAGTTCCAATCCAGCTTAAAACGGTGATGAGGATGTTTTGCATACTCTTCCCTCTTTTTTTACGGAATATTGTACTGAACTAGCCTCATGCCGTCAATGCGTCATTTCTATAGGTCAATCTGACCTTTCTTTCGCCTCATTAAACTCACCACAATAACCTCGACATTCTCACAAGCGTTTCTGGTGGGGTCAATTTATTACCTCTCGCCCCAAACAGGCCAGTTCTCGGCCATCGTGGAAGCAAAAAGAGGGGTTTGCGGGTAGCTATCCCTGGTTCGTCGCCCGTGACGTGTGCGTGGTGTTGGAGATAGGCAATGTTTCTGATGCGGTTGATCGACTTGACAAGAGGCGTATAGTGGTTAGAAAGAATGTTCTAATTCAGCTTACGGCTAAGGAAGATTGGTGATACCATGCAGAAATGGGAGTATCAATTCGTTGTAGTCAGCAAGACACATGCTGGATTTTGGCGAGTAAGCTTGGTTAATGAGCAGGATATTTTTCCACAGCCGTCTTTACATGACTACTCAAATCAGGTAGGTAATGATGGATGGGAGTTGATTTCTGATAACGTCTCAAGTACAGAGCGTGAAATGGTCTTTAAACGTCCACGCCAATGAATGCAAAGCTAGCTAGACCCACAATATAGAGCCTCGTTATGTGCGAGGCTCTTTTCTTTATCAATTAGAACCTCGAAGTCGAAAAAGGGCATCAATGATTAAGTTCCGACATGTTGTGTCGCTTATTGAATGCTTGCCAGTCTTGCGCCCATCCAGGCGTTGCCATTTCAGTAGCCAAGTCAATGCGAAGATTATTGATTTCTTGCCATCGTTGTGTTTCCCGATCTGCCTTGATGGTTTCACGAATACTCAACGCTAATGCAATGGCTGTGGTGATAGAGGTCACAATGCCAGCGATAAGCATAAAAGGATTAGTCAATGCTCCTACTATAGCAGTCACTAGTCCTAATACGATGCCCAATGCTTCAAACAGGTTTGAAGGGTGTTGCTTTAGATATTTCATTGCTGCTCAGTTCTCCTAGTCTTACACTCCCTATCTCTATAAACGTAAAAAACAAAGAATAATTAAAGCAGTATTCCCATTACTTCAGGTTAGTATCACTCAAGTTAGTGTCACTTAGATCAATGTTATAAAGAGCAACCTCGTGAAGATCAAGTTTACGAAGATCAGCAGTGCTTAACTTGATAATGCTTGTACGAATATCAGAGGTAATAAGCCTTGACTCTCGCAAAAACGCAAGCATTAAGTTAGCTCGTCTTGTGTTTAATTGGTGGAGCATAGTAAGCGTTCGCATACGTGCGACATTGCGTACCTCGTTATCTTGCTCCGACTCACGTAATTTCTCATGAAGGAGTAGCTCTTGCGTGCGGTCAAGATACCCTTGCAGGGCCGCTTCTTGCTGATTGTCAAGTGCAAGAGCTTGCTCTGCCTCAGCGCGTTGTTTGGCAAGAGCCTGTTCTGTCTCGAAACGTTGTTGGGCTATTGCCTGCTCATTTTTCTTGTCAATGCGGTTGAACCAGACAGCTATCAACGCAAGCACCACAGGAATAATGAGCAATTGCATCCAATCATAGAGCGGCTTATCAAACCCTGCCCATCTCCAATGAAACACAGCACCCACAATAAGAAACGCAAGGATTGCTAGACATGCAACTAGAGTAGCAATTCGCGTCAATCGTTATGTTCTCTTCATAACTTCTCTACCTTTCCTCGCCTCCTAATTTCATTCTGCACAATAGAATAGCAGATGCGCCTACTTATTCAACGTGAAAGGAGAAGACCAGTACAAAAGGAACTCGCTCAAGAAGGCAAGCTACACAAGATTAACCTATTCCTACCCCTGGTGAAATAGGGTGAATAGCGACTATTTTTCGCTCAGAAAATAGCGTTATCAACCCCTTTGAAAGCCCTTCGTAGATCGTCACTTGGCCTTCCTCGCGTGGAGCTACAAAGACTACCCCTCGTTTTTCTTGGCCTTTTCCGTGAACGTCGGCGCGTTTATGAATACTCCGATTTGAAATCGGAGTAAGCCAGCGTAGCAGCAATAGTGAGCAAGCGCGTAAAATTGCCCTCTTCCGAGTGAATAGCGCAAGCTCTGTTGCCCTTGATTATCGAGAGAAAAATATTTTCTAGCGATGAAAGGGCGCAAGCGATGAGCAAGCAAAAGGCTACGCATAAAGAAGAAGCAGGAAGTGGATTGCTTCATCTTCACTCTTTAATGGTACAATGGTTATCGGGGGTCATCTCACACGATGATTTCCTAGACCACATGTTTACATGGGCGCAAGACTACGAAGAGCAGAAAAAAGCGAGAACCCATCAGGTGAAGACAGGTTCTCGCAGCAGTCAGAAAAAGAGTGCTTAACCAGTCATGGCATTAAGGACAGAAGAGAAGTCTGGAACCAAGTCATTGCCTTGACTGTCCCGACCCAGGAGAAAGAAAAAAGATGATTTATGAAACAGACCTGAAGCAGTCGCAAGGTGTAGATTTTTATTTGATGGATGAGCTGCTCACCGAGGAGGAGCGGAGAATTCGTGACAAGGTGCGTGACTTCTGTGATCGAGAGGTCATCCCTGTTATCAACGATTACTGGGAGCGTGCAGAGTTTCCATTCGAGCTTATCCCCAAGATGAGACCACCTCACCAATGACTTCACGCCGTTGAGCAGTCCAAACTGGCTAACCTTTCCTCGATTCCTTGCAAACTTTTGGGGGGTAGGGTACGCTTAAAACAACATTGTTGCATCGGAAGG
>JAABUX010008359.1_pt1 | contig 11962 bp, 7 predicted proteins | sample 5561851 | NCBI WGS metagenome assembly JAABUX01 (sample SAMN10711883, study PRJNA513361) | rock metagenome | isolation source: Antarctica rocks | place: Antarctica: Victoria Land, Richard Nunatak red sandstone | collected 2016-01-03 | reverse complement strand
AGGTGGTGATCTGCAAGCCAAACTTCTGCGGCAAATTGAGACACTTCAGAATCAATATGCTGTGGCCAGTGACAATTGGCAAGGGATCGAGGGATCTTTGTTGGCTCGTGTCACTGCATTGGAAAAAGAAAGGGATGAAATCGCCAAAAGAGAGACGGAGATACGGAGAAAAGCTCGGGAGATCGTAGGTTCTCTCCTACACAAATGCCCAGCAAGTTTAGTAGCTAATCCGTAGTAGAACATGAAGTCCCGACGGATGGAGGAAGAGTTCGAAAGAGTTAAATCCAGGACACAAGATGTAGACCATGAGCTGTCATCTCGTTCCGCCCAAGTCGCAACGCTTCAGGAAAGACTTGCCAAATCCGAAGCTGAGGTGACGTCCACTAGGAACGACCTCAAAGCTGAGAGAGAAGGCTTGGAAACTCGTCTGGCACAGAGGCTCGAAGACGAGAAGGCTCGCATTCGTGAAGAAACAGCACGTTCTACCCCAGACCTTTACCAACACTTCCGCAATGAATCACCCGTGACACATAACCGCAGCCGAAACTACTCAAATGGAGACAAGAATAGTCCGTTTCTTCGACGGGGGCAAGGTCTGGCGATCATCGGGACTGGCACATCACCACTTGAGCGACCCGTCAGCCGGAAGTCGTCGACGCAGCCACTTCATACGACGCAGAATTTGGAATTCCATGCTCATCACCGACACTTGTCTCGTCAAGATTCGATGAGTACCCTTCCACAGGCTTCTTTTAATAACGGTATCCCAGAGTCACCATCCGTCGTAGACAAGGATGACGACTTCTTTGCTGGCGTCAACACCCCAGCAACTCCAGACCGTACGATCAACGACCTGATCTCCGTCTCTACCGCTGCTGCCGGTCCATCCGTCCAGCTAGTAGAGCGTATGTCCGCCGCCGTTCGGCGCTTGGAATCAGAAAAGGCTGCTCACAAGGACGATCTCAATCGGTTGTCTAGCCAAAGAGATGAATCGAGAGAGCAGGTTGTGAGCTTGATGCGGGAAGTCGAAGAGAAAAGGGGATGGGAACTGAGGGTGAAGGAGCTGGAAGGCAGTCTGAAAGGCGTAGAGGAGAGGTATCTCACCACGCTTGAGATGCTGGGGGAGAAGAGTGAGAAGGTGGAGGAGCTGAAGGCTGATGTCCAGGATCTGAAGACTATGTATCGGGAGTTGGTGGATAGTACTATGCGGTAATGTTTCTGCGATTGTAAGGTAGCTCTAGTAGTCGTGGCGTACAGGCTTCGTTGGTATTTTGGAAGGAAGGTATTCCTAGCATTTTAGCGAAAATCTCTGGCAGAAGGTCAAATGGTTTTGGTGCAAAAGTTGAATGAGAACATGGTTCACGCAATTGCAATCTCTATTCCCTCGCGCTCGGCACTACTTAGGATAAAGTCTCGTATCTAGGAAAAGGTCAAGTCAATGATAGGCCTCGATATTCGGAACGCTCTCCATACCTTCTTATCCGGAGCTAAATTGATGGCTAAATTACCATCTATATCCCTCTCATCCGTCTCTGCACCCGCCCTCAGCAATACGAGCGCCGTATCACCATGGCCTTCCGAAATCGCTGAGACAAGGTCAGCCTCTTCTGTCCATTGTGCATAAAACGCCCATACAAATTACACTTACCGTGATGCAGCGCCGTTAATCCCGATATATCGGTAGCGTTCACCGGGCTCTTGTTCTCGAGCAACAAATTCATCATAGGCACCGAGCCGATAGCGGCTGCTCGATGAAGGGGTAGTTGTCCACGCTTGTCTTTGACGCGAGCGGAGGCGCGGTGGGATAGTAGTTTGCGGGCGGTGTCGATGTTGTTTTTGGAGGCGGTGAAGTGGAGTGCGGTCTGTAGATTGAGTTACTTGTAGAATACTTGGGGGTATATATGTTGGGTTGGTAAATCGGGATACATACCTGGCCGCTAAAGTCTTGATATGAGAGTAATACTTAGTATAAAGGCACCTCTCAATGACGGCCTGGTCGTAGAGAGCTCACTCTTCATAGTCGCATCGGCATCCTTGCCTAGCAATAGATCCACCACTTCGTCCCCTTCCCGGAGACTCGAAGCGATCATTAGTGGTGTCCAGCCCGCTGAATCCTAAATATACTCAGGAATAGTGAATTATTTTGGTAAAGGAAGACAGACTTGAACATCGGGATCGAAATCGTTGCGCGAAATCAAAAGCTCAATTATGGGTAGATGGTTGTAGGAAACCGCCCAGTGTATTGGAAGTCGCTCGTCATCGTCTCGTTTTGTTGCGATTTTGCTATTGGCCTATGAACCCGATGAGGGCTAGTCTACAGGTTTGTTTCTGTGCTCGACTTACGTTGATCAGAGACTCTACGGCTGCGGCTGATTAAAGATCAGTACTTGTGAGCTTCAGATCAAGTGAAGTGACACAGCCTACTTCTACCCTCTCGCGCTGCGGCGTGTATGGCGAATTTGGATTGCTGTTCGGGATCCATAACAAGATTTGAGTGGCAGTGAGCGTTTTGTATCCGGAAAGTCAATATGAGGTGAGATCTAAGATGGAGAATATTGGTGATGAGTTGACGAGAGCAGTCTAGTGTGTAGATTTACCATATAATTAGAATACTCTACGCTAGCTGTAGAACTATCTTCACACGAGCCTGGATCATTGCTCTTCCCCGTTTCCCTCTTCGTACAGGCGCACTTTAGAGTAATGGCAGCGACATCACCAGCAGTCGACGCACTTGCCACATCTTCAGCTAAAAGAACTAGGGATCTCTTCGGATCCGACTACACATCACCAGTACCGTTCTACAGCGACAAGCCTGCCGAAAATCCGATCTACCTCGCTGAACGAGCTGGTCTCTCCTCACGGATACGGAGCGAGTATGATGACGTCCGCGAACTTCCTCCTGCGCTCGCCGCAAAACAAAAGACTACTGCTGCGGCGGGACGACGGAAAAAGCAGAAGCAAGAAGGGTCGGATTCCGCAACAGCAAAGATGATTGAGGGTATCCCTGCCAAGATAGCGACCAACGGAGGAAGCTCGACAGCTTTGGCATTACGTGCGGTTGGAGCTGGATCTGCGCCGAATGCCAATGGAGCTACACCACAGCGAAACCTACCGTCGTCAAGCTTAGTGAGGAGGGAAAATATACAGCAACCGAAGCCTGACTGGCACGCTCCGTGGGAGCTCATGCGGGTTATATCTGGTCATTTAGGTTGGGTACGAGCTTTGGCAGTGGAGCCTAACAATCAATGGTTTGCCAGCGGAGCCGGCGATCGAACGATCAAGATCTGGGATCTTGCGACTGGATCTCTACGATTGACCTTGACGGGACATATCTCTACAGTCCGAGGCCTTGCTGTCTCGCCTCGACACCCCTATCTCTTCTCCTGCGGCGAAGACAAGATGGTCAAATGCTGGGATTTAGAGACTAACAAAGTGATACGGCACTATCATGGCCATCTCAGCGGCGTCTACACCCTCGCTCTCCACCCCACTCTCGACGTCCTCATCACCGGAGGCCGCGATGGTGTGGCGCGAGTATGGGATATGCGTACACGAAGCAACATCCACGTTCTTAGTGGACACAGACGAACAGTCTCGGATCTCACTTGCCAAGCCGGCGCTGAGCCGCAAATCATCACCTCGTCACTTGACGCTACCGTTCGCCTCTGGGATCTGACAGCCGGCAAAACGATGGGCGTGCTGACACATCACAAGAAAGGCGTGCGGGCTCTTGCGCAGCATCCCATCGAGTGGACATTCGCCAGCGGCAGCACAAACACCATAAAGCAATGGAAATGTCCTGAAGGCGCCTTCATGCAAAATTTCGAAGGCCAGAATGCCATCATCAACACCCTTAGCGTGAATGAAGATAATGTGCTCTTCTCCGGCGGTGACAATGGTTCGATTTCCTTTTGGGATTGGAAGACGGGACATCGGTATCAGAGCCTGGATACCACTGCGCAGCCAGGGTCGTTGGATGCGGAGAGTGGGATCTTTGCGAGCACGTTCGATAAGACGGGACTCAGGTTGATCTGTGGAGAAGCGGACAAGACAATCAAAATCTGGAAGCAGAATGACGAAGCGACGCCGGAGACGCATCCGTTGGATTGGAAACCTACACTTGGACGGCAAAAATTCTAGCTCCAGCATCGAGAGTACAACTTTACAGAATTCATGGTACAGCCCGCTGAGATATCCGGGCTTGTTTAACGTTTGGGGGTATCATAACACTCCGCTAATGAACAGACAATATCCAATCCGATCATTACCACTCATTCAGGATCCAAATCCAAGTCCTCCTACCTCCTTGTCATATCGAAGCGCCAGCTTGATTTCCTCATCGCCAACCCCCAATCTGACCTTGCCAACCCGCTCTCCCCTCCTACCACCCTCAAGACCTATCACACCTGCTTCTGCCAATTCGGCTGCAGCAAGGCCCATAGCTAATACCCTGGGTGCTGCTGTTGCTTTACCAACCTTCTTATTCACTACGCTAGAGCTCCCTTCCGCCCCCATGCTTGCAGTAGGGGTCGTCAATAGATAATCATGGATCTGCGGATTATCAGCTGTCATCAACGCTAGCCTTTTAGCGTCTTCAATGACATCGCTGAGTATGCATTCGTTGACTCCACTGCGCCTGGTGCGAGCTAGCAGCGCGGCCAGGAAAACTTTCGCAGCCAGCGGCAAAGATTTCAGATACTGTTGTAAAGGACTGGAGGTAGCTTCGTTGATCGCATGCTTTATCGTCGCTATCGTCACTTTACCGACCGTCGATTTCGCTTTCGTAACGTCTCCATTCTCAAGAGCGGCCTTCTCCTTTCTGCGAGCGGTTTTGCTTGGCGTAGCCAGCAGTGGGTTCTCGGCTGCGAGGCTTTCGGCCTCGGCAAGTTCAACGGCTCGTCTACAGATGTCGAGAGCGCGTCGTGCATCACCGCTCACAGCTGCTACTTTTCGGCTGGCGAACTGAATGGCGTCTGGATCGACGATATTTTCCGGGACGAGCGAGAGGCGGGAGCGGATTATCTCTTGGAGTTGTTCGTGCGTGTAGCCTGGGAAGAGGATGCGGGTCAGGCCGAGTCTGCTGCTAATTTTGTTGCTCAGCGTTCGCTCAGGTAGGTCCATGGTGTTGGCTACGGCGAGGACGATGAGACGACTGTGACGGAGGCCGGGCCAGTTGAAGAAATTGTACATGACGGATTGGTTCTTGGTGACTAGTTGGTCCAATTCGTCCATTAGGACTACGCACGGTACTCGCCTCGGACTTGGATGGTCGAATTCGCGCTCTAGCAGTCCCAAGGCGTGAGAGGGAGAAACTCGGTCACCTTTGAGGGCTTCCCATAGTAGTGAGTATGACTGATGGGGATCGGTGACTTTCATGCCGTTGATTTCGACAAAGATGAAGTCGTCGAGTTCTTCGGCTTGTACGCTTGCGTTCAATTGGCTGACTACCTCCCGGACTGTGGCGGTTTTCCCAGTACCCGGCACCCCGGATATGTATATGCAAGCGCCTGTGCCGGAAGTGATGGCGGCTTCGAGATGGGTATAGACTGTGGTGAACTCGGAGGTGCGGCAGGGAAGAGTGAGAGGGACGGACGACACGTGCAGATTGGAGCGAGCGAGCTGGAATGGGGACGTTGTATGCGTTGGGGACAGGACTCGGGTATGAAGGGGGGTGAAGGTTAAGGGCTTCTTGATCACGATACGCTTGTGAGTTGGGGTGAGGAACTTTTGGGGCGTGCGCTTTACTTTCGAAGTCGGCGTGGAGGCATGGGAGAACTTTTGCTTCTTACTGGGGGTCTTGGGCGAGGATGGTTCGGCGAGGGGGTCGAATTCGATCTCTGCATCTCCAAGCACATCATCGGTATGGTCGCCTCGCTTCCGCTTCCTGGTGGCTTTCGTTTGGCTTTTTATACGCTCGATCAGAGGGTCGATGTCGTTTGCGGATCGATAGATTTCGTCCCAATTGAATGTGTCGGTGTAGGTAGCTGTGCGAGTATTGCAACCCCTTCGACAAATGAAAATCTTACCATAATCTTTCGATGAACGGGGGACTCGCCCAGAATGGTACAGGGACTGAAACGTTTCCGCAGAGACTATCTTAGCCCTGCCATTGATCGAACTCAACGGATTGATGTCCCAAGACGGGGTTATGTAGAGCTCGTTCGGAAGGGCATCCGTTCGTTTCTTCTGCTTATTCCGTATCTCCCTCTCGGTAGAAAACCACATGAAATTCGCCACTTTCTCATCCTCCTCTTCATCCTCTTCGAAATTGCAGATCAAGCCTATCCACGCTTCCCCATTGCCTTCGGCTTTTAGCAGAACACAATCGCCGACCATGCATTGAAAGTCGCCCATGCGGGCTCCCAATATTGCTGGGCCATTTTGGGGGTCCTGGGCTGGTGAGTCGGAGTAGATCCATTCCCAGGGGTGGTCTTCGAGTCCTAATTCATCGTCTGAGTCTTCTCTTGCTACGCCTCCTTCTCGAAGATATTGCCGGGCGCGCTCGGCTTTGGTGCTGCTAGGTGTTGAGGAAGGAGGCACTTTGTGAGGCATTATATGCGGTGGTGGGCTGAAAACCGCGACTTGATTGAATCGAAGCACCAAGAGACCTCCTAAAACGCTCCTTGCCCACGTTTCTAGAAAGACGCGCCGACACGTGGGACCCTCGGGAGTGCTAGAGCTAGTGTAGGCTACGTCAGCTAGCGTCCGTCGCTAGATGTCGTGGAGGTTACCTTAGGCATAATAGGGTTAGCCTCTTTCTTGTGTCACTCGTCACAAGCAATTTGTTTTCATTGGCATAGAATGGGGTTTTGAACGGCAGAGCGGTAAGCTATATATAGGATCCGGTAGCTAACAACGCACGGAGGAATGAGCGCTCGATTTGGTAGCACTAAAACGATGAATCAAAGTCACTATTGTTGCACAACATCTTGTTGATAGCTGACTCTTGTACTACGCAGTGGGGGCTGCGAAGCCCATTGAGGTTGAACGACAGTCAACTTACTGCCTGGAATTGCTACTCATGCAGCTTCACGTTATGAAGATCCTTTATTCTCGGGTGGAAATCCAGTATAGCTCACACAACTAGGCCCAAATCAGACCATATATTCATGGCTTTAGCCGAAGCGAAGACACTTATAGATATCACGGTTCCAAAGGGGATGGTAAAAGTCCGACCTTGAGTTCTAATTCTCCATCTCGGCAGATCATTCCTCCGATGTCTCGACCAATCACGTGACTCGTCTTTCCTCCAGTTTGTCGAATCATGACTTCACCATGACTTACCTTCAAAGATGATGAAGCGAGCGTCATGGCCAGCGGCCATTCGTGCCGCTTTGATCCGTCCTACTCCTACTGTTGGTGTAGTGAAACCGAGGTCACTATCCACAAAACCAGACGACCTCGCCCCAGGCGCTTCTCAGCAAGCCCGCTCACGCATCGGGCGTATCACCTCTCGCCTTCCAACTCGCTTGCAACGCTACACCACTCCGCTTCTTCAAGCGCCTTTGACACACATCACCGCATTTATAGTGCTCCATGAATTGACGGCCGTGCTTCCGCTCTTCGGACTGGTGGGGATTTTCCATTATACCAAGTGGATGCCTCCTTTCGTGGGAGAGGGTAGATGGGTGGCTGATGGTGTAGAGAAGTTTGGAAATTGGTTTCGGAGGAAAGGTTGGTTGGGGAAGGAGGAGAAAAGAGGGTGGAGAGCGAGATGGTGGGGCAGGGGGGAGGGGGGAACGAGAGTTGTTGTTGAGTACGTTTATCCAGGAAGCTGCTAGGTTTTTGGTGTTATCGTCTTTTATAGTGCTGATATTGTGTTAGATTTGCTACTGCTTATGCGGTCACGAAGGCGCTACTGCCATTGCGATTGGTGTTTAGTGTGTGGGCTACACCTTGGTTTGCAAGGGTAGCGATTGTACCGACTACGAATGCATTCAAGAGGGTTCTTAGGAGGGGGCAGAAGCAATGACAGCTCTTATCACTCGGGGCAACAGCATGTGTTGAGTCTCTCGATTGGGGGTGCCTTGCAGATCGCATCGCGCGTGATTGATAGGCACCACACGTCGCGCTCGATGAGTAGGGATCTATTCGTGGTATAGTCTATTCCTGGGGTGGAGGCCGTAATCGCCTGAATGTGGTACGGTTGGAGGGTCTGACTCTGCTAGCATATTTCCAAACCATTACCCTCTTATATCATAAATACTGCTGCCTATCAGAAAGACATTTTTCGCTGACAGTCTACACATAGCGAATCGACCTAGTATCAGGAGGCTTGGAATGCCAACAACTTGCTTGTCCACCTGGTGAATCTCAGCACGGCCAATCTACTCCAGAACTTTTAAATTCACTGGAAATCCAGAGACTGCGGAGGCTTTGCTGTATCACTTAGTGACACTTAAGCTGCTATATTCTGCGGCATTCGTTCTTGGACTCTTGATCGTGCCTTCCTCCAAGTTTGCTCTAGTTGACGGCAAAGCATTTACCCGACTGGTAAACAAACAACACAACATCACACTCTTGCAAGAACAGCAGTATCACAATAATTACCTTCTACATTACAATGTTTGCAATCCGGACCGATGGATGACACCAACCTTGAACACTGAGTCTTGGGCCATTCACACATGCAATTCACTTTACGATGCAATGACGTCTTCCACCAACAATACCTACCATTTGCGACCTCCTAAGACTAGACATCCATAGTTCCACTTCTACCTAGCTACGATACACGACTTTGATCACAGTGCCTTGATACCCACGTCCGGCAACCTCTACTTCAGTCTCCATGGTGGCAACAGCTCATGGGCACATCTTCCATCGTTGCATCAACACACCAAGAAGTCAGCTGCATACGACACACAAGCTCTATCGAAAGCTCGCTAAGCGCTTAAGATCGCAATGGCTTCTTCTAGGTCAACCGGTCGCACGTCCAACAAGGAGAAAATCCCCTATGAGCACAAAGGCAGGATGAAATGGGATGCGGCCTTTGCGGAGCGTGTCCGATTATCCAATATGTGTGATGATAGCAGTGATGAAGACGCTGAGAACAATGATTCGGAGCAAGGGTATCCTACTGCACCATATGTCTCTGGTGGCCCGCAGAGCAATGGTAATGCGACCGATGGTTCACCCAACCCTCCAAACGTTTCCAAGATCAATCAAGACCATGGCGACATATCCAATGGTGCAACGAAGAATGACGTAAGCAACGATGGATTTCAGCGAGTCTCATACAAGCGTCTTACCAAGAACACCGAGCCCGCGAATGTGAAAAGTCCACAAAAGCCTCAAGTACCCCGTTGGGTTAACCTTAACTTTAATAAGGATAACTTCGCCAAGGCTTGTTTTCGAAAGAAAGACAACCCCACGGGTGAATTCGTTCTTCACAAAGACTGCAACGAGATTGAGCCCGATAAAGCGAAGATGTATGACTACTTGGAGGAGCTGGGGGTCCGCCTTGGATCATTTATCCGACCCCCACAGCACAACAAAGACCATACGCTATTGTTATGGGGTAAGAGCGAAGCCATAGAGAGAACAATCCGAGAGCTTCAAGAATGGCTTCGTTCATCGAGGCCGATGAGATCAATAGCATCTGGACCCTCAAAGCCTCGGCCAAGGGAGCAATTCGCCCAAAACCATTCCACGAGGGGCGATCCCTATAGGAGACAGCAAGATGCGATCAAGAAGAAAGCAGAACTCCAGAAATTTCAGCAGGTGCCAGCAAAGGACCAGCTCTTCGACTGCAAGGGTGCTTTTCTGTGGCCAGTAGAGGAAATAAGACCTCAGGATATATTGGGGGATGGCTTGGAAGCCCTGGATCCTGTACGAATGGCTTACAAGTGTCACATCATATTCGATGATCCCCATTCGATTTTCAGAGTTCTGACAGACAATGTTGCGTCAGTGGAGAAGGCGCTCCCCCGGTTTGAGGGCATCATGAAGGAATATATTGCCCGTACATACCGGCCCATTACGAGATACCTGGTCAAACCCCCAGAATTCTCTGCTCACCGGATGGATGTCAAGATTACTCCAAGTCAAGCTACGGGTTCAGCCGTCGACGCACCTCAGGTTCTCATGCTGACGGGCATGGCAATGGAACTAGAGACACGTGGACAGTGGCTGAAGCTGAGCGCTAGACGTGTCGCCCAGAACAATCTTGATATTGCGGACGCACTCCGACGGACGATCCCAAACCTTAGATTTTATCGTGGGCAAGTGCGAATGCGCGTCCATTTTGGCACGTTCGGGTTGACCGTGTGGCGAAAGCATGGCACTGCCACTTCATTTCCTTTCGAAGATTTCATGAAAGACCTGGCACAGCCACAAACTAAAGGGAGGATGATCAGGGAGTAAACGCTCCAGCTCTATGCGGACTAAGATCTGTACTAAGTGCTACAAACAGCTTGTGCACCAAGAAGGATGCAGACACGATCCTCGGCGGAATTTACAACGCAAACGAGCTACTCCAGCCAATTGACAATCAAGTCATGACGCTGGCTGAAGTGAATCCATCTTTCACAGCGTACTTCGAATGTCAAGAAAACGACAAAGGACCATTGAAGCTTGAGGTGGAACTGCAGGAAAATGTTGCAGCCAGAGACCTTTACGAGAAGACCCATGCATTATGGTCGAAGCTAGGTCGTCGGGACAACATCACACCGCTCGAATTGTTTATGATTAGGCTTGACGGGTATGTCTAATATTTTGCCTCTTTACATGAGGTACCGTGCTAACAAAGGTAAAAAGAGGATCGTCGTGGAAGCTTCGGGCTTCCACAGAGAACCACATTGAACCTGCGCGCATCAGTCCCAAGATGGTAGAATTTATGGAGAGTATCAAGTTGAAAAAGGGACCCAATACGACCATCGAGCTCAGCGGCGATAAGGTGTTTGATTGGGACAGAAATCCAGGATGCATATTGGTCACAGCATTCCAACAGAAGACTTCGCTTAGATTTCGGCTGGTCAAGAACATGGATTACATCCTTGAAATTTCCAGATACGACACGTACGGAAGACAAGGGGAGGAGAAGAAAACCACGCAGACGAATTGGGGAGCTACGTTGTGGAACACAGAATGGGATGCTGAGCTTATGGCGAATGGAAGCTTAGGTATTGGACAGTCTGCTGACTGGGACCCGAGGCTTCAAACATTCTTTCCAGCTCAGTCAGGTGTTTCGGATCCTCAAGTGGTCGATCAAGGGATACTGGAATTCCTCAAAATTGTTGGCGATGTCAACGAATTCCTTAACGGTATTATGGGAGGGCTACCTCATCCTCAAAGCTGATCGTGCAACCGTTCCGCTATCAACGACCAATGATCTCAGCGAGGACAGAAAGATGGAAGCAACGGACCCACCATTTGATATAATAATACACGTCAGACCGCGCCCGCTTATCGCTCACCAAGGCGCAATTTTCTTAGCAACGGAGCCACCAGCCGAACGTTCTCCTCGATCGTTCTTTCCTTTCTCAAGCTGATATCAGCTAGTTGACCCACGATAATATTATCATCTTCGCTTTTAGACAAATCAAAATCAACAGGAGGCTAAGTCTCGCTTAAATGAGTCTTTGTTGTCCACGACGTTTACAACAAAGGCTCAAGAGCCAGGTCTCTACAAAAGACATCTGGCTGTTACTCTCTACCGATTGAATGGCTCAATTACTTCAGAATCCATATGGAAACGGTTCAACCTGCCTCAAAACGGGATTCAAGCAGATTGGGGGGTTATTCCAGTATCCATGATCCAATGGCTTGTCTTTATGGATTGCACTAATAATTTCTCGATTGAGAATGGAACTGGACTGGCTGCTCCTTAGGGCATGTGGATATTTTCCGGAGTTGCTTTAGCGGCTCGATACAACGTCCACAAATCAAGATCTACATGTTATATTGTTTAGCAGACGACAGCCATCCATTCATCTCGCGGTAGGACGAATCCAATCCCGGA
>JAABUX010008358.1_pt1 | contig 11962 bp, 12 predicted proteins | sample 5561851 | NCBI WGS metagenome assembly JAABUX01 (sample SAMN10711883, study PRJNA513361) | rock metagenome | isolation source: Antarctica rocks | place: Antarctica: Victoria Land, Richard Nunatak red sandstone | collected 2016-01-03 | reverse complement strand
ATGTATCGGTCCACGCCCACCACATACACCCTTAGCTTATGTGCCCACATAACGTTATGTGGATACATAAGCTATGACAGTCCCAGAAGAACGGCCCACACCACACGCTTACGGCGGAAGTCTTCTTCGTAAGGATGATGTACGCGTGGGTAGGGTAAGCTGCGCCGACGACCCGACCTCCGTACCCCATCTTTCTAAAGGTCCACCAGCTCTCGCCCCGGGTTCATTAGGCAAAACAATCGCTTTCCTCCTCTTTTGCAGGAACTCGGGCGAGGATTGTTTTATTTGTTTGGCTGCGTCTCCGATCTTACGGCCGAGCCGCTCAATATGGACCGAAGCTAGCACCTTAGGCTCCGCCTCGCGTTCGCCGGGTGCCGGTGTCGCCCCGAGTTGAAGGTCTGACGCGACCGCACTTCGCCCCGTTTGCCGATCCCGAGCACACAAGCCGTGCCCACCGGCACCGAGGGCAGAGCTTCTGCCAGCCTGCTCAACCAGGCGACCCACCAATTCCCAGGCAGAGCTGACCTGCTCCCAAGCTACGGCAAACTATCTTGAGATTTCAGGACAGGCCATACGTTTGCGAGCTCTACTACCAGCGCGATTGACACCGGCTGCCAGTATCCACCGTGACCGGCGATGATTCGAGGCGGGACGTTAATCATCCAGTCAGCGGATCGGTTCCAGGGAAGTAAAGTAAAGTCATTTTCCAATGTGGAATCAGCTGTGTTGCACACGGGACGGTTCTCATAAAGCAACTGTTCCTCATCCTTCCCCCGGCATTTGTACTGAATTCTTCGATAAAGATGCCCAAGTTCAGGGAAATTCCCTCCAACATGGAAAAGCTTCAGCCGGTCTTCCTGCGTGGAATCTTTCACCAGAGCCCTCGCCACATCGTCGCAGCCTGGACGATCGCCTGTGATGGAGGCCTTGGACTCCTTCGCGGCATCTCTTTCGTCCTCCCCGAGATAGCATCCGCTGTCAAAATAGAGCAGGTTTGATGGGTTCGAACGTCGCACTGTCGTCATGTCCGGCTTGTCACCACTCTGAACATATTCCGGCTCTGCAAATGCTTTATCGTTGTCTGGACTGATAGCTTTCGGTGCAGGCGGAGGACCAACGATTCGCCGACCGGCAGTGGCGAACGGCCCAGTCAGTGGATCTGATTTTGAGTGCAGTGTGATCAACAGTGGCCGCGCAGGTAAGTCATTAGACCCTGGAGTCAGGGTCGCGATTGAGTAGCCGTTTGTTTTCTCAATGAGACGCTTGGCCAGAAGACCACCTGTGGCTTCATTGGCGGTTATAGACACGTCCGCAAACGGTTGCACGGCTTTGGGACCCGCTGCGTGTGATTGATACATTCTATAGATCGCACGCTCCAGAATCAGCCCGCCAAAGGAATGTCCCAGCAATACGAGTCGCGAAGGCTCACAAACGGGTCGTGACGGCAGACAAGCCTCGGGCTTCGTTGCTCGTCGCAGGGTGCGCAGGATACGCAGAATGTCCCCGTTGTCAGCGACCCTTCTGGCCGCACGCTGCTGGAAGTCCAGTCTCAAAATATTCAGCGATCCGCGCCACCCAATATAAACCCCGACGTAGCGCGTCTCAGGCGCCGGCCTAGGCTGCTCGCATTGAAAGGTGTCGTCACCTTTGAACTTTGCAAATCGCCTCTTCAACTCCCCATCTGCGAGCGCGCCTACATGCCGGTTATACTCCTCCCGGCCCGAGTTGAGGCAGTCCATCAACTGTAGAAAATGCGGATAGTTGTTCGAATCTAGTCGGGCATTGTTTTGGTTGCCATGAATAAAGACGAGGACCACAATCTTGCTCTGATCATCCACGCCGTCACGCGCTGATTGAATAAGTTTCTCGGCGAAGACAAGCTGGGCAGTTCCACAGCAATCGTGCAGCTTGCCAGTACCATCTAGCTCAATGGTCGATACGTTGTCGCCAAAAGCGGATCCTGCTTCAAGTGCAGGCGATGTGTACTTCGGTGCGCGTACTCCGACCGGCTGATAGGCGCGATCCCGAATACAGCCACTCAGGAAAGATGCACTGAGGAAAAGTGAGGCAAGACGCACGATATAGATGAGTCGCATAGAGTCCTCGGTAGCGGTTAGACTTGCAGGTCTCTCCGTCCGCGCCCTGTTTCTTGACGTGTGAAGTCAGGGCAGGTCAGGTGCGCTTTCAGACAAAAAAGAAAAGGAGGTGTAGTCTTCCCGAAAGGTAAGCCCTCTACATTCCCTGATGACATGCCGCCTTCGAGTTGCTGACAGACCGCCTACTGTCCGTGGAGGAAGTCAGCGAAATTAATTGGAATGGCGACACCGACTATAAAGCCGCCGCGATAATGTGGTTCCAAGGGCGTGCCGTTATAGAGCAACTTACCAGAGGAATCCAGAAGAGAAAAACCGTCGAAGGCATTGTTGTTGTCGTTGAGCAAGGCATTTGCGTCATAGTTCATCAAAACACCGAGCTTTTGCTGAGCCAAGACGTATTGCGAGGCCGCGACGCGCAGTCCGTGAGAAGGTTCACTAGCCGGAGTCAAACCAAACCCCATGAGAATATTGAGATAGTGGCCCGCGCTGTAGGATCCCCCCAAGACATACCCGACGATAGAGCTGCTCGACTGAGGAGAGAATTTGAGGCTAAGAAATCCAGAAAATGGCTTCTCGCGGTAATATGGGCAGCCTTGTGAGTTGGCCCTTGTTGCTGCATCCTGTGTTAGTTGGCCAGTCCGCAACATTCGCGCTGCTTTGCATTCATCCTTGTTTGGACCGAGATGTTTGAAATTGGGAATAGGCGTCCTTAGACCGACACCAACCAGGTATTGAGGGGTTGCTTTTCCTAGACCAGATGTAGAGAGAACATTCGAATTGATCGCATAATCGCTGTAAGTTCCGTTGCGAATCAAGGACCCGATTCCAAGCTGCAGTTCGAAATCACTATCCTTGCGCCTCGCGAGCTCGTCCTCGATCTTTGCCACCTTCGTGGTCAAATCGTCAGATGTCTCGGTGCTCTTTGGCGCCGGACAAGTCCCAAGGTCAGCAGTAGCTGTGGTTACAGCTTTACCGGCGACCGCACATCCCTGATCGTCTGAGGGAGGGGTCTTCTGGCAGGTCTTAAGGCTGTCAGTAGCCTTTTGAAATGCGGTCTGCCTGGCACTGCACGTCGCGTCTGTTAATAGTGGAGTGGACTGGGCTTGTAGAGAGCCGAGTGACAATACAAGACAGAGAGACAACGGGCTCAGGCGCACGTACACTCCGCGGAAACTAGGATAAGTGTTGTTTGCGGAGTGTCTTTGAAGATCCGAGAAATGTCAATGAATATCTGACATCGGCTGATGTTCTCTTTTCTGAAAAGTTCAGACACCTTTGCTCGTGACCCTCCGGGTGCTGTTCTCTCCAGAGCTTCAGCAACAGCGGAGGCGCGGCCGACCGCGATGCATCTTTGCATGACAGTGAGGACGAAGCGAGATCATCAAGTTCAAAAGGGATTTCCTCGGTGCCCGGGGGTGAACGATGATGGATGTAGAGGTGGAGCGCAGTGCGATTGATGCGGAGCAACTCGCTGGCAAAGTCGGAGGTGACCGGATCTGATCTTCCGTCAGCATCAGTCCTACATCGAAGATGGCCGAGAAGCCGTGCTCGACGAGAGCCGTCGCCAGCATCCGGCCCGCATGCGGTTCGAGCGGAGCGTCGGCGTGGTCCCCGCCGAAGACGACCACCGGGTACCCCGGTCCATCGCCGCCGGCGGACGACCGCAATCCCCAACATGCGCCGGTCGGATCGATGGCTTGCGATCTGCTGTTTATGGCGGAGCAGCTCCTCCGCCTGAACCGAGGCGGTGTAGCTCTTGCCGCTTCGCTTTCGCGCCAGAATCGCCTGGGTCGATGTCACCAGCTCGAGCGGCAGCGAAAACCCATCTTTGCCGATTCGGAGATGCATCACTTCCCTGCTCCCGCTTTGTCCATGTATCTATATACGGTGGTCCGATCGATGCCGAACTCGCGGGCAAGCTGAGCCTTGACTCCCCCTGCCGCAAGTCGCGCCCGTAGTTCAGCGGCGCGCGCCGTCGGCAATGCCGGCTGGCCCCCACGATAGACGTTGTTCTTCTTGGCGATCGCAATGCCCTCTCGCTGGCGTTCCCGGATCAGCGCTCGCTCGAACTCCGAGAAGGCGCCCATGACGCTCAACAGGAGATTGGCCATCGGCGAGTCCGCCCCGGTGAACGTCAAGCTCTCCTTTACAAACTGAACCTGAACGCCCCGGCTGGTGAGACCGAGGACGATCCTGCGAAGATCGTCGAGGTTGCGGGCCAGCCGGTCCATCGAATGACAGATGACCGTATCGCCTTCCCGCACGAAGGCCAGCATCGAATCGAGCTGCGGCCGCTTCGTATCCTTGCCGGAAGCCTTGTCGAGGTAGGTTCGGTCGAGCTCAACGCCGTCGAGCTGACGCTGTTCGTTCTGATCGAGCGTACTGACCCGTATGTAGCCGACGCGCTGGCCAGATGGAGACTTCTTCGACCGAGGTGTTGCGTCCGGGTCTAAGAGCTTCGCCATAATGTGTAGCATAGAGCAAAATAGCACTCTGTTGCGACACTTTCATGCAGGACCTGCAACGTCGCATCCGGGTATACCTGCCCTTCACAGGACCTGATTTCTAGTCGTCAAGGGACGAAAACAGCGTCTCTCGTTACAGATCTTTGAATGTGTGGGCTCTTTAGAAAGTCGACGGCTATCTGCCCAATCCGCACGCAGCCCTTTGGTCACAATCTGCCGCGTGTCTACGAGTAGCGCCGCAGGTCCGGCAGAGCGCTCAGGACGAACTGCAAATCGTTACCGGGCAGCTTGGCCAGCGGTGTAGGCTTGTCTTGAGGGCGTAGTCCTTTCTGGTTGATGCGATTCATCAGATCCCAGCTCTTCACCGGATGTGCCGGATCAGGATCAGGTGGTTCGTGCGCGGGCAGATCGTAGCGCGTTAGGTCGATCACCTGTCGCGGCGAGTCCATATGCCAGTCCCGCAGCAAACAGAGCCTAAAGTCGCGGTTCATAAACCACTCGATTTCAAGGTTGTTGTACGAATCACCCAGTCCCGAGCCTCGTTCGAGAAAGCTCACGCTCCACTCGCGATTGCTGCGAAATGTCTTGCGCCACAAAGTACCGAACTCTCCAAATGTGACAAACTGTGCATCCGGCCAACGCTTTCGTGTATCGGTAACCCACAGTCGCATCGCGTCGCAGATCAGCTCCTGGCCGAACTCATGAACCAGCTGCGCCTCCCAGATATTGGTGACCCACCCATACCCGTTGCGGCGAAATCCCTCGTCGAAGTGGATACTCTGCGTGTGCATCACTTCGCGATGTCCAAGGTCCAGCCCCCACCCGATATATGTTTCGATCGGCCCCACGCCGCGCCGGCTGTTGAACTCAGTCAAGGCATGCCCGTTGGCTCCGCTCCTCCGCGCGCAGATGAAATCCATCGTCCAGCCATCAAGGTTCGCGCAGTCGATGAAGTCGCTCGCCCCCTGCGCGGGTTTACAGAAGTGCTCCGTCGATGGATAGAACGGATAAGAAGGCGAACCGTCCGCTCCGCCTCCATCGATCGCATGCTGGCTCCAGATCACCGCGTGTGCCGCGTGAATCTTCTCCTTCTCGGCGAGATATCGCAGGCTGTCAGCCGCTAGAAATCCACCCATAACACAGTCAGGCCGATAGCCGTCGCCCACAAACGACGTAATGATTTGCAGTGCCTCCGTCATCTCACGGTTCACCCGCTCGCGCGGTAGGTACATCGCCGGAAAGTAGCCCGGGAAGTAGGAAATCTCATCTCCAAACCTGTGGTGGCACTCAACCGCGTACGCTCGGATCGACCGGTAGTTGTCCCGTTGGTCCTCCAGCGCATTCAGTGTGAACCCCCAGGTAAGACGGCCATGCTCATTGCCTGTGGCAAAGGCCTCACGCAGCGCTCGAACACCTACAAGCGTGTGCCACGTCGACTCGTCGCGGGGATGAAGCTTCACATCACGCGAAACCTCCCATGGCGAGGTTCGGATCATGATGCAGAGGGTGACAAATCGCCCGTTGTGTACCGTTGTCGCAACCTCACCGATCGCGCGGTTTAAATGATAGGCCCCGGCCGTGGAAGCCGCAGCTTTGAGAAAGGTGCGTCGATCCAAGTATCCCCCTTTGTCCTGACTGAATGCAGCAGGCTCGATGGCCGCTCTTATCGGCGCCGTAAAACACTATGATCTCTCATTTAGAGTAGGACATCCCAGATGTATGGATGTAGGACAGTCGCGACTTAAACTATCACGCACCGTGCACCGAGCCATCACTGCAGCAATCAGCAACGTGAAGTCAGCTTCTCAATACGAAGGGACTCGGCAGAAGATAGGTAAAGCCGCCTCAGGAATGCGTGGAGGCGGGGATCCATCTATAGAGTGTGGGCACAGACACACCCAGGTTGCTGGCTACGTCTTTAGATGGAACCCCGCTGGCCAAGAGCTTTCTTGCCGACTTGATCTTGCTTTCGGTCATCAGCCGTTTTCGGCCGCCAACCCGCCCGAGTTGTCGAGCGACTTGGAGCCCGGCATCGGTTCTCTCAATGGTCAGTTCTCGTTCCATCTCTGCCAGGCTCGCCATCACGTGGAAGAAGAAGCGGCCCGAAGCCGTGCCAGTGTCGATGGAGTCGGTAAGACTCCTGAGTTGGACACCCTGCTTCTGGAGCTCACCTACCAAATCGACCAGGTTCTTGACGCTTCGTCCCAGCCGGTCCAGTTTCCAAACGACAAGCGTGTCTCCTTTGCGAAAGCTCTCCTGAGCTTTTGCAAGGCCGGGACGTTCCGCTCGACTTCCGCTGACTTTATCTTCGAAGATCTTGGTACAGCCGGCGTTTTGAAGTGCTTCGATCTGCAGCTCAAGATTCTGGTCTTGTGTCGAAACACGAGCGTAGCCGATCAACATGCCTTGATCTGCGACCTGGCTCTTGAAGGGCCGCTTCTTGAGGGCTGGTTTCTTCTCAGAAGTCGTTGGTGGCATGGTGAAGTAAGAATAGCATTTGAGAACAAGTTTCAAGAATCGCGAACGCCAGCAAAAGCCTCTTTTCTGGATTGGGCCTCGGAGGCTCTCGTTATCCTCCGTTTGCGAGAACACCGCGTGGCCGGAATTGAAGAAGGTTCTATTCGCTAGCGTCCAAGACGGCATCGAGGTTCTCCCTGATGGTTTGAGCCACCTCGTCAATCGAAGTGTGTTGGCTCAACTCTCGAACCTCAGCCGTGTTTGCCGCCTTCTCAGCGCCAACTTGTACCGCAATCTGCCGATCCACCTTGAGCACCGCGGTGATCTCCTTCTCGGTCAGGATGAGGATCTGGAGCATGAGGTGGTCGCGCTCATCGGCCCTCCGCGACATGCGAGCCTGTCGCATCAGGATAAAACTCGCCAGAAGAATCGCTTCCATGGCGAGAACAGTTCCAAGCAAGGAAAACGGCGGGGGGTCAAACTGTTGTCGGCCAGGAACGACGTTCCAAGCGATCCAAACCACAAAAAGAACAATCTGAACGCCGACAAACCCGAAGCTACCCACGAAAACTGCGATCTGATCTCCGGTCCGCTCGCTCCTGGTGCGCTTGGCTAGGAACTCCTGTTCATGCTGCGTAATGAGGTCGATGTGCGCGTCAATATGGCTCTGGGGCATGGGGCACCTGTCTGAACGTCCTGCCTCGCGTGCCGGACAACACCGTTATGATGCTGCCCGTACCTCTCAAGCTGTGAACTCCATGTAGTCCTGTCCTGGGGAGCGTTTATGAGAACACCAAAGCACCGCTACAAAACCGCGCTTTTCTCCAGCAAAAGGGCACATGTTACGCAGCGATAGGGTAATGGGATGGTCCGTCGTCTTCAACTCAGATGTGGCAGGATGAAGGCGAGCACAGGAGGATTCTCCCATGAAGGTCCACGTTTGCGGCGTTGATATCGGTAAGACAGTCTTTCACCTAGTTGGTCTGAGTAAGGAAGGCCACATCGTCACCAAAAAGCGTTTCAGCCGCAAGCAGCTGCTCACGCATACCGTGAACATGCCGACCTGCCTGATTGGCATCGAGGCTTGTCCGGGTGCCCACTTCCTCGCCCGTGCTCTTCTGCAGCAAGGCCACGACGTGAAGCTCATGCCGGCCGAGTATGTCAGGCCCTTCGTCAAGTCCAACAAGAACGACTACGTCGACGCGGAAGCAATCGCCGAGGCCGTGCAGCGGCCGACCATGCGCTTTGTTCCGGTCAAGAATGAGGCTCAGCTGGATCTACAAGCGTTGCATCGCGTACGAGACCGCTGGATCGGCCGGAAGACTGCCGTGATCAATCAGATCCGCGGGTTTCTGCTGGAACACGGGATTACCGTCCGCGTAGGCCCGGCGCACCTCAAGCGGCAGATCCCTTCCATCCTCGAAGACGCCGAGAACCTGCTCTCGGCACGGATGAGGACGCTCCTCGTGGAGCTTCGCGACGAGTGGGTCAAGCTGGAAGAACAGATTGCTGCGAGTACTCGAGAGCTTGCCCTGTTTGCAAAGAAAGAAGACGGCTGCCGGCGACTTCTCACGATCCCAGGCATCGGACCGCTGACAGCTACGGCACTGACTGCAGCGATCGGCAACGGCGCAGCTTTTCGCAAGAGCCGTGGTTTGGCGGCTTGGCTCGGTCTTGTTCCAAGACAGCACTCTACGGGCGGCAAAGCCAGGTTGCTCGGCATTAGCAAACGAGGTGATCCATACTTGCGTCGATTGTTCGTTCACGGCGGCCGAGCCGTGCTGGCGCAGGTCAAACGGGAACGGCACCAGTTTGGTGGTTGGCTGGATCGGCTCGAGGCTCGATCGCCAAGAAGTGTCGCCATCGTCGCGATGGCGAACAAGATTGCACGGATGGCGTGGGCAGTTCTGACCAGCGGCCAATCGTACAACGCTGCGTTCAGCACGTAAGGAAATGCTGGAAAATCAAGAGCGATTTCCCACTTTCCCTTGAGCCGGCGACGACGGGTTTTATAAAGTTCTCACCAGGTCTGCAAGTAGATTGTTGATGGCTGAACAGGTCAAATCGGCCCGCTCTGATCCTGATTGGGTATATGGTCTGCAACCGAGACCGCTAGGGTAATGAGGAGAGAGAGGGTGCGGATTCCATCATGGCTCGGAGCAGCAGGAGTGCTCCACTCAGAAGCCGTATACATAGGAGCAGACCGCTTCCACCATCACACGACCTTGCTTGCATTCAGGCGACGGACCATACATATACCCCAACGCACGCCGCACCGCCACCGCTATTCGCAGGTAATCCTCATGTCGGCCTTCACCGTGAAAGATGTCGCTAGACCTTTGACAACCGACATTGATCCTGGCTCACGCTACGATGTTCGGGAAGCCGACGGTATCATCTTCAGTTCCGTGACTGCCGCCCAGGACGCGCTAAAGAGTTCGCCGCCCTCCGGCTTCTCGGATTTTGAGCGAGACCAGCTCATCAATGTAATCGGAGGGTTCAGCCAAGCCCATCGCAGCATTCGCATGCTGCTGGGGGGATCGCAAGGACCGTGGGCCGTTGATGCCTTAGCAATCGCGCGTCTTCAGCTCGAAACACTCTACAATCTCTGCTTTCTCTTACAGAGCCCAGAGAACATTAGACTCTTCATGAAAGCCTCGTGGAAGAAGAAGTACACACGCTTTCTTCTGGAGCGAGCTGAGACCATACACCTTCCACGCTTCGCTGACTTCACAGAAAGAACCGGCCCAGAGATGCTGGAGAACTTGCGAACGGCCTGCTTCGTCACAGAAGAGGAACGTCGCACAATAAACGATGATGAGCTGGGTGCTCCCTTCGGGCCTACTGCGCAGCGAGTCGAGATTCCGCCCTTTCCTACGCCCGCGAAAGTAATCAAGCGTCTACCCGATGGCGCACAGCGAGACTTGCTGAAGAGGCTTTACTTTGAATATCAGTTCCTTTGTTCGTTTGCCCATGGCGATCCTGAGGTTTCATTGTTTAGGGCGATCTCAGACACTCGCTCGGTCGCACGACACCTCATGCCGCCCGAGAAGATCCAGGACTTTTACCAGCGACAAGTGCTCGAACCCCCCATCGCCTACAGCGCTCTGAGCAGCCTTCAAGCAGCAACAGAAATAGCCGCTCTGTACGCAGGCGATATTGAGTTGATGGTCAAAGTCAGTCAGGGATGGACGATGCTATTGAAGTACCACCAACTTGCCGCTCCGATGTGGGAGATTCGGTCACAGGCCCTAATACCGTTGCTTTCTCAGACCTCTCCGATAGCCAATTCCGGTATACCCTAAGCCCCACCCCGAACGCTGGTTGCACTCAGAAGGATGAAGACGAGGAGACCTTCCAGGAAGGATGACAATGAAAACTTGTTACTGGTTGGCTTACAGGGCTTACATGCTGCTGCCTATTGCCGTTGGTGCTCAGACTTCGGAACCGCACTATGAGATTCCGCCAGCCATGCCACCGTCATCCTGCGGCTTGGCACTTGCCGAGCTTAGCTCCACTACTGGCCCAAGCGCTTATCAGCGCCTCGCCTACCAGCTCAAGGCTCTGCAATCGGCTCAGAATTCAGTCTCGGCCCTCAAAGCTGGGATAACAGGGCTCACCAAAAAAGAGAGCCCTGCACTTGGCATGTCGGCCCTTTTCACCGGTACGAAACAGGCACATGATGCCTTACTGTGCTCCGCGTCGATCATCGCCAAGTACACGCCTGTAGACGAAACCGATAGCAACACACGGACACTCCTTATCGTTGCCTACAACCAAGAAGCAGCAGCGATTGCCGACCTTGAGGCTCACAGTAAAGAACAGTTCCTTCGTTCAGAGGCGGACAGAACTCAAGCAGCGCAGGTCAAAGACGCGGAGCGGATGACCGCGATGAACTCCCTTCAGAGCGAAGCAGCCTCCACCCTGGCCCAAATGACATCTCTCTCGCTTCTGCTGTCGGTAGACTCCAGCGACCCGAACGCGAAAGACACAAAGCAGACCCTAATACCGTGTTCACAGTACCCCGTACTCCCCAGGCAAAGCACCGCTCTCTCTAAACAAACTAAGAGTGCTTACACGGATTCCGCAGCGTTCTTCGTTACGTTTCTGGAAAGACGCAAGTGCAAATGACCCGTCTATGGAGAGCCTGTCCTGTTGCACCTTTAGCGTCGCATGTCCATTTATTGCCCTGAGAGGCTATCGCGATGTGTGGCCGCTACTACCGAACAGGCCGACAAACAGAAGATTGCCGAGGCATTCCGCGCCGAAGCGACCGGCGATTCCCTGCCTTACGACCCAAGCCACAACATCGCGCCGACGAGCACCCAGCCGGTGCTTCGCCAGGAACGCGAGACGTTCCGCCGCGAGCTGGTTCCGATGCGCTGGGGTTTGGTCGGCTTCGGCTCGAAAGGCATCGACCCCAAGCGCAGCACCTTCAATGCGCGGGCCCAGGGTTTGAAGCGCAGTTCCCTTTGGAATCGTCCGCTTCACCGCCAGCGCTGCATTGTCCCGATGGACGGCTATTATCACACTGGCACCAGACAGCGCCGCTTCTTGAACGGCTCGCGCCACGTCGGAGCTTTGGTGATCGTCTCCGAACGGGCGTTGATGGTCGATAGCCCCTTGATGTCTTTCAGATCTTTCGTGAAGAACGGGACCAGACCCCAGCGAGCCAGGATCAGCTCGCGGTCGCCGGTCTCCCGGATGATCGGCTGGTGCGTCGTTGGCGCTACGTTGTAGTCCGCATCCGGCATCGGCAACTCAGCCGGGTTCGGCTGCGCGTGAAAGTGTTCCGCGAGCCTCTGTTTGTCACCTCTGCGAACGTACCGGGATATGGCAACGATTCGATACAAAATGGGCCATTTGGGAGCGGCCATAACCCTTACGTTCCGGTCACCAAAAGCAGGCTTTATAAATGCCAGTGCTTGCAATCACTTAGCTTCG
>JAABUX010008357.1_pt1 | contig 11963 bp, 20 predicted proteins | sample 5561851 | NCBI WGS metagenome assembly JAABUX01 (sample SAMN10711883, study PRJNA513361) | rock metagenome | isolation source: Antarctica rocks | place: Antarctica: Victoria Land, Richard Nunatak red sandstone | collected 2016-01-03 | reverse complement strand
GCAGGCGATGCCGAGAACGCACGAGGGTGGAGTAGTTCTATCTGGCGATAAGATGAGGGCCAGGATCGGAGGGGCGGAGTCAGAGGTCGGGCATCATTCGCGGAACGGACGCACAGGAATGCGCGTGCACAGTCGCCGCCGTTGCCGCCCATCAGTCCCGGGTACGCGCAGCCGGTGGTCTGCGTGTAGTCGTCGCCGAACTCGAGCTCCATTTCCTCCTCGTGGTTGCCTGCGAAGGTCAGCGGCACTAATGTTGCGCACCCGATCGTGTAAGCCTCAGCAGCCAGGCTCATCTGTGGACTGTTTGCATTCGATTTGCCTGCTGACAGACTGTGAAGGATGCAGCACTTATTGATGCCTTTCCGGCACAAGGCATGCTGTGCGGGGTGACGCAGAATGGCTCCCGGCCCGAGCCAAGGCAGGATGTGTGGGATGTAGTCGCAAACCAGTGCACGAGCGCACCGATGGTGGTAATCAAGGGGATGTTGGCAAAGACCGACTGCGTGAGACGGCCCCAGGTATCCCAGCGCGGCTGGTAGCCATAGCGGTCGAGCTCGTTGTAATCGTCAGCGTAGGTCTGCATTCACCCAACATGCCTCAGCATCTCGAGAGATAACGAAGGATAAGCAGACAGTTTCAGATACGAATATCCAAGAAAGAGGGTAGGGGCGCAGATTGAACTGTGTTTTGTCCATGCTGTGATACAGTGAAATGTCTAGCTTGGGGAGTATGCTTGCCAGCTTGAAACTCAAGTGATGGCGGATGCGTGCGCAAGCAGTGGAACGATGCAAAGCAGAGAATCTCACCAGGTCACCAGCGAGAAGCACCGCGCCAGGGGTATCGGCCTGTGGACACAAGGGCGCACGGCCATGTTAGAGACACCATACCATGTCATCACGTGCTCGTGCAGCACATGTATGGGTGAGTCGTGCCCCCGAACAGGAGCAGAAGCAGGTGCAATTCGCCTCTACGGTGCCACAGGCTCAGGCCGGAGGCCACCGGTGCCTGCAAACCAGGTGACGCCAGGTCCAAGCCAGGGGACTCACCAGCAGCCGCTGCAGGGTGGTGCTGCTGTTGAAGGTCTGCCCCACGTCGGCGATGCAGCCCAGGCGGAAGGGGTACCTGTTGGAGACGGCGGTGCAGGGCACCTGCCGCCATAACATAAACGGAATACTGTGATTGAGCCGGTAGCCGTGCGAACAAACCCAGCATGTCCTCTGGCGCTCTCGCAGTTCAGGCAAGAACAGCGTAGAATTCCCGCACCACACGCAGCTAAGTCTATGTAATATGCTGATGCACGCCGATGTTGCTGGCAGATCAATAAACGAGGCCCCAGCGGGCATGCAGCTATGATGACGAGGCAAGACAAGGAGGACGTCCGAGCCTGAGCGAGAGGCACCTTGAAGTGGAAGACCGGGCTGACGCCGTTCGGCTTGGTCGGATCGCCGACCTTGTAGTAGTAAGTGCTGCCCTCTTGCAGGTTCGGCACCGTCACCTGCACTCTCAGCTCACAAGCCTGGCTCCCACGCGCGTCATTCAGGGGTCTTCCTCAAGGGATGTAGACAGGGACACATCTGTGTCCTCAGGATACGAGCGGCCAGGGACATAACGGCCTGCGGCCAGCGTGTCCCCAGACGCATGCGGGAAGCGAGGCGAGCCGAATTTTGGGGAAAACAGCCTATATTCGGAGTTAGGCATACAAAATTTGGCCGGGGACACATAAAATTGTCGAGACTGCCTCAGGCTGCCACACTCGGATTCTTATTACTTTTTCATGCTGGTACTGCAGCGTAAAGACCTGACACAAGAACTGCAGCACGCGCCCACCAGCACACGAGCGGCTGACTGCGCTCAATTCATCGGCCGTGACTTGCTGGCCGCTTTCATATCATCCGCTGCGCAGGTGTTGGGCGGTTTACCTCGTAGCTCGCATGTTCACACACGTGTGAGCAGGCGCTGACGGGGGGCCAGCACCCGGCTGCTCACCGTGTGGATGACGGGCGACGAGTAGTCGTTCGTGGTGTAAGCGGTGTATACGGCGTTTGCGGTCGCCGGGTCGGCCTTGATCAGCGCGCCGCCGCGACCGCTGGGCACGGTGTTGGCGCCCGCGGACGCGACGCTGGGTTGGTAGCTGCTGATCCACACATAGGACAGTGCATCGCCTGCAGGCAGGTGTTTGACGATGTCAGGACGTAGATCCCAGCCACTGCCACTCAGAGCAAATGCTCATGCTCGGCGCATCTGCGCCGGGCGTCGGCAGTTAGACCCTGCCAGGGCATGAAGGCTCCTGCCCAGGCGCACGCATGCATCTAAGCAAAACCTCATGCGGAAGGAGCATTCGGGCTGTGACCCCACGAGTCTACCGAGGTCTCATCTGTTGTGCTGAGTCCGGAGCACGGATCACCACGGCGTCAGCAAAGGTGGCCCACATACTCCACAAGTCCATGCGAGGCAGATGGTAAGGCGCTGACCTGGTCACCGCCAAACACAGTCCGCACACTTGCCCCGTAGCGATAAGCAAGCCCTTGGCCGGTGCCAAGTAGAGGCGTCCCTGACCCTAGTAGACCCTTGACCCCTGCCCTGACCCCGACCCGACCCAGGCCCGAAGCCCTGACCCCGAACCCTGACATGAAGCCCTGCAACATGTGGCAAACGCACCCGGCGCGGACTTGTTGAGCGGGTTGATGTTGTACGGCATTGTAGTGTATGGCAAATCCGGCATCGTCTCCGTGACGTGGCCGGTCGCCCACACGATGTACATCGACGACAGGTCTTGAGCTGCGCAGGCGACACCGCAGGCGGACTGGGGTCAGTGGCTCGCTGCGCACCGCGCTGTGCCGACCTCACAGGCAAAATTCTGATCTCTATAAGCGGCTGGCATCTATGCTAAGTCCAGTTCCTCAATTGTCTGGCATTGGCTTCGCGTGGTGTCTGTCTGTCACGTGCCCCGCGCCACGCCGTGAGCTGACAAATGAGTAGAGAAGGCAGCGAATCAACTGATATGTTGCTCACAAAGCCGATCTCCACCGTTGGTGCCAAGGCGCACCGGCGGGCGTCACGTGGATCTGCTGCGGGACGAACTCGCCAGGCTCCGGCATCTGCGTGTCGCTGTAGCGGCACGCCTCAACGGCGGCGGGCGTGCCTATCGCCTGCACCAGGCACTGCACGATGGTCAGAAGTCTGCTCCTCGCGCTCGACGCGGTTAAACGAATGATCTAAAGAGCGGCCCAGTGGGTTGCGTTCGACGCACGCGGGGTCGCGTGGCAAGGTTGACGCTGTAGCTCAGGGCTCAGCCTGCTGGATTGCCGTCGAAGACAACGCCTTGCCAGCCAGGTTGACCAGCGGCAGGGTGCATGAGAAGCTGGGAGAGCAAGTGCTAATCAGCGCACCGTCGCGACGCAGCCGGCAGGCCGCGTGTAGTTACCGTTGTCGATCTGCTTGGCGTAGCACGGGCACTGGCTGAGGTTGCAGGTTGGCGTCTTTGCGCAGGCGGCGGGCGCCGCGGCATCAATGTGCTGTACGCCGGCCGTGAGGAGCAGCACGGCTAGAGATAGGACCGACAGCATCGTGCTCACGCGTATGGTTGAGCGGAGAGCTCCCTGCGATCAGCACGGCGCGACAGCTCGAGTGGCTTGCAAGCTGAATGCACGCCGGGGCCATCGTGAGGGCTTTTGATGGGGCTCACCGCTCTTCAAGGCCGTTATCACCTTAGGTATAGCCACCTGCCGGGTGTCTCAATGCCAAGCTTGCCTGCCGATTGACGAGCGCAGGCTTGCAAGGTGTAATCACAATTGCTTGCCGTTGCCTGTGTCTAGAGCACGGGCTGAACGGTGCGAGGAAGGTGTTCGGCAGAATCTTCGGCAGAATCACTGCTGCTCGCATGCCGGACGACTCATGCAGTGTATGCGCCGAAATTGCGCGTTGATGCCGGCCCGTCTGCCACTCACCCACGTGCACTTCTGGAGCTGAGTACAGCCGCTCTTACGCCGCAGGGTGCTGGTCAACCTCAGACACCTATTCGAGGGGACCCCTGCTAGCCTGACAGCTTCGACTGCCCGTGACGCGTTGAAGTCTGTTCCTGCCGGCGCTCACACGGGGACCTTCGATGCACTGCGGGATTCGCACCGGCGTAGGCGCAGCGCTGATGGGGATTGTGCGTGCGCGGCGGATCCGACCGGAAGCGGACAGCCCTGAGCTGTCGTCGGCTTGCAGTTGGCACGGTACAGGCAACGGCGCTGCGCAATGCTGCACGATGTTAGTGGCGGACGTGCTCGCTGATCGAAGCTCGATGACTCGGCATCTTTTGCACAGCGAGATACTGGCTACGTCACCTGGATGCTGCCAAGCTGCAGTGGACCCTGGCGTTGTCAGGACTGCTGTTCGAGGCGTTGTCTGCGTTTCAGGCCAGTCCACGGATCGCCACCAAGTGGCATCGCCGTGAAGCACCAACGAGCGATGACCTTGGCTGCTAGCCCAGTGATCTGCAGCACAGCAGCCTGCGACCAGGGAATTCTTGACACGGCAAGACCATGGCCATTATGCAGCCTGAGAGGAAACGGAGCGAGCATGCCGTGACGCACAAGTGCTGTAAACACAACGACCAACACAGCGTCACCCTGCGTCATGATATCTTACACGATCAAAGCTGACAGAGCAGAGACGAGCAGCATCCAGACCAACGGGCAGCTGCAGAACATAGTTCGTCCGCTGCTCGGTGCCATCGCGGGTGCTGCTGCTGCCGGTGCCTGCGCTGGGGATGATGGCATCGCCCGTGCCACCGTGGGTACGGCCACCGTAGCTGCGCTGCTCGTTCTGCTCACAGTGCCGACGGGCGGTGGCGGCGGCAACGGCGGCGGAAGAACAGCCGCCTCCGGCGCGACGCCCGCACCTGCCAGCGGCGGTGGCAGATCGGTGCCGCTCGGCTCTGTCGATGAAGGCGCAGGGGCATGAGCGGGGGCTGGCACCGGGGCAAGGACAGGCGGCGGCGCCGGCGCGACTGAGGGGCTAGGCGGGTTCGGCACGGCAGATACTGCGGGCGGTGGCGGCCCCATCGCCGGCGATCGCGGCGATCGCGGCGGTGGCGGCGGCAAGGCGGGAGGTTGCACCGGCCGTGTCGCGATTGCCACTGACGGTGGCTGGACGGACGGCGATGCGGGTGATGCTGCAGGGTGCGCTGCCGGCGCAAACGCAGCGGCAGCAGGCGCGCAGGACGCTGTTGCGTCGCACACGATGGTAGGGTCCGTGCGGCAAGTCGGGATTGCGGCGTACAGGTTCTGCACAGGACATTGCACAACTGAAAGAAGTCTACACAACCAGAAGGCTTGAGCTTGCACGGGACATGTCTTTCTGTCCCGAGCGCTCCGTGCGACGCATTGTGATTGCTGCTGAGAAATTTCACCTGCAGCACATCGTCGCAGCAGCACGGCGTGTCCCCTGCCGGGCAGTAACCTCCAGCGCTGACACATGCCTGGCAGCAGCTGAGTGTGCCGGCAGCCGTGGCGGGCGCGGCGGCTTCCGCCACTGCGACCGGGCCGCTGCGGTACAGCTCCGACTGCGTTGGCGAGCACTAGCGCTTGAGCCTCCTTTTGCAGTGAGCATGATTGGTCTGACCGCACTCCACACCAGCCTGGCGCAACCCTGCATGCTACGCTCGCGCGCAGTCAGTGCACCTGAGATGCGCAGCCCGCGAGACTCGAGAGCAGGAGGACCAGCGCCGAGGGCAGCACTGCAGTCCTGCCCATGCGCTCACGATGCAGGGTGCAAGCGTGCGAGGGGCATGGTCACTGCCGGTGAGCAGGTCAAGACCGGAGCAGAGGTTTGCATGTGAAGACCAGGACAAGACCACCCTCCCCCCTCTCTGACCGACGCCGTGCAGCGACTTTGCGGCTTCGCCAGGAGAGGCGGCGCGATGAGTGCAGTGTGTGTTCCTATGCCAAGGCGAGGTAAGTCCACTACAACAGAATCGCGATAAGCCCGCCGATATGCAGACACGTGAGCCGAGCGTCACGCGTGCGCAGCACAGGTGTGCACAGAGGCGCCGACGCCGCATGTGCCGGGCTCAAACCTTATCGATTGGCGGCTAGCGTGCGCTGCTTGGAGCAACTCCAATAGATGACCTTGGCAGCATGTCAAAGCTAGGAGGAGGATGCGGCCGGACGAGCCGGTCGGCGATGCTATGGCGGGCGTGTGCGGCTCTTCTGGTCCTGAGTGCAGCGGACGCACTGCCTGCCGGAGGGAGGCGGTTGCTCCAGAGTGCGTCTGGGCGACCGTGTCGCAGTTCTGTAGCTCCGACACGTCGTTAGCGGCCTCCTTAGCCGCCTCCCCGCGCCTGTATGAGGCCCTCCATGCTCTGCGCCCTGCCGTTGCGTGTCGGCAAGCAGCTGATACCGGCAGCGTCTCCTTGTCACGCCTGATCAAGCTGGCAGTTATGTGATGTGTCTAAGCGGCGCCGCAATGCACAGCACTGCTTACATCGCTAACTGTCAGCACGGGCAGCCTTTTCGGCGCAGATCAAGCAGTCGCTGCCAGGTCCTGACGCGTGTTCTCTGTCCATAGGCAACACCACCGCAGCAGAAGCAACAGCGGCAGCTTCAGCCACAGCCTCAGCCCAGCCAGCTATCACGCGCGAATACTGGATCGCCGCGGAGACGGTGCGGTGGGAGTACGCCCCGGCAGACGGCAACCTCTGCTACGGCCGCAACTACACAGACACGGAGGCCAGCTACGTGACCGCGGGCTTCGGCAACACGTTCCTGAAGGCCCAGTACGTGGGGTACACCGACGGAACGTTCAGCAATAAGACGGTGTGCGCTGCATTCATAATTCTGCCATGACAGCACGGAACGCTTGAAAACCTCTGGAAGGTCATGTCACATGCGCAGGAACCCTCCTAGCGGGCGCGTCACCATCATTGAGTATGCGGCATCATTATTGCGAAGGGCTACAAGTCTAGCCAGGGTATTCCCGCCCAGTATGGCAGCAGGGATCAGGGCACTCATGGTGTCTCGAGGCGACTGCTGTAGTCTGCTACTGCCGACGCAACGCGTCTCCCCCCGTCGTCGATGACGTGTGCACCAAGGCTGCAGGCTGTCTAGGGAGACAGCTGTTACGCCCGAACCGGCATCTTTGCTTGGCATGCCGGTCTAGCATCCAGGACCGGCCACGTCGCGCTGTCGGCAAGGCCCGCTTACTGGGAAGCTCGCATTGGGCACTGCAACCGCTGACAGCTGCAGTCGGCGCTCACGCAGGGGAGGCCGGCGTCTGAGGAGCATCTCGGACTCCTGGGGCCGCTCATCCGGGCAGTGGTGCGCCCGACACACGCCAGCAACGTCGCTGTCTTTTCGTCCAGCCCTGCTCCGGCGTCCGCTTATCGCCTGTGTTACGGTGAACACGACTTCAAAAGCATCATCTGTACGAGTCCAGGGTCATCCGCCAGTGGTGCATGTCAAACCGTCAAGACGTGAACCTGACTTGAAACCCAGCGTGCCGCCGAACTTTGACCCTCATTGCCGGCATCCCGCGTGTGCAGGCGGGCGACACCGTGGTGGTGCACCTGCTCAACCGGCTGACGTTCCCGATCAACCTGCTGGCGTCGGGGCTCAACGCCTCGGACGCGGACGTCCTGCAGGTGGCGGGACCGACCGAGACGCTGACATGGACGTGGTCGGTACCGCTCGACGTGCGCCCCCTCCCGCTTACTGCCAACGCAGGACACCTCGAATCGGGCGCCGCTGTCGCATCCAGTCGCTCGCTGTCCCGTCTGGCGAGCTGCTCGTGACGTCATGGTGATGCCGCCATCGTGTGTGCCACAGCACCATCGGTCATGCTGTGCATGGCATCTAGACAGGCATCCGCAGCATAGGTGTGCTTGTGGCAAGCTCTAGTCCAGGCCAGCACGTAGCCCAGGCCCCGCATCTCATCTTAAGGCCCAGACAGCCTCCCGACCACAAGCTCTACCAGCAGTCCTAGCGCAAGCCCTCTCTGTGTACCTCACCAATCCATGACCTGCAGGCCGCCCCGGGCGCGGACGAGGACGCCAGCAGCAAGCTGTGGCTGTACCGCAGCGTGCTGTCGCAGCAGACCGACGCCAACAGCGGCCTTGTGGGGCCCATCATCGTCACGGCGCCCGACCTGGCCGCCGCCGACGGCAGCCCCAGCGACGTGGACACGGAGTTCGTCACGCTCTTCCAGGTGATGTCCTGACTCTAACCCCCAATGTCAACTCGGTCGTCACAAAGCCAGGGCGTGTAGAGGCAAGCATGGGTTTCTGTACACCACACCGAATTTGGTGGCCTGCTTGATGTGCACCAAACCCACCGATGGATTCGGACCCACTGGCACACCCAAGACCTACGTTCAGACATTAATTTTCGTCTGATGCTATGACATCAACCTTGGGCCCAGATAGTGCTGTCGCCATCTCTTTGCTTGTGGACGTGGGCGGCTGTGTCTTCAGGAGGGTGTTCCCAATGGATCGCTGATTCCTGTGTTCGCTATGGGTGTAAACATGTGCCGGCTGACGAGGACCCGAGGCCCTCTGCAGGTCTTTGACGAGTCCAACAGCCCGTACACGCCGGCCAACCAGGCGATGTATGCCGCCAACGCGCCTAGCGGTGGCCTCAGCAGCGCCGACTTTGGCGAATACTTGAAGGCAAGCAGCTAACCCTTAACTAACCCTAACCTAAACCCTAGAGCACCGATCATCGACACTACACAGATGGCTGTCAGAATCTCCGCTCCCGAACATTGAACCGTGTGTCCAGCAAACCAAATTCTCCTCCTAGTATTGCAGAGTGCCGTGTGGAGCACAAACGGAGTTGCATCTACAAGCTCAAGTCCGAAGAAGATTGCTATACCTTCTGAGGCTCGGCCAGTATCCCGCAGAAGCGCGCGATCAACGGAAAGATCTACTGCGCCCTGACGGGGCTCAACGCGGCGGTCGGGGACCGTGTGCGATGGCACATCGCCACTCTGGTGCGATGCCCCACCTGCACTGCCCCTCTGCACAAGGCCGGTGCCTCCTGCCACGTCGCAGCAGGGGCGCCATCAGGGGCGCCGTCGTGTGCGCTGTAGCATGTGCTGACGATGTCCTGACTGCTGCAACAAGCGACGGGCGAGGCTACAGCTCGCTTCCCTTTCCTTTAACAGCCCCCAGTCTTACCCTGCAGCCAAATGCTTGATGCGAGCCAAATCTTGGGGTGATAGGGCAACGAGATTGACGTGCATTCGGCACACTTCCACGGGCACACGCTGTCCGAGAACGGCCGCAACATGGACAGCTTCAAGCTCATCCCGTCGGTCGTGCGGACCACGACGCTGGTCCCGGACAACCCCGGCATCTGGCTATACCACTGCCATGTGCGCTCGCCGATCCCCCTGTGCTGCTTCCTGCGCCCTTGCTGCTGGTTGCATGGCCAGATACGGTCCGTCCTGCTACTATATCGTAGCCCTCCCAACGTGCTGGTCGTAGGTCTTGCATGCATGCATTTGATTTATGTCACCAAGTGCTGCCTGCTGCTTCCTGAGAGCACTGTTGAGCTCGTCCTCGGCGTGGGTGGCTTCTTCTGAGCGTTCAGCTGTTTGCTCAGGGTAGGGTCACAGCACGGAGGAGTGCCGTGTGTGTGACATCTAAATGCCCACTAAACTAACGAATGAACCTGCAGGTCAACTCGCACCAGGCGGATGGCATGATGGCCTTGTACAACATCACAGGGCAGCAGCCGGCGTTCTCGCTGAACGGCACCGTCCGCACGTACTACATCCAGGCGGTGTGCTCACGAATCACATGCCAGACCCGCTCGCTGAGCTTGACACCACCTTTGAGCCTGCGCTGATGTCAACTAGCACTGGTTGTCGCTGCCAATTGCTACTTTGTGTTTCTTCCATCGGCTTCGCACAGTGGACCTAGAGCACTGCTATAGCTCAGGCTGCGCGGAGCCTGTCTGAACTCCGTCCTGAGCTGCTGGATACTGCTGTCAGGCGGGTCAACTGGAGCCCCCTTATAAAGTTGCTCACCCAGTGAGCTGCGAGCCTCGCAGGAGGAGCACCTGTGGGACTACGCGCCCGACAACGGGGAGTCGTGCTCCGGGACGACGCAGCCGTTCGGGGACGACGCGCTGGTGGCCGTGACGGCCAACTCGACGCGCATCGGGCGGACGTACATCAAAGCGCTATTCGTTGAATACACAGACGCGACCTTCAAGACCAAGAAGGTAAATGAGCATCCCTGCTCATATATGTTAGTCGCACAGAATACTGCTCGGTGCCACTGCATTGGCTGATCGGCTTGCCTGGCAACGTTGTAAAATCCTTCACCTGACAATGGATGACACGGGACAGGAGGAAACGGCCAGTCGTGTAGTGGAAGCTGTCTCACGGGAATGTTGAATGCTGACAGGCGCCTTTCCCTTCCTTTGCAGGTGCGCTCCGCGGCGGACGAGCACCTGGGACTGCTGGGCCCCACCATCCGCGCCGAGGTCGGCGACGAGATCCGCGTCGTGTTCAGCAACCGCATGCGCTACCCCGCCAGCGTCCACTCCCACGGCGTGCTGTACAACAAGAGCAGCGAGGGGTCGCCGTACGACGACGGCACCAGTGGTGCGCGTGTCTAGATGCTCATGCTCAGCTCAAACCTACATAGCAAGCTGCAGGAAGCGTCAAGCGCCCGATCAATTTTCTGGCAGCCTGCGATGTGCCTTGCAGCGGTCCTACCCTTTTGCTGGTCAACAACGTCATCTCTGGCCAGTTACCATGTTAACAGGTGCAGTGCCGTTTGTAGGTCACCTTGCATTTTCGTGTGCCGAGCGGTAACCCTGTTCGATGGCGTGAACGTCGACGCCGGTCTTACCTGCAGAGGGTGAATGCTTGCTGATAGTTTCGGCGAATTGTCATGCAGGCGCCGACAAGGGGGACGACTCCGTGGCCGCCAACGAGCAGTGGACGTACGTGTGGCAGGTGCCACTCCTACATAACAAATGCTCGGCTGAAAGAATCTGAAATGCTTTACCTTGGTGGAAACGCTTTCATCAAGAGCATCCCGGCAGGCGGCCTTCAGCAGGAAAGGATGAAAGAGTGAAAACAAGTACATACCAACTAAACATCGAGCAGAACCCACATAGGTGTCGGATGCCTGCTCCTACAAATTAGTTACCCTCACAAAACACGGGTAATTTAAATTAGGAAAATTAGTTATTTTCTCTTTGCACAGGTGCCCGACCGCGCGGGCCCGGGGCCCGCGGATCCGTCGTCGGTTATGTGGATGTACCACAGCCACACGGCGGAGGCCGCAGATGCGTACGCGGGGCTCATGGGCGCCATCGTCATCACCCGCAGGGGCGCGCTGCAGGCCAGCGGCCTGCCGGCGGGCATCGACAGGTGCTTACGCAGAACCCCATGCCGATGCCGTTGCAGGACATAGCAGAGTCCGCGTGGTGTCCTACCATTGAGCGTGATCGATAGGCGGAGTAACGGAGGGCATCAACAGGTGCGAACGCCACATAGATGCCGCCCTGAGGCTGCTGCAAGCAGCACAGCGCTCGCAGACTCCCCGTGTGCGCCATGTGTGATCGGCGCGATGGGTGAAGCCACTCAACCCAGCCATGCTCGCTTCCTTACCCTCGGCCTGAACCTGCCCCTTAGCCCTGGCACAAACCACGTCCCGACCCTGCTATGTCACTCTGCAGGGAGTTCGTGCTCTTCTTTAGCGTCATGGACGAGGGCAGCAGCCTGTTCCTGGCGCGCAACGTGGCCAACTCCCTGCCCGCGCTCGCCGGCGGCACGACGGTCATCGAGCAGACCTCGGTGGACGAGGCCCTCGGGGTGCGCTCGTGAAGTGGCCCTCAGCCCAACCCTGAACGCTAACCTTGACCTCAACCCTGATGGCCACTGCGGCCTTATTGAACTTGTGGTGATCAGGTTTATCACAGCAGTTGTCCGGTGCTGCATGGGCGACTTCCATCTGCGGT
>JAABUX010008356.1_pt1 | contig 11963 bp, 19 predicted proteins | sample 5561851 | NCBI WGS metagenome assembly JAABUX01 (sample SAMN10711883, study PRJNA513361) | rock metagenome | isolation source: Antarctica rocks | place: Antarctica: Victoria Land, Richard Nunatak red sandstone | collected 2016-01-03 | reverse complement strand
GCGATGCCGGTCACAACATGCTGGCATCAGGATACCCTGAGGTAGGTCGCATGGGTGGGGCCTGATCCCACTTGAACAGCAGAACACAGGCGCTCAGCATGGCCACGAGTCAATCCGTCTGCAGTCCGTGAGAGGCCATAATGACAGGCGGCGAGCGAGTTTTGCAGCAAGCGCCGCACCGATGTAGCGTGCGTAGTATATGGACCGGACTGTGTTCTGGGCGTTGGTGACCTGGATGTTGGCGAAGCCCTGGTTGCTCGCCTGTTAAAGCAGCGGCGCAGGGTCGCGGTGACCCGGGTCTGGCGATGCCAGGCCAGCATGACACTCGCAAAGCGTAGCTTAAGGCAGGATCACGACTGGCGAGCAGAGCATTCAAAGCGACGCGGCAGTCGCATCAACCACATGAAGAACTGAGCGCACCATGGCGTAGTAAGCGCACATCGCGGTGAACACCACGGCCGTCGTGACGTCTGCACGGGCACGCTTGTCTGAGTCCAAGTTTACACGGTGTAACTCAGACGAAGCAATTACGCATGCTGCGCAAGACAAGGGGCCAAGCTCAGGGCAAGGCGTCCGGGCGCACAGCCGTGAGCGCGCTGCCGGAAAGGCCTCATGAAGGTGATGACAGTGAAGCCGATGAACGAAGCTGCGACCAGGCGTAGCACAGTGTCAGCGTGCCGTCAGCGCCAGTCATGAACCACAGGCATTGTAGCAGACATAGCAGCTCGCCACTGGGCAGACAGCCTAGCTGTAGGCATGCAGCACTCACCGAGCATGAGAGCGAACGTGATCCAGTAGATGTCGCGCCTGCGCGGCAACACGTAAGATTACACATGCCGAAATCTGGAAAGTTGAGGGGGGCTGGCCGCGTGGTGGCCCTACGAGCAGGTGCAGAGCTCGCATGGCTCGCAGGAGTTCTGTATGTATGAGCAGGTTACTACGGGAGAGTAGAAGAGCTACGGCGCAGCTGCGCGTCGACTATGGGGCGAGGAAATGGGCACGGTCGTGACCCCTCGGAAGCCGAGGCGCCGCGAGTCTCAGCATCGGGAAAGTCGTGCGAAGGGGCGGTTTTCCTCTGGAGCATCGACCAAAAGATGGGGGACGCGGCATGTGATACCCCTTCGTGCTGCTACGTCTGCGATTGTCCTGACTGCACCGAGGTCGCGCACCCTCCATTGCTGATCACGACGTAGGTCTCGCCGTTCGTCAAAGTGTAGGCACCCATCTGGTGCTTCTTGTGTTGCGACGGTGAAGCAGAAGGCCGCACTGAGCCTCTTGCAACCGATGCTCAGGGCGCGAAGTTGCTGCGCATTGTGTTTTTCGGCTGCCAAGACCCTGCACATGGTAGATGCAGATGCGGGTCGGAGCTGCCCAGTCGGCTTCGCCGCCGTTTGCTGTATGACTCAAAGCCATCCCGTTGGACATGCAGTGATTTGTCACACGGTGTGCTGTTGGGGATGGGTATGGGTGCGAGCACCAGGGCAAAAGCGCGCCGACCAAGCTGATTGGTAGTGATCGTCCGGGGCAGCAGGCTCCCGCCCTCGCTTGGACCTGCAGAAAGCAGCAGCTGAGCTATGCCCTCGGCGCATGAAAAGTTTGGGGGGCATACAGACAAGTAGAGCGACTTCTCAGCGCGCAAACTCCGCTACTCTGTCCACGGCCCCCCTGAAGCGGACGAGCTCTGCTGGAAACATTCGACATCTCGCAGCACCAGATCTCGGGCATATGCATGGTCAAAATGCGGCATCATGGCTGCACACGGACGTGAGAGAGCACGCCACCTAGTTGCTCCAGTGCGGCATGACTCCGTGAGCAAACGAAAGCTCCGTGTGAGAAGTGTTGCGAGTGTGTCGCACCTCGTCGCCCTGCCCCGCACGCCGCCCCCCTCCCCCGGGGCAGTGCTCCCCCCAGCCAGCAACTCCGCCACCGGCCCCAACCAGCGGAGGCCAGCAGCCGGCAGGGTCCCATGAGGCCTCGTTAACAGCCGCATGCATGGGCGCCGCTCCCGGCCGCCGACGCGCCCGCTCGGCAGCGCCGGCGGCGGCGGGGGCGGACTGCTGCAGGGCCTCGTCGGGCCCGCTCCCCAGCCGCCGTCACAGCGCTCGTCCTCTGCGTGGAGAGCCACCAGCGGCGGCGGCGGCCGCCTGGCGGCGGTGTCCGCCGGCGCCCGCGCGCGGCTGACCCGTCGCCGCCTGATCATCCTCGCGGTGCGTTTAGATACGGTTATTGTGTGCCTTTTCGACCCTGCACCGCATTGGGTGTCCTTGACTGCAACGGGGCACCATCAATTTTGCAGTCCGGGCACGCCGCTGCCCCGCTGCGGTTGCATGCCGTGGGCTCCCTGGTGTAAGCCTTGCGTAGGTAGGCTCACTGTCATACCATGGGATGTCCAGCCCGATTGGGAGCGCGTTTCGTTGCAGAAAAACAGCTAAATTGGCACGCCCTCCAAGGCGCTTGAATGCTGTCTCCATGAACAGCAGGACACGCTGGCTGCGCAGGTGATCCTCGGCCTCGGCGTCGCCGTGCATGGCGGACCATTCACCTTCGGCTTCCGGCGGCGACTCGCAGACACGAAGGCGCCGCCGCGTGTGTTCACGTCCGGTCCCTTCAGGGAACGCCCGGGCGCCGGCTCGTCGCGCGGGCTCAGCCACAGCGCGCACCTGCGCAACGCACGGGGTGAGGCTCGACGGCTGTGTCGTCGGCGGCACACACACAGCCAAAGGCTTTGCTGAGTGGTCGGCCTCATGACAGCCGGCGCACCAGCCAACATGTGCCCACTCAAACTTCGCAGGATCGGAGACAAACCAGACGGCTGAGCAGCGGCCCGTCCCCAAGCGCCGCGGAGTCTTCAGCCGGTGGGCGGCTGCGCTGATGCTGGCCACGCCGGACTCGGCTCCTTCCCCGCCACCCCTGCCTCCGCCGTCAAAGGCGCAGCTGATCAGGGTGAGCGCCATCATCATCTCCCAACGTAGACCTGCATCTGAGACCAGGGTCCGCGCAGGATGTCGCTGCCGTCGTCGAGCTCAGTGGATACACACGCTGTGAGGCAGCACATCTGCTGCCTGGATCAGCGGACGTGCTCATCGAGCCTGTCAACAAGTTTGAGTGCCTTGCGGACATGCTCGCATGCATCTTAGTGCAAAGCTGGTCGACCTGCACATGGGTGCTGATTTTGGTGGTGCAATGAAGGGCCTCGCTCGCCGAGACGTCAGTCTTTGCCGTCACCCATTGCCTGACGCATCAGACATGTGCGGGTGTTACACACACTACGGGCTCCATCATGCAGGAGGCCAAGCTCCGCTGGTGGAACGAGGAGGGAAGGCCTCGGAACCGCACCAGACAGGTGCGGATCTTTGCTGCGATCGACTATCCACGCCGATCACAGTGCTATTATCGATGGTGCCGCTGACATGTAGTCACCGGCATGGCGCTGGACTGCACCTGAAAGCGTATTGCTGTTATCAAGCACTTGCCCTACGGACCCTGACCTTGTGCTTGCATATCGATGTGTGCACTAGTGCGCAAGTTGCCCCACGTCGGCTTCCACTCCACCTCCACGATCAACATAGCATCGTGTGACTCGCCAGGAGCTGGCAAGCCTGGACCCTGCGCTGCGCCCTGATCCGGCGCCTGCGCACGAGCGCTCCTACTACCTGGACTGGATCCGCACGGACCTGGCGCCCTGGAAAGCCGCCGGCGGCATCACTAAGGTGAGGGTGGCATCAGGATTTAGGATTAGGTTTACTCTAGGCAACCTAACCCTAAATGGATATGCTTTCGTAAACATCCACTGCTGGGATCGCGTCCATGCGCTAGGGAGTGGCTCAGCACACGCCCTATATAGAGCCTGCAAGCTGGTGGCATTGAAACCTAAGGTTTTTGTTGATTGCAGTCTCAGTAGGCATACGTGCCGTCGTCTGCACATCGAAGAGGAACGACTTTCTGCCTTCCTTGACACCCCATGAGCCCGCTACATGCGGCGCTCTCGACCCGGTCCTAGCGCTACTTTCGCTCTCTCCATCGCCCTGGACCTGCGCGCTGGCGAGCTCTGCTGACGTGCACTCTGACGGGCGCTGGAGGAGGTGCTTGACACGTCGGCGGTGACATACCTTGTTATACCCCAAGATGGACCCTGACGAGTTCGCACGCGGTAGTCCGGGATGCGCGAGCGGGGACAAACCTCAGTATACCCTTATGTAGACTCTGACACGTGCGAGCAGGAGGACGTGCTGAACGCGTCGGCGCTGCACTTCGGCTACTGCGCCGGCGACGTCGTGCGCTTCCAGATCCTGCAGGGCCGCCTGTGGGTCGACTTCCGCACCGAGCGCGAGGCGACCGGCTGGTACCCCATGAAGAACGGTCCAGGTGTGTTGACGCTGCGGACACCCTGCAGAAAATATTTCCTGTAGCCTTAACAAAAACGAATTGCTTCACAGATCATTATGCAACCAAAGTAGAGTGAAACACCGTGTGTCTTCCTTTTTCGCCCAGCAGCAAGCTCAGGAGTTCTGCAGCACGCATGGGACGTGCATGCAGTCCGAATGGGACTGCGAATGCTGTTTGGTGCTGGGCCATTGCACGACAGCCGTCGAACGGCTCCCGGGCCTCGTGGAGGGAGGCCACGGTGTACTGAGTCTGTGTGGTCCTGTGCTTTTGTCTAACAGGCAACACGTCGGCGAAGGGGCACGTGCCGTTCGTCATCTTCGCGCTGCTGGACGTGCTGCGCGCCTTCCCAGGGCAGGTGTGGCATGTACCGACTCGGCCATGCCAGGCTGACAACCACCTTGACCGTGGTACAGATCGTCAGCCTTGGTCCGTTGAGGACCGGGGTAAGTTCACTGCATGATATGCATCGTCTGCAGTCGTCTCCTGAGCCCCGCAGTAAGTCCACTGCATTAGTGTCCGCAGTCAGTGGCGCTGAACCTGGTCTGCGTGCAGGAGCGTCTCTTGCACCAGTAGCTCACATCTGCTGCATGTCCACCCTGACTTGACCCTGACTTCGACTCTCATGAGCGCCGCAGATACCGGATGTGGACGGTCTCATCCACACGGCCGACTTTCCGTGCATCAAGAAGACACCCGACGTGCAGGTGCGGCCATCGGACAAACGCTCACACTTGCTCGCATGTCAACCTCCATCGTACGTGGGTCAGCACTCCGCCGCAAGCCCCACTGAGTGCTCAGCGGACAACCATGCGGCATCCGATGTTGCAAGAGGGACTCAACGTTCCCATGTTGCGCAGCGTCGACGCTGCATACACACGTCAATTGACGCTTGCACGTCACTGGGGTTTGTGCGTCGACGTACTCATTGATAGCAAACGTGCAGTCCCTGAACATGCATCGCGCTGCCCAGGACTACAAGCGGCCGCGGGAGCTGGTCCGGGAGCGGCCGACGCCCATGTTCGGGTACAACAGCGCGGAGGGGTACTGGGACATCCCCTTCCCGGATTTCACCTTCTACGGCCACGAGCACTCCTGGCTGACCGGTGCGGCAAAAAACATTTTTCAATGAGTTTGCCTTGGACGATCATATTTTTGAGCGCATAAGTTGATTTTGAAGCGTTTTCAGAGTCTTATGTGCGGCCAGAATCATCTGCCGCCGTGTGACCGCGCGCAAGCATGCCTACTGACAGAGGCGCTGACGTCTTTTGCAAAGGTCTCGAGTAGTCCTTGGCATGTTCGTGACTCCACGTGCAATCGCCGTCGGACCCTGTTGAAGGTCTGCAACCCTGTACCGCCTCGTGCTAGTCGACCCTGACGCAGCATCGTCGGTCACTGTCGAGTTCCACCACCCCGCGACTGATTGATACACCGGTGTCGTAACTCAGGATCATTCCATCACCTCGCTCATCAACCCAACCTTTACGAAATCATACAAACCTCATTTTTCCCGGGTGACAAAAAACACTCTAGGAATGTCTCAAAAGCTCCTAAATCTGCAGACCCGAAGGGCGAGCTGATCGTGGGGTGGCAGCAGCAGCACGACTACCTGTGGGCACGGTATGCGGACGCGGCACCCTGGGAGCGCGTGCCGCAGGTCATGTGGCGGGGGCGCATTGCGGACGGCGAGCACCCGGACCGCGACTCCCTCAGGTGCGTGCTAGGCTTTAGGGGGGGTATGGACAGGGTCTTGCTGGCTCTTACCAGGATGGCGAGCACCGGGATCGCGACTCCCTCAGGTGGGCGCAGCGGGTCACGTCCTTGAGCGGCAAGGGTTGGTGTGAGGGTTGAGGCTAGAGTTTTGGACAGGGTCTAATCGATGGCCATTAAGGACGGCGAGCAACCGGACCGCGATTCCCTCGGCCGGCGCGCAAAGGAATATTGACGCACGGGAATGGGCTCTGGGCATAGTCATGTATCGGGTTCTACCCAGGCTCGACATATGGTTTCAGTGACAGCCATCCATGTGAGCGGTCTGGGCGTGGTGGTAGCGCTGCTTTGCTGTGGCATTGACCGCGAGCGCCCTCCACATGTGCAGAAAGTCTGAACCTGCCAGCATGTGGGTTTGCTCTGTTTCTAAGCGCTCCACTCAGCTCTGAGAGCACAGCCGCGACAATTGCCATCATAAACCACACCACGTGCGACGTCAGGCGGCGCGTGATGGAGTGCCCCGTGAAGCTGCTCGCGGACGGCCGGCGGGACGACGCGGCCCTGTTCAACCTGCGCCAGCCCGCCATCATGCTCCCCGACACCGGGCGGTACAGGTACGCAGCTGATTGCCTGCCGCAAGCCCTGATGCCCTGCATCACGTCTGTGTCTAATGACGGCCAATGATGTGCTACTGGGCATTCTAGAAAGCATCTGGCGTGAGGGCAGCGGTGATCGCTCAGCAGAAACACGGCACAGATTTGGCGGCTTTCCTCTCATACCCTGCATGGCTTGCTTATCACCTCCAGGTATACGCTGTACGTGGAGAGCAAGGCATACGTGAGCAACCTGCGTCAGAAGATGGCGACCGGGGCGCTGGTGCTGGCGGTGCGCCACATGCATGCGCTGTGATGGCCTGCAAGATGAGTCCATGGCAACAGCCGTCACAATGCCATCAGATGATATGCTGAAGCGTCTCAAGCAGCAGCTGGCAAGAGGGTCGCACATGCCTTGTCTGCTCGTCCCACCCCTGTGCCATCAGGGATGCACCGTCCTTGGTTTGCTAGCAGCTCACGACACTTACCAGTGCAGCGTCCTCGTCGAGACCCTGACGGGCGTGCAGGTGCGGATGCACTACTACGAGTGGTGGAGCCGCGCGCTGAAGCCGGGCGTGCACTTCGTGGAGGTCGACGAGGGCGACGCCATGTGCGACGACATCGTGCGCAAGGTGAGGTTATAAGTTATATGTTATAGGGTATAGGCTGCCTCACGATGCGAGCAGAGTCCGCCCTCAGGACCGGCACTGATGTGCAATGACGTCGTGCGCAAGGTGAGGTTATAGGTTATAGGTCACCTCACGACGCGAGCAGGGTCTGCCCTCAGACACGGCACTGATGCTGCGACGACGTCGTGCGCAGGGTGAGGCCCCGGCCCTGCTCGTGTGGTTGCGAAGCAAGCCTCCCCGTCAAACATCCAGCACTGCTTGTCAGAGTCATGAGTGTTACTGCGTGAGCCGCGCTGCACATCGGGATGCTCGGTAGCAACGAGGCTCGAACGCACTGGTGTGACGTCCACAACCGCAGCATTTGTGTTTGAGCGGCGATTGTGCAGTAGTAAAATGGCAGGACGGGCCATCGTGACCATGTCGACTGAGGAGGACGGTTGCGTTGGGCAATGAGGCCAGCCCTCCGCTGTCAATGGGTTGATCACATTGGGCTAGGGTTAGGGTTTTGGGGCTATGGCTAGGATCAGCTCAGAGTGGCAGGTTGAGGTCGGATGATTACTCGTGTGTGCCAATTTCCCCGCCCTGCGCAGGTCCACGAGCTGGATGACATGATGGAGTCGACCATGGCGCGCGACGGCGTGCGGCGGCCCGCCAACGGCAGCGCGCCGCAGTCCTGGGACGGGTGGCTGGACGCCGACGCGGTGAGATGACTGCACATATTTCTGCACTTCGACTTTTCTCTAGTCCTCGGGAGGAAAACTTGAAAAAAACCCAATTTCTTTAGGAATTTTAGGACTATTTTCCTATAAATTCTGACTGTGATAGGCTAAAGTGAATCTCCCCGTGTTTACGGAATTGCATCATCGGCCTAAGGCTTGTACCACAGAATCGATAGTTCATTAAAATTTATAAGCCAAAAAGCTTCGTTCAGGAGGGCGCGGCCGCCGAGATCGCCGCGCTGCTGCGGGCGGCGCGGGTCAATGCCACCATCGACCCCAACGACCCCGTCGCCGAGGATCCTGCCTCGCAGGGTGCGTGCGGCTCATGTCGCGCTGATTGACTATTTTGAAGCCAAAGGTCGTCATGAATGCATCACGAGATGGGTCCTTGAGTTCTGAGTCCGCGGCACCCACAGATCGGTGTGCATGACTGCTGCTGTTTGCATGGCTGCTGTCGAGCACAGTGCTGCGTACGTAGCCGCGTTCTCCGATTCATCATGCCAGCACATGATGAATATCGCACTGCTTGCATCTCGCAGGGGCCACGGCGAAGGTGCAGCCTGTTGGCAAGATCAAGGCGCGCACCCACGGCGCGGCCGCAGATGCTTCAGCAGGCTCATCTGCGGCCGTGCAGGCAGCAGGGATCGCGGTCGACGGGTCGCACACAGAGCTGCCGATCCCTGGCAACATCAGCGCTTTCAGCGACAGCAATGGCACGCTGGCAGCGAGCGTGCGGCGGAGCCTGCTCTCCCTGCGCCAGGCCGATGACGCAACAGCCAGCATTTTGAGCACTGTCCACCACGTGTTTTTACGCTGCTGCTGGAGAGCTGTCAGAGCAGCAGCTGCGACACTGGGAAAGCACGGCTTCTGCGTCGGCGTGCTGACAGATCGCTCACAGTCAGGCTGGAGGGCAGTCGTGCCTGAGCTGGACGTGGAAAGCAGCTCTTGGCAGCCTAGCAGCGCCCCTCTCAGGAGGGATTCACACACACAGCGTCCTGCCATGGAGCGAGCGGCAGCAGTCAGCGGCGCGGCCACAGCCGCTGGGCAGTCAGGCAGCACCGGCAGAGACGTCAACATGTTGGCGTCACAGTCCCGGATTCCTGGGACGGCAGCTTCTGACATCGGTGCGGAGCAAAACGGTACACTCCGTATGAGTGCGTCGCGTGTTGACCGCCAGGCCCCCTGCTCCGGGCGCTCAGGAAGCAGTGGCCTGCAGCGCAAACAATTATGCCTCAAGATCCCAAACACCCTGCTGGTTTGCTTGTCTTGCTTTGTCGTCGCGTCTCTCGTCTGTTACAGACCACTTTGGGCGTGTCTGTGCTTCTCCATCACTGGCGCTCACCATGCTGCAGGAAGCGACTACCGCAAGAGGAGGCGGCAGGGTCGGCGGCGTTCACTGCGAGCTTTGCCGGCCAAGCGGGCCGCGAAGCAGGCTCGAGATGACCGCGATGAGTGGCACATACACAGCCTGGAAGCCAGTGCGGTCCCTCACCCCTCTGAGAGCCTGCGTACTGCTGTCCTCAGCAAGAGTTTCTACCTGTGTTTGATGTTGCAGCGGCTTCCTCAGGAGGGCTCTCTGGACAGGTGTGCGTTGCCATGTAGCGAATTGTCTGCGTCTAGAGCATGTGCATTGCTTGCAGGGGCGGCATGGGAGGACGAACGAGAGGAGTGGCATGCCACTGGGGTCGAAGAAGAGGAAGAAGAAGAACAACAAGGTGAATGCCCCGAGCTCGGGGTAAGCAGGTCGAGCGCTACCATGTGTGTTAGCTGTGTGTACAGGGGCCTCGAACAGACGCTGAGGCCAGTACGATCCAGTGTTCAAGCGGTGCGGAAGAGCCGAATTTTGATCACACAGTGTGAGACCCCGAATCACTGACCCGCCTCCTTGCGCCGGCCATCAGAAGAGGCGACCCCTGCGCCGGCCGAGTTCGAGGCGCCGGAGCCCTCAATGGCGCCGTCTCCGGCCGCGGAGCAGCCGTCCAGTGAAGGGGGCATGGCGCCTGCGGCGAATGCGCCTGAGCTGGAAGCGCCGAAGCTGCGGGTACGGCCCTGGTTAAAATTAACAAACTGAATAAGCGTTTGTTTATATTTAAGATTATTTATTAAATTATCCGATTTATTTTTAAATAACCAGCTTTGTTTCTTTGGTTATATACTCTTTTGTTATCGAGGACTGTTCACTGGGGTCACCCCGTCAGCGTATGCAGCAATATTGCACACTGGCTGGCTCGTGGCACTTCATGCCAGCCTCAGCACGGAGGTTCCACATGGCAGCGTTCTTAAGTTCTCGCAAATTTGGCTGTCGCACAGGGGTGTGGGGTAGCTTTTTGCGCGGCCAGGACAGCACACATGTCATTGGCAGCTGCTGTGGCCATGACCCCACACAGGACGAGTGCAGAAACGAAGTGCATGCAAGCCTTCATGAAAGTGGATCCTTCCGCGAGTGTACACCGTATCCTGCACTCTCAGCCAAATTATAAAATTTCATAAAATTTAACGTGAGGGCAGCCGATCACGTGTTCCTGGGCCCGTGCGCAGCCGTGGACGCGGGCGGGCACGGAGGACGAGCACCGCGACGAGTGGCGGCGCATGCGCAGCTGGGGCACCCGCTTCGAGCCGCAGGAAATCACGGACGCGGCCCGGCAGGCGTGTGCTGTAACAACCCTAATTCTGACCCTATTTCCGACTCTAAACCTAACCCTGACCATTACCCTCCCGACAGGCGCGTCCGATGCAATTGATCGGGATCAGCGTCAATATTAGGGGTTTGGGGTTGCAACCGCATTACGGCCGCCGAACAGCTCTCGTAGCTCTGGTGGCTGCTTCAAGGATCATGCCGCATGTGCAGAGGCATCCGTCACCTCAGACCGGTCGTAGCTCACGCGGTCGCAGCTCATGCTACCCAGCAGAGCCACGGCGGCCGCAACGCAGATGCCTGGTTGTTCACAACAGTGCGGTGTCGTGCCCAGCCGCTGACTGCATGGTGTGTGTCCTGTGGCGCAGTTCCTGGCGGAGCACCTGCGCATGGAGGACGTCCGCCTGTACATGCGTGACCTGCTCCAGGTTGGGAGCCTAAGCCCTATCCCCTCACACCTAAATAGGGTCGCTCAGAGCAAATTGTTCGTTTCCCGCTTGATTGCATGAGCTTCCGGTTCGAAACAGCCTGTCGCATGCAGTCGTGGTCCTGCTCAGCACATGACACCCGGGTATCGACCTTGCTGAACGCCGCTCATGTCTAGCATCTGCAATCGTAGGCTGTCAGAGCCAAGGCACCCTGACCCTACCCTGCAGTCAACCCTCACCCTCAATCCCGGCCATGCATTCACAGGAGTACGCGGCGCTGCAGCGGTTCACGCCGTTCCGCTCGGAGCACGCGCACTGCATGAACCTGGAGCGCATGATCGCAGAGTTCAGCTTCCCCCTGGAGTCGCCAAACTACGTGCGCTCTTCGAAACGGGGGTTCACGTCATGCTGCACGACCTGCTCCTGATCCTGACCCTGACCCTGACCCTGACCCTGACCCCAACCATAGCATAACCTCAACCCTGAGCCTAACCCTAACTTCAACCCTACCCTTACCACGAACTATCCACCAGTCCCACCAAGGCTTGTGGTAATTTCCTTGCTATAATGCAGCTTCAGCTCAGGGCTAAGCCACTTGCTGATGACACCATGTGCCTCCATCGCAAGCCACATGGTGCTGAAGGCAAGCCTTGTTGGATATGCTGATGCAGCCCACCACTGCCAAAGCACCGAGCGCACAATGTGTCATCCAGGCTCGATCAGCGTTGCGCTGACAATGTGTGCTGCCTGCAGACTTCAGCAATGTTGTTGGCTAACTGCGTTAGCCTATGGCAGCTCCGCTTCCAGCCCAAAACCTCAGAGGAAGTCTGAAAAACTGAGTGACCCAAGCACACCTAAGACCCAGA
>JAABUX010008355.1_pt1 | contig 11963 bp, 10 predicted proteins | sample 5561851 | NCBI WGS metagenome assembly JAABUX01 (sample SAMN10711883, study PRJNA513361) | rock metagenome | isolation source: Antarctica rocks | place: Antarctica: Victoria Land, Richard Nunatak red sandstone | collected 2016-01-03 | reverse complement strand
CCGGACAATCGTCGCAGCGACGCGCTATAATAGAGATTATGATTGCAGCGATTCGTTGGATGCGCCTGGTCAGCCTCCTCGTCCAGCTCATCCTGGCTCTCTCTCTCCTCGCCGCCATTGCCGCTGCCCTCTGGCTCGCCTACGCGGCCGTCACCCAGCTGGCCATCCCACTCTGAGCGCGCGACACCGCACGCCCTCCCCGCACCACCGCACGCCCTCCCCGCACCACCGCACGCCCTCCCCGCACCACCGCAACGCCCTCCCCTCACCACCGCAACGCCCCCGCTTCCACCACCGCCCCCTGCTGCAGCTGCCGTGCGCGTGGGCCACGCGCGCCGCACAGCGAAGGCGTCCGCTTGTGTCGCGTGGCTTGACGGGTAGGCGCGGGCGGTATATCGTCGGGCCATGAACCGATGGCTAGCGGCGGCCCTGGTGGTGCTATCCTGCGTGCTCGCGTGGGGCGCGCTGACGCAGGCTTATCCCCGCGCCGCCCCTGGGGGGCCAGTGTACTCCGTGCCACAGTTCCTCGCCCAGGTGACCGCGCGGCTACCCGCCCACCCGCCACCGCGCGGCCACGTCTATCGTGTCCGCGGCTTCCTCCTGTCCGACGTCGGTCCGGCCCAGTACGCCCTGCGCGTCAGCCCGACGAGTTGGGGCATAGCGCTGCAGGCCGTCCCTCCCGGATGCGCGGCAACCCTGCGGTGCCGCGCCCCCGCCCTCGCGCCGCTCCTCCCGCACACCGCCGATAACCCCCTCTTGGGCCAGACTGCCACCTACCGCGTGGCCTGGGCTCCCTGCACACGCTATCCCCGCTGCCCTCAGACCCCTTGGCGCCTCGTGAGCGGCGGGCAATAGGCCGTAACCGGGAACGCCCGGAGCCGCGCCAAGCCCACACCCCCCGCCCGCCTAGCCGTCGCGGGCAAGCGCCGCTGGTGCCCCTGCGCGCCGACGTGGTGTATGCTTCAAGCTATGAACGCGCTCCCTCTCGCTCCCACGCTCGAAGACGCCATCGCTCTCGCCGCGCAGGCCCATCATGGCCAACTCTACCCCGCCCCCGGCGGCGAGCCCTTCATCCTCCATCCCCTCCGCGTCATGCTGCGCGTCGAGACCCCCGCCGCGCGCATCGTCGCCGTCCTGCACGACCTCATTGAGGACACGCCCTACACCCTCGCTGACCTGCGCCACCGCGGCTATCCGCCCGCGATCGTCGCCGCGCTCGATCTCCTCACCCACCGCGACGCCGACCCCTATGACGTCTACATCGCCCGCCTCGCTCCCGATCCCCTCGCGCGCCGCGTCAAGCTCGCCGACCTCGCCGACAACCTCGCCAACAATCGCCGCCTGCCGCCCGACCCGCGCGCTCGCATCGCCCGCTACGAGCACGCCATCGCCTTCCTGCATGCCGTGGCCGCGGACTGATCCGGCCCGCCGCCCCCGTTCGCACGCCGCCGCACCGAGGTCCGCCAGGAGCCCCGCCAGGCCCCCAGGGGCAGACGAGAGCCTACCGCGCCCCCCAGCGCCCGCCTGCGCTCAACCCGCTGTAGGCGTAGCCGCAGCGAGATCTCCCGCCTGGCACCCGTAGCGCCGGCGAGACGCCCGGCCTGCACGTCGCCCCGCTCGCCTGGATAACGAGGCCGCTCGCCAACGCGTGCACCATGGTACCCTGAAGTCACTATGGCCGCAGGTGCTCCCTGCGGCCGGCCCTTGGGACCTGGGAGGCGAACATGACCGGTCTAGCGTACGAGAACCCTCAGCCTGTTAGCGAATCCCCCCGTGGCGATGCGCTGCCATCCCATCTCCTCGCCCAACTGCACCGTGACATTGACGAGCACGTCGACTTCCGCGTACAGCAGCACCTCGCCGCCCACCCTCCTGCCTACGCACCCCTTCAGGAGCGTCGCGCGGCCCCGCTGCTGCGCGCCGAGCACCGCCTCACCCTCGCTCTCTTGTCCCTCCTTGTCCTGCTCGGCTTCCTCATCACCGACATGATCGTCGCCTACGGTGCCAACACCGGGATCGTGGCCTGGCTCGCGGCCGCTGGCGCACTTGTCCTCCTCGCCAACCTCGCCCTCTCCCTACGCATCATCCGTCACTGACATCCCACCCACGAGACGCGCGCCGTTCCCCCTACCCCCGCGCCCCTGGCCAGGCCCGCAGTTCCCCCCGCCCACCTGACCACCGCAGGCGAGCACCGGCGGCTCAGACTACCACGCCCCAGGAGCCACCACAGCCCCACCAATATCAACGACTCTGACTCTGTATGGATGGGGGTGGTAGCTGGGACAAGCCGGAAAGCCGGAACAGGCATCTTGACGGATCTCCTCACCCATGTCATACTAATGTGGTCAGACAGCTAGAAAGCATGACCGATAAGACGATGTAGATCATTGGCTTCTGGCAGGCTCGTGGTTGTGAATGAGGTGCCACGGTGCTGGGAGCCGATGCATAGAGATCGCAAGGGGGAGAGCGCTATGCGGCGTCTTGAGCCATCAACCCTGTCACGAAGTATCCTGGCTGAGTTGGCGCACTACGTTCAGACAAGCGGGCTCAGCGTCGGGGAGAAGTTCCCTCCTGAACGTGAGATTGGGCTGCGCCTCGGCGTGAGTCGCCCGCTGGTGCGCGAGGCGCTGGAGCGATGGGCCGCACTCGGCATCGTCGAGAAGATCAACGGACGCGGTACGTTCTTGCGCGCACCAATCGCGCCCGGCGCTGAACACCTCGTCATGACGCTCAACCCTGAGCGCGAAACCTCCGAGCGCCATATCCTGTTGCACACGCTCGAAATCCGCCGGGCCTTGGAGACAGAGGCAGCCGCCCTGGCCGCCGAGCGTGCGACGCCCGAGCAAATCGACCATCTTTCAGCGCTGCTCCGCAAGGTTGAGGATGCATATCAGCGCGTCGGCGATGCGCCGGAAGAGGATTGGGCGTTCCATCAGGCACTGTATCAGGCATCCGGTAACCCCTTGTTCGCGCAGCTTATTGAAGGGGTGAGGGACCTGTTCCACCGTTTCTGGGAAAACCCCTTGCACAAGCCGAATTTCGCGCGCAAAGGACTCGCATATCACCGTACCCTGCTGGAGTGTATCCGCGCCCGTGATCCCCAGGGCGCGCGCGACGCCGTCCTGGACATCTTGAAAGTGCTGCAGGCGGAAATTGGTGCCTGACGCTCTTACCAGGAATAGCCGTTGGCCGCCCCGTAGAGGAACAGAGAGAGGAGGTGTGGGACACAGACATCGCGATCCAGTCTGGTGCATTCAGCCATAGCATCTCACTATGAAATGGAGGGTTATCATGCGCAAACCATTCGTGACAAGCACAGCCCGCGCCATCATGCGCCTTGCCTTCATCTCCGGCATTCTGGTCGCCGGTGGGGCCATCTCTCCGTCGTTACGGCACGTCGTCGTGGCCGGACAGACCCAGACAACCTTGAACGTCGTAGGTTTCGAGATCCAACCATCAGATAAAGGCACAATGCTGGATAAGGCACATCGGGCGTTTTTAGCTGATTTCCAGAAAGCCCATCCGGATATCAAGCTCAACTCAGAGCAGACATCACCCAATTTCGATACACAGCTGACGGTCAACCTCGCCTCCGGCACAGCCCCTGACGTCTGGTACCAGGACGCTTCGACGTTGGCCCCGTTGATCCACGGCCACTATCTGCTCGATATGCGCAAGTGCCTAAGTCTGGCGCCACACCTGTCGCTCACGCGCTTCTTCCCCACCGTGCTTGCTATCCATCGACAGGCTGATGGCGCGCTCTATGGCCTGCCGGATGACTTCACCCCTATGGTGATCTATTACAACCCACAGGTGTTCACCCGCGCGCATGTGACGCTGCCAACCGCCACATGGACGTGGAGCGACCTGCTTACGGACGCGCAGTTACTAACGCTGGATAGCAAGGGGCGCACTGCGCGTGATCCGCACTTCGATGCTCAACATGTCGTGCAGTACGGCTTCCGCGTGCGCAAGTACACACTCGAGTGGATCTATAGAGTGTGGGAGAACGGCTCGGATGTGCTGTCGCCGAACGGGACGACCGCCAAGGGGTACCTGGATTCGCCGGCGACGATACAAACGCTGCAATTTCTTCAAGATATGGTGCTGAAGTATCATGTCTCCCCACCCCCTTCCACACTGGACAGACTGACACAGTCGCTGGCCTTCGATGATCGCTTCCTTAAAGGCCAATTCGCCATGTTCGACCGTGGGCATTGGGAGCTCGTTCCGCTCCAACACAGCACGGTCTTCTCTGCTTCCGCAGTCAGAGTGGCCAGCCAACCGGCCAAGAAGAACGCCGATACAGTGATCTACGAATCGGGCTGGGAGATTCCCGCCAATATCGCCCCCGGCAAGCTGAAGGCAGCCTGCCAGTTGGTCGATGCGGCGACGGATCGGCAGTATCAGGACACGAACGCGATTACAGGCAATGCCATCGCCGCCAATATCGCTTCCGCCCAAGCACAGATGAAGACGTCGCGGTTTCCCGCTCTTGAGCAGGTCTTCATCCATGCTGTCGCCCATGGGCGCACGCCCTACGGTGCCAAATTCTGGAAGTGGCCGCCGATCGAGACCATGCTCGACTCTATGATGGAGCGCATTCTGGCCGGTGGAAACGTGAAGAGTGTCGTGGCGCAGACGGTTCCACAGATCGATAACGAGCTAGCGCGGTCACGCTAACCCCAACCCCTACCGCTCAACCCAGAATGAGGAGCCCCATTCCGCCCTCACGGTCCTGACGACCGTCCCGCGATTCGCCTAGACACGAGGGGGCCATGTCCGCATGACCCCTCGCGGAGATCCTGATGCAATATAGTGCCGCTTACCAGCCGCGCATTGGCACGCGTCAGAGTTGGTTGAGCCGTTTTCGCAGCCGCTCCAATCAACGCGTCGCGTACCTGTTCATTCTGCCCTCCTTCGTGCACATCCTGGTCTTTCTGGTCATCCCGCTGATCTTCAGCCTGTACATGTCTTTCTGCGATTGGAATCGTCCGACCATCGAGAATGTTCCGTTTGTTGGCCTGAAGAACTATCAATACCTGCTTGGCGATTCGTCTTTTTGGAACGCGATGCTCAATACAGCCTACTATACGGTGCTCTCCGTCCCCTTGGGGATGGTGCTTAGCTTGCTCGTCGCCGTGGTAATGAACCAGAAATTGCGCGGGGTCTTCCTCTTTCGTACCCTGTTTTTCATGCCCGTGATCTCATCCTGGGTCGCCGTCTCGATCATCTGGATCACCTTGCTCGATCCGAGTGTCGGGCTGGTGAACTATCTTTTGCAAAGGGTGGGATTGCCGGGTGTGGCTTGGCTTGACGACCCTCACTCCGCTATGCCGGCGCTGGTGATGATCACCATCTGGAAAGGCTTAGGGTTCAGTATGGTCATCTGGCTGGCCGGTCTGCAAGCGATCCCACAAGAGTTACACGAGGCAGCGGCGATCGACGGCGCCTCACGCGGACAGGCTTTCTGGCGGATTACCCTGCCGTTGCTGGCGCCGACAACCTTCTTCCTAGCCATCACCGGCGTGATCGGTGCCTTCCAGGTCTTCTCGCCCGTGTATGTGATTACCCAGGGCGGTCCCCTCGGTTCGACCGATACGGTGGTCTTCCATATCTTCCAGGGAGCCTTCCGAGATTTCGAGATGGGATATGCCTCGGCACAGGCATGGGTGCTATTCGTCGTCATCTTCGCCGCCACGCTGCTGCAGGTCTGGTACATGCGTCATCGCGGCGAACAGACGCTGTTTTAGGGAGGCCATCATGGTAAGACACAAGACCTTGCTGCGCGTACCCCTTCAGGGGCTAGGCTATGTGGTGCTGATTGCGGTCGCGTTGACGATGGTCATCCCATTTGTCTGGATGATCACGATCTCCCTCAAGCCCTCGGGCTCTACGTTTACCTATCCGCCCGATCTGATCCCGCGTCAGTTTGCCTGGTCCAATTATCAGCAGCTCTTTACGATGGAACCATTCGGGCAATACTTCGCCAATACGGCGATCGTGACCACGCTGACCGTGGCGGGTCAGTTGCTGATCTGCTCCATGGCGGCCTATGCCTTTGCCCGCCTCACCTTCATGGGGCGCAACGTGATCTTTCTGCTCTACCTGGCGACGATGATGATTCCTTTTCAGATCACCATGATCCCAACCTACCTGATCGTGTTCAAAATCGGGTGGGTCAATACCTACCAGGGCCTGATTGTGCCGGGCATCTCCAGTGCCTTCGGCATTTTCTTGCTGCGCCAGGCTTTCCTGGGCATTCCAGCGGATTACCAGGCCGCCGCGCGCATCGACGGAGCGGGAGAATGGACGATCTTTTTGCGCATCTTCTTGCCGTTAAGCGGTCCCGCGCTGGCGACGCTCGGTGTCTTCGCCTTTTTGGCGAGTTGGACCGACCTGCTGTGGCCGTTGCTCATCGTACGTGACCAAGGGTTGCGAACCCTGGAATTGGGTCTGGCCTACTTCAATGCCACCAGTTCAGCCTTTCAGCAGCCAAACTGGCCCTTGGTGATGGCCGCGTCGGTGGTCGTGATGCTGCCGGTGCTGGCCGTCTACTTCGGCGCCCAGCGCTATTTCGTCGCGGGCATCTCGCTTTCGGGCGTGAAAGGATAAACATGGGCTTCCCACATGATGAGTACACCCCCTACGGCTATCTCGATACGCCGACGCACACCCGCAACCTGACGCCGCGTGGCGTCCTCCGGTCGCACGACGCGGGCTTTCGTTGGCATTATCCTGCCTATGCCGGATCGTACGGGGGGCGCCGCGAGACGTATCGCGCCGGATTTCGCATCGCCCTTGATGGTGTACTTGAATTGCCCGCCTTCGACAACGTCGTCAGCCCCTATCACTCCAAGAACCTAATCGCGTTTGATCTGAGGCGCGGCGCCGCCCACGGCGAGCTAACGTACTACCTCGTGGGCGAGCACGTTCTGTGCGCAAGGCTCGAAGCGCATGACGCCTCGCGGATCAGCGTCACCGTCGAGTACACGCGGCTACTGTCGGCGAACGGTGAGTGGGGCGAGTCGGGGCTCGTGGGACGCATCAGGGATGGTACGCTGATCCTCCAGGGCTTCGAGGATGGCGAGGCGTTCGTCCTGTGGGCCTCGCGGCCCGCAACCGACATCGGCATCGCAGCCGACGCCGCTGACGCGGCGGCATGGGCGGGGACACCGGCGCCGGGTCTTCCGCCCACTGGTTTCGTGACCGTCACCGGCGACCGCGGCAAGACGGTCGCCCTGTACGGCGTGCTAGGCTTCGCTGTTCGCCTAGATGAGCATCTTGAAGTCCTCCTAGCACGAGGGAAGACAGTCGACGAGGCACAACAACACCTGCGCGCGGCCAGAGCGACCGCCGAGATCGAGCATGTCCGTAAGATCGCGGAGGACGACGCATTCTGGGCGCGCGCCCCACGCCTGGAGGGGGCCTGGCCCGACCACTGGCGGCGCGGCCTGGTCTACGACCTCGAGACAGTGCGCATGATGGTCAAGCAGCCGGTCGGCATCTACGCGCATATTTGGGACGCCATGCAGATTCAGGCGCCGCGCGTCGTGCTCGCCGAGTCAGCCTTCGACGCCCTGCTGCTAGCTTACATCGATCCAGAGAGCGCGCAAGCGTTGATGCTGGGCACGTTTGTGGATGCGCCGGAGCCGAACGTACCTTGCACGCGCGAGGACGGATCCTACAATATGGTGGCTGCGGACGGTACCGCCTGTGGCACAGCTCCGGAATGGGGCTATCCCTGGCGGGTGCTGGACTGGCTCTTTGCGCTACGCCCTGATCACACTTGGCTGGAGCGCCTGTACCCGCGACTGGTTGCGCACCTCGACTGGTGGCTAGCCCACCGGCGCGACGCCGACGGCTGGCTCGGATATGCCTGTAGCTGGGAATCGGGTCAGGACGACTCGCCGCGCTTCGGTGACCAGCCCCTAGGTGGCGGCCATCCGGTCCGGCACGTACGTCCGGTCGACCTGCACGCCGCTATGACCCAGGCTGCTGGAGTGATGGCGCGCTTCGCCCGCACATTGGGGCAGACGCGGGACGCGGCCAAATGGACGGAGATCGCGGCAGAGCACGAACAACGCACCGATGCGCTGTGGAACGACACCCGCTATGCCGACTTTGACGCGCGCGCCCAGCGGTTCACAGAGATCGAGGATGTGATGCAGCTTGCACCGGTGGCCCTGGGCGTCGCCCGGTCCGAGCGTATCAATGCCTCACGCGCGCGAATCGCGGCCATCGACGCCGACACGCTGACGTGGCCGATGTTTGCCTGGACCGCGGTGGGCGCGGCCAGCGTGGCACGCCTACCCAACACAGCCGCCGCGCTGGCCGCATCGGTGTGCGAGCGCGCGTACGGCTTTTGGGATGCGCGCGACGTGCAGCCCCACCACACGTTGCCGGGCATCAGTTGCGAATACTGGCCCCTCAATGGCCGCTGCGGCGGCGAGGGATATGGGTGGGGCGCTTTCATGGTCCACTTGGTCATCCACACTCTGGTCGGGTTCTCGCCCACGGTGAGTCATGTGACGCTGTGCCCCAACCTCCCGCCCGCCTGGCGCGAGGCTGGGCGTCACTATACCCTACACCTGCACTGTCGCGAGCGTCCGCTCTGTATCAACCTTGAGTCGCTCAGCGCCGAGCGCGTCCGCGTCACGCTCAATGGCCATGTGACCGACACCACCTGGGGAGACGTACTAACCTACCCTTGGGAGCAGGTGTAAGCAGTAGTGCCCTGGAGGTCAATTTGTGGAGGATACGTTTGATCCTCTGGAGCTTCTGGCCCGAGAGGATAAATGGTTTCTCGGTGGGGGACGAGGCCTTGTCTTTGCTCCGCCATTTCCGTTACACCTCGACCGGCCGGGCTTTTGGGACGCGGCTCATTACCTGCACTTCCCGTTCGAGCCCGTCTACACGTACGCGCTGATCGACGAGCGCCTGCGCGACATCCCGTTGCGTCCGTTGGACCGGCGGTGGCGGCCGGACAGGCTAGAACAGCACTTCGCCAGCACGGAGATCGATCTCGACGAGACCAAGGTTTGTACCGAGACGGACGTGCTCGTCAGCCAGGTCGCCGTGTATAACCGCACCAATAGGCCGAAGACGCTGCATGTGGTGGCATGGTCGGCGCAGCAAGTACACGAGGGTGCGGGCACAACCTACGGCGAGGCGGGAACCGCGACAGCACACCTGAGCGCCGGAGCCCTGGAACACTATACGCGCGACGGAGCGGTGCTGGCCCTGAGCCGGATCGTGACCGGCGCGCGCAGCCAGGCGCTCGCGCTGACGCTCGCGCTCGGACTGGAAGGCGCGGAGAGCTACAGCGTACATCTGACCGAACCAACCGCGAATCATCCCCGCTTCGCTCTAACGCCCTTCTACGACAAATTCTCGGCGGAAGGCCTGCCGAACGAGGAGCACCTGGGCGGCTTGCTTCCCAGCGGGCTGTTGTACCTGGGCGTGCAGCGAACGCTCCATGTTGAGCCACATGGTCGCACAACATTCCGCGTCGCGGCCGCGATCTCGTCGGAGGCCACGCGGGCCATGGCTGCGGTCCGCGGTGTCCTGGAACCGGGCAGCGATCCGATCGTGCAGTCCACGCGCGCCTGGCGCAACTACTTCGCCGGTGTCCCCTCCTTTCGCTGTTCAGACCCCTACCTGGAGAAGTACTACTACTACCGTTGGTATGGTCTCAGGCTGAATACCATCGACGTGACGGAGGGAAACTACCGGCACCCACTCGTCTGTGAGGGCATCGGCTATTTTCGCCTGCCGATCACCTACTCGGCCCCGGCGATCCTGCGCGACACACGCTGGCAGCACGACCCATCTCTCGCCCTGGGCATCGTACGCACCTATATCGAGCAGCAAACCGAGGTCGGGACATTTCCCGCGCACCTCTACCGCGACTGGGCCTCGCCCACCGAGATCTACCACGCCGATTGGGGACCCGCCCTGATGGGGCTGCACGATGTCCATCGCGTTCCCGACCTGCTGCCAGATATGTATAGGGCACTTGAACGCTACGCCGGGCATGTTGCAGATGAACGTGAGTCACGGGGGCTGTATGACATCGTGAATCAGTGGGAGAGCGGCCAGGAGTATATGAGCCGCTACATGGCGGTCGATCCTGACGCGGACCAGTGGCAGATGATGAAAGCCCGGCTCACTGCTGTCGACGCGAGCGTGTATATGCTGCGGGTGTACGATACTCTCGCCACCCTCGCCAGGCTCACTGAGCAACCCACGGATGAGCCGCATTGGCGCACCTGTGCCGACAACACGACCACAGCGCTAGCGACGCAGTGCTGGGACCCGCGCGCGGAGGCGTTCTACGACCTCACCCCGGACGGCCAGCACATCGAGACGTTGCACGGCACCTCATTCTATCCGTACCTCACCGCTGCCGTTGGCCCCGCGCACCTGGCCGGCTTACGCAGGCACCTGCTTAACCCAGACGAGTTCTGGACACCCTACCCCGTCCCGTCGAGCGCCCGGACCGACCTATACTTCAGCGCCACGGCCGAATGGAAAGGAAAGCGCCACAACTGTCCCTGGAACGGGCGGACATGGCCGATGGTGAACTCGCACATGGCCGAGGTATTGGCCTGTGCCTCGCGACTTGCCCCCGATCTCCGGGGCGTCGCGGCGCAGTTTATGACACAATTCGTGCAGATGCTCTTCGAGGACGGTGATCTCGCCCACCCCAATTCATACGAGCACTATCATCCCTTCACCGGCCGCGCCTCGGTCTATCGGGGCATCGACGACTATATGCACTCCTGGGTGGTGGATCTGCTGGTTCGCTTCGTCGCCGGCGTGCAGCCCGACGGCAGGCGCGTGTGCATCGATCCGTTCCCCTTTGACGTAGACTTCGCGCTCGAACACGTGCGCATCCGTGGACGTTGGCTGGACGTGTCGTACCGTCGCGCAGAGGGCCTACGTGTCCGCGTCGACGGCGTCGAGGTGGCGTATCGCCCGTCACTTGAACAGATCGAGCTCTCCTTCTGATGCCGACCATGCGCCAGATTCCGCTCTCGAGAGTATGCGAGTTCCGGGCATCAAGATCCTCAAAATGCCGAGAGTGCGTACTTGACGTTGGCAATGGCCATCAATCCCCTACGGTTAGGCTGTAGGCTGCCGCATGATCCTCGATCCGTCTGTGTAATCGCCGCCCGCGACGACAGAGAGCAACGGGCGGTGGCATAGCGGTGCAAGCCGTATCCTTCCGACGATCGCACGCACGAGGTGTCCGTCGGGGTCTCTCCCGCTGGCGCGCTCGCGACCGCCCAGGGCCACGATCCCGCCGCCAAGGCCCGTGCCTATGCCCAGCTCCTCGCCTGCCTGGAGCGCGAAGTGCGTGACGCCCTCACGCTCCTGGGCGACATGCCCCCGGCCCCCTAAACGGCACGGCCACCCGCGCGCCCGCTCACCGACGACGACGCCCCCACGGCGGCCGCCGCCGCACGTCGGGCTGGTACACTGCGAGCGGCAGCCGGCGCCGCGCTCGTGGGGACGGCCGCGTCGCCGGTAGCCCCTGACCCGGCCCCGGCCCTAGCCCGCACCCTGGCCAGCCGCGCGCCGAGGCTCGCAGTTCCCCCCGCTCGCGCCGTCCGCGTGGACCCGTTGTGTGGGCCGCGTGGAGTCCGCGACGCGCCCAGGGCCGCCCGGAGCCCCGCCAATGGCGCAGGGCCGCCCGGAGCGCCAGGAGCGCCCCAGACGATGCCCACGGCCACTACACCGCGCGTAAGGCCCTCCCCTGCGCCAGGCCGACGCGGGGGAAAGCCTGCGAGCCCACGAGAGTGCCGCACAGGGGCGCACGCTCGTTAGAGGCATGATGGATGGGCCACACGAAGCTACAGGCAGTCCACCAGGGCCGCACGCGCGCACGCCGACCGCACCGGGGACGCGGGGCAGTCGGCCGGCTACCGCATTATTAGGGGGATCGGATGCTACACTAG
>JAABUX010008354.1_pt1 | contig 11963 bp, 7 predicted proteins | sample 5561851 | NCBI WGS metagenome assembly JAABUX01 (sample SAMN10711883, study PRJNA513361) | rock metagenome | isolation source: Antarctica rocks | place: Antarctica: Victoria Land, Richard Nunatak red sandstone | collected 2016-01-03 | reverse complement strand
CACCGCCACGTTCCGCCTGGCCGAGGACGGCGGCTACGCCGATAGCAAGGACGAGCCCTTCGCGCTCGACGACAAGGGATCGATCGGCGTGGTCCATCCGCTGCGCCTCTCCGCGGACGAGCGGTCGGCGTGGGGCGAGGTGCTGTCCGACTACGAGATCGTCCCGCCGTTCCCGCAATTGAGCCGCCCCCTCTATCACCTGGAGCCCGACGAGGCGGCGGCACAGGAGTTGGCACGCTACAAAGACGTGAAAATAGCGCCCCAGACGCTTGTCTACACGCTGGAGCGGCTAGACTGGGTGCGCGGCACGCCGAGAGATGGGGGCGCCTTCGACGAACACAGCAAGCCGTTCGAGTCCGCCGGCGTCACGGCCGTGCTCACGTACAACGATGGCGTGCCCGTCGGCTACATAGACGACTGGGACGACCAGACGCTGGACGCCTGCGTCTTTGTGCGCGGCATCACGGGACCCAGCGGCTTCAGACGCTACCAGCAACTCGACATGGTCCCCCCGCGCGAGGTCGACCCGGTCGTCATCAGCGAGGTCCTGGGCGACCTGACCGTCGTCGCGGCGAAAAGGACCGTCTAGCGATGCTTCGGGACCTGTGCCCGCGATGATACGGCCAGCCTCATGTACTCCTTATGTACTCCTTTGTCCCATAATTCTACAATGTTAAGACCAGCCTGCGACTGACGTCGCATGGCACACCACGGACACTAAAGTGTCTCCCCAGGCGTCGTCCCGGCAACTTTAGTCGTCGTTCTTTGCCATGCGACCTCAGTCTCGGGGCAATGTCGCGTTGTAATAATGAGTCTACTTCGGAAGCTCATGCAACAACTGATGTTGCCGTAGGATGGGCGCGGGAGGCCGAGGTTTCCAGATCTTGAAGATAACTCCGTCGGTGATCAGCCCCATAAATCCGGTAGCAACCATGAATCGTGGCGCCACCAGAAGCAGTTGCGGAGGATCAACGTGGAATTGTCTCAGCAAGATATTGGCTGCTATGCCCGCCAACATTGTGTTGCCAAAAAACCTGTTTATCTTTGCGCTCGATACGCCCAGAGCTCCATAGGCGTAGAGGCCGCCGATCAGGACCAATCCCATGGCAATGATAAAGGCTACAACGGCGACATCCATCCCACTTTCCCCAAGCCACGCTCCATCGGTTTGTCAAGCAGCACTACATACTCCAGCAAGAGAGAGCCGCCGCATACTGCTTTGCCGGATCAATTGACGCGAGAGCAGTGCGCTGTCCTCGGGCATTACAAGTCAGACGGTAGATACTTGTGAACGTACGTTTTGATGGCGCTGAAATCGCCATCGCGGAATGCATCGACCTCTCGCTGGCTGAATACCTGACACTGGTAGCGAGCGTCCAGGCTGCCGTCGAATAATCGTCGATACTGTCGATGGATGCGCGGAGCTTGTTGCCTTAAAGCGGCGATGACCGCGTCGTGCGATATGGTCGCCGCTCCCGCCGATCTCATAGGAGGGTGGACGTGCGAGAAGGCTTTCACATAATGCAGCGCTGTGTAGAAAGGAGTCATCACGGCCCAATCGGGGTACGATGACTCTATCGATCTCGACAGTTCCTCGTTGCGCCGCGCCTGCGTCACGTGTTGCTGAAGCGTCGGCATAGGCGTCGCGGCTACATGATGCGCCGAGCGGTCACCGGCAGAGGGTAGTCGGCACGAGCCGCCTGGCGGATAAGCCGATATGTCGCGAGGCACGCGGGGAACATGTCCATGGCGCGATCGTAGATGTCGTAAAGGGCATCGGTCGCCTCGCGGAAGTCGCCCTCGTAGACCGTATAGATCGTGAGCCCGTCCGTCATATCGGCGTAGATATCCTTCACGACATCCAATTCACGCGCGAATGCGGCGTACATCCGTGCGTACTCCTCTTGTTGCGATGATGCCGGGGACATCGCGTTGGCGTACCCCGACTCGACATGGCTCTCGGGCGGGTCAGCATGCGCTACAGAAGTACGCTGCGACGTGTTGCTCATCTCTCATCCCTCGTCGTTAGCCACTCAGCCGCACTCGTTCGCGCCGCCGACCTACTCCTACCCGCGAACGTAACGACCGCTCGTCACGTTTCCTGCAGTATAGCGACTATGCGCCCTTTCGTCCATTTTACTTCCCTGGACACAGGGCAATCGCACAGCGGCATCTTCTCCGACGCGCGTTCGGTATCGGGCGGGCGCATACGGGTGCTACCGAACCGGGCATCTGGGAGTGGGAGTGACGCCGACGATCTATCGGTGAAGGACCCATGGTGCGATTGCCCTGCCCTGGACAGGCAAGGGTTGTGAATAGTCTGCGCGGTGCGCATGGTCGCGTGCGGATCGGCGACGTAGGCGGACAATGCGGCGCGGCCTCTGTCCCGGCGCCGCGCGGGGCCTTGCCGCCGAGCGCGAGGGGCATCGTCCTCCGCGCGTTTAGGTTGGTGCGCACCCACGCGGCGAGGGCGGCCTCGAGGTGGGCCGCCGACAGGCGCGGCAAAGGTCTGTGAATTGTCCCGTCCGTCGCCTCCGGCCATTCACTGGGACCGCCGCAGTCCCTGCGGCCATGTTCGCAGGCGAGTGGGTTGCCGGACTCGGACGGGTGTCCCGCGGCAGCGTGCCGCAGGGACTGCGGCGGCTCGCTCCGCTGCCCAGTGGAAACGCCAGCCGCCGGCTTTTCACAGACCCTGGCAGCGGTAGAGCGATGACAACGGGTGAGCAGTACACTGAGGATAGAGGACGCATCGTGGGTCATGAAACCGTCATCGTTGACCTCGAATATACGCCCTGGCCGACGGCTATCCCGGCTTTACGCGCCGCCGTGGTTGGGGCCTTCGCGCGGGCGGGGCTGCCGGACCTGCGGGAGGTGACGGCGCCTGGCGGAGACGATCCGCTCACTCCCGGTCTAGCGTGGGCGCCGACGACCCTGGCTGTCCGCCTTGTGGTTGAAATGAACAACGCCGACCAGCAGCTAGCAGCCGACGCGATCTTGTGGTTACGATTACGCGCCGCCTGCGGAGTGGTACGCGACACGCTCCCTGACCTGCCTTTGAGTCTACAGGTGGTCACTGCGCAGCATAAGACCTCGTACGCATGGCGACCGGATGACACAGCGGCCGACGTTGCGATGGCATTCGACGCCTTGATCCAAAGTGGCAGGTTCGACCGCAGCGGCGTGTACGGATGGTATCACGCCCTTGGGCAATGGCAGCCCATCTAGCATTAACATGTCATTATGATGCAATAAGAGAGCCTTATCCGCTCTCCCGGTGAGCATGCCATACGGAATGGCGACAAACGGACATATGAGTACGCTCGGCGAGCTTTGCCGTGGCCGGACAACTGAAATGGTGGACGGATGAGTGAATCGTTGGACTGTCTGGAGGGTGCGCGGCGTCGTCCGGGGATGTATATCGGCTCCGTGGATCAGAACGGGTGGCACGCCATGCTGTGGTACGTGATCGGCTATCGGCTCGATGCCTACCTCGCTGGGACGCTGACGCGTCTGATCGTGCGCCTGGAGGCTGGTGGAGGCGTCACCGTCGGCGACAACGACCATGGTCTGATGAGTGATCCGCTTCATGGAGAGAGCAGTTTCGAGGACACGCTGACAACGTCCCAGCGCAGGGGAGCGCATGAGCGGCACCCCAGGGCCGCAGTCGACTGGTCTGGCCAGTTGCTCTGCGCGGTCAATGCCCTCTCGTCGCGGCTCGTCGTCGACCTTCGGGGTGAGAACAGCTTCCGCCACCTGGAGTATGAGAGGGGCGTCCTCCGTGTCGTCACCTCTCACAGTGAAGCCGGAACGAGGCCGGGAGCAATCGTCTCCTTCTGGCCCGATACGATCGTGCTCACCGCGACCACGTTCGATTATGAGACGATCGTGGAGCACCTGCGCGTGCTATGTTACCTGAATCCTGGCTTGACCGTGCAGGCCATAGATGCACGGCCCGAGACGCCGGATGCCTGCGCTTTCCACTTTCCCAACGGTGTGCGCGCCTACGTGCGCGCTCTTAATAGGGACAGAAGGATACTCCACAAACCCATCGGCATCAGCGCATACAGCGGCTCAACCCGGATTGACGTTGCCATCCAGTACCACGGTGGCGCCGACACGACGGTCGTGTCCTACGTCAACAATCATCGCACGCTCGATGGCGGGACTCACGTGGCCGGTCTCTATGCCGCGCTCGGTCGCGTCCTGAATGCCCTTGGCCCGGGGACCAGCATCCCATGGAGGGGGAATTTAGTCAAGAGGGATATCGCCCCTGGTCTCTGCGCGGTCGTCAGTGTGTGGGTCGTGGAGCCGATGACCGACACGTCGACCTGGGTGCGGCTCTCCAATCGTGAGGTCAGAAGGGACGTCAAAGCGGCCGTAGAAAACGGATTGACGCGGCACTTCGAGCAATCTCCGCGCGATCTGAGGAAGATTATCAGTCATTGTACTGCTCAGCAGGGACGCGACGCATAGATGTCGGCTTATGTCGCTGTGACGCGAGGCCCTGGAGGTCGATTCCCTCGACCGGGCATGTAGCGCCGCAGTACCGTGTCGGCGGCGCTTTCCTCGGGGTAGATGATGGGCCATTGTAAGGTGTGGGGTACCAGCGGTAACGGCGCGGATGGTTGGATAGTCAGGGTGAGCAGGCCATAATAGGCCGGCGCGCCATATCCCCTCGTTGCCTGTCCGGTCGCGGTCCGCCGCTCCTGAACGGCATAGGGATGCTCCCAGCGATAGGCGACAACCTGTCCGTACCCGACAAAGCCCCAGCGGTAGGATAATCCTGCCGGTGTCAGCTGGAGATGCTCGGGCGTGTGGAGCGGAAAGTAGAGGAACATGCAGCCGGACCACACCAGGCAGGCGAAGGGTTGCACCCTCAGCCCCAGCCGCCGATTCCTCGTTTGCAGGATCGACCAGCCGATGAAGACGGCGCAGGCAAGGAGCATGGGCCACATGGACCACGGCCATCCGCCAGGGTCCCAATGCGGGTCGACCACGAGGGGCTCGTACACGACGTTTTGATCTGCCCCGAATCCTGCAAGCCAGGTATGGGGCAGCAGGAGGTACACGCCGACCACCAGGATCGCAAGGACAGCGATCCAGACCGCTATATGCACGGCGTTAAGCAGCGGATTCCGATAAGGGCGCAGGCTGACATTCCACTGCCGTTCGCGCGTACCGGTCGTCATCGCGTTCCTCGTGTCTCTAGAGTGACGTATGAACTACGACCAGCATACTACAGCCACGACCTGAGGCGCCACTCCCGCCGCGCGGCAGGCTCTTGCGGCGTGCGGGCGCCATCGTCGCCGAGCGCCTCGAGTTGGTCGACCCCACGTTACCGACCCCTGCGGGGCGCCTGCGAGTAGTCCGCCATGAGACGGTGATCCATCGACAACAATAGACCTCCACGACAGTAGAAAAGGCCCACCCCGCGGGGTCATGGTCGGCGCGGGCGAGGTCCTGTTGAAGGGAGCCGATGGATGCGAGCAAGCGACGGACGGGGGACATGGACATAGAGATGGATAAGACGCGGACGCTGCCACGGACACTGGGCCTGGAGCCGCACGACTGGTACTGGGCGACCTGGCGAGACCTGCCGCCACTGGAGCGGCCAGCCGCGCAACCGTTCGATCTCGCCCGTTGCGTCGAACGCCTGTCAGGCGTTGGGACCGGGAAGAATCGTAGCGCCTGGGACTGGATGTCCGCCGGGATCGAGTCCGCGCTCTCGCCCCAGGAGGCCACGTTCTGGCTCGCGGCGATGCAGCGCGCCGCAACGACCACGACGACCACCCCACCGGATGTCGCTGCCCAACTGTGGCGGGAACACTTCGACCGCATGCCGGACGCCGACGCGGTCCGCAAGGTCGTCACGTCCGTTCCCGTCAGCCCCGCGCTCATGCTGCCGCTGGCCAACCTGCTGCCGGTCGTGGATGTGATCGACGTGTTGTTTGCCGTCGAACGGCACAACAGCGCGCGGCGCGCCTGGCAGTTGCCGGCCCTGGCGCTGCTGGACGGGTTTCGCGCCCATGCGCTGCCGTACCTCACGCCCCTGGAACTGGACGCAGCGCGGGAGCGCGTGCGCCGTGAACTAAAACGCGTGAGGTGGCCACGCCGACGTCGCCGCCACTCCTACGACGCCCCACCCCTCGCCTTCCACCTTGCCGCGTGCCTGGGGCTGCACGATGCGATCCTGTCGTTGGTGGAGAGCTGGCCCGACAGGCGCTACAGCCGGAACGACCGCTCGGAGTACTGGCTGCGCCCCCAGGACATCATCTTCGGCCTCGGCGGTCCGCGCCTGGTGGAGACCCATATGCGCCGGCTCGGCCTGACGCTGACGCGGCCGGCGCACGTCCGCGCCTGGCTGGCGCACACCGCGGTTGCCGCTCTTGACCTCGTCCACGACAGCGTGACAGCCAGCGCCGACAAGGACGGCGCCAACGCCCTACTCGATACCTTCGCCCGCGTGGACGCCTCCCAGGCGGCGCCGCACATGCTGCGGTTAATGATCTTCTCCCGCACGCCCGAGCCGGCGCGCGCCTGGCTGGAGGCGCACCCGACGGAGACCGTCGCCGGCCTCGCCCCCGTCGTGGCCGGCAACGGTCCTCTGGCTATCGAGGCGGCCGGATACCTGCGCGGCCTGGCGCGACGCGGCCACGATGAGGCGATTCCGGTTACGTCAAAGAGAACGGGCAAGCGGGCGCCGTGGCTTCACAGCGGCGACCTGCCGCCGATCGTCGTCGGGGCGCGCCGCCTCGACGATGCGCGGGTCGAGGCCGTGCTGCTGGCGCTGCGGCAGAGCACGCTCGACGCGCCGCACGCCCTCATTGGCGCACTTCGCCGGGACGCGGATCGCGCTTCCCTGGACACCTTCGCCTGGAGTCTTTTCACCTTCTGGCTGGCGGCGGGCGCTCCGCCCAAAGAATTGTGGGCGCTGACGGCGCTCGGCTTGCTCGGCGGCGATCCGTCGGCGCTCAAGCTAGCCGACCTGATTCGTGTGTGGCCGCGCGACGGACAAAGCCGCCGCGCCGCGCTCGGCCTGCGCTGCCTGCGCGCGATCAACTCGGACGCGGCGCTGCGGGCGCTGTACGGTATCGCCCGCGAGGTCACGTTCAAGGCGCTGAAACGGCGGGCGTGGGAGTGCATGGAGGAGTGCGCCCGCGCCCGCGGCCTGACTCTCGCCGCGCTCGAGGACCGTCTGATCCCCAACTGCGGCCTCGACGCGCACGGGTCGCGTACCTTCGACCTCGGGAGCCGGCGGTTCCACGCCGTCATCCGTCCGGGACTGCGGCCGTTGCTGCGGGCGGAGGACGACGCGGTCAGGCGGATACTGTCCCGGCCGCGCGCCTCCGACGACCCGACCCTCGCCGCGCGGGCCATCGAGGAGTGGAAAGCCTTCAAGGAGCAGGTCGCCACCGTGGTCGACGAGCAGTCCAGGCGGCTAGAGGGAGCCATGTTCGCGGATCGCCGTTGGCCGCCCGAGGAGTTGAAGACGATCCTGCTGCGCCACCCCGTGATGGGGCAGATGGTCCGTCTGCTGGTCTGGGGCGTCTACGACGCGTCGGGTGCCCTGGTGGCCTCGTTCCGTATCGCGGAGGATGGCGCCTATGCCGATAGCCGCGATGAGACCCTGGCCTACCCCGCCGGCAAGGAGGTCACGGTTGGCGTCGTCCAGCCCGACCACCTGCCGGACGACGAGCGACAGACCTGGATCACTCTACTCTGCGACTATGGGATCATCCCACCGTTCCCACAGTTGAGCAGGGCGGAGCGGGTGGAGCGACGTGGCAGACCGTGGGAATGGGCCGCGTGATGACAGGCGACTCGGTGCAATAGTTGAGGCATGTGCCGCGACAAAGGAGGACGATCAACCGATGACCCAGGAACTGACGGAGACCATGGACATCCAGCGGCCGGCGGCGGAGGCGCTCTACGCAGACGAACTGGCGCGGCTGGCCGCGGACGACGGCGACGCGCCGCGTCCGCCGGGCTGGCGGCTGACGCCGCGCTCGGTGCTCTCGTTCGTGCTCGGCGATGAGCGGCGCGGGATCGAGCCCAAGTTCGTCGGCGCGCGCGGCATGATCGAGCGCTGCGTCGTCGCGCTGGCCACCAACCGGGGGCTGATGCTGATCGGCGAGCCGGGCACGGCCAAGAGCCTGCTCTCCGAGCTGCTGGCCGCCGCCATCAGCGGCGACTCTACCCTGACCATCCAGGGCAGCGCGGGGACCACCGAGGACGCCATCAAGTATTCGTGGAACTACGCTTTGCTGCTGGCCGAGGGGCCAACCGGGCGCGCGTTGGTCCCCGCGCCGCTCTATCGCGGCATGCAGGTCGGCGCGCTGGTGCGCTTCGAGGAGATCACGCGCTGCCCGCTGGAGATCCAGGACACGCTGCTCTCCGTCCTGTCGGACCGCGTGATGGCCATCCCCGAGCGCGAGGACGACAGCCGCACCCTCTACGCCCGCATGGGCTTCAACGTGATCGCCACCGCCAACACGCGCGACCGCGGCGTCAACGAGATGAGCGCCGCGCTCAAGCGCCGCTTCAACTTCGAGACGGTTCCGCCCATCGCCGACCTGTCCCACGAGTTGGCCCTGGTGCAACGCGAGACCGACAAGCTGCTGCGCCGCGCGGCTATCCCCATCTCCCTGCCGCCGGACCTGACGGCGGTGCTGGTGACCACCTTCCACGAGCTGCGCGCCGGCCGCACGGCCGATGGCAAGGCGCTTGAAGGGCTCAGTTCGGCCATGAGCACGGCCGAGGCGGTCTCGGTCGGCTACGCGGCCGGCATCCACGGCTACTACTACGCCGGGGGCACGGTGCGCGCGGAGCACCTGGTGCAGGGCTTGCTGGGAACCGCGCTCAAGGATGCGCCCGAGGATCGGCAGAAGCTGAGCCACTACTTCAACAACGCCGTCAAGGACCGCCCCGGCGCCGCGTGGAACGACTATTACGACGCCCGAGGGCTGCTGTTGTGAACTCGATGACCCTTCACCCACCCCTCCCGCAAGCGGGACCCCACCCCTTTCCCTCAAAGGGCGACGGGGATCAGCACACGTCCTCTCCCCTCTCCCGCGCACAGGGAGAGCCGGTTGGGCTGTTGGCTCCGCAGAGCCAAGAGACCAATCCGCATGGGCCGGGGGTGAGGGTTCCCGGGGTGAGGGCTATAAACCCGGGCGTCTTCGATATCACAGGGCCGGTCGTCTACGTCCCCGTCCGCCACCACAGCCCGGCTTGCGCCGCGCTGGTGCGTCGCCTGGTACGCGAGTTGCACCCGCGCGCCATCTTGATCGAGGGGCCCTCCGACTTCAATGGGCGGTTGGATGAGTTGCTGCTGCCGCACACCCTGCCCATCGCCATCTACAGTTATGTCGCCTTGTCCGACGGGACGCGGCGCGGCGCGTTCTATCCCTTCTGCCTCTACTCACCCGAGTGGCAGGCGCTGATAGCGGCGCGCGACAGCGGCGCCGAGGCGCGCTTCATCGACCTGCCGTGGTCCGCCATCGCCGCCGACGCCACGGCCACGAGCGCGCCACCGGGCCACCGCTACGCCGATGGCGAGTTGCGGCGCGGCGGCTATGTCGCGGCACTCTGCGAGCGGCTGGGCGTCGACGACTTCGACGCGCTGTGGGACACGCTGTTCGAGATCGAGCCCGATCCCGACCCGGCCGCGTTCCTGCGCCGCTGCCACCACTTTTGCTACCACGCGCGCGTCGCCGACGGCCATATCCCCGCGACCGACCTGCGGCGCGAGGCGTTCATGGCCGCCGCGATCAGGCGGGAACTGGAAAAAGCCGCCGGGCCGACCGCGGAGGGGGCGGCCGGGCCGATCCTGGTCGTCACCGGCGGCTTCCATAGCTACGCCCTCTACGCGCGCGTCGCCGGCCTCCCATCCCCCGACCACGATGCGTCGCTCTCAGAGCACGGGGACGGCACGGAGCGAGACGATGAGCAAGGCGAGGGCCGGAACCAGCGGCCACGCGGAGAGTGGACGGAATCCTCTTTACCGACGGACGGAGACAAACCGACGGACGCAGGCTCTCCGGCAAGCGTCGCGGTCGATTCCGAGGCGGGCGTCCTGACAGGCGGCATCTCCCTCACGCCCTACTCGTATCAGCGCCTCGACGGCCTGGCCAGCTACGATGCTGGCATGCCCAACCCCGGCTTCTACCACCGCGTTTGGCAGGACCGTTCCGCCGGCAACGATGACGCGAGCACGGGCCGGAACGTCGCCCACACCTACCGCCCCCTGCTGGCTGCGGCGGCGACGGCCCTGCGCACGCGCGGACAGGTTGTCAGTTCGGCCGACCTGATCGCCGTCGAGACCGTGGCGCGGGGGCTGGCAGCCCTGCGCGGCCATGCCGTGGTGTGGCGGCGCGACCTGATCGACGCCGTCATCGGCGCGTTGGTCAAGGACGAGTTGGGCGTCGGCCTGCATCATCCCATGCTGGCCGCGCTGTATGACGCGCTGCGCGGCCAGGAACAGGGCCAACTCGCCGTCGGCGCGAGCCTGCCCCCGCTAGTCCACGACATCCAACGCCTGCTGCGCCTCCACGCCCTCGCGCCGGGTCCCGACGAGCGCACGGTCGAACTGGAGTTGACGGTCGCGGCGGACCTCGAGCGCGTCCGCGTGTTGCATCAACTGCGCATTCTGGGCATCCCCGGATTTGCCCGCGCGGGCGGGACCGATCTGGCGCGCCGCGACGATCTGGCGCGCCTGTGGGAACGATGGACCCTCCATTGGGGGCCGGAACTCGACGCCGCCTGCATCGAGGCCGCCGTCTACGGACCGAGCCTGCGCGACGCGGCGGACGCGCGCCTAGTGGAGCGCGCGTCGAGACTGGAGCGCGACGCCGAACAGGCCGCCCTGTTGCTCCTCGACGCCTGCCTGATGGGCCTGGGTACGATGCCCACGATACCTGGAGGTCAGGCCGCCGCTCTGTGGGAACGCCTGGTCGGGGTCATCCGACAGGACGGCAACTTCGTCACGCTGACGGCCGCACTGGGACACCTACTCTATCTCTACCGCTACGACGAGGCGTTGGGGGTAACCGGGCGAGGCGACATTGGTATCCTGCTGGCCGAGGCGTTCCGGCGCGGGCTATGGCTGCTCGATGCGCTGGGGGCGCCGCGCGGCCTGGACCGGGAGCTGTTGCGCGGCGTCGCCAATCTGATGCGCACCCATGAGGATTGCGCGGCGCGTCTGGGCTTCGGGCGCGAGGACCTGATCGAGACACTGCGGCGGGTGGGAGCGGACGGCGCCCGCGGACCACTGTTGCGCGGCGCGGCCAACGGCGCCCTCTGGACGCTTGGCGAGGCCGATGCGGGCGGCGTGCGCGCCGCCCTGCGCTCGTGCGCCGATCCAGCCCGCCTGGGCGACTTCCTGACCGGCCTGTTCGCCCTGGCGCGCGAGGCGGCGCAGCGGCATCCCGCGCTGTTGCGCGGCATCGACGACGCGCTGATGGACTACGACGACCCCTCTTTCCTGGAGGCGCTGCCCGCCCTACGTCTGGCCTTCTCCTATTTCACCCCGCGCGAGAAACACCACCTGGCGCGTACCCTGTTCGAGACGCATGGACTCCAGCCTGGCGCCAACGGAGACAAAGTGGAGTTGGCGCCTGTGCCGGACCTTGTCGTGTCCGTCGGCGTGGGCGTCCGCGCATTGGCCCTGGAGGCGCGCCTGTCCCACGACCTTGCCCGCTACGGATTGCGCGGTCACGAGCCCTCACCCCCAGCTCCTCTCCCGTACGCGGGGCCACCCTCACCCCCAGCCCCTCTCCCGTGCGCGGGCGAGGGGAGCAAAGGCGAAGCGTCTTCTCCACGGGCCGTGGGAGAGCCGGTTGGGCTGTCGGCTCCGCGGAGCCGAGAGACCAATCCGCATGGGGCGGGGGCAGGGTCTGTGAAAAGTCGCATGTGCAGTGACGGGAGGGGTATCCCTGGGAGCGCGGGCGTCTCGCCCGTCCCCG
>JAABUX010008353.1_pt1 | contig 11964 bp, 11 predicted proteins | sample 5561851 | NCBI WGS metagenome assembly JAABUX01 (sample SAMN10711883, study PRJNA513361) | rock metagenome | isolation source: Antarctica rocks | place: Antarctica: Victoria Land, Richard Nunatak red sandstone | collected 2016-01-03 | reverse complement strand
CGGCGCGTCGGCCGGGATCGTCACGTCGAGGCGGATATGGCCGGACTCGTCGGCGTCGGCGCGCCCCAGGATGCGCCCCGTGGCATCCCAGTACAGCGTAACCGTCGTGAGGGGCGGGAAGTCGGAGCCGGCGGCAACGACCACGGTCTTGATCACGCCCGCGCTCGCGGAGAGCGCGAGCGCCGGCCGATGGGTCGGCGTCGCGGTGGGAACCGGCGTGTACGTCGGGCGCTCCGTCGCCGTGGCGTACGGCGTGTTGGTCGGGTACGGCGTCTGCGTGGGGACCCGCGTCGCGGTCGGCGGCGGGGGGCTCGCCGCGCCCACGGTGGAGATTGCCAGCGGCCCGGCCAGCGCCGCCAGGACGACGACGAGGCTGATGAGGCTGGTGAGGGTGGTTAGCGCGCGGCGCATGTCTGTGCTCCTTCCGCGTCCGTTTCCGTTGCCGGCGCCCACACGGGCGCCACTGTCGTCGATTCCACCGCGGTCGGTGTCTCTGTCTCGCGCGCCATCTGCTCGGGCGTCGCGCCCCGGGCCAGCGCGTCCACCGCCGTCCACACCTCCGCGGCCGTGGGGGTGGTTTCGTCGCGGGCGACGGCGGCGATCATGCGGTCGCGCTTGAGACGCTCGGCCTTGTAGCTGGCGGTCAGCCAGTAGTGCCACGGCGTGACGCGGAAGCGCACCGCCCCGTGCGCCGCCTGCCCCGCCTTGGTCTCGCGGATCAGGAACAGGTCGCTGTAGGCCCCCCGCTCCGATTTGAGGTCCTTCAACTTGGCGACCTCGTGCCCGGTCAGGTCGAGCGTCCCGGCGAGCCAATCGAGCGCCTCCTGCGCCCCGCCCTTCTTGCCCCGGTCCTTTTGCCTAAAGAGGATTTGGATCGAGGCCTGGTTGAACAGCGCCGCCGCGGCCGGATCGTCGGTCAGGTCCGAGACCTGCTGCGTGATGAACGCGAGCACCAGGCCCCAGTGCCGCCCCTTGCGCGCCAGGGTCTCGATCCACTCGCCGGCGCCCTGGTACTTGACGACGTGCCAGCCCTCGTCGATCACCAGCAGCTCGCTCATGCGCTCGGCGTCGTCCTCGGCGTCCACGGCGCGCCCCGCCGCCTCGGTCTCGCGCAGCGCCCGGCGCTTCACGGTCTCGGCGACGGCGAACATGGCGAAGGCGTGCGCTGGCGTGCGCGGGCGCAGGTCGCGCAGGTCGAATTGCAGGAAACGCGCGTCGAGGTCGAGCGCCGCGCTCGTCGGTCGGTCCACCAGCCCGCCGTAGCGGTTGTTATGCGTGTAGGGCCGGAGGTGGTAGGCCATGTTGCCCAGGAGCGTGCGCTGGTGCTCCTTCCACCGCGCGCTGTCCTCCGCCTGGCCGGCGAGCCAGTCCACCAGCTCGCGCTCCAGCGGGCTCGCTCCGTCCCCCCCGCCGTCCTCCCCGCCGCCCCCGCCGTCCTCCCCGTCCCCCGTGTCCACGTCGTGGGCGGCGTAGACCGCGCGCACGCCCTCGTCGATCGCGGCGCTCGGGAACCCGTCGTACCCGCCCGGGAAGTTGGCCAGCAGCACCTCGTGGGCGTCGCACACGAAGGCGATCTTCTCCTCCATCTGATCCGCGTCGGCCGGGTCGATGCCGGCGCGGTCCCAGATGTTCAGCGCCACGGGCGAGCGCGGCCCCAGCCGAGCGCGCACCCCGCCCACGACGCGGCGCAGCGTGTCGTAGTGGTCGGTGCTGTCGATCACCGTCGCCCGGCCCCCGGTCTCTAACATGTACGCCGCCAGGAATTGCGCCAGCACGGTCTTGCCCGAGCCCGAGCCGCCGGTGATGCACATCAGCGCGTTGCGCAGCGAGGGGTCCGCCCAGTCCAGGCGCACGGTCTCGCGCCCCTCCGGCGTGTAGCCCAGCAGCATGCCCCGCGCGGTGCCCGGGCTGCGCAACTGGTAGGGCATGCCGTTCCCCACCGTCTCGTTGTTCATCCGGTACACGCTGCGCGCCTTGTCCCAGCCGAGCGGCCGCGTCGCCACGTAGGACGGCTCCTGGTGCCCCGTGGCCAGCGCCACCGAGGACGACACGGAAAGGAGCGAGGCCACGGTCTCGGCGCGCTCGTCGAGCGTGGCCAGGTCCCCCGCGGGGGCCGTGACCGTGACGTAGACGCCGACGGCGGCGAGCGTGTGCCGCCGCTCGCGCAGCCGCCGCGCCTCCGCCCGCGCCTCGCGCTGCGCCTCCTCCACATCGGTCGTGACGTGCCGACTGACCGCGACCTGATCTTGCAAGTAGCGGTCGCGCCGGGCGGCGCGCTTACGCTCGCGCTCCTGGTCGAGCCCGCGCAGCGTCACCGCGAGGGTGTAGGGCACGTCGGCGGACACGAGGGCCTGGGTCCAGCCGGGATCGGTCTCCGCCGGCGGGGCCAGCACGTAGAGCGAGCGCGCCAGCGTCCCATCGGGCAACACGACGTGCGTGCGCTCCTCGGCGCCCGTCAGGTCGGGGACCGCGAAGGTGACGGTCCCCGCGGGGCCGGCAGGGCCGGCGGGGCCGGCGGGGCCGTGACCCGGCGCGGCGGGTAGGCTGCGCGCCAGCAGGGCGGCGACGGCCGGGCCGTCGAGGCGGGCGGTGTCCACGCCCATGTTTGTCAAATGGCGCACGACGCCACGCACGGCCGCGTCGAGAGCGGCGCGCTCGCCGGGGCTGCCCACCGCGTGTCCGCCCGGCAGCGGCGACACCACGGCGTAGAAGCCGTACTGCGCCTGGTGCCGGCCCTGCATCTCGGTGTCCCACCAGGTGTGACCACGCGCGCGGTAGGGTCGCAGCGCCGGCGGGCAGGCCTCCGTCTCGGCCGCAAGCTGCGCGAGGAGCTGCGCCCGGTCCAGCGGCGCGCTCTGCACCAGCAGTTGGACCTCCTGCCCTGGGAGGAGCCCGGCGACGAGGGCCGCGCCGGCGGCGGCCGTCTGGTCGCGCTCGTCGTCGGATTGCGTGTCGTGGTAGACGCCGCCGACGCGCAGGAGGGCGCGCTGGCGACCGTCCACCCCGACCTGGATGCCGTCCGGGCGGACCTCGATGATCCGCCGCCGGCGCCTCAGTCGATTGAGATTGAATAGGTTCATCGGCCCTCCTTCTCGTCTATGGGGCGGCCCCGCCGGGTCGTGCGCTCCCGCTCTCGGTCGAGCCCCTGGGGCGTGGGGCCCAGGGGCATCCCGCCGCCAGCGGCGACGGCCTGGACCCACCCGGGATGCGTCGTCACCGGCGGGGTCAGCAGGGCGGTCGCATGCTCCGGCACATCTCCGGGCACGCCGCCCGGTGGCGTCGCGTGACACACGCTCACCGGACCTCCTCGGCGATCGGACGCGGCCGGCGCAGGCGCGCGATCACGCGCCCCGTCAGGTCGGTCGGCGGCGAGGCCGTCGGTGTTGTGCGCGCCCGCCGTGGGTGCCGCGCCTGCGGGGCCTGGGGGGCCGGCGTACCCACGGCGCCCCGGACGTGCGTTCGCACGCGAGCGGGGGTGCCGCGGACCAGCGCCCCCGTGCGCCGGCGCAGATAGCCGACGACCTGGCGCGGGTATGGCTCGGCCCCGTCCTGGAAGAACACGAAGCCGACGATGATGGGCAGCGCCACCGCGGCGAAGATCAGCAGCAGGTGCTCCTTGCCGGCCTGGCCGCTGTAGGTCATTCCCCGCGTGAGCTGGAACATGAGGTAGCCCAGGACGACGGCGCCGGCGACCCCGGCCGCCTCGGGGATGGTGCGCCCCAAGACGTAGCGGGGGCGCATGTTGCTGTACTGGGAACTCTTGCAGTTGTGCGCCATGGATAGTCCTCTCTCGCCTCGCCTCGCGTCGCCTCGTCGCACGCGATAGACAACGCCCCCGGCCTCTCGACGACGGGAGGCCGGGGGCGCGCTGTGTGGCGTGCTGTGCCGGGGCGCCGACTATTCTACTTCAAGCCCTGGATGGCTGCGGCCAGGGGCGACGCCCCGAACATGATGATGGACCCCACGATGGTCCCCACGAGCATGTCGCGGGCGGCGCGGTGGTGCAGGACCATGAAGATGCCGGAGATGGCCAGGCCGATGATGGTCGCCGGCAGGGCTAGCTCGCCCATCCAGCCGGCGATGCCGTCGAACACTTTGGCGAACGGGTTGGCGGCGGCGCCGAGGACGGGGACGATGGCGGCGAAGGTGACGACCTTGCCGGCGACGAGGCTCTGCGCCGTGGCGAAGCTGAGGGTGTGGGCGTGCGCGATGTGCGCGAGGGCCAGGCTCTGGTGCATGTGACGTGTCTCTTTCTCCCGCCCCTGGGGGCGGCGCTGTGTAGAGCGGCGCTGAACCGCGCCGGGTCATGCGTACGAACGGGTCCGCGTTGTCCATGTTGCCCGTGCGGCTCGCCTCATGCTTACCTCCTATTGACGGGCCGCGTCGTGGGCCGGGCGCTTGTCAGAGCGCCGGGCTAGGTCCGATCCTGACGTCTAGTTTCAGGCCCACGGCCGACCTATACCAGGGACAAACTGGTACAAAGCAGGACAAACTAGGACACGTCGCGTTGCGAGCTACACAACTCATTCCTGGGAAGAGAGTAGATCCGCGAACTATAGAAAAGCGGCCGTCGTCGATGTGACGCGGCCGCTCTTCATGTATCCGTTGTAGGGGATGAATGCGTTAGGTGCTGGGGGAATGCGCCGTGCCTGCGCGGACGCGCGGGTCGTGGTCGGCGGTGACGATCGTGTCAAGGATGGCGGCGTGGTGCGCGTGCAGCTCGGTGAGGGATTGGAGGAGCGCATCGACACAGAGCGACGCGGTGGCGGGCTGAACGACCGACCGGGGGGTGTAGTGCGCGGCGTCTTCCAGGGCGCGTAGGTCGCGTGTGGTCAGGTGGAGCGCGCGAGCCAGGACTTGCACAGTATCGCAGCGCGGAGCTTGCCGCTCGCCGCGCTCGAGCTTCGTGATCGCGTCGGTGCTCAGGCCGGCGCGTTCCGCCAGTTTTGCCTGTGTCAAGCCGGCACGGCCGCGGAACCGCCTGAGCAACAGGGCAAAGGGCGTTGTGTGGGCCGCCATCCTCACTCTCGCTTCCCCATAATCCGATTATTACTAGATGATATTACCACATAGCTAATTGGCATATTAGCGCATTATCACCCTCTCCGCAAGGCGTGTTGTCCTGCGTGCCGGTCGGCGCGGCGATGCGCGGCGTGCGTGTATCTACGAGGTGGCCTAGCTGCAAGAGCCGGACGCGCGCCGCCGCATCCGAGACCAAGAACTTCTTCCGCACCCAACGGATCAGGCGTCGCGCGTCGTTGTTCTCCACGTAGATCGGCCCACCCGCCTCTTCTACCAGGGGCCGTGCCGTCTCGCACACCTCTGTCCGCGGCATCAAGATGGCGCCGCTCGCATAGCCGGCCTGCCACTCCATCCAGTCCACTTTGCCCGTCCCCAGCATCGCGTGGTGCACGCACGGCGGCACCGTTGTCTCACCGAAAAGCGGCATCTGCCCCATTGTCCCCCACCGTCCCGCGAAATCGTGAAACAGCACATGGCCGAACTCGTGCGACAGCGTGGTGCGCAGACGCGCCTCCCGGCCAGGACTCTCCGACAGCCCGCGCGCGATCCGCACCCGGGGACGCTGGTTCGGGAAGAACTCTGTGATGCCCTCGACCTCCACCCCATCCCCTCCAAGACGCGACAGGTCCGCGTACTGGTCGAGGTCGTCCGTCTCCTGCTCGATTAACACCGTCAAGTCCGCAGTAGAGAGGGGATAGGCGACGACGCCGTTGTGTTCCAGGAGGAAGCGGCGCACCCGCGCCTCGCAGACGGCGTCGAGCTCGTCTTTGGTGTAGTAGGGACGCCGCGCGAAACGGCCGGTGCGGTCGGTGACCCAGCGCATTACTCCTGCTCCTTGTCGACTCGTCGGGTGAGCGAAAAGAGGGGCCGATCGTCGCGACCGATGCGCCGACGCGGCGAGACGGGGCGTTTTTTAGAACATGTGCCCCATTGTAACACGGATGCGCGCGGGCGGGTAGTAACCTTTCACCTCTATCCATCGTGCATCTAGAGGGTGGTGCGTCGGCTGTCGAACGGTCATGAAAAGGGAGCGATCAGGCGTCGCCCGACGGCTCGGGGCCAGACCGTTCGCGAAGCGTGCGGCGGAAGGATTGGAAGGCAGCCTCGACGTCCTCTGGCGAAATGTCGTCCGTGTCCCGGCGCACGTCGTCGGGCAACTCGCCGGAGAGGAAGAGCAAGTACTCATAGGAGAGGTCGAGGACACGGGCGAACTCGCGTAACAAGTGCGGGGAGGGCGGGTTGCGGCGGTCGTGCTCGATGTCATTGAGGTAGGGGGCGGAGATGGGGATGCCGTCCTCCTTGAGGACACTCGCCGCCAGATCCTTCTGACTCATCCCGATCCGCTTGCGCGCGGCGATGATCGCCCGCCCGATCGTCATCCCCACCCCTCTCTCGTGCCTTGGACATGGTTCAGCGCATGCTCGGCGTAACGTGACAGTTTTGCACCCCCAGCAGATGCACCACTTGTCAAGCCTATGTGAATCACGTCTTAGCTGATTAGCAGGGTAGCCGATTTGGACCCACGGCGGCAAGTCGGGTTCCTACAGTCGTGCCGAACTCCTTGTTAAGCAAGATGTATCGCGCATGGATCGGCGTGCGGTCGTTGACTCACCAGCACACGGGCTTTGCCCAAAAAGTCTTTTTGTTCTAGAAATTTTCGGAACATCCATCGGGCTATGCCCCTATTTGCCCTTGTTCGTTCTAGCCTTCGTTGTTTAGGCGAAAGACATTTTGCAGTGTCGGACTTTTTGGGCAAAGCCCCAGCACACGGAAAGAGCGACAATCGGGGGAGCGACATCATCGTGTCTGCCCAAGAGGAATCGTGTCTGCCCAAGCCGGATCGTGGTCACCCTGCCACCACGATAACCAGTCATAACAAGGGATGATCATGCACCTTGCTACATGCGCATGAAAGGGCCTTAGGCACACAGCGGCATCGGAATGGGCTGCGCGTTACCTTGACGAAGGTAGGTTGCGGTCGTAAGCGAGGCGCGCCTAGCGTGCGAACTGGCGAACGAGCCGAATCGCCTGCGGCTATCGTCGGGATGTGCTGTGGCCGGATGGCGTTTTCGGCAAGGGGCGTGCCGCCCCTGAGTAGCGCCGCCTATGGCCTGGACGTGGCGCCCGTGAGGGGACGGCTGGTGGGGACGGTTCCGTCACTGGACGGGGCGGCGTCGCGGAGGAGCCGATCGGTCATGACGGCGCCACGCCAGGTGCGGAGCCAGACATCGCCGAGACACCGCTGACACAGGAGGCGCTGACCATAGCGCGCGACGCGGCGGGCATGGGCGGCGGGGGTGAGGGTGAAGGCGGCGGCGCAGTCGGCGCAGGTGACGGGGACTCTAGCGGCAGAGCGCGGCATCGTGTCTCCTTACAAACAAGGGGGCGTTCAGGGCGCGGCACACCCGCGGATATCGGTACGGTCACGACCGTCGTCCTCGTGGGACCACCCTCAGGACGCCTGATCCAGCGGGGGCACGAGGGCCGCGCGCGCATAGTGCTGGCGCAGGCGCCGGCGCCCGCGAAAGATCAGGATCGCCACGGCATCGACGCCAATACCCATAGCGCGCGCCGTGTCGGCATAGGACAGCCCGTGCAGCGCGTGCAAGGTGAGCGCCGCGCGCTGGCGCGGCGCCAGCCGGCGCACCGCCGCGTGCACGGCGCGCCGGTCTTCAGCGGCCAGAGCCGCCTCCGGCGGCTGGCGCCAGCGCGCCTCGTCGGCGAGGACATCGACCAGGGCCGCGTCGAGCGAGACCGGGCGGGGCGCGCCGTGCGCGCGGCGGCGCGCGTCGAGGCAGGTGGTGGTGGCGACGCGGTAGAGCCAGCCGGCGAAGGCGTGAGGCTGGCGCAGGGTGGGAAGGGCGCGGAAGGCGCGCAAGAAGGTGTCCTGCGTGAGATCCTCGGCCTCGGCGTGGTCACCGCTGCTGCGGTAGGCGATGGCGTGGACCTGGCGCGCGTAGCGATCGACGAGCGTCGCGAAGGCGTCCGGCTGCCCGCCCAGGTGGCGCGCGATCAACTCGCCGTCCGACAAGGTGTCGGCCCCCTCGTCTCCCCGGTATGGCCTCACGTGTGCGGCCCTTCCATGCCATCTCTCCGTCCCTGTGTCCCCGGCGACGACCGCCGTCCCGCGCGCCGTCCCGCACCGCTCCCCCCACTGTGCGGCAGGCCGACGCGCAAAGGCCAGGAGAAACGCCGGAACTTTGCCCACACGTGCGCGGTGCGCGCGTTGCCAAGGCCAAAAGAGAATGCAAGGCGCGCACTTTGCCCACACGTGCGCGGTGCGCGCCCGCGCCCCTGACGCGGGCCGGCCTGGTATGCTGCGTAGAGAGTCGCTGGCCCTCCTGTCCGTCCGGTACCTGCTGGGCGAACGAGAGCGCGGGGCGGAGACCCGCGGCGCCGCCCTGACCCCGACCCGAGGTGCTGCCATGACCGTCCCCCCCACGTTCGGCGCGTTGCTCGGGCGCGCGCGCCGGGCGGCTGGCGTCACGCAAGAGACGCTGGCCGCCCGCGCGGGCGTGAGCGCACGGGCCATCAGTGATCTCGAGCGGGGCGTCAAACATGTCCCCCGCCGCGACACGGTGCGTCTCCTCATCGCGGCCTTGCCCCTCTCGCCGCAAGAGCGCGCCTTATTCGAGGACGCGGCCCGCCTTGCCCGTGGCGCGCCCCCACCGACTCCGGTCGCAGCGCTCACTGAGGGGAGCGCTGCGCCGGACAGGCCGGTACCAGCCCCCCGACCCGTCGCCCCTCCCCTCATCGGCCAGCTCCGCGCGCGGGCCGCGCTCGCGCGGCACGTGGCGGGCGACGGGCCGCCCGTGCTGGCGCTGACCGGCGAACCCGGCATCGGCAAGACACGCCTGCTCGCCTGGGCAGCGGAGCGCGGCGCGACGCGGGGGCTGCGCGTGCTGCGGGGCCGCGGCCGGCTGCGCTCCGGCCCGATGCCCCACGAGCCCGTGCTCGACGCCCTGCGCGCGTACATCCGCGAGCGGCCGCCGCTCGACCTGCGCGACGATCTGCGGGGGTGCGCGTGGCTCGTGCGCGCGCTCCCCGAGGTGGGCGACGGGCCGATCGAGCCGCTGCCCCTCGCGGGGGGCGCGCCGGCGCCGACGCCCGCGCGGGAACACCGCCTGGTGGAGGAGGCGATCGCCCGGTTCGTGTCCAACATTGCAGGCCCGGGCGGTGCGCTGCTCGTCCTCGACGACCTCCACGCGGCCGACCCCGCGGACCTCGACCGGCTGCTGGCGCTGCTCGGGACCGACGCCCCGCCGCGCGTCATCGCCGCGTACCGCGACACGGAGGTGCGCCGCGGCGATCCGCTCGACGCCCTGCTGGCCACCCTTGCGCAGGCCCACCTAGCGACGCGCCTGGCGATCCCTCGGCTGGCCCCGCCGGACGCGGCCCACCTCCTCGACGACCTCCTACGGGAGGTCGACACGGTCGGCTCCGCCGTGCGCGAGCGCGTGCTGCGCCGCGCGGACGGCGTGCCGTTTGTCCTCGTCGCGTGGGCGCGGGACCTAGGCCTGGAGCCCGCGGCGACCGACGTGACCGACCGTGTGCCCTGGGCCGTCGCGCAGAGCGTGCGCCAGCGCATCGACGCGGCGCCGGCCGTCGTGCGGACGGCGCTCGAGGTCGCGTCCGTGGTCGGCGGCCCCATGACCCCCCAGGCCCTTCTTCCGTGGGTCGCGGGCGCGACAGAGGCGGGGGAGGCGCTCGACGCGGCGGCGCAGGCCGGCTTGGTGCGGGCCGCCATGGACGGTTATCACGTCGCGCACGACGTGATCCGCGCGGTCGTCGTCGACGACCTCGGCCCGGCCCGGAGCGCGGCCCTCCGTCGGCGTCTGGAGGAGGTGACGGCGACGCGGGAGGTGCGGGAGGGATGGCTCGCCACGGGCGCCCGTGGCGCCACGGACGGGGACGACCCGGAGGGGGACCGCGCGGTCATGGACGAGCGCCGCCGCCACCTGGCGGTGCTCACGCAGCGCCAGCGGGCGTCCGACCCCGACGCAGCACGGGAGAGCGGCGGTCGCCCGTAGGCGCGCGGCTAAATGCTTCCAGCTTGACTGTACGGAATAAGGCTGCGACTGCGGTCGCATGGCAGCGTACGGCGACTGCGGTCGCGCGACGTTGCGTGCGAGGTTCGCATCCCGCGACTATTGTTTGGAAGCATTTAGCGGGTAGCCTGAGCGGATGTCTGCAACGCGTCGCGCACCTCGTCGAAGCCCGGGAACAGACCGTCCGCCGCGGTCGCGTCGGCCTCCTCCTCCACGCTGAGCGTCCGCGGCGCATCGAGGATGGCGAGGACGGCGTCGACGACGCGCGGGTCGAACTGGGTGCCGGCGCAGCGGCGCAACTCATCGCGGGCGCGCGCGTCGCTGTACGCCTGACGGTAACTGCGGCGCGCCGTCATGGCATAGTAGGCGGCGACCGCGCCGACGATGCGCGCGGCGATCGGGATGCGCTCCCCGGACAGGCCGTCGGGGTAGCCGCTCCCGTCGTACCCTTCATGATGATGCAGCACGGCGTCCGCGACCCCGGCGAGGGCGGGGACCTGCCGGACAAAGTCGTGCCCGATGCGGACGTGCGACTGGACGAGCGCGCGCTCCGCGTCGCGCAACGGCCCCGGCTTGGTGAGCACGCTGTCGCCGATGCCGATGGTCCCGCTGTCGTGGAGCAAGGCGGTGTAGTAGACGACGCTGCGGTCGTACGTGGACAGGCCGAGGCGCGCGCCGACCCGTTGCGCGGCGCGTAGCACGCGGTCCCCGCGTCCTTGCCCGTCGGGGTCGCGCGTTGCCAGAGCGTCGGCCAGGATCGAGACGGTCGACAGGTAAGCCTGTTGCACCTCGCGCTGGAGCCGGGCGTTCTGGGCCGCCACGCGGGCGTGGTCGCCCACGCTCAGGAGTTCGTCGGCGTCGCGTTTGTCGAAGGCGCCGCTCGCCTTGTCAGCGGCGATGACGACACCATCGAGATCGGCAAGCAGCACGACCGGCGCGGCCATCACGGTGCGGAAATCCTCGCCCGGCCCGGGCGGGTCGTCGAGGTCCGCCAGCGCCGTGGAGTCGTTGGCCACGAACGGGTCCTGGCTGACGAGGACGCGGCGGCAGAGAGCCTGGAGGAACGGCGACGGCGGGGACCCCGGAGAGGCGTCGACCGCGATGGCGGCGCGGACCCGCGGGGTATCGTGCGGTCCCCGCGCCGTGAGGTACACGCCACGGGTAGCCCCGGTCGCGATGAGACAGGCTTTGATGATAAGCTCGTGGAGGTTCCCACCGAAGAGCGCGTGATGGATCTCTGTGAGGGCGGCCCTGAGCGCCGCAGCGCGCTCGCCCTGCTGCGCGGCACGCTGGCGCGCCTGACCCAACTGCCGCCGTGTCGCCGCGAGATCGTGCTCGAGCCAGGTAGCGGCCGCCTGCGCGTCCGCCAGGTCGCGCTGCGATCGCTCCAGCGAGACCGCTTGCAACTGCAGGTGGGCCTGGGCCTCCCGATAGGACACCTCGGCCCGACGCAGGGCGGCGACGGCGGGATCGGTGGGGGGAAGGCGTTGTACGGCCTGCGCTAGCCCCCACAGGACGGGATCGTCGGAGACAGGCGGCATTGCGTGTCCGTCCAGCAGGCGCTGACTCGCCTCATCTATGCGCTCGGACACCGATAAGCTCTCACCCTTTTAGCGACCATCGTTAGCGTACTATAACACACGGGCTAAGTAGGTGCTGGTAAGTTTGTGTGCAGGGTCGTATCCTATAGAGAGAAGGATAGGGCTACGACAGATGATGATCGAGATAACGGAGGCGCAGCGGCAAGAGGTCGAGGTGTTGCTGCAGCGGCGGGACCTCGCGCCCCGGCAGCGGGAGCGACTGGAGATGGTGAAAGCGGCGGGGTTGGGGCAGGACGAGGCGACGATTGCACGGTGGAGTGGGCGCACCCCACGGACGGTGCGGCGCTGGCTGA
>JAABUX010008352.1_pt1 | contig 11965 bp, 15 predicted proteins | sample 5561851 | NCBI WGS metagenome assembly JAABUX01 (sample SAMN10711883, study PRJNA513361) | rock metagenome | isolation source: Antarctica rocks | place: Antarctica: Victoria Land, Richard Nunatak red sandstone | collected 2016-01-03 | reverse complement strand
AGCGGGCCGGAGCCGCTGCCGAGCGTTCTGGCCTACGCACAGGCGCTCTCACATGAGATTTTCACCCAGTTTGACTATGTGCCGGGTTCCACCGATCTGCTGACGCCGCTGACGGACTTCGTTGCCCAGAGACGCGGCGTCTGCCAGGATTATGCCCACTTGATGCTGGCCGCCGCCCGTTCCCGCGGCGTTCCCGCCCGCTACGTCAGCGGCTATATTTACGCAGGCGCAGATGACGGAACGCAGGGCGCGGGCGCGACCCATGCCTGGGTGGAACTGTTCCTGCCCCAGTCGGAAGATTGGAAAGCGACAGGCGTTTGGACCGGCTTTGACCCGACCAACGATATTTTAACCGCAGGCAGCCACATCAAAATCGCCGTCGGCCGGGACTATGCTGACGTGCCGCCGACCAAAGGCTTAGTGCGGGCCGCTGCCGGCTCCCCATTGCCGTCTGAAACGGCATTAGTGGTGGAAGTGAGCGTAGAGCGGGTAGAGGAGTAGGAATAAAACGGAACGAGTAACTGAAGTCACTCGTCACCAGCGTTCGTACCGGAGTCCGTAACATCAGTTAAAACGAAGCGCAAACGCTTCAAGTTTGGGCTGAACAAAGCGCTTTTTGAAAGCGTGTGAAAAGGAAGCACCTATGAGCTATGCGAACCATCCTGAGCGTAATCGGATAATGAATCAAGCGCTTAGAGCAAGAACATTTTCCGAGATCGCGTCAGCAAACCGTGAAATGGATCAGTGGGTCGCCGATCACCCGGAAGATTTAGGCATCCGAGATGCCTATGAAGTGCTGGACAATATGCAAGAGATCGCCGAGTACCAAAAACAAGAGGAACTTATGCGCCGGTCTCCTGCGGAAATGGTGAGTTAATTCAAAATCGCTTTCGCGGCTGCGGACGGCATCCGCTCGACGATATGGACTTCGCGGCCTACCGTTGCCTCAAACTCGGACAGCGTCATGTCGTCTAAAAAGATGTCCCGGTCGGGGTCGCGCAGCATGATGGACGGCAGCACCACCCGCTCGCCAAGCGCGTCGCCCATGTTGTGCAGGGCTTTGGCGACATCGTGGCCGGTCAAGAGACCGGCAATGCTGATGTTGCCCTCAAAAAAATTATTGTGTACGGCGCAGACGTTGACGTTTAGGTTCTCGACCTGGTTAAACGTGTCCGCGAGGTTGTTCAGGAACGGTGCGGCAAGCTCGCCGGTCACCAGCGTTGCCGTGCGGGGGGCGGGAAGGCGGGCAGGCAGCTTGCGGGCGACTTTTTTGACATCGTCCTGAAACAAGCGTACCATGCCGACGCCGTCTTCCAATTGCGGAAAGCCTTCGTACTGCCGCGCGGCGGGGACTTCCAGACCGGCGGCTAAATAGAACTCGTCACTGAGAAAGACGAAGTTTGTATCGAGTTGCTTGCGGAACCTGGCCCGCCAGACTTCCGAGGCTTCCACCACCGAGCGCGAAAACTCCGGGGAGCAGGTCGTCAGCGCGGCCAGACGGTCCCGGAACTGAGTAAGGCCGACGGGAACGACGGCCACGGACAGCACGCCGCCGTAAGTGCCGCGTGCCTCCGGGTGAAGCTCGGCCAGCTCGCGGACAGTCTGCTCCAGCTGCGCCCCGTCGTTGTAGCCGGGGCAGAGAACAACCTGGCCGTGGACTTGTATCTTTGCGTCTGCCAGCATCTCGAGGCGCGGCAGGATCGGCTCCGGTCCTTTGCGGCCCAGCATTCGCCCGCGCACTTCCGGGTCGGTGGCATGGACCGAGACAAACAGCGGGGAAAGCTTCTGGTCAATGACCCGCTGAAACTCCGCTTCGCCCATATTGGTCAGCGTTAAATAGTTGCCGTGCAGGAACGACAATCGGTAATCGTCGTCCTTGATATACAGCGACGGGCGCAGGCCTTTGGGCTGCTGGTACAAAAAGCAGAACACACACTTGTTCTTGCAGATATGCACCCGGTCAAACAAATCGTCGCCGAACTCGATGCCTAAGTCTTCGTCGTAGCCTTTGGAAATCTCGAAGTGCAGCGGCTCGGCATCGTTCCGCAGCATGTCCAGCGCGACTTGCTCGCCTGCCGAGAGAAACGCGAAGTCTACAATGTCCAAAACAGGCTGGCCGTTGACATGGGTGATCACATCGCCGAGTTGAACGCCGGCCCGCGCCGCCGGGCTGTCCGGCTCCAGCGCCAGCACTTTTGCCCGCTCCGCTTTTGCTTTCGGCGTCACCACTTTCTCGTCGGCCATCGGCAAAGACAAAAGTTTGGGCCGGACCGAGTTTTCCGTATTCATTGCCATATCGCTTTAGTATACCCTGAAAGAACTTCGGAACAGGCACTGGAAGTGCCGGTCTACTAGTGAATGAAAGTGTCTCCGACACTGAAGAACAGCCCACGGGTACAATCCGTACTCGCGGAGCAGATACGCAGTAATGCTGTCTTCAGCATACTTTCATTCAAGAGTAGACCGGCACTTCCAGTGCCGGGTCCGAAGTCTGCAACTTTTTCGGCGCTCCCGTGTCGTATGATAAAAGGGGAAAGATTTGCCTGATGACGAGTGATCATCGCTCGCCCTGGAACAGTTTCACGGCCCTGCCGCGCCTTGACCCGGACCTTGCGCTGGTGCGTCAGTTCCGGGCAACGGCAAGCCCGGCGGTCTTCGAGATTTTGTTTCGTAAGTACCAGGCGACGGTCTTTAGCTTTGTCTCGCGCATGGTCAACGGCGAGGAAGCGTATGATCTGACGCAGGAAGTGTTCGTGCGGGCTTTGCGCTCCCTGCCGTCGTTTCACGGGGACAGCAAGTTTCGGACCTGGCTGCTGACGATTGCCCGCAACGTCTGCCTCAATTATCTGCGGGACCGCAAGCTCCGCTTAGGGCTGGAAGCCGGGTCGCTGGACGAAGAACCGGACACGCCTGGTTTTATTGCGGAACCGTCCGACCCCGCCGCCGACATCGCGCGAATTGTGGAAGTCCGCGAGCTGCAGCGGGTTGTAGACAAAGTGCTGGCGCAGCTCACCGACGAGCAGCGGCTGTTGATGACCCTGCGCGACTTGCAGGGCTTGTCGTATGAGGAAATCGAGCAGATTATGGAACTGAGCCGGGTCAATGTCAAATCCAAGCTGCACCGGGCGCGGCTGGCTTTCAAAGCAAAGTTTGAGCCGTATTTGTCCCAAGTCAGCCCCAATGTAGTAGAGCCGCAAGGGGCCGAAAAACAGAGAGGCGCGGGAAAGTGACACGGGAAAACGCGCGGCTGTTGTTTTCCGATTACTTGGAAGACGCGCTCAACCTCAAAGAACGAGACGCCTTGCAGGCCTATCTCGCGCAGAACCCAGATGCGGCTGCCGAGCTGATTGCCTTGGAGCGCATGCTGTCGCTGCTGCACCGGCTGCCGGAGCGGGAGCCGACGCTGGACCTCTGGCGGGAGCTGGTCCCGGAGATTGAAGCGTTCCGGGCCGAGCGGCGTCTGAGTTTTCTCCTACGTCTGCGGGGACACTGGGTCGTATTCGTGTCGTCGGTCAGCGAAGGAGTGATACTCTGGACTCACGCGCTTGCCCGCCGCGCCCATCACCATCTTGGGCCGCATTTGCATTCTGAGCGAGAAAGGCGCTAATTTACAATGACACCAGAAATCCAAACGCTGCTCTGGATGCTGCGAATGCACATTCGCGGTATGACTGCCCGCCTGCGTCAGATTCCCGAAGACAAATGGGACTGGACATTTGCCCCGCCCGCCCCAACGCCGCGTATTCTCGCCATTCATACCTGGCAGTGGCTTATCTGTGACCGCCGGCACATTGAAGAGACGGATGCGCTCAAACATGCCCGTATTCCAGAGCCGCCGTCCGACCCCGCCGCGCTGTGCGACGCTTTAGACGCGGAAATGGACTGCTGGGCCGAGATGCTCACCCGCCTGACGCCGGAAGACTTGGACGCACCGCGCCGTCAGTTCAATGACTATCCCATGCCCGTGCGCGGCTTTATCGGCCATATCGTTCAGAACACGATTTACAAAAGCGGCCAGCTTTCGACGCTGTATTTTGCGCTCGGCCTGGACGGTGATGCGCCTTACGACGCCCCGTTCCCAAACCCCATCTATGAAAAGCTTCACAAAGGTCCTGCCGATGCGTCCTAATTTCTGTGCCGCACTTGTCCTGCTGCTTCTGCTTGCTTGTGTCTCAGCGCAGGCCGCGCCGCCGCAGGTTTACGTCATCAGCATTCATGGGACAGTCTGGCCCGGCACGGCGGTCTTTGTCCGAAAGCAGCTGGACACGGCGTATCAGCAGGGCGCGGCAGGAGTCATCTTAGACTTAGATACGACGGGCGGCTCACAAGCGGCCGCCGTAGACATCAAGCAGGCGATTCTGGACCATGCCAGCGCGTATCCGATTGCCGCGTTTGTGCATGACCATGCCACCGGGCCGGGCAGCCTCATTGCCGTTGCCTGCAAGACGCTGGCGTTCGCGCCGGGCGGCACGCTGGGCGCGGCGGACGGCGGCGCGAAATCCGATTACCAGTCGGCAGCCTCGGCAAACGGACGCAATCCGGCGATTGCCGCCGCGTTCGTCTCGGCGGACAGCGACCTGCCGGCACTGGGCGTTAAAGCGGGAGACCCGCTGACGTTGACCGCGACTCAGGCGCAAACCGTTGGCTATGCCGATCTCGTTACCGCGCTGCCGTCAGGCGTTCTGGCGAAGATGGGACCGAGCTTGGTCGGCGCACAGCTTGTTCCGGTCGAGCTGTCGGCGTGGAATACGTTGGCGCTGTGGGTCACTCAGCCCTGGGCAACGGTGCTGATTTTGGCAATCGGTCTCGCGCTGATGATCACCGAGATTTTGACTCTGCATTCGTGGGGCGTCGCCGGCATTTTCGGCGGCCTGCTGGTCGCGCTCATCTTCGCGGCCTACATCACGGTCGGCGCGGCGACCTGGGTGGGTGTCCTGCTGTTTCTCGCGGGCGCGGCGCTCTTGCTGCTGGAAACGCATGTCCTGCCGGGACATGGCTGGCCGGCGTTTACGGGTCTCGCGCTCATCTTTGCCGGCCTGTTTTACGCGCTCGGCGGGCCGGGAAACGGCGCTCTGTACCCGGCGGCGACGGCGCTGTTTATGACACTCGCCATTCTCGCGGCGTTCTTTTTGTACCTGCCGCGCTCCGGCGTTTGGAAGCGGATTGGCCTGCCGCTGCGCCAGACTGCGCTCGGCGGCTACGTTTCCAGCGACGACTACACGTCCTATTTGGGCCAGTACGGGACCGCCGTGACGCTGCTGCGCCCGTCGGGGACTGTTGAGATTGATGATGTCCGTTTGTCCGTCGTCACGGAAGGCGAGTTCATTCCGCCGGGAACGCGGGTGCAGGTCGTCATGGTCCAGGGCAGCCGGATTGTGGTGCGCGGGCCGGAATAGCATTGCCAGCTAGGGTAGGGGCGTACCCCCGTGTGCGCCCTCTTATTCATGTGCGCCCTCTTGTTCATGTGCGCCCTCTTGTTCATGTGCGCCCTCTTGTTCATGTGCGCCCTGCCCGCAACATGGACAGCAAAAGAAGGGCAGGCAGAGATAAGAAGGGCAGGCACGGGGACCTGCCCCTACGGGGGGTTCGTCGGGTATAATTTCCCCATGCCTGCCACTGCCTCGCCCAAAAAACCTGCCGCCCCGAAAAAGCCCCGCAAGCCGGAGTTCTCGCCGACGCGCCTCCGCACCTTTCTGTCCTGCCCCATGATGTACCGGCTGGATTATGTGGACAAGATCGGCAAGTTCTACCACCGCGCCCGTGCCGGGTTCACGTTCGGCTCGACGCTTCATCAAGCCTTGCAGACGTTCCACCAAGACGGCGGCAGCGCGGCGGTGTCCGCGCCGGAGCTTGTCGCCAAGATGGAAACCGTCTGGCAGTCGCAGGGCTACGAGAGCGCGGCGCATGAAGCCGAACACAAAGTCGAAGCGGCGCGAATACTCGAAACCTACCACGCCGCGTCGGAAGCGCGGGCGGAAGAGACGCGCCCGTTTCTCATTGAAAAGATGCTGAAATGGGACATGGGGCCGTTCGTGCTGACCGGGCGCATTGACCGGATTGACGAGCATTTGTCGGATGGGTCTTTGGAGATCGTAGACTACAAATCCGGGCGGATGGGCGTGACCGAGGCCGATGTCAAGAGCGCTCTCGCCATGTCGGTCTACCAGCTTTTGACGAAGCGCAACAACCCCGACCGCCGCGTCTACGCGACTATCCACGCCCTGCGCGGCGGCGTCACCGCCTCGTCTTCCTATACGGACGAAGAACTGCTGGCCTTAGAAGAAGACCTGCGCGGCATCGGCATTACGATTTTAGAAAAAGACTTCGAGGCCGTCCGTCCCGTTCCTCTGCCCGATGTCTGCCCCTGGTGCGACTTCCTGCCCCTCTGCACCCGCGCCTGGAAGCGCGAAGGCCGCGATTATGTGGCCGAACTTGCCCTGGAAATCCCTGAATAGCCGCAAAGTCATGTTAGAATACAGGGAGCAGTCTTCAAGTCAACTCAATCGCTCAGTGGAGGACATCATGGCAAGCCCTTGTTTTTATCATCCCGGCGTCACCGCCGCGGCCGTTTGTATTCAGTGTGGAACGCCCGGCTGTCCGGACTGCCTGGAAGCGGTTGGGGGAAAGATGGCCTGCCGCCGGTGCAGTCCCGCCCTCAAAAGCAAGCTTGCCGCCCAGCCGGTTCCGCCGCCGGTTCGCCCGGCCTATAATCCGAATGCCGGCTTGAACTACGCCTCAAGTCCCGCCGATTATGTGGACACGACGCCGCAGGAAAAACTCTCCGCCGCCATTCTGCTGAAGGGGGCGGCCATCGCCGTCGTCGTCGGTGTTCTCGGCGCGGTTGGGATCGAGAAGATACTGTTCTACAGCCACTTCGGCTTTGCGTTTTTGTACATAATGCTGGGTTTCGCGGTCGGCATTTCGGTGCGCTCCTGCACAAGTCGCGGTGGGGTAGGAGTGGCCCTGACTGCGGGCGGCATCATGCTCCTCTGCCTGGGGATCAGCCACCTGGTTTACGTTCAGGACATTCTCAGCGCGGCGCGGGCCTCCGGCGATGCAGACCCCGGCGTGACTTTCGCCGATGCGCTCCCTGTTGCCCTGGGCCACCTGACTTTCATTCACTGGATGTTCGTCCTCGGCAGCCTGGCAAGCTGCGTCGGTACCGCTTACCGAGAATGAGGGTAACGTGATGGAAGCAAAAGTCACAAGAGGCAGGTTGCTCGGTTACTGCAAGAGTTATCTGTCAAGTGAGTGCGAGATAAAAGTTTGCGTGGGATTGAAATCCTACGCTAGGGTTTTATTGGGGTGTGGGGCGAAGCGCCCAGTGTCCGCCTTCGCGGACAAGGAGCAGAATAGGAAAGAGCAGAATAGGAAAGAATATGAGAGGAGAATAGGGGCAAGCCCTACACCTATTACGAGTTACGCAGTTGAAGCCAAATTGAGAGTAATTTCGATGTCTCGCTGACGCTGATTTACTCTCCAACTGCGTAACTCCTAACCTATGTTCTGCCGTCACGCGATTTCTTCGCCGATGCCCAGCGCTTTGAGGTCGCTGCGGGAGCGGTCGTCGGACGAGACTAACGCTCGCATCTGGGTGGCGACTTCGCTTTCGGTGAGGTTATGGCGGGCCATTGCGTCGCGGACGAACGTAACGCGGTCGTGGGCCATGAGCAGGTCTAGGCTGGAGATGTCTAAAATGTCGGCGAGTGCGCCGAGGGCGGGGACGGTCTGGGCGATGTCGCTTTCGGCCCTGGCCCGGAGCAGGGTTTGGGCGTATTCCAGCTCCCGCATGGCCTGGTCGAGCGGGGCTGACATTACCCGGAATTCGTTGACTTTTTCTGCGAGATCGCCGCTGAGTTCTGCCGCCATAGTGCCTGTCCCCTCCATTGATGCCTTAGTATACCCCGCTTGACACTCTCCGAGGTTGACAAATGCCGGGCGCGAAGTGTAAGATAGATTATGCCCGTTTCCGCCGTGACTGCCTCTGCTGCCTCGCTTTCCACACTGCCGCCTGTCGTCCTGCCGGCGTTTGAAGGGCCGCTGGATTTGCTGCTGCATTTGATCCGCGAACACCGCGTGGACATTGCCGACATTCCCATCTTGCAGATTACGGACCAATACTTAGCGTATCTGCGGGCGATGGAAGCAATGAACCTGAACGTGGCGGGGGAGTTTCTCCTAATGGCGGCGACGCTTCTCGAAATCAAGAGCCGGATGCTGCTGCCGAAGCCGCCACGCGTGGAAGACGCCGAAGAAGGCGAAGACCCGCGCCAAGAGCTGGTCCGGCGGCTGGAAGATTATCAGCGCTATAAGCTGTTTATTGAAACGCTGGCCGAGTGGGAAGATGACCGCCGTGCGCTGTTCTTTCGCGGCCAGGGCGACTACGGCGGCGAGTATGTCCTGCCGGTCGAGTTCGGGGCGCTGAAGCCGAGCGCACTGCTGAAAGCGCTGAACCGCCTGCTGGCCGAAGCCGGAGACGATGGCGGGCAGGCCGTGACCAGCGTGCGCCGGCAGAAGATGACCTTGAGATTAGCGATGGCATCACTCTGGCACAAAGTCCAGCGCGGCGGCGCGGAAGGCATTCTGCTGGAAGACTGCTTCGAGCCGCCGTATGTGCGTTTAGAGATTGTCATGCTGTTTCTCGCGCTCTTGGAGCTTCTCCGCAATCGCCGGGTCCAGGCCGCGCAGGCGCAGCACTTGGGCCAGATTATCCTGACGGCTTACACGGCAGAAGTGATAGCGGCAGACGCCGATGTCTGAGCCGATTTCCGAGACATACGGGGAAATAGACCTGCCGCCGCTGCTGGAAGCCTACTTATTTGTCGCGACGGAGCCGGTACAGCCTGCCGAGATCGCCCGAACTTTGCAGCTCGACGCCGCCGCAGTGGAGGAAGCACTGGAAGATATGGTCAATGCCTATGCCCGGCGCATCAACTCCGGCCTGCATGTGGTCCGCATTGCCGGCGGCTACCAGATGGCGACCCGGCCCGCGCTTGCGTCTGGCATCGGGCGATTGCTTGCCGCGCCCAACCAGAAATCGCGCTTGTCCAAGCCCGCGCTGGAAACGCTCGCCATTATCGCCTATCAGCAGCCGGTGACGCAGGCGGAGATTGAAGCCGTGCGCGGCGTCAGCGCCGACGGCGTTCTGAAAACTTTGGCCGAGCGTCAGCTTATTGCGGAAGCGGGCCGTAAGGAAGTGGCGGGCCGCCCGATTTTATACGCGACCACGCCGGACTTTTTGCACTACTTCGGCCTGCACACGCTGGAAGATTTGCCGCCGCTGGAAGACATCGCGCTTTCGGATGACAGCGCAGGCGAAAAGGCCGCGACGCAGAATGCCTTGCAGGCTGTTGGGCTGGATTAACACTCAGCGCGTTAGGAACCCGGCCTTTTAAGGCCGGGCAGTATCCATGCCATGCTCAAACGCACCTCACTTTTGCTAACATTTCTCTGTCTGACGCTGCCTCTGCGGATGGCCCACGCACAAGCCCTGCCGCCTGCCGCGAAGCCGCTGACGCCCGTAGTCCATAGCCACTATTCCATCTTGGTAGATGCCGTCACCGGAAAAGTGCTGTGGGAGCGCAATGCCGAGGTGCCGCGCCCAATCGCTTCCACGACGAAAATGCTGACGGCGATTTTGCTGCTGGAACGCGGGCATTTGGATGACATCGTGACGGCTCCCAATGGTGTGCAGTACCTGCCGGACAGCAGCCTGCACCTGAAGCCCGGCGAGAAGATTACTTTGCGCGACCTGCTGTACGCGATGCTTCTGCGCTCCGCCAATGATACGGCAGTGACGGGCGCGGTGTACCTAAGCGGCAGCGTTCCGGCGTTCGCCAAGCTGATGAACGCGAAGGCCAAAGAAATCGGCGCGACGCATTCGCATTTCGTGACGCCGAACGGCCTGCCCGCGCCGGGGCATTATTCGACGGCGGGCGATTTGGCGATCATTGCTGCGTATGCCGTCAACAATCTGCCGCAGTTCAATCAGATCGTCAAGACGCCGGTCTATAAAGTGCATCGGTCCCTAGACCAGCGCGATGTCTGGGTCCGAAATACGGCGACGACGTTCCTCAAAAAGTTTCCGGGAGCCGACGGGATTAAAACCGGGTATATTCATCAAGCGGGACATTGTTTTGTCGGCTCGGCGACGCGCGGCGGCTGGCGGCTGATTGCAGTAGCATTGGACAGCAACGACTGCCGGGAAGATGTCGAGTCGCTCTTAAACTATGGCTTTGCCGAGTTTGCGCCGTCAACCGTGATCCATCAAGGCGATCCCGTCGGCACGATTGATATTCCGAGTGCCTCTGCACCCGTTAAAGTCAACTGCTCGGACACGCTCTTTATCGTGGCCTCCAAGCGCCGTCCCATACCCGCCGCGCAGATTAAGGTGACGCCCCTGCCGCTGCTGCCGCAGGCCCCGATTTCGGCGGGAACGCGGCTGGGAACGGTCACGGTCTTGGTCGGCGGCAAGGTGCAGGCGACGGCGGCGGCGCTGGCGGCGGAAAATGTGCCGGTTCGGCCTGCCGTCGCCCTGCTGCAAACGACAAAGACCGCCGGGCTGCTGCTGCTCAAAGCCGCCGGAGCGCTGGCGGGTGCCGTTGCGCTGATTTTAGGAGGAATGATACTCTATGGAAGAACGGCTTCAAAAAGTGCTCGCCTCCGCCGGGATCGGCTCGCGGCGGGCGTGCGAAGCGTGGATCGCCGAGGGCCGGGTTCGCGTTAACGGGCAGGTCGTCACCGAGCTTGGCACGAAAGTAGACCCCGAAACGGACAAAGTTCTGTTTGACAGCCGGGTTGTGCGTCCGCCGCTGAAGCGTTACTACCTGGCGCTGAACAAGCCGAAGGGGATTATCTCGTCGCGCTCCGACCCGCACGGCCACGCGGGCCAGATGGTGACGGATTTGGTAGACATCGGCGGCAAGCCGATGCTGCGTCCCGTTGGCCGCCTCGACGCCGACAGCGAAGGCTTGATCTTTTTGACCGACGACGGCGACTTCTTGTTCAAGATGACGCATCCGCGTTACCATGTCCCGAAAACGTATCGAGTCGCCGTGTCGGGCGTTCCCAGCGAAGATGCGCTCGGACGTTTGCGGCGCGGCATCCTGCTGGACGACGGCATGACAAAGCCCGCCGAGAATGTTCGCCTGCTGCGCGGCAAGCAGAACCCGGACGGCACGGGGCAGGGGGAAGTGGAGCTGACCATCTATGAGGGCCGCAACCGGCAGGTGCGCCGCATGATGGCGGCTCTCGGCCACACCGTCACCCGTTTGGTCCGCGTCCGCATCGGCAGCGTCCGGCTGACCGGCCTGCCGCCGGGAGCCTGGCGGCATCTGACGCCCGGCGAAATTGCCGCGCTGACACAAGAAGTACTCAGCCCGAACGAAACAAATCTACCAGAAACCAAGTCACGCATCAAAGAGGAGACACACTCATGGCCCGCACCGCAACCTTCGACACGACCAAAGGCACCATCGTCGCCCAGCTCACTGAGGAAGACGCGCCCATCACGACCGCAAACTTCATCGAGCTTGCCGAAAAAGGCTTCTACAACGGACTGACGTTCCATCGCTACGCGCCGGGCTTCGTCATTCAGGGAGGCGATCCCGACGGCAACGGCACGGGTGGCTCCGGCAAGAACATCAAAGGCGAGTTTAAAGACAACGGCGTCAACAATTCTGGTCGTCACGACTCTGCCGGTGTGCTGGCAATGGCCCGCTCCGGCGATCCAAATAGCGCTTCGTCGCAGTTCTATTTCACGCTGGCCCCCGCGCCGCATCTGGATAACGGTTATGCCGTGTTCGGCAAAGTGACTTCGGGTTTAGAGGCCGTCATGGCGCTGCGTCAGGGTGACAAGATGAACTCCGTGACGATTAGCGGTAGTTAGGAACCGGCACTGGAAGTGCCGGTCTACTCTTGAATGAAAGTGTCTCCGACACTGAAGATCAGCAACCGCTGCCGCGTC
>JAABUX010008351.1_pt1 | contig 11966 bp, 11 predicted proteins | sample 5561851 | NCBI WGS metagenome assembly JAABUX01 (sample SAMN10711883, study PRJNA513361) | rock metagenome | isolation source: Antarctica rocks | place: Antarctica: Victoria Land, Richard Nunatak red sandstone | collected 2016-01-03 | reverse complement strand
AAGACGGTTGCCCCTTCCTCCGCCACGATGCGCGCGAGGGCGCCTTTGACCGGCGAGGGCATCTCGGCATTGACCTTGTCGGTGATGATCTCCGCGATCGGTTCGTCGCGGTCGACCAGGTCGCCTTCCTTCTTGAGCCAGCGAGCGATCACGCCCTCGGTCACGGACTCGCCAAGCTGGGGCATCGTTACACTTGTCGGCATTGACAACTTTCCCTTACCCATAAGTGGCCAGTGGTTAATTGACAACTTTCCCTTACCCATAAGTGGCCAGTGGTTAGTGGCCAGTGGTTAGTGGCCAGTGGTCCGTACCTTGTACCCGACCACCCCATACCTCCACATAGTATACGCATCCATGGCTTACCGCCCGCCGCTGGCGACACGGTCTGTGAATTGTCGGACTGGGAGCGCGGGCGGCCCGCCCGCTTCGGTCGCGGCCACGCGGATCGGTGCGCCAACCGTCATGGACGCCAGCCGCGCTCCCAGTAGGACGAGGCGGGCGGGCCGCCCGCGCTCCCAGTAGGGTGCCGTACAATTCACAGACCATGGTCCACGACCCAACAGGCCGAGATACCGAGGCCGCGCACAGCGATGCTGTATGATGGATAGGCTTTGACGTCGCCCATGACATGGCTGGTTAGGTACCCGCGACGGGCGATGGATAGGCTTTGACGTCGCCCATGACATGGCTGGTTGGGTACCCGCGACGGGCGAACGATTGATAGGCAAAAAAGGAGCAGCAGCGCGATGCCTGCGAGATCAGGGTTGCCGCAGACGGAGACCAACCGATTAGAGTCCTTTAGCGACGGCGTTTTCGCTGTTGCCATCACACTCCTGGCGCTCAATCTGGGCTTACCGTCCGATACAAAACCAGCCAACGCGAATACCCTGACCCACGCGTTGCTCGTCCAATGGCCCGTCTACCTGGCGTACGCGCTCAGCTTCCTGACCATCCTGATCATGTGGCTCAACCATCACACGCTCTTCCGGCTTATCCGGCGCAGCGATGACATCTTCATGCTGCTCAACGGTTTGCTACTGCTCATTATCACGACCATTCCATTCGTCACGAACCTGCTGGCCACGTACTTACTACAGCCGGATCGGAAGGTGGCGTTGGTCGTCTACAGTGGCGCCAGCCTGCTGATGGCCAGCACCTATAATCGCATGTGGGCCTATGCCTCACACGATGGACGGTTGCTCGATGCCGCGGCCGATAAACTAATGGTGCGCGGTATCAGCCGCCAATATGCATTCGGGCCGTTCCTCTACCTGACGGCCCTGGGCGTCGCTTTCCTGAACGCCGACGTCAGTCTTGTCGTCAACATCGCGTTGGCCGTTTTCTTCGCCTTACCCAGTGTCGTCACGCGCGCGATCATCCCGACAGCGCCATCCTGATGCGGCGCGGCCTCGCGCCGCGCCATTCAATGATCCGGCCCGCTCTCGCGCCGCTCGGCGCCGCAGTGCAGGCAGCGCATCAGTGTGCCCGCGCCAGCGCGCCGCACGACGCGCCAGCCGTGCGCGCAGGTGTTGCCGGGGCAGGGGGTCGAGTAAGCCGTGCCGTTGACCTCGCACCCCTCGGCGTCGCAGTACAGCAACACGCCATCGCCGCAGCGCGTACACATGCCGCTACCCTCGTGTCCGCCCGCCTCCCAGATGATGCGAGGGATGACATGGCCGTGGGCGAGCGTCTGCTCCAGCACATGGGCTGCAAACAATGCCCGAACCTGCTCTTGGTCCCAGTGACGTTCTCGCATGTCCCTCCTCCATCAGTGGGCAGTAGGCGCTGCATAGACGCCTTGCTCCTCCCAGCCGGTGGGCAATATGTCCCTGCCCCTCACGCCGCGCTCCCAGTATAGTTCACCTGGCACCTGGCACCTGGCACCTGGCACCTGGCACCTGCCTACTGCCTACTGCCCGCTATTTGCCGCGAGCGAGCCCATGGTATCCAGGACAGAGGAGATATAGGCGCTGTCGTCGTTGTTATCGCTTGGCGGCGCCCACACGGGGATAGCCGAGGCCACCGTGGTCGCGCCGCCGCGTACATACGAGCGCAGCAGGCGATAACAGTCGTCGATGCCTTCCTGCCAGGAGCTGTACAGCCGGTAGCCGGCCAACTGCGGCTGGTTGCCGACCGGGCGAATGTTGCCGATGGAGTTCGTTTGACGGGCCATACCCTGGGCGCCCAACCCGCTCTCGTGCTGGAAAATGCCCATCAGCACGGCGGGGTCGACGCCCAACACACGGCCTTCATCCCAGATATACTCGGCGGCGTCCTTCTGATCGGCGAACGTGGCCGAGAGGAGCGGCGAGCCGGCGGCCTGAAGGGCGTCGCGGATAGCCGTGACCGAGACGCTGGGCGCGTGCATGATGTCGCCATCCTGGTTCGTCGCCAGCGCCCCGCGCGCTCGATCGCCGATCAGGCCCACCGGTGGTAGGTGAAACGACAGGACAGACGTGCGGCCGGCCGCGACGACCACCGCGGCACGCGCCGTGGTTGTGCCGGTTGTGCCGTGTTTAAGGGCGACGGGCACGACCACGGCGGAGTGGATGGAGGCGCCCGAGACGCCAGGCGCCGCTTGTGCGCCTGTCCGTATCCCCTCTGTTGTTCCTCCTCCCGTACCTACCCGCGCTACCGCCTGACCGGGCGCGGCGGACAAGGCGGGCGCGGCGGCAGACGGAGCGGCAGCCATTGCGCCTGCCGCGACGGTCAGGGGCGTGGGCGCCGCCTCCAGGGGTGTGGAGACCAGGACGTGCTGGAGAAACCCTCCGCCCAGAACGATGCCAAGCAGCAGCGCGCGGCGCGGCACGCGCAGTCCCCGAACCGGCCGGCTCACGACGCGGGCGTCGCGTATCGCCCGCGCCTCATCCGGATCGCGGACGATGCCAGGGTTGTAGCGGCGAACATAGACAGGTTGGGTAGGCTGCACGCGTTGCGCGCGTTCGGGTTGGGCGAAACGGTCCATGCGGTCGAGGTGGTCGAGGTGGTCGAGGTGGTCGAGGTGGGCGACGGCCATCGTGCTACTCCTTGACGGACGCTACTGCTCTAAATTCTGTCTTGCGCGGTGCTTTGCCGTCGGCGACGGATACGCCGGCTATCGTTTGTACCTGGGCTAGCCGCGGCGCCCGCGGGCTGGGTCGCGACCCAACGATTCACCGACGGTGGCGCGGGTCAGGTCGTTCGCGCGGCCTGTACTTGGGATATTAGAACAAAAATTCTACAATGTCAACAATTTGTCCCCCTTTTCAGGTGGCGGTTGGCGCGACCACGACGGACGGCGAAGCGCCGGTTATGACGACCAGCCCCGCGAGGGCGCGCAGTGCGATACAATCGGAGCACAGGACCTTGAACGCATCCGTGCCCTCACCGGTCGCGCCCTGGACCGCTACGGCAGGTAGGGCGATAGGACACGAGGGACCGGACCGGGGACGAGAGTGTCTGTACGTTGAGGTGTGTAACGAAAGGACGGAGCCGATGAGCACAGGGACGCGCCCGCCGGACCGCAACCTGGCGCTGGAATTGATGCGTGTGACCGAGGCAGGGGCGCTGGCGGCCGCGCGAGCGGTCGGGCGTGATGACGTCGATCTGGCCGACCGCCTCGCGGTCGAGGCGGTGCGCCGTACGCTGTCCGCGCTGCCGATCGACGGCGTGGTCGTCGTCGGTGAGGGCGAAGACCGCGCCCACGAGCGTTTCTACCTTGGCGAGCGCCTGGGCGCCGCCGAAGAGCCGCGCATGGATGTCGCGGTGGATGCGATCGATGGGACCAGCCTGGTCGCGGCCGGCGCGCTGGGCGCCATCTGCACGGTGGCCCTGGCCCCGCGCAACACGCTCTACCGCACCCACGCGGCGTACATGGAACGCATCGTCGTCGGCGCGGCGGCGGCGGGGGCCATCGATATGACCCGTCCGGTGGCCGACAATCTGCGGGCAGTGGCGCGACGCCTGGGCAAGCCGATCGGGCAGCTTCAGGTGGTGATGCTCAATCGGCCACGGCACGCCGACCTGCAGCGGCAGGTGCGCGAGGCCGGCGCCACCCTCAAATTGATCCCGGAAGGAGATGTGGCGGCCGCTGTGATGGCCGCGTTGCCCGAACAGAACGACGTGGATGTGTTGCTGGGCGTCGGCGGCGCCCCCGAGGCCACGCTCACCGCCTGCGCCGTGCTTTGTCTGCACGGCGATATGCAGGCCCGCCTGTGGTTCCATGATGAGCAGCAGCGGGCGGCGGCCCAGGAGCGAGGCGTCGACCCGGAGCGCATCTTCGGCGCGAGCGACCTGTGCCGCGGCGGCGACGATGTCTACATGGCCATGACCGGGATCACCGACGGCGAGTTGCTGCGCGGCGTGCGCTATGCGCCGCCCTCGGCCATCACACAGTCGCTTGTGATGCGCTCGGCCAGCGGTACGGCGCAACGCATCGAGGCCACCCACGACCTGGAGCGCCTCGCCGAGTCCGTCGGCGTGCCGTTGGAGCCGCTATAGCGACGCGTTCGTCTCCCCTCGTCACCGTTGTTCCGCCCTCGCTCGTCCAACGTTCCCGCCACGCGCCCGTACCGCTCCGCGCTCCCCTGTTTTTTCCCATACGGTCCAGTGTAGAATACACGGCCTTATGTGACCTGGTTTGTTCTCTTACGACTCCTAAGCGGCTATTTGTCCAAGACGATACCGCTGTACCAAATAGCGACAGTGATGGCGCGATGCGCGAGACGGCGCCTGGCAAACGTTGGAAAAACGGACGATATACGGGTGAGACGACGCCTATACTGACGGGTATAAGCGTCGTCTCACCCGTGTTTAGCCGGACGAGGAGGCCCGTCACCGATGCAGCAGAGCTTGTTCGAGTCCGACGAGACACGGGCGGCCGCCGACGCGGCCGCTCCGGCGCCGCTGGCGGCGCGCATGCGCCCGCGCACCCTTGATGAGTTCGTGGGCCAGGAGCACCTGGTGGGTCCGGGCCGCGCCCTGCGCCGCGCCATCGAAGGCGACCGCCTACCCTCGATGATCCTGTGGGGACCGCCCGGCGCCGGCAAGACCACTCTGGCCGCCGTCATCGCCGCCACAACGAAGGCCTACTTCAGTCCCATGAGCGCGGTGACGGCCGGCGTGGCCGAGCTGCGGCGCGTGGTGGCCGAGGCCAAAACCCGACGCGCCCATGGCACGCGCACGGTCCTTTTCGTCGACGAAATCCATCGCTTCAACAAGGCCCAGCAGGACGTCATCCTGCCCCACGTCGAGGACGGCACGGTCACGCTGATCGGCGCGACGACCGAGAACCCCTCGTTCGAGGTCAACGCCGCGCTGCTCTCGCGCTGCCGTGTCTACGTGCTGCGCGCGCTCACCGCCGCCGACGTGCGCCTGATCGTGGAGCGCGCCCTGCATGACCCCGCGCGCGGCCTCGGCGCGCAGGACATCGATCTGGAGCCCGAGGCGCTGCAACGCATCGTCGATTTGAGCGGCGGCGACGCCCGCGTTGCGCTGGGCGCGCTGGAACTGGCCGTTGCCGCGTCGCTAGCCGACGATGGGGGGCATATCACGGTGACATCCGCGACGGTCGGAGAGGCGGTGCAGCAGCGCAGCCCGCGCTACGACAAGGGCGGCGAGTCCCACTACGACGTCATCTCCGCCTTCATCAAGAGCCTGCGCGGCTCGGACCCCGACGCTGCCCTGTACTACCTGGCGCGCATGCTCGAGGCCGGCGAGGACCCGCTGTTCATCGCCCGGCGCATGATCATCCTGGCCGCCGAGGACGTGGGCCTGGCCGATCCCCAGGCGCTCCCCATCGCCGTGGCGGCGCAGCAGGCCGTCCACGTCATCGGCATGCCCGAGGGGTACCTGCCGCTGGGCGAGGCCGCGCTCTACCTGGCCACCGCGCCCAAGAGCAACAGCGTCATCGCCAGCTACGGTCGCGCCAAAGAGGCGTTCGAGCGCACGGGTGACTTGCCCGTGCCGTTGCACCTGCGCAACGCCCCCACTGGTTTGATGAAAGACTTGGGCTACGGCAAGGGCTACAAGTATGCCCACGACTACGAGGGCCACACCGTCGCGCAGCAGCACCTCCCCGACGAGTTGGCCGGTGAGCGGTTCTACCAGCCCGGTACCGAGGGCTTCGAGGGCAAGAGATAGTTCCACAAAAGATCGATCTGGCCGAGCAGCGCCTGACCGACTGGGTGCGGCGAGGATTGGAATTACAGCGCAACAAGGAGCAGTGACTGTGAGCGTGACTGACGACCCGCAGGTGATTGACGAGGCCTTCCTTATCGAGCATGGCGACGAGATTCTGGCCGCCTACGGCGACGAGCCTGACGCCGTGGAGGAAATGGTGGCGGAGATGACGGCCGCCGACCCTACCTTTCCAGAGAAGTTTGCCCGCGCCGTCGAGCAGGCAAAGGCCCAACGGCTCGCCTGGAACGAGACGCCCTACGACCGCTTCGCGGGGGATGTGGTGGAGGGGCTCGTGGATCAGGTCGAGGAGTACCATGACACCCGCCCCGAGCATGGCGACGACCCGCGCACGCTGGCGGCCATACGCGACGCCCAGAGACGCATCGTCGCCGCGCTGCAAGACGCCTATGCGGCTGGCCGCGAAGACGCCCAACGCGCGGTCGACGCCGTGCGCGCGGGGTAGAGGATGCCCACTCTAGCACCTGCTCTGTTGACGATGCGCTCGGGCCAGCCTACTCCACCGCCGGGATAAATCGTTGGCGCGCGAAAGCTTTGGGGGCGCGGGCGTCTCGCCCGTCCCCAGGGCGCACGCGGGGACGGGCGAGACGCCCGCGCCCCCAGATCACCCCAGACCTTCCGCGTGCTAACGATAAATCCGTCGGCCGCCGCCAGCTCAGCCCATGCGCTGGATGCGCCCGACGCGGGGCTAGTAGACGACGTCGACGCGGTGCCCGCTGTTAGCGGATGCGACGATAGCGTCGGCCACGACCGAGGCGCGGTAGCCGTCCTCGAAGTCGGCGCCTTCCGGGCCGACCGGTCGGCCCGTGGTCACGCACGCGAAGAAGTGCCCGATCTCGTGGACGAACGAGTGTTCCCAGCCGATGATATGCCCCTGCGGCCACCACGCTCCGACATAGGGGTGGTGGGGCTCCGTCACCAGCACGTTGCGGAAGCCCTGCGCGTCGCGCGTCGTCTCCTCCTCGGGCAGGTAGACCTCTAGCTCGTTGAGACGCTCCAGGTTAAAGGCCAGCGAGCCCTTCTCGCCGTTGATCTCGATCACCTGGTGGTTCTTGCGCCCCCTGGCGAAGCGCGAGGCCTCGAGCGTCCCGATCGCCCCGTTCTGAAACGCGACCGTGGCCACGAAGGCGTCGTCGACCCCAACCTGCCGCGTCGCGCCGCCCTCGTCCTGGCGTTCCTTGATAAACGTGGCCGTGACGCCGTTGACGCTGGCAGGCTCGTCGACCAGGAAGCGCGCCAGGTCGATGATGTGCGTGCCCAGGTCGCCCAAGACCCCCGAGCCAGCCTCCGCCGCGTCGAGACGCCACACCATGCCGAAGTTGGGGTCCATGATCCACTCCTGCAGATACTGCGCGCGGAAGTGGTAGATACGTCCCAGCCGACCGGCCGCGACGATGTCGCGCGCGAGCTTGAGCGCCGGGACGAAGCGGTAGTTGAAGGCGCACATGTGCGTCACCCCCGCCGCCCGCACCGCGTCGAGCATGCGCCGGGCCTCGGCGGCGTCGCGCGCCAGCGGCTTCTCGCAGATGATGTGTTTGCCCGCGCGGGCCGCCGCGATGCAGGGCTCGGCGTGCAGGTTGTTCGGCGCGCCGTTGTCGAACACCTGGATCTGCGGGTCGTCCACCAACTCTTGCCAGTCGGTGACGGCCTTCTCGTAGCCGTAGCGGCGCGCGGCGGCCTCCACGCGCTCCCTGTTGCGGCCGGCGATGGCCACCAGGCGCGCGCGGGCGGGCGGCGGCGTATAGATGTAGTCGAGCGTCTTGTAGGCGTTGGTGTGCGCCTTGCCCATGAAGGCATAGCCGAGCATGCCCACGCCCAGCGTCGGCGTCTCTTCCCCGGACTGCGCCGTCTCTCCCATGGTCACGAAACCGCTGCGGTTGGTCATGTGTACACCCTCCTATAGCCTCGGGCCCGCTACTTACTCTTGAACGCCGCGTCGAAGGCTTGCTGTGAGGGGGCGAAGTCGAGGCGGTGGACGAAGGCGGCGGCCTCGGGCGCGCCCTGGGCGCGGTCCATGCCGCTGTCTTCCCACTCGATGGAGAGCGGTCCCTCGTAGCCGATGCGGTTGAGCGCGCGCACGATCTCCTCGAACTCCACGCCGCCGCGACCGGGGGTGCGGAAGTCCCAGCCCCGCCGCGCGTCGCCGAAGTCGAGGTGCGAGCCCAGGATGCTGGTGCGCCCGTTGAGGGTGCGCACCGCGTTCTTGATATGCACGTGGTAGATGCGGTCGGCGAACGTTTCGACGAACAGGACCGGGTCGACGAACTGGTGGTAAAGGTGGCTGGGGTCGAAGTTGAGGCCAAAGGCGGGGCGATGGCCGATGGCGTCAAGCGTCTTCTGAGTGGTCACGATGTCATAGGCGATCTCGGTCGGGTGGACCTCCAGCCCGAAGCGCACGCCTTCCTGGTCGAACACGTCCATGATGGGGTTCCAGCGGTCGGCGAACTCCCGGTAGCCGGCCTCGACCGTGTCCCAGTTGTTGGGCGGGAAGGAATACAGCAGGTGCCAGATGGGCGAACCGGTGAAGCCATTGACCTGCGTGACGCCGAAGGCCTTGGCGGCGCGCGCCGTGTCCATGATTTCTTGGGCGGCGCGCCGGCGCACGCCCTCGGGCTCGCCATCGCCCCAGAGGCGGGCGGGCAGGACGCCCTGGTGGCGCTCGTCGATGTGCCGGTCGGCCACGGCCTGCCCGACGAGGTGGTTGCTGATGGCCCAGCAGCCGAGGCCATGCTGCTCCAGCAGCGCCCGCCTGCCCCGCGCGTAGGTCGAGTCGGCGAGCGCCTTATCGACCTCGAAATGATCGCCCCAGCAGGCCAACTCGAGGCCGTCGTAGCCCCAACTCTTGGCCAGGGGGGCGAGGTCGGCGAGCGGTAGATCCGCGAACTGTCCCGTGAACAGGGTGACCGGTCGTGCCATGATCTCCTCCTTATCGTTATCGTTCTACTTTTATCACATCGCCACTGGAGCCGTCGAAGATGTGGAGGCGGTGCGGCGGCAGGCGTACATAGAGAATGTCTCCCTCGTTCACCTCTATCGTCGGCGGCATTTTGGCCCGTAGGGCGAGGTCGCCCATGCGCAGGTCGACCACGCTCTCGTCACCGAGGTTCTCGACCGTGTAGACGGTGGCCGGCTGGGCGCCCTCCGTGCCCGGCGACACCACCGACACGTGCTCCGCGCGCACGCCCAGCACGAGGTTCTCTGGATGGGGATTGGTCTGCAACGCCGCGAGGAGCGCGCCGTCCACCGGCATCGTCAGCGGGCCGGCCTGCACGTAGGCCGCGCCGTTCCGCACGAACCGGCAGGGCATCGTGTTCATGGGCGGCGTCCCCAGGAAGCCGGCCACAAACAGGTTGGCCGGGTTGTTGTAGATGTCCAATGGCGTGCCCTGCTGCTGGATACGCCCCTTGTTCATGACCGTGATGCGGTCGCCCATCGCCAGGGCCTCGACCTGATCGTGCGTGACGTAGATGGTGGTGATGTCGCGCTCATGCTGCAGATGCTTGAGTTCGGCGCGCGTCTCGACGCGCAGTTGCGCGTCGAGGTTGGTCAACGGCTCGTCCATCAGCAGCGCCTGCGGCTGGCGCACCATCGCGCGGCCCAGGGCCACGCGCTGCTGCTCGCCAGCGCTGAGCTGGTTGATGCGCCGCTTGAGGATCGGCTCCATCTGCAGCGAGGCGGCGGCCGCGCGCACCCGCCGGTCGACCTCCGCGGTGGGCGTGCGCATGGCGCGCAGCGGGAAGGCCATATTGTCGTAGACGCTCAGGTGCGGGTACAGCGCGTAGAACTGGAAGACGAACGCGATGTCACGCTCGCCGGGCGGTAGGCCGTTGACCCGCCGCTCCCCGATGCGTATGTCGCCCGACGAGGCCTTCTCCAGGCCGGCGATGGTGCGCAGCGTCGTCGTCTTCCCGCAGCCGGACGGGCCGAGAAAGACCATGAACTCGCCATCCCGCACCCGCAGGCTGATGTCGTCGACCGCGACGACGGAGCCGTAGCGCACGATCAGGTTGTCGACCGTCACCTGTGCCATCTAACTGTCCTTTATCCGCTGGTCGGTGAGCGCGTCGAACAGGTGCGCGCGATCCGGATTGTAGCCCGCCCAGACACGCGCGCCCTGGTCGAGCAGGAACTCGGGATCGGTGCGCGCGCGCAGCAGCGTCTCGCCCAGGCGCAGATCGTAGATGTTGCGGTCGCCGAGCGGCTCCACGGCATAGACCTCGACCGGCAGCGCCCCCTCACGCTCGGCGGCGTGGACGGTCACGTCCTCGGCGCGCAGGCCCAGCACCACCTGGCGGTGCGGCGCGTTGCGCACGGCGCGGGCCAGCCGCCCCGCGACGGGCAGCCGCCGGTCGCTCCCGCCCAGCAGCAGCGCGCTGTCGGCAATGTGGCTATCCAGCAGCGTGATCGCGGGGTGGCCCACGAAGCCGGCCACGAAGGTGTTGGTCGGCGTCTCATAAATCTCGCGGGGCGTGCCGACCTGCTGCAACGCGCCCTTGCGCAGCACGGCGATGCGGTCGCCCATGGTCATAGCCTCGACCTGATCGTGCGTGACATAGAGCGTGGTCGCGCCGAGGTCACGCTGCAGGTGCTTGAGCGTGCCGCGCATGGTAGTGCGCAGCTTGGCGTCGAGGTTCGTCAACGGTTCGTCCATCAGAAAGGCCTGCGGACGGCGCACCATGGCGCGGCCCAGGGCCACGCGCTGCTGTTCGCCGCCCGAGAGCTGCCCCGGCTTGCGCTGCAGCAGGTGGTCGATCTGCAGGCTGGCCGCCGCCTCGCGCACCCGCTGGTCGATCTCCGCTTTGGGCATCGGACCCGCCTTGAGCGGGAAGGCCATATTCTGGTACGCAGTCATGAACGGATAGAGCGCGTAATCCTGGAAGACGAAGGCCACGTTGCGCTCGGCCGGCGTGAAACGATTGACCAGCACGTTGTCGATGCGCACGCTGCCCGCATCGGGCCGCTCCAGGCCGGCTACGGTGCGCAGCGTCGTCGTCTTGCCCGCGCCCGAGGGACCAAGCAAGACCAGGAACTCGCGGTCGCGTACGGTGAGGCTGACGTCGTCGATGGCGACGACCTCACCGAATCGCTTGCTGATTGACTGCAGGGCCAACTCGGCCACGAACCCCCCTTCCCAGTAGGGGCGTATTGCATACGCCCAGTTGCCAGGTGCCAGTAGTACAACTCGGCGTAGATATGTTTGCTCCGGCAGCGGCGGCCTGCGACTGACGTCGCATGGCAAACCACGGACACTAAAGTGTCTCCACACGCGTCGCCCCACGACTTCAGTCGTCGTTCTTTGCCATGCGACGTCAGTCGCAGGCTGATCCGTACTAGCCACTACAGATGGCTCGCCACAATGAACACGAGCGTGCCGGCCAGCAGCACCGTGAATCCGTTGGTGAAGAAATCCTGCACCCACGGCTGGATCAGACCAATGATACCCAGGGCAATCAGGATGATGCCGAGCCGCTCACCCCACACGCGCACGGCGGTGCGCACCGACGGACGGCGCTCCACCAGCGCGGGCGCGATCGGCGCGTTCGCGGCCGGCTCGCCGCGCGGACTTGCCATAGACCTTTCTCCTTTCTCGCCGCGCCGCGCCGAATGCGACCTCCAGGCACGAACGGGCACGACATGTCGCTTGGATGACCCTGTTTACCGCCGCACCGCGCCGAACGTGACGCCGCGCAGCAGGTAGTTGCGCACCAGGAACGTGAAGATGACCACCGGCAGCACGAAGAGAGTCGAGACGGCCGCGATCAGGCCCCAGTCGATGCCGCCCAGCGTCT
>JAABUX010008350.1_pt1 | contig 11967 bp, 15 predicted proteins | sample 5561851 | NCBI WGS metagenome assembly JAABUX01 (sample SAMN10711883, study PRJNA513361) | rock metagenome | isolation source: Antarctica rocks | place: Antarctica: Victoria Land, Richard Nunatak red sandstone | collected 2016-01-03 | reverse complement strand
ACATTAATGAGCTTCCTGAGATCGATCAGCACCTCGAGATGGCTCACCAGGAGAAGACAAAGGTCAAAAACATACAGGTTGTTTGCTTCCTTCTTTCGCCTGCATTTGATCTCCGCCTGCACTGGCATAATGCTGCATGCTGTGCCGAACGTTGGCATACCATAGTGATCCGATTGGCGGTCCCATGTCAACAGGTTGTGAACTTGGGGCGTTATGACATCGACACCTGGTACTATTCGCCGTACCCAGAGCCGTATCGTAGCGCGGACAAGCTGTACATCTGCGAATACGACCTGAAGTACTTCCGCAAGCCGAAGTCGCTGGAGCAGCACCTTGCCAACGATGTGCCACACCACCCGCCTGGTGTGCGCTCTCCCCGCTGTACCCCCTTCCTGCAGCACAAATGGCTTCTACATTGCCGTGGCGCAGAATATGAGTCAATGACTTGCGGTAGCTTCCTTGTGCTGATGTTGGCACACGCTGCAGCCACCTGGTGTGACTGCCGTAGTGCATGGCAGGAGCACCAGTGCAGATGTAGGTCGTCGTCATGCCAGACCTGTGCTGAGCTCGCCGATGCCGGTGCTGCAGGTCAGCGCATCTACAGGTCGCCGGACGTGGCGCCGGCGGGGGAGGAGCCGGGGCGCACGGCGGTCGCGGAGCCGCCGCTCTCGGTGTATGAGGTCGACGGCTGCACGGACAAGATCTACTGCCAGAACCTGTGCCTGCTGTCCAAGCTGTTCCTCGACCATAAGACCCTGTACTTCGACGTCGAGCCCTTCCTGTTCTACGTCTTCTGCGAGGATGACGCCGAAGGGTGCGTCGTGGGTTTGCTTGTACAGATTATGTCGACAGGAATCTTGCCTGCGTGACATCCCGTCTTGCTTATGAGTGATATGCCATGCAGGCTGTCTGAGGCCGGTGCATCCGGCTTGCATTTTGCAGGCCGCAGAATGATGCTGCAGTATGGTGACACACCAAGCCATTGGTGCAGGTCTCACATCTTGGGGTACTTCAGCAAGGAGAAGAACTCGGCAGAGGGCTTCAATCTGGCCTGCATCCTGACGCTGCCGCCGTATCAGCGCAAGGGCTACGGGCGCTTCATCATCGCATTCTCCTACGAGCTTTCAAAGCGGGAGAACAAGATTGGGACCCCGGAGAAGCCGCTGTCAGACCTGGGCATGGTGCGCGCATACATTATGCTGCTTGGCAAATGCTGCTCGAACCGCATCGCTGATCCAGCTTATGTTGAAATGTCCTGATCATGTCGTGACAAGCTTGCAATCTGCCTGTAGACATGCAACATCCGGAGGTTCTGCGGCCGTGTGTGATCGCATATTGGTTTCATGCTTGCATGCGGCGCCACGCCTGACGGCACCAGCGCGCATGCCGTGCCACAGGTCAGCTACCGGAGCTACTGGTCACGCGTGGTGCTGGAGCTGCTGCAGCAGCACCGCGGGAACCTGTCCATCAAGGACATCTCAGAGCTCACGGCGATAAAGAAGGAGGACATCGTGGACACGCTGCACTCGCTGTCGCTGATCAAGTACTGGAAGGGCGACCACATCATCTCGGTCACGCCGCGCATCATCGAGGAGCACCTGCGGACGATGTCTACAGGGCACACCGTCGAGGTGGACCCTGGCAGCCTCGTCAAAGCACGCATACCGCCGGTCATGCGATCTGCCAAAAAATGAACTCATGCTGGAACTTACATCAAATGAGAGAGTATTTGTCAGCGTGCGTAGCCATGCGAGCAAGATCCAACTCGGAGCGTAAACTGAGACTCTGAAGTGCACCGCAAGCCACTGTATGTGCGCCATGACTCTGGCCGAAGTTTGCTCGGCTCTTGCTGTGCGAAGCCGGTTGCCGAGCAGGAGATGCCTCTTCAGCTCTCACAAGGGATGCATGTCATGGTGCCCGAGTGCGTTTGGCTTCTGCCGGCAGTCGGCAAGCCCTTTCAAGCACCCCGATGCACCGAAGGGCAGATCACGACCCTCATCGCAAAATCTAGTGCAGGAAAGCACCTCCGCGGTCACATTCGCCTGCTCAAGACACAAGCGGTGCAGTCTTGCGTACAAAGCAGCTCTTCTTGCGAACCATGGCGTTCGCGATGCAGTCGCGGATCGTTGCCGCGATGTGCCCAGCAGCTGCCGCGCGATCTGTCCTGCAGCCCAGCAGCATGCGGTCTGTGAGCGCTTTCGGGCTCCGCGCTGCTCCGAGGGCGACCTCGAGATCAGGTGCTCAGACCAGACCTGGCACCAGCTGTCGGCATCAGACCCAACGAACGGCGCCCATAATGCACGGCAAGGCTTTTACCGCATAACAAACTATGTCGGTTATATTTGTGCTGGAAAGGCCTTGCCTTCGTGCCTGCAGCCAACCTCGTGGTCCGTGCGGACACTGCTGACGATATCGCTGAGGACTTTGACTCAGCTCTGGCCAAGGTAACTCGCTCACGTGCTGCACCATCAGACGACAGTGCTGCGCATGGTTGATCAGCGATTGTGCTACAGAGATCCGCTCATCCGTCCTCCATGTTTGCAGGTGGCCGACAAGTTTGAAAAGGCTGACAACAAGCCAGCCATCATTGCCTACGGGTAAGCTCCATCGCTGCTCGTCTGACATTCACCACAAAGTCGTGGTGCCCGCTGTGTGCGATCCGCTGCTTAACTTCATGCGTGGTTCTGACACGCAGCATCGCGGCTGCTATTGCGATCTGGTTCTCCGAGTATCTGATTCATTTGCCGCTCTTCAACGTGCTCCTTGGCTTCCCTATCCAGCTCGTCGGTCTCCTTCTGCTGCCGGTGAGCCTCGCACAGCCTCGCTCTGACTTTGTGCTCTTACTGATGCCCCAGCACTTGCGTTGTCAGTCGCTAACCTCCGCGAGAGCCCCCGACGCAGTACTTTGGCATCCGATACCTGGTGGACAACGAGGATGTGGCCACGGACGTCGAGTACGTCCTGGTAAGTTTCCTTCGCATACCTTTGTTGCATAATTGGCAAGCTGATATGCAAGGATGGGTGTGCTCTGGCAGTGCATCGGGGTGCAGCCGTGGCAAAGGCAGTGCCAGGCGGGGCATGCATTCGTGCATGGGACATCAGTTTGCGGTGCTACTGTCTGGAGGGTGACTGTCACTCATGTGATGGATGCGCAGGGCAAGATCACGGGCGAGCTTCCCGGCTTGGGCAAGTGACCAGCGTATGCAGGCAATGTCATATAGAAGTCGATATGCTTGATGATGGATCGTGACAAAGAGTCCCCAGCAACGCGTCCCACCTGTTGAACTACATCAGATGAGCGTGGTGGGCGGCTCATGCAGCACTCAACCTGCTGCACGTCGGGCATGAGCATAAATTTCACACTGCGACCACTGCTTACCAGAGGGCAAGCAATGTCCACGCACGTTGACTGATCAATACAAGCTGCTCTTGACGCGCATGTGACAGACGTTTGAGATGCCGCACTGCATATGCATCATGTCACGGTGGTAATGCCTGCCAACGGAGATCACGCTTCCAAGTCGACGTATGGAACAATATCTCTGTTGATACGCCCAGCAGGGGGATCGCGAAGGTGATGGGCCGTGCATGCGAACAGCTCTCGTGCATGAGAAATCAGCCGACAGCGAAATCACAATCCCCCTTCTAAAGTAGCCCGCCGTCACCAGTCACCCCGAGGATGACGTAGGCTACGCAAGCAAAGCACAGCACGGTCATACAAAAATGCAGCGACAAATGTCGCCGACAACTGATTCCGCAGCGAAGGCGCTCTGCCGCATGCTCGGATGGCCGAGAATGTCTCGCCCCAGCGGGCCTCACCAGTCACTCCTCCGGAGCTGCTAGGCCCAACGCTCGGCCGGTCGCTTGTCCTCGCGCAGGCGTACAGCAGCACAGATATTGCGAGGCTGCTGAACAGCCTGACCCCACCAAGTGCGATGCCCTGTATAGGTTGTGTTCATCTGCAGCGGAGTGCTGCAGCAGCCCGATGGCCTCACGCAGGCATTGTGTCCCACAGAGCCGAGGAGCAGAGGTACATCATCACTGGAGCAGAGCAAGAGTCCGTTGCCCAGCACAGGAGCGCAGAGCCCCCAACCCACCAGCCCAGGCCTTCGCCGCCGCAGCAGCTCGCAGCCGCTCCCGCGGCAGCTTGCGCTGTTGCAGTGTAGCCCGAACCGCCCGCTTCCTGCCTCGCAAGGCGCGGCGCAGCATGCAGACGGTGCAAGCCATGCTGCCTGCAGGATGGCAGCCAATCCTGTCAGCAGCCCGTCGCCCAACCGCACTTTAGTCGAGGGCGGACCCAATGCACAGCAGCGCCCTCGCACGGCAGAGCCTGAGCAGTCACCTCCACCGTGCGAGCCGACCCAGCTGCAGGAGGAGGTTCTGCTCGCGACTCAAGTCGTTTTCAGCACACAGGTTGATACTTATGTCGCAGCGGACTGCGTTGCTCAGCCTGCGGAGCTCGAACTGGTGCTTGCATGTTCCGGTGGTCCTCAGGAGCCTTCTGATGGCGCTGGCAGAGCAGCAGCCACAGCAAGCACGGGGCCTCAGCAACCGAGCACGGCAGCTGCAGAGGCAGAGCAGCCTCCGGATGGTGTCACTGCATGGATTCTGGGTGTTCCAGTAAGCTGCGGCCCAGCATCAGCAGCAACAGCGGCAAATGAGCAGCGTCCCGACGAACCCAATGTGTTCGCGATGACGCCAGAGGCTGCGCCTGAGCGCGGCTTCGTGACCGAGGAGGCAGCGGTGCCCAATGCTGGTGACCATGCGCCTGCGGCATCGGCAGCTGTAGGACCTGCGCGTGCATCGTCAGAGGCAGCAGGAGCGCTTGCTCAGGAAGACAGCCACGGTGGACCTTGTCGTGGCGAGGACACCCCCTCAGATGCGGCGCATATGGCTGAGAGCCCGTGCAAGGCCTGCCCTGCTGCAGCCAGTCCGCACCGCTGCACAAATGGCGTGCAGTTGCCTGCGCTGGACATGCCTGGTGAGGGTGGAAGCGAGCGAGCGCAGGTCAATCCACAGCCGGAGGTGGTGGGCTGCAGACCACCCGTGGACGCTAGCCCGACTTCGGAACCCGTGTTAGCCGAGCTGGCGACAGCGCCGCTGCTGGGTCAGGCGACCCCAGCGGCGACAGCAGATGGGGCCGGCTACTGGGCGCTCGGCCAGCGCTGCACGGCGCCACAGATGCGTGCACCACCTCCCGACGCTGCAAGCCTCGAGCTCAGCGCGGTCCCCGCCGCCGGTATACTGGCTAGCTGCGCAGCGCCTGGCAAGCGCCTGTCCGATACGGAGGTCGTCGAGCTGTGGCGTGACACATGCGAAAACATGGACGCCGGCTGCGAGCAGTCGGCCGTGCGATACCGCACGCTGACGCTGGATGTCAGCTGCGCGGCCAAGGCGCATGGTGTGCGCCTCCTGGACGATCCGCAGGTGCGCCTGATGGCTTGCACCCTTTTGCGCTGCTGTTGTGTGTCGAACTCTTGAAGGTACCGTGCTCGGAGCACCGCGTACTGCCACCAGTGCTGTTTGACGGCCCGGTCACTCGCTGTCTGGCTGACGGCACATCAGCCCGCGTGCGAGCCGTGCGTCGTGTGCATGCAGACGGCGACGCGGTGGGAGCGGCAGCTGTGTCGCGCCCGTTTGGAGCACGGCTGCTTCGATGTCAGCTTCTCCGATGGCGCTGCAGTCGAGGCGCCTGGTGCGGGCTTGGGCAGCGAAGTGCAGGTGTGGGCGAGCTCATCCGAGCACCGGATGCCATGCCGACTGTCGCGAGCATTCACGACTCGAGGCAGACCGATTCTGGCGAGATGGACATTAAGCCCCTCTGTGGCGGACCGGCTTTTGGGAGCAGTCTGTGCTGCTTGCTCATTGACACGCACGGCTACACGTGACCAGTCCAACGTCGCTTAGCGTAATTGCAGGAGCTGCTCTGCGACGCCGGAGAAGTTGAGAGCAGGAAGCATGAGTTCATGGCGGCGGGCGGGGTCAAGGATGCTGACGCATGGCAGAGCAACCCTCGCATGCGCTTGTCAGGTACAGCAAGACGAGTTGCAAATGCACCATAGCTGCCACACCCAAGCTAGTCGACAGACCTCACCAACACCCGAACCATGTCCTCAGCGGCGCGGTTGTCTTACAGCTGCGCGGGGCAGGCACCTAAAATGTCAGCATGCACGCAGGGTCCGTGGGGCTCGAGGAGAATCCTGCGCAGGACGACGTCGATGGCATGCAGCAGCGCTTCAGGGCGGAGCGTGACAGCGTCCAGCCGGCGGACGGCGAGGCCACGGCTGGAGGCAGCATTCCCGGCCGCTGCTCGAGCCCTGCGCTGCAGCTGGCCCTGAGCGCGGGGAGCAGCGGAGCCGGCGGAGCCGTCTCGGCATCGCTGCAGCTGCCGCTGCTGGCAGCCACTTCGCGCCAGACGCCGACCCTGCACGGTGCCGCTCGCGAGCTGAGCCCGCTAGCCGACGTGCCCGACGCGCTGTCGCTGGGCCTGTCCGCCGCCTCTGCTGCTCACGCAGCGCCGGCTGAAGTTGAGTTACAGGACCATCCCGATGACTCCACCGCCCGCGCCGGGTACGTCCGCCCAGGCAACGAAGGCGCCTGCGACCCAAGCCGCAGGGAAGGGCGGACTGAGGCAGGCGAGCGTCTCGATGAGTATGCGGCGGGTCAGAGCACGCCTGCAGCATCGGACGGTGCTCCGCAGGGCAATGCTGTCATTGATGTTGCCTGCTCGCAGCGACCGGCTGCCACAGCCGCCCTGGTGGAATCAGGCCCAGTGCTGCACACTCAGCTGGGAGCCGACGTGGCAGCGACTGAGGCTTGCAGCGGTGCTCCAGCCCCCGCGGCGAACACGCAAGCTGAGGCACCAGTGTCGGCGGTGCCGGCAGGCTCCCTGCGCCCGGTGCCGGACTCCGAGGATCAGACTTCAGGTTCGCACCATCGACCTGCGGCGCCCGCGGGGGGCCGTGTCAACCGTCTGCCGGGTGCTCATGTTGCCCCGGCCGCGGACGGTGGTAGCAGCGCAAGGGGCGAGATGGGCGGACGCAGCACTGGCGCTGGAAGCAGCGGGGCTCCAGGCGGCCTATGTGCCATGGATGCACCGCTTGACTCACTGGGCTTGGCTCCCTTGATGCATACTCAAGGCGGCGCTGCTCACCAGCCAGCATGTGCAGAGGCAACAACACCAGCAGTCCATGATGGGGCCAAGCCAGATGGCAGTGAGGTCGCGGTCACGCCAGCAGTTGCATGCAATATGTTGGTACCAGCAAATGTCGCCAATGGCTTGCACGACCCAGCCGGTAGTGCAGATCCGCCTTCAGCGCGAAGCACGGCGTCAGGACCGGCGTCAGGCGCTGAGAAGTCGAGCAAGGAAGGCAGCCCACCGGCGGACTCATCAGCATTACCGCGGGTGGAGGCAGCATCAAAGCCAGACAGCATCGGCGACAAGACGACAGAGGTTACCACCTCGCCAGACAAGCTGCCCCGCAGCTCCTCAGCTCATGAGGATGAGCAGGCAAATGTGCGGCCAGATTTGCCTAGAGACACACACGCTAAGCATGCCGGCGCCGCTCGTGGACCTGCAGCGAACGCTGCGGAGCTGCCGCAAGCGCCGGCCCCGCGCTCAGCCTCTATGGAACAGCCTGATCGCGATGGGGACGTGGGCGGACACCCCTGCGCCAGTGAGGTGGAGGCGGCCGGATCAGCTGCAGTGGCAGATGATGCCGCTGACGCTAGCACCGCGGCGCCCGTCCCCGACAGCCAGCCTGCTGACGGAGGCGCAGGCGAAAGCCTGGGCCCGCCGTCGTTGCCGCGCCAGGTGCAGGTTTGTCCTATGATTGCTGGCCGAAGCAATGATGCAGCCTGCTGCATGACAGTGCGAGTGCTACACACGCCTATCGCAATTTGCTATCTGCACATATTTATATTGCATGCCTGAGGCTTGCCGAAAGGTGCTGACAACTTCCCACTCGCGATGTGCCAGGTGCCCGCAGTGCCGGAAGCCGAGGGTGCAGCGCCCGCCACTGCCCCGGCGCAGCGCAGACCCACCTCGGTGGACCCTCTCTGCTCACATGTCTCGCCAACGCAGCTCAATCTGCGCTCACCCAACAGGCAAGCTACTGCGTCTGCGCCCTCTTCTGATGCAGCTTGACTATTTACAGCAGGACGTGTAGGAACGCACAGAAACGGTCGCAGCTGCTTTGCATTACAAAGCCTCGCAGCAGCACCAAACGCCAATATGCTGACCTGCGTGCACAGGAGTGCCAGCAAGCGCAGCCCGCTGAAAGGCAAAGCCGGAGCGGCAAGCGCCAGGCGTGGGCCGACGCCGCCAGCAGTGCCAGCAGGACACAGGGGAGCTGCCTTGACCGCTGCTGCGAACACTGCGATGACGGCCACACTGGCTGCCAAAGCTCATCATGAGCCGCCCGCTGCCGTGTGTGCCTCAGCAGATGCGATGTCAGTGATGGCGGCTGAGCAGGCCGTGGCTGCTGCTGTGGCAGCGCCACAGAGGGACGCAGCGAAGCGCGGAAATACTGTGCGGCCCGGAGAGAAGCCGTGGCGCGGTCGCAAACGCGCACGGTGCTCGTCTTCTTCCTCGCCCAGAATTTGCTGTGCTGAGCGCCATTGTGCACACGTGAACACCTTGGCGTGCCTTTTGTAGGGAGCCTCCGAGTGAGGCGCCAGCGCAAGCTCTGATGGTCACGCGTCCCGAGATGCAGTCCGGCAGCCAACCGCAGCAACGGCGCATGGTCAGCCTGCGCGCCACAAAGCGCCTCAGCGGTGGTGGCCAATTGCAGCATGCGAGCGGGCATCTTGGGGAACGTGGTACTTTGCTTTGCACCCTCCTCGACTGTTTTAGTACAGGCATCATATTACCTTGCATCTTGACCCAGTATCGATCAGCAAGTGTTCTGATTGAAGCGGTCTTTGTCCACAACCAAATGCTGCGCTTGATCTGTGCGTAGGCGATGCGACGGCCGACAGGCAAGCCGGCCCTCTCTGTGTCCAGCCTTCCTGCGAGCAGCTGCCAGTGCTGCGCCGCGACGGGAGGCTCGGCGCCCGTCCCGATGCGCAGCTGCCGGTGCAGAAGGCGTCAGCGGCCCCTGCCCTGCCGCCCATCGGCGAGGCCCTGCAACTCCTGGCCAAGTGCGCAAATTCATTGCTGTCATTGTCATTGGAACTCTTCCACGCGCTGAGGTCACGCCTCACTCACCTAGTGCAGCCTAACCCACACGAACAGCTCGCGTTGCCAAGACCACACTCAATCCTGTGCTCAGCCTCCAACAGGCTGGGCTGCGCATCATGGTGTGTGCAGTATTGACAAAAGCCAAGGGAGCTCAGGAGTACTACTCGCTCAAAAGACTGTGGCTGCCCGCGCAGGGCCGCCACTTCGCCCGAGAAGCCGGCGGAGGGGCGGTCGCCGCGCGCGTCGCCGGGGGAGCGCGCCGCCAAGAGTGCACGGTTGAACCGGGCAGAGCGCAGCCGGGACGCCCGCGGCAAGGTGCTGCCCCAGCAGGCGGTGGCGCAGCTGGCGCGCGCACGCCTTTACAGCGTCGCTGAGGACGACCCGTTCAGGTCCGGACTTTTGATGGATTCTCTTCTTTCCTGCCTGAATCCTCAAGTTCTTCGGCCGGAGGCCTGCAACAGCATCTATTCCGAGCTCATTCACAGCACGCCCACCTCGGCACCGAGGCATGGCACGAGCCATAACGATTGCCTGCTTTGAAGTCTGGTTCAATCGCTGCTTCATGGGATGACGCGTCGTGTCACGGCATGGTAATGAACAATGGCCCCACACCCCGCAGGTTTGACAGCCCGAGTGATCCCCCTGAAACGGGCACAAGACTTGGCGCCGTGCGATCCAGACCGGCTGTGCCAGCGGAGCGGCGCGGCTCTGCATCAGCGGCGCCTGCTGCGGCCGCGGTCTCGGTGCCTCGCGCTCCCAGAAGCACGCGCCAGCGGACAGCCGCTCTGCCGGCTGCTGAGCCTCAACTGCGCCGACAGGCTGCTGGCGGTCAGACGGCTCCCAGGTAGGGCGAGAGACGCAGAGCCAGCGGTCCATTTACTTATTGAATCTGCAGGCAACGCTTCATGAGAAGTCCCAACACAGTCATGACACAGCATCTGAACTACGTCTTGCGCCGAGCAGGCCGGACGTCGCCGCTGACGAGGGCAGCCAGGGTGCAGCGCCTGCGCTGGTGTTCCGTCGACGGCACCTGCGTGCCAACCGTCAGCGCCTCATCAGCCAGCCGGAAGACGGCGCCGATGACGTGGACATGGCCGCTTCCGACGCCGCCCCTGCGGGTCCGGACGACACGCACGCGGGTCAAGATGACGCGCCGCGACGCGCCTCTGGGCGGCGGCCGTTGAAAGAGGTCCGACCGACGGCGCAGCCGACGACGCGGCTGCACGGCGTGCCTGCGCTGGGCTGTTCCAAGTGCCGCATGGCGAAGCGCGGCTGCGGCAAGTGCCGCCATGACCGCTGGACTGCTCTCAAGGCGAGCCTGCAACGCAGCTACTGCGACTAATGTATGGAATGCTGCAAGCATGTCTCGATAGCCAACCAGCAGGACCATTGCATCACTGGCAACTGAAATAGTCATGAACCCGAGTTGATCGTCTTCATGTAGAGCAGTAGACCTGCTGGCGCTGCAGGCTCTCGGATTGGACGATCTGGAAGTGCAGCGCGAGATGGACGCCGGTGCGTCTGACACAGCGCTGACGCAGCGCAAATCAGCGCCGGCAGCGGTGCAAAGGGCGCCCAAGCGCAAGCGCGCCGACGTGAGCGCCTCTCCGTCGAACGATGCGGGCGGGCACGGCACGCGGAGGGCGCCACGCCGGAGGCGCTTGACTGCTCCTGCTGGGCAGGGCGCTGCACAGGCCGCGTCGCGCCTGCCCACAGCACCTCGGGATCGCTCTTCACGCGAGCGGGAGGCCGACAAGCGTCAGATGCCGCGTAACAACGCGCGGCTGCTACGCGAGGCAGCGGCGAAGCGGGCCGCGGCGTGTGACCCCCCGGCAATGGAGCGCGTCGCGGATGGTGCACGCTCTTCACCTGCCGCCAGTTTGGGCGCCGGTCCCCAGGGGCACAACAGCTCTGCTGCGCCTCCCCAGTCTCCCGACGTGGCAGGTCCACAGTCTCCTGACGTGGCAGGTCCTATTCAGGTGAACGCCGTTAGCCCCCCCAGGGTGTAGACCTGTTGGCTGTGCACACTGGAGCACACAAGGTCTAATATGCAACCTCACTTGTCTGCTGCACCAGCTCCCTAATGTGTAATAAGTAGTACAACACACATGACCTGACCCTTCTGCTGTGTTTGGAGCAGGAGGGTGTGGCGCCAACAAGCGCCGTGAACCTGCTGCAGCGCCGCGTCACCCCATCTCGCAACGGCAGCTGCGCCCTGACGGGCATCAGCGTGCTTGTTACTGGCGTCGACGCAGACGCGCGCCAGCGGTGTGCGATACTGGTCCAGCGGCTGGGCGGCACGCTGCTTGCGGACGTGCCGACCACTGCCGAGGTGAGGCTTGGCGTGTGCCTATCCTCGCATTGGCCTCTGCCTGTACCGTTCATACACCCTGGAAGTCATGGGTCAGGATTACCATCAGCATACGACCATATCGACATTGCACTATACCCGGATGCGAATGCAGTTCACCACCTCATCATGCAGGCAGCAGAGGGTGCTGGCGGCGACAGCTCGGCAGAGGTCGTGGTCGTATCAGACAGGTCCATGCGGACTCTCAAGTACGTCTACGCCGTCGCCGCGGGCCATGCCGTCGTCAAACCATCTTGGCTGGAGGTGCGACTGCAGGCGCTCCATACAGCGTGCGCTGACCCTCCCCTTGGCCTGTTGTCCACGCTGAGGTGGGCCGCGTGTGACCTATCGAAGACCTGATGGTGTGCTGCTGCATAGGCGTGCAAGGCGGCAGGACGCAGGGCGCTTTTGACCAGCGAGCATCTGCTGGTTGCGC
>JAABUX010008348.1_pt1 | contig 11967 bp, 10 predicted proteins | sample 5561851 | NCBI WGS metagenome assembly JAABUX01 (sample SAMN10711883, study PRJNA513361) | rock metagenome | isolation source: Antarctica rocks | place: Antarctica: Victoria Land, Richard Nunatak red sandstone | collected 2016-01-03 | reverse complement strand
CATTGATCCATCGGACTGGCTCGTCTCAGATTGCGGCTACCAGACGGTCCTTTTCTGCCCACCCCTTCAAAGCATTTGCCTTATTACTTCCAACGAGAGGTCTCTAGCAATAATTTTCAGACCCTGCCCCACCACTTCATAGCAGTATACAAGCATGCAGGATTCATGCTATAATACATGCCATGAATGAACTTATACATCAAATAGAACGCCTGCAAAAACGTGTTCAGAAGACAATGGTGCGTCTTTGACTTGGCAGCAAAAATGACACAGATTGCTAAGCTGGAAGAGGAAAGCGTAGCCGAAGACTTCTGGTCCGATAACCGTAAAGCACAGGTTCAGATGCAACAACTCAATGCGTTACGTGAAGAGGTTACGACGTGGGAAGGGATCGCAACACAACTCGACGATCTACTGGGCCTTGCCCAACTGCTGGAAGAGGAGCCAGATGAAGAGATGCAGACAGAAGTCGCACAATCACTTCCCCCCATTGAGAGCCAGGTCGAGAAACTCCAATTCTCGTTAATGCTCAATGGTGAGCATGATGAAAGTAATGCTATTCTCAGTATTCATGCAGGAAGTGGGGGCGTTGACGCACAAGATTGGGCCGAAATGCTCTTACGAATGTACCTGCGTTGGGCCGAACATCATCGTTTTCGCACGGACATCTACGACTATAGTGAAGGCGAAGAGGCAGGAGTCAAAAGCACAACCGTCGAGATTACAGGCCAATATGCCTATGGCTATCTGCGTTCTGAGATTGGCACGCACCGCTTGATTCGTCTCTCACCATTTGACTCGGCCCATCGACGCCACACCTCGTTTGCAAAGGTTGAGGTCATGCCCGATATCGAGAGTGAGATCGAGATTGTTATTCGACCAGAAGATATCGAGGTTGACACCTACCGTGCCACAGGAGCAGGTGGTCAGCATGTGAACAAGACCGATTCGGCGGTCCGTATGCGTCACCTTCCATCGGGCCTCGTTGTCACCTGCCAGAATGAACGCTCCCAGTTGCAAAATCGCGAGGTCGCCATGAAATTGCTCAAAGTTCGCCTCTACGAATTAGAGGTGAGAAAACGTGAGGAAGAGGCAGCAAAGCTCAAAGGCGTCCATGTGCAGGCAGACTTTGGCACACAAATACGCTCTGTCACTGTACACCCATATACTATCGTCAAGGATCATCGCACAAACTACGAATCGGGTGATACAACCGGGTATCTTGCCGGTAATGTCGATCCTTTTATCCAGGCATATCTACAAGAACAAGCAGGTGGCGTTGCTACCGAAGAATAGTTTGCTTAATAGCGCATACAAAAAAGACATTCCGTGTTTGAAATGTCTTTTTTGTATGCGCTCATCTTTCTTATGCGTGTAAAAGGTCATGTACATTATTCTCATAGCGTTCGGGATAGCGCATCTTGCGTAGGGCTTTCACCTCTATCTGGCGAATGCGCTCACGAGTCAGCTTATAAAAAACGCTTACTTCATCAAGCGTATGCGAATGTCCATCTTTCAAGCCATAGCGCATTTCAAGAATGGTTCGTTCACGTTCATTGAGTACAGCCATCGACTGTTCAATAAATGTGCGCTGCATCTGGTGCGCGACTTGATCAATAGGTGAGGCGGTTATCACGTCCTCAATGGTATCGGCGAGATGATACTGCTCGTCGTCAGCCATCGGCGCATCAAGAGAAATGGGTTGATCGGAGATGCCCAGAAGCTCCACAACGCGTTCTTTCGACAATCCAACCTCGGCAGCAATCTGCTCTGGTAACGCCTCTATGCCTTCATCCTGATACATCCGACGCGCAACACGCCTGATTTTATAAATGATTTCAACGACATGCACCGGAATGTGAATCGTGCGTGAATGCTCCGCAATAGCACGACTAATCGCTTGACGAATCCACCAGGTTGCGTAGGTACTAAAACGAAAACCGCGTCGATAGTCGAACTTTTGCGCGGCACGCATCAAACCGAAATTGCCTTCCTGAATAAGGTCTAGCAGCGACAACCCTTGATTGGCGTACCGTTTCGCGATACTAACAACGAGACGAAGATTTGCCTCGATGAGCATTTGATAGGCAACCTGATCGTCGCGTGCGATACGTTCCGCTAACGTTAACTCCTGGGCTGCGCTAAGCAAGGGATAGGTGCCGATTTCTTTCAGATACTGCTTTACAGAATCATCTAATATGCTATACTGACTCTCTTGCTCATCGTCTCCGTCCTCTCCTAACTCATCCACCATATCGCCAAAGCCAAAGTCGAAATCATCGTCGTTTGTGAGATCGCTTTTCTCAAAGGAGGATGATTTCGTGCGTGCTTTTCTAGCAGTGGTCAGTGGTGCATCTTCATTTCTATGCAAGGTACGTAACGCGGTACGCACAGAAGTTGGCGGGTTTGTTTTTCTAGCAGTCATGATAGGGACTCCTTTTCCTGTTGTGTGTGTGCAAGATGTAAAAGACAAAGAAAAATAAATTTTGTTTCATGATTATGTCCTTGTAATTCTTCATTGCAATAATCGTGCCAAAACGTACAACAGGCATTGTGTATCAAGGATATTCATAACGTTTCAGCATTTGCAGCTATGTATTTCTTTGACAATAAAAACTTTCTGAAGAGTTAGAGAGGAATTGACAGGCGTTTTTATAGGAGGAGGCAATGAAGATATTTCCACCTATGAGGATTTTTACGCAGTACTTTTTCCCTATTTTCTTCACCACTCATTGCTGTTCCCAGAAAGCATTTGTTTCGTTACTAATGAAAGAAGCAACTCATCGGCACGGACCATGAAGTTTTCTTCACAAACCTGCTGACAGAGAACAAGAGTTGTGGTATGATAGCAAGGGCATGGGTTGTCCCTTGCTGTGGGGATGCGGATGCAGTGGCGGAGGCTCCCCCTCGGCTTACATTTTGGCTAAGCCTCGCTTGCTACTATAATAAAACAAGCGATAGACCTCCAAAGAGAGGAAGGAGACGATTTCGTGGAAAACGCATTTCCCCGCTGTCGCAAATGTGGTGAAGGTGATCTGGTTCCGCTTTCGGATTTCGGTAGCCAGGGAGCTTCTATTGAGTACAAGGCTTGGGTTTGCACCAATCCTTCGTGCTTATACAACATCAAAATCCGTAATGGTGATATCATTATCAATGAACCGATTAGCGATGGCTCTCTGCATTCGTACCGTAGCGGTCGTCAATAAGGGTATAGTTACTACTGTGCATATGTGAGCGGCTTATACCCGCTCGCTGTGCATGAAGCAGAAGGCAAGAGACCAAGTTGTATCCCTTCTTGCTTTTGCCTTATATTTTTTCAGAGGGACAGTCACCACACATATTGATACGGTGAAATGCGGCCCTCTTCTTTCTATATGAAGAGAATAAAAAAACTGCTCTACCATACACATAGTATAAAGGAGTTGTCGTGTTCAATCGATTCTTCGGACGTAAACCAGAAGAAGAGCCTAACAAAGAGGCAGAAGTGGCAGCAGAGCCACAGGCCGAACAGCGTACAGAGCAACGCTTTGGTTTCTTACAACGCACACGCCAGATGTTCACCAAGATTAACACGACCGTTGAACAAAACGATACAATCACTGATTCTCTATGGGATGATTTAGAGGAAGAGCTTCTTGAAGCTGATGTCGGCCCCAGTACAACCCTATGGCTTATGGACCGCTTACGTGAACGAGTCGCAGCAGAGAATATCCAAAATGGCTCACAGCTCAAACGTGTGTTGCGCGAAGAGATGACAAAGCTTCTCGGTAAACCATCCCCACTGCATTTCTCCAAACAGTCGCCGCTGACCGTCATCCTTGTCATTGGAGTAAATGGGTCAGGAAAGACAACGACTATCGCAAAAATGGCATATCGCCTCTCTCGCGAGGGACGCAAAGTTATACTCGCTGCTGGTGACACATTTCGTGCAGCAGCCATCGATCAGCTTGAAGAGTGGGGAAGACGCGTTGAGGTGCCTGTAATCCGTCAAAATCCAGGATCAGATGCTGGAGCGGTTGTGTATGATGCAATCCAGGCTGCTCGCTCGCGTGGAAGTGATGTGCTGATTGTTGATACAGCGGGAAGACTACACACCAAATACAATCTGATGGAAGAGTTAAAGAAACTGAATAAAGTTATTCAGAAATTCGTTCCTGATGGTCCCCACGAACTACTCATGGTGATTGACGCGACTACAGGACAAAATGCCTTACTACAGGCACGTCAGTTTGCAGCAGATATCGGTCTCACGGGAGTCATCATTACAAAGCTTGATGGTACTGCTAAAGGTGGCTTTGCCTTCGCTGTTGCCGACGATCTTGGCGTACCTATCAAATTTATCGGCACAGGAGAGAAGGTTGAGGACCTTGCGCCCTTCGATCCACAGAGTTTTGTTGACGCACTCTTCGAGCAAGAGTAACAAGGAGGTATCGGATGGTCAAAGAAGCCGCTGTTCCCTCTACCGGACAGGATATGTCTACGAATGGATCAAAGCAAAATCTCCCTGGTAATTTAGCGGTAAAATGTCCTAAGTGCAGGGAACTTTTGTATGGGCGCGATTGGGAAAAGAATCTTAAAGTGTGTACACGTTGCGGCTATCATTTCAAGCTCACGGCCTATGAACGTATCGAGCTTTTGGTAGACCCAGAGAGTTTTGTCGAGACGGATGCTGATATCATTTCGGCGGACCCCCTTAGCTTCTCTGTTCGCTCTCAATCGTATCCGGGTAAAGCGCAGGAAGAACGACAAAAGACGGGATTAAACGAGGGCGTCGTTACTGGTCATGCCACTATCGAGACAAAGCCACTGGCATTAGCAATGATGGATTTCAATTTTATCGGTGGTAGCATGAGTTCCGCCGTTGGAGAGAAGATTACGCGAGCTATCGAGTTAGGAATTGAGCAACACACTCCTGTACTCATTGCGTCAACATCTGGTGGTGCGCGTATGCAAGAGGGCTTGTACTCGTTGATGCAAATGGCGAAGACATCGGTTGTCCTGGCAAAGCTCAAAGAGGCAAAACTTCCGTATTTCAGCCTCTTAACCGACCCAACCACAGGCGGCGTGACAGCAAGTTTCGCGATGCTTGGTGATGTCATTATCGCTGAACCTGGTGCATTAGTATGTTTTGCGGGTCCACGCGTCATCGAGGGCTTCATGCACATCAAGCTGCCCGAAGGGACGGCAAGTGCCGAGTTTGTCTATCAACACGGCATGATCGACGAGGTGGTGCATAGAAAAGATTTGCGACAGACACTTGGCCGTCTCTTGCGCTTCTATGCTTGAGCAAGTCAGCGACCCTGAGAGAGAAACGTCGGGGAAGACAACAAGATACACTGTGAGAGGGGAACGTGATGGCTTACGACCTTGAATTTGAGAAGCCGCTGGCAGAATTAGAGAAAAAGATTGTTGGCTTGCAGCGTAAAGGTGATCGCCTGAAAGCAGACGAGCAGGTACAGTTGCAAGAGACAGAGCGCGAGTTACGACAACGTACAGCGGAAATCTATAGAAATCTTTCATCGTGGCAAACGGTATTAGTGGCGCGGCACAAGGACCGCCCATATGCGGCGGACTACATCAATCTCGTTTTCGACGATTTCTTCGAGCTACATGGAGATCGTACCTTTGCGGACGATCATGCGATTATAGCAGGTCCTGCGTCGCTCGATGGCAAAACTGTCATGCTCATCTGTCAACAAAAAGGGCGTGACACTAAAGAGAAGATATCTCGCAATTCAGGTATGCCTCATCCAGAAGGGTATCGAAAAGCCAATCGTCTCATGCGGCAAGCAGAGAAATTCGGCATACCTGTTGTAGCACTCATTGACACGGCCGGTGCATCTATCACACTGGGAGATGAAGAGCGTGGGCAATCCACCGCTATCGCAGAAAACCTCTACCTTATGGCACAGCTACAAACGCCAATTCTCGCCATTGTCATAGGTGAAGGGGGCAGTGGTGGAGCATTAGCCATCAGTATCGCAGATCGTATCCTCATGTTAGAACACACCACCTACAGTGTGGCAGCACCAGAGGCTGCGGCCTCTATTTTGTATCGTGACACAGCATTCGCCGCCCAAACAGCCGAAGCTATGCGTATTAGTGCAAAAGAATTAAAAGCGATCAACCTGGTAGACGAACTGATTCCAGAACCATTGGGTGGAGCACATCGCAACCATCGACAGGCGGCAGACAACCTCAAAGCGGCCTTGCTCAAACACCTTGCTGAACTACAACAAGCATCGACGAAGACCTTGTTAGAGAAACGCTACCAGAAGTTTCGCAACATCGGTGTATTTGACCGTATCAAGGTAGAAGTAGAGCAGAGAATATAAAGTGGAAGTAGAGCAGAAAAATACTTGACTTTTGTCTGCTAATACACTATCATACCAGTACAAAAAATACAGGCCGATGTGGCGGAACGGTATACGCGCTTGTCTCAAAAACAAGTTCTGAAAGGATTGAGGGTTCGAATCCCTCCATCGGCATAGCCCATCCATACATGTCTACGGGCGTCTCTTCCACGCTCAAAACCTCTCACGAGTGTCCATAGTTTTCGTTGCAAATCGTTTGTTGTCTTTCGGTTTTCCTGTCAACTTTCCTGTCAGTCCGAATCGAATAGATGACGTTTCAGAAAGTTAAAAAACGCTCACTAGAGCTAGCAGACAAACAAGAGCCTCCATTGAAGACTACATGTTCTTCAATGGAGGCTTCTTGATGCTTGTCGCATTGCTCCTCTTCTAGGGATTTGTTCCAGAGCCAGGGCTTACTCTGACTGCTGTTCCTCTTTATTTCACACCGAACGTGTAAGAACAATGGTCGTCCGTCCGTCATCCTTACGTTGTAGGGACAATTTTCCTTCTTGCAACGACATTGTCCTTGCTGATGTCAGGCTCCTGAAAGAACAGCATTTTTCACGTAAGGTATCGCACCTTTTTCATGACTGGTACGTAGAAAAGGGAGGACGATATGGCTGAAAATGAGAGAGACACACAACAGACACACGACGATCAATCGTCGGTCAATGATGAGAATATGACGATTAGCCACGCGGCTTTGCTCGCGGATATGGAGCAGGTCTTCACGGAGGCGCGTCCGCGTCTCCTGCGACTGGCACGTTTGAACGGCATGTCGCCCGACATCGCCGAGGATGTCGTACAAGAAACGATGATGGAAGCATGGCGGCACGTCGAGAATCTGCGCGACCCGCAACGTTTTCACGCCTGGCTCGACGGCATCTGTCGCAACGTCTGTCGTCGCCACAAAACACTACATTCTTACGCATCGCTCTCCAGCCTCGCCAGTAACGACGTAACGACGAACGACTATGACGCTTTGCTCGCTCTCCCCGACCCGTTCGCCATTGACCCGGTAGAGGAGTTGAGCCGTCAGGATTTAGCAACCTTGCTCGACCGCGCAATGGAGCATCTTTCACCCGAGACGCGCACGCTCTTAGAGATGTGCTACCTCGCGGAAATGCCGCAACGCGAAGCGGCTCTCCAGTTGGGATTGACCATCGGCGCATTGGAATTACGCTTGCACCGTGCCCGCAAGCAACTGCGGCAGGTCCTGAACGGCGACTTGCGAACCGCAGCCGAAAGCGTTGGTCTAGCACTTGATCCGATGCAGACACAGGGATGGCGGGATACGCGCCAATGGTGCTGGCTCTGCGGCAAACACCGCATGGTTGGAATCTTCGAGGCACAGCCCAACGGACGTGTTGATATGCGCCTGCGCTGTCCCGAATGCTCCACCCGCTACGACTTCGATGTGAGTACCTCTGCTGGCTTGATTTCAATGGAAGGGTTTCGCTCGTTTCGCCCTGCCATCAAACAACTCCTACAGAAAATAGGAGAGCGTGTCTGGTTACCACTTACAACAAGCAGGTGCTTTCAATGTCACGGGCCTGCCCTGGTCAGCATTCTTCACTCCAGTTGCATCGCATTACCGATACCACCTGACCGCTACTGGGTACGTACAGAATGCCCCAAATGTGGTTTAAGTATATCAGATATCGCCACTACCTTTGTCCCACATCCTTTGGTCCATCGGTTTTTCGTCAAACACGAACGGTGCATCCTCGAACCGTATCAGGTACTTGAATATGAGGGAAGATCGGCGATTTGCGCCAGACTCACGGATGTGATGAGTGCAGATCAACTGACCATCCTTCTGGATATGCACACCTTACATCTTCTCGCGGTTTTCTAACCACCTCTGACCTCTCCATGACCAGAAACAGAGAGAAAGGATACAATATGTCTTCTTCCATGAATCACGATATCAAGAAGAAGGAAAGCGACCAGCCAGAAAATAGTATCTCTCCATTAGATGATCCACAACCTCATGCGACCGAGAAGCAAAAACAGGGGAGTTTCTTCTCGCCACTTAGGGCGCGCAATTTTCAGTTGCTGTTTGCAGGACAGACCATCTCGACACTGGGTGATACCTTTTACGCAGTCGCACTGCCCTGGCTGGTGCTAACGACAGGAGGCAACCCACAGGAACTGGGCATCATTCTAACGGGGTACGGTCTACCACGCATGGGAACCATCCTGCTCGGTGGAGTACTCAGCGATACGATACACCCACGCAGGGTCATGCTGATAGCCGACGTAGTGCGTGCCCTACTGGTCGCCATCCTCGCGGCACTCGGCATTATGGGACATCCCACCTTCTGGCAACTGCTAGCAGTTGCCATTCCACTAGGAGCCTTCGAGGGTCTGTTCCTGCCAGCCTCGTTCACCATGATACCCGATATCTTGGACGATGCCAACCTGCAGGCAGGTAACAGCCTGAACTTTTCCTCGTCGCAACTCGCAACACTCGTTGGTTCCGGTATCGCGGGTGCCGTTGTCAGTGCTGTGAGTTCTGGCATCGCGCTCGTCGTTGACGCAGGAACCTTCATCGTATCTGCCATTTCGCTGGCGGCAATGCACTCACAAAAAGGAGCCAGTGTAGTGACGGCAAATGCCGCACCGACACTAGAGCAGGCTGAAACAACAGATGCAAGAAGAAGCGAAAATGAACGTGAGCCTGTAGTGGGTTCCTGGCAGATCGTCCGTTCCTCGGCTCTGGTGCAGGTCGCGTTCGTCATCGCCGTTGTCGCCAATCTTGCCATCGACGGTATGGTTGAGGTCGCATTGCCAGCTCTTGCACATGAGCCGTTGAATGCGGGGGCGGAGGGCTTTGGTTTCCTGCTCTCCTCATTCGGTACAGGCGCATTGATAGGCAGCATCGCGACAGGCTTGCTCAGCAAATTAACGCATCGTGGCACAATCTCCCTACTGATCGCCATTGCGCTTGTTCCTTATGCGGGCGGCCTCATCGGGGCACTCATTTGTATGCTCATCATGGGCTGTACCAATAGCATCACAAACGTGCTGTTCATCACGCTCATCCAGCAAGCGGTGCCTCGCGCACAACTGGGGCGGCTCATGAGCATGATCTTGTTCGCCTCGCTCGGCTCATATCCTCTCTCCGTGCTGTTCGCTGGTATCCTCGTCATGCATACTGGACCAGCCATCATGTTCCCATCAGTGCTGCATTCCTCACAGCAGGCGCACTCTTCGGTCTGGTACGACGCGAAATTCGTCAATTATAGCGGAAATCGGTAGTGACAGAAGAAACCCTCTCTTATGGTGAACGCAAGAGAGGGTTTCTTCTGTCATAGCTGCAAACGTTCTCCTCGCGAAAACCATATGATGGTCCCAGGTCCAGTAAGCAGTCTCAAAAACTCAGTACCTGCCATCCCATTTGAGCCAACTCACCTACCGCTAATTCTTGTACTTTCACCTTGCAAAAGTTTGCAGTTACACTTTAGATAGCACCTGTTATTTCTCTTGATTTAAGGAAGTGTCTACGCTAATACATATCGTCGTGCGGCTCTTTGACCTTCCCCTTTCAGCCTCCCTCGTTCTACCAGCGTCTCTAAATCCCGATGCGCCGTTCTGTCTGGAACATCGGCAAGTTGCCTGTAGATGCTATTTGTGATAAAGCCATATTTCTGAACGTACTCCATCGCTTGTGTGAGTCTCCGCTCTCGCTGATCCGTTCGATTTTGCGGAAGAAGTTCAGGCTGCACGTCCTTCTCCTGATCCCAAAGAGTTCCAACGGGTTGTGGTTGTGGAGAAACCAAGGCAGGGGCTTTGCGAAAGGTGACGACAAACTCATTCATCTCTCGGAAACGCGGAGCAGGAAGTCCCAGTCGTGCCGTCTCATCCACCATAAACCGAATCCCACTTCCCAGTCGCTCCATGTAGCCAGGAATATCTTTGAGCAAATTAGCAAGCGTGGGATTACGCAGCTTGGATTGCACCTCTCCTCGCTCCATTTGTTCCACCGTGATTCCTGGCAACAGCAAGCCCGGGCTGTGTACCTCAACTCGATCAGGGTAACAAAAGACGCGGACACTCTCACCACGTTTACTGTAGTCGCGATGCACGACTGCGTTGATGACCGCCTCTCGCAACACTTCCAGCGAATACTCCGGGATATCCACACGCTTAAAGCCTTCCATTTTCGCGCCCACAGCGATATATCGGCTCAGGAACAATTCGGCCCCGTCGATCAACTCTTGCAGCGTTCCCGTCAGAATTCTCCGGTCGGCATACCGACTCGCGCCAACTGTTTCTCGAAACAACACACATGCCACATCGCTTTGCACGATTCGCTCTTGAGGATGCGACCCAAAGAACAGCAGACCTGCATGCGTTGGTATCACCGTATCATCCGGCATTGCAAGAGAGCATTCTAGCCCGATCAAGACCCGTTCCAGGTTCTTGAACCGACTCGTGCGGTGCGTGGTAGATGAACGTTGTGCCAAATACGCGTTGACTTTTTCTTTGTCAATATCATCCATCGTCGCGTTATGAGCGGGCTGATGCTCCCAATCCACAAGACCACGATCATTCGCCATCTCAAGCAATTCCGCAAGTCCTAGTGAAAAGGTATGCGTACCACGTCTTACCCAATAAATGCCATGTGCCTGATATACTGGTCCATGACTCGGCTTGACCGTAGCAATCACAAGCTTCTTGTCTGAGAACGTATAAATTTCAGGCTCAGGAGGATCGAGGACGAGTTCGGGCTTGATCATTTGCCGAACGGCTCGTAAAACCACATCGAGCGTCTCGCCAATCCGCTTTTCAGGCACGCCCACAATCTCATGCGTCGCATCCTTCACGCCAATAATAATCATGCCCCCTTGTGCGTTCGCCATTCCACACAAACGTTCAGCCATCTCCACCGCTCTTGGTGCAGCAACCTTTAACTCGACAGTATTCGTCTCGCCGCCTTGAAGAAGCACCTTCAACTCTCTCTCGCTCAACTTGCCCATAATGTCCTCTATATTGCTCTACTAGTATTGGAAGCATGCCCATTATAGCAGAAGGAACAGGCTTTTTGTAAGAAGTGGCGGATGAGTGGCGGATGAGTGGCGGATGAGTGGCGGAAGGAAATAGATGTTTCATAAGAAGTGGCGGATGAGTGAAAGATATTCAAAATGAGCCATGTGTTCGTAAAAATTGCATTTCAACTGTGTAGCCTTCTGGCATATATAATGATACTACGGTCAGCTCAAGGTCTTTGATGGTGACGTTCAGTTTCAATCCCTTAGTCGGGCTTCTCAGCATTCAGACCTCACTCATGCCTCGCAGACAACAAAAAGACGGTCTGTTTCAATCCCTTAGTCGGGCTTCTCAGCATTCAGACCGCTTGATCGCACTGTCAAATGTAAGGAATGTGGTCGTTTCAATCCCTTAGTCGGGCTTCTCAGCATTCAGACCTTTTTCTATATCATCCATATTCATTATACCACATCTGGTTTCAATCCCTTAGTCGAGGGTCGGCTCAAACATCCGTTCTAGCAAACAACCTCTATGTTGTCCCCTTGACAACGAGGACTTCTCACAGACAGAGTAGAAGTATTCAAATCTCTCTCACTCTGACTGTAAGGAGCCATTTTCA
>JAABUX010008347.1_pt1 | contig 11968 bp, 11 predicted proteins | sample 5561851 | NCBI WGS metagenome assembly JAABUX01 (sample SAMN10711883, study PRJNA513361) | rock metagenome | isolation source: Antarctica rocks | place: Antarctica: Victoria Land, Richard Nunatak red sandstone | collected 2016-01-03 | reverse complement strand
CCGCCCTGCTGAGCTTCCTGCGCGAGGCCGTGCCGAGGAACTGGCAGGCCTACTGCGATGACGTCACCGACAATTTTCGCATCATCGACCCAAAGAATTTTCGGGTCCTCGCTTGAGCGGGGTATACTATCCGGGGAATGCGAGCCTGCTGCCGCATATGATGCTGCGGGAGATCGGGGTGCCGTTCGAGCTTCGGCTGGTGGACCGGGGCGCCGGGGCGCAGCGCAGCCCGGAGTATCTGCGGCTCAACCCGAATGGGCGCATTCCGGTGCTGGTCGATGGGGATGTGACGCTTTACGAGACGGCGGCGATTGCGCTGTATATCACCGAGCGCTATCCGGCGGCGGGGCTCGCGCCGGGGCCGGGTGAGCGGGGGCGGGCGGATTTTTTGCGGTGGATGGTGCATCTCGCGAACACGCCGCAGCCCGAGTTCCGGCCGTGGTTCTATCTATCCGGAGGAGCATGCGGCCGGGCCGGCCGCCGCCGCGAGCGTAAAGGAGAGGGCGGGGGAGCGGCTCGATGGGATGTTCGACCGGATCGAGGCGCAGCTCGGCGCGGGGCCTTGGCTGCTTGGGCGGGTGTTCTCGGCGGCGGATTTATTCCTGTTCATGCTGATCCGGTGGGGACGGGCGATGCCACGGCCACCGCGCATGCTGCCGGGGCTGGCGGGGTTGGCTGAACGGGTGGTGGCGCGCCCCGCGGTGCGGGCTGTGTTTGAAGCAGAGGGGCTGGAGGGGCCGGGGTTTTAGCTTTGGTGCAGGTCTGCTGCGTAGGCCGATTAGAGGATTGGTAGCAGCGGAGCCGGAAGTTTAATTCGGCCTGCACCAGGATTATGTTCATGCGTTGTAGGACGCATCCGACCCCGAAGCGGCCAACGAGTAATCCTGGCTGCATGTCGGATTGCGTCAGCTTCATACAACCGTCATCGATACGACACAGACTGCCGGGCGGTGGTCGGCTCTAAGTGGGTCTAAATACCTGCCGGAGTCTCACATGCGTCTTGCCCTGCTCGCTTCTGCCGCCGTTCTCGCGACCGGCGCTGCCCGTGCGACCGATTATACCGCGGGCAACATCGTCGTTTCCCGTTCGGTCTATGCCGGAGTCGCCAGCACTATCGCGGTTGGGCAGGTTCTGCCGGGTGGGGGGAATGCGGTGGCGGATGGGGCGTATCCGGGAGTGTTCCAGAATGAGAGCGTGGATGGCAGCTTCGGCGTCACCTCGCCGATTTTCCTCGACCAGGTGACGCAGGCCGGCACGCGGGTCAGCGTCCAGGCGATCAATCCGGCGCAGCTCACGACCAGCTTCACCAGCAAGAGCGAGCTTTCGCTTAGCCTATCGCCCGATGGGCGCGTGCTGAGCTTCGTGGGATATGCGGCGCCTCAGAACACGCTCGACGTGTCGAACAGCCCGACGCCGGGTGCGCCCGACCCGACCAACCCGATCGCTACCCCGTACTATCGCGCGATTGGCACGGTGGGTGCGGACGGGACGGTCGGCGTGCAGCCGATCAATGCGTTTAATGGCGATAACGGCCGGGGCGCGATCCGGGCGGGCGGCGTCGACTACCTCGTGGGCAATGCGAGCAGCGGCACGGCGCAGACGGGGGCGTCGGGTGGGGTACAGATTGCGACGCCGGGCACGCCGAATACCGCGCAGGTCGGGCCGTTCTCGATTACCCAGGTGACCAATCCCGTAACTGGCCTGCCCTACAAGGCGGACAGCCCGAGCAAGGACAGCAATTTTCGCGGGGAGACGATTTCCGGCAACACGCTCTATGTGACCAAAGGGAGCGGCGGCAAGGGGATCGACAGCGTGTACCAGGTCGGCCAGGCCGGCATCCTGCCGACGGCGGCGGATGCGGGCTCGACCACGATCAGCATCCTGCCCGGCTTTCCAACCGGGCTCGCCAAGACCAATGCTGCCAACATTTTCTCGTTCGGGATCTATTTCGCCAATGCGACCACGCTCTATGTCGCCGATGAAGGCCCGGGTACGAATGCGGCCGACCCGAATGCGGGATTGCAGAAATACTCGCTCGTGAACGGCGCGTGGACGCTCGACTACACGCTCCAGAATGGGCTCAACCTCGACCAGTCCTATAGCGTTGATGGCTACCCCGCGCAGTTCGACCCGGCGACGACCGGGCTGCGCAACCTGGCCGGCCAGGTCAATGCGGACGGCACGGTCAGCCTGTTCGCCACGACCGCGACCAACAGCCAGATCACCGATCCCGGCGCCGATCCGAATGCCGTGGTCGGCATCACCGACCTGCTTTCGGCGACGAGCTTGCCCGGGACCGAGGCTTTCCGAACGCTTGAAGGCCCGGCTCTCGGCACCGTTTACCGCGGCGTCGCTTTCGCGCCTACCGCGGTGCCGGAGCCGATGACGCTGACGTTGCTGGCGACGGGCCTTGGCGTCCTTGGCCTCGTGCGCCGGCGGGGCTGAGGTGTCTTACGCCTTCCGCACCCCCCAGAATACCGGGAACGATGCCGGCACGATGTTCGAGCAGGGTTTTGCGGTAGGCGGTTGGGTAGAAGAGCTGGCCGAGCGGGATGAAGGGCACCTCTTGGAACGCTACGCGCTGCTCCTCCTCGGCGATCTTCTTGCGCGTGGCGAGGTCGGGGGCGTCGATCCATTGGTCACGCAGCGTCTCGAGTTGGGGTATGGTGGGCCAGCCGAACCAGCCGCCATTGCCGTTGCCGCGGAGTGGGAGGTTGACCGCCGGGTCGGCGACGGAGAGGCCGGTCCAGGTGGTCGGGTAGATGTTCCAGCCGCCCTTGTCGGGGGCCGCTTTGCTGGTCCGGCGCTGGACGAGCGTGCCCCAGTCCATGCTGGTGTAGTTGACCTTGATGCCGAGCTTGCCGAGCAGGTCGGCGGTGACCTGCGCGAAGGCCTCCTGCACGGGGTAGTCGGAGGGGGACATGAGCACGACGGGCTCGCCAGCGTAGCCGCTCTCGGCCACGAGCTGCTTGCTGCGGGCGAGGTCGCGGGGGCCGGTCAGCACCTTCATGCCGGCGTCGTTGGCCATGGGCTGGCCCGGCGTGAAGACGCCGGCGGGGACGTGGGAGAGGGAGGTTTCGGAGCCGACGGCCGCTTCCACGAAGTCCTTTTGGTTGATCGCGGAGAGGATGGCCCGGAGCAGCTTCACGTTGTTGAACGGGGGCTGGATGTGGTTGACGCCGAGCACGCCGAGGACGCCGACTTTGTCGTGGACGGCGACCGTCACGTCGGGCGAGCGGCGGAGCATGGGCAGGAGGTCGAAGACGGCGTTCTGCCACCAATCGACTTCGCCGCTCGTGAGTGCGGCCGTCGCGGTCGAGGCGTCCGGGATAACCTTCCACTCCACGCGGTCGAAATGCACGACCTTGCCGCCGGTGGCGAAGCTCGGCGGCTCCGGGCGGGGCTGGTACTTGTCGAACTTCGCATAGATGGCTTGCGAGCCCGAGATCCATTCGTCCTGCAGGAAACGGAACGGCCCGCTGCCGACGTACTCCTTGATCTGCTGGAAGGGGTCGGTCTTGGCCATGCGCTCCGGCATGATGAAGCAGTTGTCCGCGAGCGTCTGAAGCATAAGCGGGAAGGGCTTCTTGAGGCGTATCTCGAAGCGCTTGTCGTCGAGCGGGCGCATCTCGTCGGTGAGCTGGAGCAGCTTTTGACCGAGCGGGCGGCGCGTGGCGAAGCGGGTAACGCTCGTCGTGCAGTCGATCGCGCGGACCGGGGGGCCGTCATGGAAAAGGAGCCCGTCGCGCAGGGTGAACCGCCAGGTGAGCTTGTCATCCGATAGCTCGTGGCCGGCGACCATCTGCGGCTGGGGCGTGTAGGAGGCGTCTAGCGCGTAGAGGTTGTCCCAGATCATCAGCGCGTGGTTGGCGGCGATGGTGGTGGTGGTCCAGACCGGGTCCGGGTTGTTGAGGTTGCCCTCGGGGACGAAACGGAGGACGCGGGCGGAGCCTTGGGAGAGGGCGGGGCGGGCTAGGGTGCTGGCGGCGGCGGCGGTCAGGAATGTTCTACGCTTCATGCTCGGTCTCTCCTGGCGCGGCATCTCGCTTGCTGGGCAGTCTGGCTGCAGCGGCGGTGGGCTGCAAGCGGCGTGTTGCGGTGCGGAGCGGGGCCGGGCTGGCGGCCTGCCCCGGCCGCACCGTGGCCGGTTGCGAGCCGCTTTCGGGGGTTCTCCGGTCACGCTCACGGCTTAGCGACAGTCCGGTTTGCCACCAGCTCGTCGACGACGGCCGGGTCAGCGAGGGTGCTTGTGTCGCCGAGGCCGTCCGTTTCATTGGCGGCGATCTTGCGCAGGATGCGGCGCATGATCTTGCCGGAGCGCGTTTTCGGCAGGCCGGGTGCCCATTGGATGGCATCCGGGGCGGCAATGGGGCCGATCTCGCGGCGCACCCAGCCGACCAGCTCGCGGCGGAGCGCCTCGTCGGGCTCCTCGCCGGCAATGAGGGTGACGTAGGCGTAGATGCCCTGACCCTTGAGGTCGTGCGGGAAGCCGACGACGGCGGCTTCGGCGACCTTGGGGTGCGCTACAAGGGCGCTCTCGACCTCGGCGGTGCCCATGCGGTGGCCGCTGACGTTGATCACGTCGTCGACGCGGCCGGTGATCCACCAGTAGCCGTCCTGGTCGCGGCGGGCGCCGTCGCCGGTGAAGTAGCGGCCGGGGAAGGTGCTGAAGTAGGTTTGGACGAAGCGGGCGTGGTCGCCGTAGAGGGTGCGGACCTGGCCGGGCCAGCTTTGGGCGAGGCAGAGGTTGCCCTCGGTGGCGCCTTCGAGCTCGCGGCCTTCGGCGTCCACGAGGATGGGGTGGATGCCGGGTAGGGGGAGGGTGGCGGAGCCGGGCTGTAGGGGGGCGATCATGATGCCGCCGGTTTCGGTCTGCCACCAGGTGTCCACGATGGGGCAGCGCTCGTCGCCGATGACGCGCCAGTACCAGAGCCAGGCTTCGGGGTTGATGGGCTCGCCGACGCTGCCGAGGATACGGAGCGAGGCGCGGCTGGTGCGGCGGACGGGGGCCTCGCCGTCGCGCATAAGGGCGCGGATGGCGGTGGGGGCGGTGTAGAAGATGTTAACCTGGTGCTTGTCCACGACCTGCCAGAAGCGGGAGGTGTCGGGGTAATTGGGGATGCCCTCGAACATGAGGGTGGTGGCGCCGTTGGCCAGCGGGCCGTAGACGATGTAGGTGTGGCCGGTGACCCAGCCTACGTCGGCGGTGCACCAGTAGATTTCGCCGGGTTGGTAGTCGAAGATGAGGGAGTAGGTGAGGGCGGCCCAGACCAGGTAGCCGCCGGTGGTGTGAACGGCGCCTTTCGGTTTGCCGGTGCTGCCGGAGGTGTAGAGGATGAAGAGGGGGTCCTCGGCGGCCATGGGCTCCGGGGGACAGTCGGCGGAGGCGGCGGCGAGCAGGGTGGGGTAGGCGTGGTCGCGGCCGGGTTGCATGGGGACGGGGGCGCCGGTGACCGGGACGACGATGACCGTCTGTACGCCCGGGCACTGCCGTAGCGCCTCGTCCGCGTTCGCCTTGAGGGCGACCCGGCGGCCGCCGCGGCGGCCCTCGTCGGCGGTGATGAGGACGGTGCTGCCGCAATCCTGGATGCGATTGGCGAGGCTGTCCGGGGAGAAGCCGCCGAAGACGACGGCGTGGACGGCGCCGATGCGGGCGCAGGCGAGCATCGCGGCGGCGGCTTCGACGACCATGGGGAGGTAGATCGTCACGCGGTCGCCGCGAGCGACGCCGAGGGATTTCAGGGCGTTGGCGAGGCGGCAGACCTCTTCGTGCAGCGCCCGATACGTCACGCTGCGTTGCTGGCTGGGGTCGTCGCCTTCCCAGAGGATGGCGATTTGGTCGGGGCGCTCGGCGAGGTGGCGGTCGAGGCAGGAGACGGTCGCGTTGAGCTGGCCGTCCTCGAACCAGCGGATTTGGATTTCGCCCTCGAAGGAGCCGGCCTGCGTGCGGGTGGGCGCGCGCATCCAGGCGATGCGCCGGGCTTGCTCGAGCCAGTAGGCGTCCGGGTCATGCGCGGCCTCGGCCACCATTGCCCGGTAGCGCCCGGCGGTGACGTGGGCGTGGTCCGCGATCTCGGGCCGCACTGGCACTAGCTGCTCCTCGGACATCGATTTTCTCCCGATCGTTTGACCGAAGACTACGCGTCCGCGCGAGGCTGCGCCATGCCGTGCGACGCTTGAGCCGGCGCGGCATCGGCGGTACGTTTCTGAAAGAAAAGCAGATTAGGGAGGTTCAATATGCCCGTCAGCCGCCGCCACCTGCTCGGCGCCAGCGCCGCACTTGCCGCCGGCGCCGCAACCCGCGTCCATGCGCAAGACGCCGGCACGATCCGCGTCGGCGTGCTGACCGATCTTTCGGGCACGTATAGCGACACGTCCGGGCCGACGTCGGTCGCCTGCGCCCGGCAGGCGGTGCAGGACTTCGCGGGCTCGCGCGGGCTCAAGGTCGAGGTGATCCAGGGCGATCACCAGAACAAGCCGGATCTCGGGGCGGCAATGGCCCCGCAGTGGTTCGACCAAGGCGTGGACGCGATCGCGGACGTGCCGAACTCGGCGGTGGCGCTCGCCGTGAAGTCGGTCGCGGTCGAGAAGGACAAGGCGTATCTTAACTCCGGTGCCGCCTCGACTGCGCTCACCGGCGCCGGGTGCACGCCGGTCACGATCCACTGGGGCTACAACACGACGATGCTGGCGCGGCTCGGTGCGGAGACGGTGCGGGCGGGGGGCAAATCCTGGTATTTCATCGTGGCCGATTACGTGTTCGGCCGCGACCTGGTGGCGCAGGCGACGACGTTCATCGACGGTGCGGGCGGGCATGTGCTGGGCTCCTCCGCATATCCGTTCCCGGCGACCACGGATTTCTCGGCGTTCCTGCTGCGCGCGCAGGCGAGCGGGGCGGATGTGATTGCGTTCGGGAATGCCGGGTCGGACACGGTGAATTGCATCAAGCAGGCGCATGAGTTCGGGCTGGTGCAGAAGGGCAAGCGACTGGCGGCGATGCTGGCGTTCATCCAAGTGATCAAGGCGGTGGGGCTCGAGACGGCGCAGGGATTGTTGCTCACGGAGAGCTTCTATTGGGATTTGAACGATCGCACGCGGGCGTTCATGGCGCGGATCGCGCCGAAGCTGAACGGCAACTATGTCAGCAGCGAACAGGCCGGAACGTATGCGTCGGTGCTGCATTATTTGAAGGCGGCGGCCGATCTTGGCCCGGCAGCGGCGAAGGCGAGCGGGGCGGCGGTGGTGGCGCGCATGAAGGCGATGCCGACGGATGACGATTGCTATGGGAGTTTGCGGATACGCTCGGACGGTCAGGCGCTGCACCCGGCGTATCTGTTCGAGGTGAAGAAACCGGGGGAGAGCACCGGGCCGTGGGATCTTTACAAGCTGCTGCTGACGACGCCGGGGGCGGAGGCGGCGCCGCCGTTGGAGGGATGCACGCTGAGCTAGGCGGCGCCGGCGAGTTCGAGGATGCGCTGCCAGTACGGCTCGGCGACGGGGCTGACGGAAAGGCGGGAGAGGCGGACGAGGGGCATGTCGGCGAAGAAGGGGTCGGCTTTGAGGGTGGCAAGGGTGACGGGGCGGGGGAGGGGGCGGATGGCGCGCATGTCGACGGCGAGCCAGCGGCCGGTGTCGTCCGAGGGGTCGGGGTAGGCTTCGCGGGCAATTTCGACGATGCCGACGCATTCGCGGCCGGTATTGCTGTGGTAGAAGAGGGCCTGGTCGCCGAGGCGCATTTCGGCGAGGTGGCGCCTTGCGGTGGCGTTGCGGACGCCGGTCCAGGGCTCGACGCCGTTTTTGACCTGGTCGGCCCAGGCAAAGCTGTCCGGCTCGCTCTTGACCAGCCAACAAGCCATCAGGCGAGGAGCTTGCCGTCGCGGGCGACCTCGCGGACGGCGCGGATGACGGTGCTCTCGAAGAGCCCGGCGGCGGTGTAGGGATCGGCGGCGGCGAAGGCCTCGACGGCGGCGCGGTCCGGGGCTTCGAGGAGGAACAGGCTGCCCGAGGGATTGCCCTCGGCGTCGAGGAGGGGGCCGGCGAAGCGCAGGGTGGGTTCGTGAGCGCGGAGGTGGCCGAGATGGGCGGGGCGGGTGGCTTGGCGGATGGGAAGTGCGCCGGGTTTGTCGGTGCAGATTAGGGTGAAGAGCATGATATCTCCGTTCGGATCGTACGCCCGTAGGCAGGAAGGTCCTGCCGTGACTGCACCGGCGGCGAGCGGATGGCAATCGGGATTGATGCTTGCGTTCGGTGTCGTCATGACGGATCGTAAGTGCACCATGTCGCCTGCTCGCCAGAGTGAAGGTCCGAGTGCCTACAGTCCGACAACAAATTGGGGCCTTCGGCGAAGAGCGAGTGGTAAGGGTTTGCTCCTGTCTTCGATGCAAGCGGTCCGAGACGCTTGTCCGGCTCCCACCGAACTTCAAATGCGCGGATATCATTTGCGACTTCTGCGGATACCTTGCCCAGGTCAAAACCTCCCGCGCGAGTGACCTTGGAGTAATCCCGGCGGTCATTATGGGCGCAGCATGGAGGCCGCAGTGGGAGAGGATGGAGGCGGCAATCTATTTTCCGTTGTTTCTGGTGCTCAAAGCCCGGGCGACGGAGGAGTATGCGATATATTACCTGGCCGCGGACCTTCAGGAGCGGGGCATGTTCATTGCCCGTCCACCCCTTTCAGCGGCCGCCCGGCGAGCCGGTTGGCAAGGCTTCATGTACGATCTCCGCGCTGTGAGGACTCGCTTCGTCCGGCTGCGCTGATCGCATCGCTCGCCGCCTTCCAACCCGGCCGAGACGTGCTATCTCTCTCCCGTGGACGCTACCGCCTTTCCTGCACGTGCGCCGCGGACCCTGCATCGCTTTGCGAATCCGGGCCGGTTTCTGCGCCTTGCCGCCCGGGTACAGCCTTGGCTGACTTGGCCGGCGGTGCTGCTGCTGGTGGCGGGGCTGGTGTGGGGGCTGCATTTCTCGCCGGCGGATTGGCAGCAGGGCGACGCGGTGCGGATCATGTACATTCATGTGCCGTCGGCGTGGCTGGCTTCGGCTGGCTATGCGGGGCTGGCGCTGTGTTCGGTGGCGGCGCTCGTTTGGCGCCATCCGCTCGCTGACTTGGCCGCGGCGGAGATCAGCCCGGTGGGGGCGTTGTTCACCGGGCTTTGTCTGGTCACCGGGTCGCTTTGGGGGCGGCCGACCTGGGGCGCTTGGTGGGTCTGGGATGCGCGGCTTACCTCCGTGCTTGTGCTGTTTTTCCTGTATCTCGGTCACATGGCGCTGATCCGGGCGTTCGACGATCCGCGCCGGGGGCAGCGCATGGGGGCGATTCTGGCGCTTGTGGGGGTAGTTAACCTGCCGATCATAAAGTTCAGCGTCGATTGGTGGAACACGCTCCACCAGCCGGCGACGATCACGCTGACCGGGGCGCCGAATATGGCGCCGAGCATGTTGTGGCCGCTGCTCGTGACGACGCTGGGCTACTCGCTGGCGTTCGCGGCGATCGTCGTCGCGCGGCTTCGCGCTGCGGTGATCGAGCGGCGATTCCGGGGCCTGCTCGCGGCCCGGGCGGAGGGCGCGTGATGGACCATGCGGCGTATGTTTTGCCGGCCTATGCGCTCGGCGTCATCGTGCCGATGTGGTTGGGCCTGCAAGCGGCGTTGCGGCTCGCGCGCGCACGGCGGCGGCTCGCCGCGGTCGAGACGCGAGGGCGGCGGCCATGACCCGCAAGCGGCGGCGGCTGTTGGCGGTGGTGGCGTGCCTCGCCGGGCTTGGGTCGGCGACCGGGCTCGCCTTGTCGGCGCTGCGGAGCGATCTCACTTTTTTTGTGTTGCCGTCCGACTTGGCTGCGCACGGGACGCCGGGCGAGTCGCTCCGGCTGGGCGGTTTAGTCGAGGCGGGCAGCGTGCAACGCGGTCAGGATGAGGGCGCGCCGCTGACACGGTTTCGCGTGACGGACGGCAAGCAGGACGTGCTCGTGACGTTCCGTGGCGTGTTGCCGGATTTGTTCCGCGAGGGGCAGGGGATCGTGGCACTTGGCGGCGTGCGCCCGGATGGGAGCTTTCGGGCGACCGAGGTGCTTGCCAAGCACGATGCGACCTATATGCCGAAGGATGTGGCGGAAGCGTTGAAGCGGCGTGGCGAGTGGCGGCCCGAGCAGGGCTCGCCGCCGCCCTCGGCTGCCTGGAACACGAGTGTAGGAGCGCGCGGCGGATGATCCCCGAACTCGGCCATTTCGCGCTGGCACTTGCCTGTGTGCTGGCCTTTACGCAGTTCGTAGTGCCGCTTTGGGGGGCGCACCGGGCCGATTTGCGGCTGATGGCGGCGGCGCCTGCGCTGGCCATTGGGCAGTTCCTGGCGTTGGCCACGGCCGCCGGGGCGCTCGTGTGGTCTAGCGTTACCGACGACTTCACTGTGCTGAACGTGGCCAATAATAGCCACAGCTTGAAGCCGCTGCTGTACAAGATTACCGGAACCTGGGGGAACCACGAGGGCAGCATCCTGCTCTGGGGGCTTATTCTTGCTATTTGCGGGGCGGCGGTCGCAATTGCTGGGCGGCGGCTGCCGACTTCACTCCGGGCGCGCGTGTTGGGCGTGCTGGGCGGTAGTTCGTGCGGATTTTTGCTGTTTGCACTGCTCGTGAGCGACCCGTTTCAGCGGCTGTGGCCGCCGCCGATGGACGGCCACGACATGAACCCGCTGTTGCAGGATCCTGGCCTCGCCTTTCATCCGCCTATTCTCTACATGGGCTATGTGGGCTTTGCGGTGCCGTTCGCGTTTGCGGTCGCGGCGTTGCTCGAAGGACGGGTCGACGCCGCTTGGGGGCGCTGGGTGCGGCCTTGGACGCTGGTGTCCTGGTGCTTCCTTACGGGCGGAATCGCGCTCGGCTCGTGGTGGGCGTATTACGATCTGGGGTGGGGCGGGTACTGGTTCTGGGACCCGGTGGAGAATGCTTCGCTGCTGCCCTGGCTGACCGGCACGGCGCTGCTGCATTCGGCGATCGTCGTCGAGAAGCGTGAGGCGCTGCGGATTTGGACCGTGCTGCTGGCGATCGCCACGTTCTCGCTGTCGCTGAGCGGTACGTTCATGGTGCGCTCCGGGCTGCTCAACTCTGTTCATACCTTTGCCGCCGACCCGACGCGGGGCGTGTTCATCCTGGGGCTGCTCGGGCTGATCATCGGCGGTAGTCTGCTGCTGTTCGCGTTCCGCGCGCCGAAGCTTGCGGCCGGGGGGACGTTTGCGCCGCTGTCGCGCGAGGCTGCGCTGGTCGTGAACAACATTTTGCTGTGCAGCATCGCCGCGGTCGTGTTCACCGGGACGCTTTACCCGCCCTTTGCTTCGCTGCTGTTCGGAATCCAAATCTCGGTTGGGCCGCCGTTCTTTCATGCGACGGTGCTGCCGCTCACCGTGCCGCTGTTCCTCGCGATGATCGTGGGGCCGATGTTGCCGTGGAAGCGGGCGCAGCTCGGCCCGGCGCTCGTGCGGCTCTGGTATGTGACGCTGGCCGCGCTCGCCGTGGGATTATTTGCGACGATGGGGGCGCAGGCGTTGCCGGCGATCGCGTTTGGCGGTGCGGCTTGGCTAATCCTCGGCGCTTTCGCGGATATCGTCGAGCGTGCGCGGCTGTTTCGTGTGCCGCTTAGCGTGAGCTTGGCGCGGCTGAGGGGCTTGCGGCTCAGCAGCTGGGGGGCGGCGCTTGGGCATGCCGGCATGGGCGTGACCGTTGCCGGGCTTGCCGGCATGTCGCTGGCGCAACAGCGCATCGTGCTGCTGCATCCGGGTGAGAGCACGTCTATCGCCGGGTATACCTGGACGCTGGAAGGCGTGCGCGATCAGCCTGGCCCTAACTATGCCGAGCGAGTCGCGACGGTCGAGGTGAGCCGAGGCGGCCGCCTCGTGACGACGCTCCGGCCGGCGCGGCGCCAGTTCCCGGTGCAGCAGATCACCACGACCGAGGCGGCGATCGAGACGAACGGGTTTC
>JAABUX010008345.1_pt1 | contig 11968 bp, 12 predicted proteins | sample 5561851 | NCBI WGS metagenome assembly JAABUX01 (sample SAMN10711883, study PRJNA513361) | rock metagenome | isolation source: Antarctica rocks | place: Antarctica: Victoria Land, Richard Nunatak red sandstone | collected 2016-01-03 | reverse complement strand
TCGCCGGGTACAACGCGGCCGTGGTGGCGACGGTCTTGGCCGCGTCGTCCTGGGTCACGCTGGCGCTGCCCGCGACCGAAACAGACGCCCTCAAGGACCTGTACCGCTACGCCAAAGGTCGCTACGTCGGTATAGACGTCGCGCTCCGCGCATCCACACCCGAAGGGGAGGGCGATCAGCTCTTACTCACCCTTTATGGTCCCGGCAGCCGGGCCTTGGTGCGCGGCCGGCGGGTGCGCGACAGCGGCGATCGACCTGTCGCACGCGCGGCGTCCGAGGGGGATGAGACCGGCGCGCCACCCGCGCCGGCCGATGATAGCGTGCGCGACGAACTCTCCGTGCCGGCGCCGGGAGGGGCGCCGGTCGCGGCGGCCGTGGCGCGCCTGGCGCGGCGCTATCCCGGCGCCGTGCGCGAGGGCTGGACGCGCCTGCTGGGGCCGGATCACCGCCTGTTCCATGTGCCGCTGGACGTGACGTCGTTCGCCGCGCTAGCCGGCGCGCCGGACGACTTGGTGGAGCGGGACGACATGGGCGTTGTCCAGTATGACAGCGGCGTCGAGGCCGACATCGCGCGCGCCTTCCATGCCGCCGAAGCGGGCGGCCGCCTGGGGATCGCGCGGGGCTGGATTATGGAACGCGAGCCGCGCGCGGTCATCGCCGGCGACGCCGTCTTCCTGCCCGACTTCTCTTTCCGGCGCGGCGGCATGGAGGTACTCTGCGAGGTGATCGGGTTCTACACCGACGACTACCTGACGCGCAAGCAACGCAAGCTGGCCCACCTGCGCGGACGGCTCCCGCTGCTCCTCGTCGTGGACCGCGCGCGCGAGCCGCTGTTCGCCGCCAGCGGTTTCCCAATCGTGACCTATCAAGCAGGGCGGCAGATCAGCGTGACCGACGTGGTACAGGCGCTGGACGCGGCTTTCGACCCGTTCGAGCGCCGCCGTGCGCGGGCGATTCAATCGTTGGCCGCATTGTGCGCCGTGGAGGGACCGCCGCTCAATGAAGAGGAGATGTGCGACGCGATCGGCTGCGCGGGCCGCACCGAGCTCGCGACCGTGTGGACCGACCTCATCGGGGCGACGACGGGACGGCCCTCACCCCCTCCCCATGCGGATTGGTCTCTCGACTCCGCGGAGTCGCGCCCCGGAGGGGACCCCGAACCGGCTCTCCTGTGCGCGGGAGAGGGGGGCCGCCCGTCGAGCCCTAGAGCGCTCCTATCTCCCCTGGTGAATGACCTTGCCGATGGCGCCTCTGGCAGCGCCGACGTCGAGTCTGGGCCCATGGCGCGGCGCTACGTGCCGGGGTACGGTCTGGTCTCCGTCGCTGTACTCATCGAGGCGCAGGCGGCATTCACTCTGCTACTCGACGAAACGGGCGGGAGCATGCCGCTTGACGATGCGTTCGCGTGGTGTGAGCGCGCCGGGCTGGCGAGGCCAGACGACGCGCTCATTGCCGAACTGGGCGGAACCGTAGTGCGCGCCGGCCTGTTCGGGGAGGCGCGGGTCTACCGCCCCGGCGCCGAGGCGGAGGAGGCCACCACCGCCGCGCTAGCCACGGCCCCATCCGGCCGCGGCCGCCGGCGCCGCTCTAGCCTATCGCCAGAAGCCTAACGACATACTATAGCCCTTGGCCGGCAGCGGAGCGACTTTGCCGTCCTAGCCCTCGACCGCGCGCCGGATCGACTCCAGCGTCGCGCCCAGGCGCTCCTCATGGTCATACCCCCGTCTAGCTAGTCGAGGTATTGCACCCACGAGGGCCGCGCCGGGAACAGCGCCTGGAGCACGGCGTGGGACGTGTCGTCGGCGGTCCACCATCACGAAGGGGGCGGAGCGCCCTCTCAGCAAAGAAGGAGCGGAAACGCTGGCCCCTGCATCGCGCGCTACCCGACCCTAGAGGGGCTAGTGCGGGCGAATGTCTGCAGGTAGGCCAGCGCGGCGTCGAGCGCGAGCCGCAGGGCGCGCGCGTCCCTGCGCGTCTGCGTGAGCAGCAGGCCTCCCTGGATGCTCGCCATCGTGGACGCCGCCAGGATGGCCGGGTCGGCCCCCGCCCGCAACTCGCCGTGCGCGCGCATCCGGTCCAGGCCGCGCGCCAGGTACCCCTCCCAGCGGTCGAAGGCGGCGACGAGGTCGGCCCGCGCCGCCTCGTCCTGGTCCGAGAGCTCGCTGGCCAGCGACCCAAGCGGGCAGCCGCCCACGCAGCCTTGCTCCTCTTGGAGTCGCACCAGGCCGTCGAACCACCCCGCGATGGCGGCCCACGAGTCCAGCGCGTCGAGCCGCGGACGCTGCGCGTCGAATACGCGCGTGGTCTGCCGCGCGATCACGGCGCGGACCAGGTCGTCTTTGTCGGCGAAATAGTGGTAAAACTGACCCTTGCCCACGCGCGCAGCCGTGAGCACGTCGTCCAGACTCGTACCGCGCACCCCGCGCGCGAACACGAGGTCCGCCGCCGCCGCGATAACGCGCTCGCGGCTGGCCTGCCCGCGCCGCGTCTTCGGTTCGCGTGTCGTCAATTCGGTCGTCATACCCTATTCTACCACCGTGGGGCTAAAATTGTACTTCTTGGTCTAGATAGTGTATAGTGTACTAGGCGGTACAAAAATCAGCGACGATAATGACAATAGTGCGCGGACGCACGACGCACAAGGAGAGCACCATGACCATGCGCCTACAGGGCAAGACAGCGTTGATCACCGGCGGGACCGCGGGGATAGGCCGCGCCATCGCCGAGGCCTTCGCCCGCGAGGGCGCCCGCGTTGTCGTCGCGGGCCGGGACGCGGGGCGCGGCCAGGCGGCCGCCGCGTCCATCGGCGCGGGCGCGACGTTCGTCCCGGCCGACGTGTCCTCGGTCGAGGGCGTGCGCGGCCTGGCCCGCGCCGCGACCGAGGCGCTCGGGCAGGTCGATATCCTGGTCAACAACGCTGGTGGCGGCGCCTTTGGCGCGACGGACGCCCTCGCGGAGGCGGACTATGACGCCCTCTTCGCGACCAACGTGAAGGGAACATACTACCTGACGGCGGCGCTGGCCCCGGGCATGGCCGAGCGTGGGTCGGGCAAGGTCATCAACATCACGACCATGGTGGCCCGTTTCGGGATGTCGGGGATGGCCGCCTACGGCGCCTCCAAGGCGGCGGTCGAGCTGCTGACCAAGGCCTGGGCCGCCGAGTACGGCCCCTCCGGCGTGAATGTCAACGCCATCGCGCCCGGCCCGATACGCACCGAGCGTACCGCGGGCAGTGCGATGCAGGACCGGCTGGCCAGCGCGGCTCCGGCCGGCCGCGCGGGACGGCCTGAGGAGATCGCGGCGGCGGCGGTCTACCTGGCCAGCGACGAGGCCGCCTTCGTCCACGGCGCCATCCTGCCCGTCGACGGTGGGCGCACCGCCATCTAACCGCCCCACCGTCCCGCCTACCGAACGACTCTCACAATGGCCTTTCGCCCACGCCACCAGCAACCAGTTAAAAGGAGCAGACGATGACGACCGAGCAAATTACATCCGAGCGCAGCCTGAATCAGCAACTCGCCGACTTTAAAGAGCGACTGGGCACGCAGGCCCCACCGGAGGCGGTGGCGCGGTTCGACGCCGAGGTCGAGCGCGTGGCGCGCTCCGGCCGCGCCGCCCATAGCCTCAAGACGGGTCAGCAGGCCCCGGACTTCACCCTGCCCGACGCCACCGGCGGGCAGGTCACCCTCTCCGCGCTACTCGCGCGCGGCCCCGTGGCCCTTGTCTTCTACCGCGGCGAGTGGTGCCCCTACTGCAACCTGACGCTGCGCGCCTACCAGCGCATCCAGCCCCAGATCCAGGAGCTCGGCGCCACGATGGTGGCGGTCTCGCCGCAGACGCCCGACAACTCCCTCACCACGGTCGAGAAGAAGGGCCTGACCTTCTCTGTCTTGAGCGACCAGGGCAACCATGTGGCGCGGGACTACGGGCTGGTGTGGGCCTTCTCCGAGGGGGTGCGCCCGTTGCTGACCGCCTTCGGCTCCGAGTTACCCGCGTTCAACGGCGACGACACCTGGGAAATCCCCTTCGCCGGTGTCTTCGTGATCGCCCCGGATCGCACGATCACGCTGGCCTCGGTGGACCCGGATTGGACCAAGCGGCCTGAGCCAGCGGCGATCCTGGAGCGCCTGCGCTCCGTCGCCGGGCGCTAACGCCCACCCACAGGGCGGCCTTACCCCCGCACTTCCAACTCCCACGTCCGGCGCGAACGGTCTACGCGCCGGACGCCCCTACCCCCGCGCGGCGCCAGACGCCGGCAGCTCTTGTCACGCGGGGCAGAGCATAGAACCTCAAGGAGAGACGTATGGATCTCGTGAAACATATCCTGGAAGGTCTGCTAGCCCTCGTATACCTGGCCTCGGGCGGATCGAAATTGGCGCGGGCGAAACCCGTGGTCGCCAACTTCGCGCGCTTGGGGGTAGCGTTGAGCCTGCTCCCTGTGCTTGGCGCGGTAGAAGTGGTCCTGGCCGCCGGCTTGACCCTCGGCTTCGTCGCGCCGCTCGTCGGCGCCCTTGCCGCCCTGGGAGTGATCGTGTTCATGATCGGCGCGGTGTCCACTCACCTGGCCCTGAAGGACATCGGGGCCAGTCCGGTCCCGGCCGTCGTGCTGGGCGTCCTCGCCCTCGCGCTCACCGTGATGAATATCCCGCATGTCGATCATTTGTTCGGGTAATAGGCCCGTGGGGTGAGCGGCGCCGGTCTTGTTTATTTAAAGGAGAATACTATGGGCATCGTACGCAGGGGCGAGGTTGAGATGATCGCAACACCCGGCGGCGTGGAGGTCGGGGTTCTGGCCGCACCGACACGCGGGGCGAGCGAGATGGTGGTGCTGCGGCAGCGGCAAGAGCCGGGCGGTCAAAACGTGCTACACAGTCACGACCGCGAGGAGGTCATGATCCAGCTCGCGGGAACGGTCACCGTGACCGTCGCCGAGCAACCGATCGAGGTCTCGGCCGGCGACACCCTGATCGTCCCGGCCCACATTGTTCATCGCGTCACCAACACCGGCCATGCGCCGGCGGAGTGGCTGCTCGCCGCGACAACCGGGGTGCGCGTCTTCAGCCCTAGCGGCGAGGACATCACGCCGCCCTTCATCGCCTAACTCACAGTCTCGAATCTTGGAGGACTCATGGGGAGTATTCGCCCTGCGAGGCAGGATGACAGCGAGAGCGCGGCCGCCCTGCTGGAACGCTTCTTCGCGGAGGAAGGTTTCGCGACGCCCCCGGATCTGATCCGGTCGCGCCTCATCCAGGTGCTGGACGACGCGACCAGCGCGGTGTTCCTAGCCTGGGAGGGCGACGCGGCCGTCGGCGTGGCCACGGTCACGACGAGCGTGGGCATCGAGTTGGGGCGCAGCGCGGAACTCGACGACCTCTACGTGCTGCCGGAAGCGCGCGGCCGCGGGATCGCCGGGGGCTTGATCCCGGCGGTTCGCGCCTGGTGCGACGAGCGCCGCGTCACGACGCTCTCCATCGTGATGACGCCGGAGGGTCAGGAGGCCCACGACCTGGCGGCGTTCTACCGCAAGCGCGGTTTCCATGACACCGGCCGCCGCATCCTCTCCACCGAGATAACGAACCCGTACGACGCGTAGCGCGACACCATTATTATCGGGGAGTCTCCCAACGGGCGCGTGGTCACTATGGGCGGCGAGGAGAGACAACGCCTGGCGGCCGCCCTCAGTTAGACGATAAAAGCCGGCGTGACTTCCTGACCGGTGGGACTGAAGAAGCGCATTCCGGCGCGCGCCGCGAGCAACCACTCGGCCGGCTCCGCGCCCCTGTTTTCGACGCGATGGACCGCGTGCGGCGGGACGATCAGGGTATCGCCCGCGGAGAGTTGGATCGGCTGGTCGTCGACGGTCACCGTGGCCGTGCCCGAAAGCTGGATCATGACCTCCTCGCGATCCTGCATATGAGAGGGGTTCTGGCCGCCCGGCTCTTGCCGCTGCCGCAGGACCAGAACCTCCGTCGCCCCTCGACCCGGCGAGGCCATACTCCCCGTCGCCATGCCCCCCGGCGTCCGCATCATCTCGATCTCACTACCGCGTACGACGGCCATCATGTTCTCCTCAGGCGCTCCACGCCTATTGTACACTATGCAAGTAGTCAAATTTTTTGACTACTTGCATAGTGTACAATAGGCGTGGGGGAGTTGTCAAAGCGATTGACCAATTAAAGGACGCCTATCGATGATGCGCGAGGTGTGAGAATGGCCGATCAACCCGACAGCGGCTACGAGTTGGCCGCGCTCCTTCTGCTCGCCCTGCGCGCCTTGGTCGACGAGGCGCATGCGCGCCTGGCCGCAGTCGGCTTCGACGACATCCGGCCGGCGCACGGTTTCGCCTTCCAGCGTCTCGCTCCTAATGGGGCCACCGGCAACGACCTGGCCGCGCACCTCGGCATCACCAAGCAGGCGGCGAGTGTGATGATCGATTACCTGGAGGAGCACGGCTATGTGGCGCGCCGGCCGGACCCGCGCGACGGCCGTGGGAAGATTGTGGTATTGACCGCGCGCGGATGGGACTGCATTCGGGCGGCCGAGGCTATCTTCGCCGATGTTGAGCGGCGCTGGGCGGATATCGTCGGCGCCGACCGGGTCGCCGGGCTGCGCGACGACCTGCGGCGCATCGTCGCCGCTGCCGGCGCCGACGCCCCGCCTCTCCGCCTGCGGCCGGTGTGGTAGCGGGATGCGTCATCTTCTTCTTTTGCGGCGCTTGCCAAGGTAAAAGCTAGTCGAGGTATTGCACCCACGAGGGCCGCGCCGGGAACAGCCCCTGCAGGACGGCGTGGGAGGTGTCGTCGGCAGTCCACACGTCGGGGTAGGCATCGCGCAGCGCGTCGAGGCCCCGGTACCCGAAGAGCAGTTGCAGGAACACCAGCGCGGGGACGCCCGCCTGGGCCTCGCCCCAGGGCGGGACGCGCCACTCCTCGACGGCCACGAGCCGCCCACGCTCCAGCGCCAGGCGCAGCCCGCCCCGATAGAGGTCGAGATGCAGCACGCCGCTGTAGCCCGCCGCGGGCGAGGTTGCCAGGCGGCGCTCCAGCGCCGGCGCGACATGGCGCACGAAGCCTGGCAGGTTGGGCACGCGCACGTACCAGGCGTAGCGCCGCCGCAGCGTGGGGGCCAGGCGCGGGCCAAAGAGCGCGTAGATCGGGTGGCTGCGCCCCAGTGAGAACACCAGGCGCGCCAGCGGCGCCTCGGGCACGGCAGGGGGTAACGCCCCCAGTGCGCGCAGCAAAGAGGGCGCCAGCGCGGGCAGCGATACCTCCGGCTCGACGGCCAGCGCCAGCACCTCCAGGTCGTCGTCCCGCAGTAGCGGGCGTAACCGCGCCGTGACCACGTAGCCGCACGGTTGCGCCGCCGCGTCCCCGGCCGCCACAATCATGTGGACCGCTGGGCGCTCCATGTCCGCCGCCGCCATGCCGTCGAGCTGCCAGCGCCAGTAGGCCGCGTCGATGCTAGTCGAGACCGCCGCGTCCGCGCTCTGCCGCTCGTAGAGCGCCATCAGCCGCGGGATATCGGCCACCGTGGCCGGACGCAGGATGTACGGCTCGGCCGCGCCCGCCTCCAGGGCGGGGAGGGCGGAGAGCGCGACATCCGGCCCCCCGCTGAGGTCGAGCGCGTACTCGTAGCCAAATTGGCGGAAGTAGTGGTAGATGCCGGTGATGCCCAGCGCCAGGTCGCCCCGCGCGGCGCTGCGCGCGTGGAGCAGCGCGAAGATGGCGCGCATGAGCCCCCGGTCGCGGTACTCCGGCGCGGTGGCCACGAGCTCCGGCCGCCCCACGGGGAGGGGGATGCCCTCGTAGCGCCAGGTCTGCGCCATGAGGCAGGCGGCGGCGACCGCCGCGCCGCTGGCGGTGTCCTCCACCAGGGCAAAGTCGGTGGGCGCGATCAGCGGGTGGCGGCCACTCATCAGGTCGCCCACCTGCGTCTGTATGGGCGCGTTGGGCGGCGCGTCCGGCCCCTCTCTGAAGACGCCGCCGTAGAGGGCGGCCAGGCGCTCCAGGTCGGCGGCGGTCGACCAGCGCAGCGCCAACCCCGCGCCCAGGTCGCGGTGGTACGCGGCGTCGCCGAGGGGCTGCGATGTCGTGCTCATGCTCATGGTGTCCATCCTCTCACACGGTTGCCCTCGCCGCCTAATCGGCGATCACGCCATGGGCGTGGCGTGCCCCCCGCTCGTCTTCGCATTCGTCTCCTTCGTCTCCCACGGTCCCTGGGGGTGGCGGGAGCAGGAGCGCGAAGGTGGAGGGGGCGAGGTCGTCGGCCACGGACAGCGGGGTGATAGCCCGCTGCAGCGCCACGCCCGTCGCCGCGATGTGCAGCAGCGGCGCGACATCGCGCGCGGGGAGCGGCAGGGTCACGCCGGCGTCGGCCGCCACCCCGGCGATGAGGCCGGCCAGCGTGCCGTAGAGTTGGTCGGCCAGCGGCGCCAGCGTGGCCCCGAGCGCCGGGTTGCGCGCCCCGGCCAGGCGCAGCTCCGCGTCGAGCATCGCCGCCTCCTGGTCCCGCCCCCACCGCGCGCACACCTGACGCAGCAGGCCATAGCGCGCGGTCGGGCTCTCCTCGGCGACGATGCGGTCGCGCAGGTCCTCGATCTGCGTCCGCACCGTACTCTCGAGTAGGGCCACGAAGAGGTCCTCTTTGCTCTCGAAGTGGGTGTAGAGGGCGCCCTTGGTGTAGCCCGCCTCCTCGGCGATTTGCTCCACCGATGTCCCCTCGAAGCCCTGCCGCGTGAATAAGGCGGCCGCCGCCTCGAGCAGGTAGGCGCGCGTCCGCGCCTTGCTCTCCACCCGCGTCAGCCGTTTCCGCGCCATGCTCGTCCTCCCCACTCAGCACTTACCGCGCGGCGCCCCCGCGCCGTGCGGCCCGATCGCCCACCCCCAGCATACCCTCGCCGCCGCTATTCGTCAAACAATCGAGATGTAGATCCTATTTGGTATTTGACATTCCAATCGTTTACTGGTATCCCTCTAGTGTGTGGTACGGGGAGTCCGTTGCGCCCACCGACAGGCGGCGTCTTGCCGTGGCAGGATACTGGAGCCGGCGCGCCACATGATCAACGTAGACGTGATCGTCAAGATACACGACAACACGCGACACACACGACAAGGCAACGGAGGAACAGAGATGAGCGAGTCCACCAGTCCGACAACCCCGGCGGCCGGCGCGGCCCCCGCGGAGCAGTCCGTTTCCATGGCGCCCGTCCCCGCGGCGCCCCCCACGCCCGCGCGGCCGGCGCGGCCCGCCCGGCGCTCCGCGAACCGCCTGTTGCTGATCAACGGCGCGGGCCTGCTGGTCCTGCTCGTGGTCGGGCTGGGCCTGTACTACCTATGGCATCAGTCGTATTACTTCTACAAGACCAACGACGCGCAGGTGTCGGCGCCCACGGCCCAGGTCGCGCCGCTCGTCCCCGGCGCCATCCAATCCGTAGCCCTCGCCCAGGGCGCTACGGTGCGCGCGGGCGAGACCATCGCTACGCTGCGCGGGCAAGGCGGCGCGTCCCGCGTCGTCAGCCCGCTGAATGGGACCATCGTCCAGGAGGGGGCGACGCTGGGCGAGGTCCTCGGCTCCGGGCAGCCCCTGGCCCAGGTGGCGGATCTGTCCGCGGTCTACATCACGGCGTACGTGGAAGAGAACCACATCGCGGACGTCCACACCGGCCAGGGCGTCGACGTCAAGCTCGACGCCGTGAGCGACGTGGCGCTGCACGGTACGGTGACACGCATCCAGCCGGTGGCGGCCTCGGCGCTCTCCGCCGTCCCGACCACCGATTACGCCTCGGGCAACTTCACCAAGGTCACGCAGCGCGTGCCCGTCCAAATCGCCCTCGACGGTACAGAGGGGCACACGCTCTATCCCGGTACGTCGGCCGAAGTCACCGTCCACATCCACGATTAGTCGAAAGTGACATCCGATTTTCACTCTCCACTTTCTTCACGTCCCACTGAGGAGTTCACATGGCACAGGCACAGACGATCGACGCCCCGGCGCGTCCCGTTGCCCCCGCCCGCGCGCCGGCCGTCGCCGGTGAGAGGGTCCCGGCCGAGGCGGGGTCCACGGCTGAGGCGGGGTTGGGCAACAAGTGGTGGGTGCTCGTCGCATCCGTCTTCGGCGTCTTCGTGGTCGCGCTGGACACGACTATCGTGACCATCGCGCTGCCCAAGCTGCAGGCCGTCTTCGGGGCCGACGTCCACCAGATCCAGTGGGTCGTCACCGTCTACAGCCTGGCGCAGGCCGTCAGCATCCCGCTCTCGGGCTGGGCGGCCGACCGCTTCGGCATCAAGCGCGTCTACATGCTCTCCCTCGCCGTCTTCACGCTCGGTTCGCTGCTGTGCGGCGTGGCCTGGAACACCGGCAGCATCGTGGCCTTTCGCGCGCTGCAGGGCCTCGGTGGCGGCCCCTTGCAGCCGCTCTCGCTCGCGTTGATCTTCCTGGCCTTCCCGCCCAAGGAGCGCGGGCTGGCCACGGGCATCTTCGGCATCCCCATCCTATTCGCCCCCGCGCTGGGCCCGACCCTGGGCGGCTACATCGTGCAGCACCTGTCCTGGCCCATCATCTTCTACCTGAACGTGCCGGTCGGGATCATCGGGCTGATCCTGTGCTGGCGGGTCCTGCGCGAGAAGGTCGCGCGCCCGGATGCGCGGCTGGACGTGCCCGGCTTCCTGTTGGTGGCGACGGGCCTGGTGCTGGCGCTCTACGCCCTCTCCAACGGCGCGTACGATGGCTGGGGCAGCCTGCACATCCTCGGCGCGCTCGTCGCCGGCGTCGCGCTGCTGGTCCTGTTCGTGCCCGTCGAGCTGCGCACGCGGCAACCGCTGCTGGACCTGCGGCTGTTCCTCAACGGCGCCTTCACGGCGGGGGCGCTGGTCTTGTGGCTGACCTTCATGGGCCTCTACGCCGGGGCTTTCCTGCTCCCGGAGTACTTCGTGGGGCTGCGCGGCCTGCCGCCGTTCGACACGGGGCTGCTCCTGTTGTGGCAAGCCGTGGCGACCCTCGTCGTCGCGCCCCTGGCGGGGGGGCTGCTGATCAACCGCACGGGACCGCGCCCGCTGCTCCTGGTCGGCATGCTCTTGCTGGCCCTGACCTCCTGGCAGCTCGCCCAGCTCGCCACCACGGGCTCGGCCTACGATTCCTTCGTCGTCCCCCTCGTATTGCGCGGGGTCGCGCTGGGCCTGCTGATCGTGCCCGCCAACATCGCCGTCATCGGCGCGGTGTCGCGCGCGCGGACGACCGGCGCCACGGCCCTCTCCAACGTGGGCACGCAGGTGGCCATCGCCGTCTTCGTGGCCGTGCTGGTGACGGTGCTGCAGAACAATCCCACGCAGCACGCGGCGCACCTCTCCGAGCGGGTCACGGCGGGTAGCCCGGCGGTCGTCGCCCTGCTCGACCGCGCGGTAGCGCAAGGCGCGCCGCTCGCCGCGGCGCGGCAACAGGTGGTGGGGACGCTCTACGGCGAGATCCAGCGGATCGCGGCGGCCATGGCCTTCCGCGACGCGCTGATCGGCGCCCTATTCGCCGCCGTCCCGGGCATCGCGCTCGCGCTACTGGTGCGGCGGCCGCGGGAGGACGCCGAGGCGGGCGGCCTCGCCCTATGACGCGCGCACGGCGTACGTGCGCGACATCGGGCGGATGCGCTGGCTGACACCGGGCCGGGGAGCGGGAGTTCGACGTGCATCGTGGGCGGCGATGTGGAGGACGCCACCACTGCCGCGCTAGCCGTCGCGCCCTCCGGCCGTAGCCGCCGACGCCATGCTTGAGGGGGCGCGACACCCTCGACCACTTGCCCCAGACACAAAAAATCACGCGTTGTTGTCCCAGAGGGGTTGGTATAGGCCTGTCGCTAAGATATGATGGACATTGGTATGTGAAGGAGTTGGGACTATGAATCAGCTAACGATCGCGCTGCTGCAGATGATCGCCGCGGACGATGTAGAGGCGGCCCGCATCAAGGGCGAGGCCTTTTGCC
>JAABUX010008344.1_pt1 | contig 11971 bp, 21 predicted proteins | sample 5561851 | NCBI WGS metagenome assembly JAABUX01 (sample SAMN10711883, study PRJNA513361) | rock metagenome | isolation source: Antarctica rocks | place: Antarctica: Victoria Land, Richard Nunatak red sandstone | collected 2016-01-03 | reverse complement strand
ACGCAAGCAGAGCCTTACCTGTGCGCAAAACAGGTTCTGATTGGCGAAGCCGGAGATGACCCAGCCCAGGCCGAAGATCCAGCCCCAGCTGAAGTCCTTGACCACGTAGCACATGGCCATCTGGAAGAGCGTGACCGCGGTAACCTGCGCGGGGTGGCAGGGGGGAGGGGGTCAGGCAGCCGAACAACAGTCATGAGATTGCAATCCAAGCTCGGACTCGTCCATCGAGGTCGTAGCCGTCCAAAATTTTCAAGTATGGCGTGGTGGGGCGAGGGCAACAGCTACGGCGAGGCGAAGACGCAGACGGCAAGAGCACGCAGGGCTGCGCGATGCGGCTAGGGCAAATGGCGTGGTCGATGAACACACGGTCGCAGCTGCCGACGGCGTGCAACCGCCGGGGCTTGTTCAGGCACAGAAGTGAGTCACGGGCCGTGACGACCCCGATGTGCCCCTGAATCTAACGTAACCCAACCGGTGGTCTCCAGGCTTGCCTTCGTGAGCCCGACGGAGGCGGCAACAGCCCAAAGACGCTGCAGCGACTCCCCGTAACGAGACCGGAGGGCGGGCCGCACCTGCACCGCGGTCCTGTTATCGTAGCCATACAGCGCCCGGACCTGGGGGCCGTATTTGGCGAGGATTTCTCTTCGCCGCTGACTGTGAGGCTCTGCCTCGGCTGACCAGTAGAACTCGTGCTGCGTGTGGCCCTCAGGCTCTGGTCCCCGCGAGTCGGTCATGGCGACGCCGGACCCCGCCGGGCTGGCCGTGAAGCCGCTGTCCGTCCGAGCCGGCTCCCCCACCGCCAGCTCTGCTGTATTTGAACCTGTCCCACCCGTTGGGTCTCGCCGCCTGGCGGGCAAACTCGCGATGACGCTTCTGTCTGTCACTCGCTCGTCGCGTGGTCGAAGGAGGCTCAGAGAGTTGATTTGATGACCAGCAGCTTAGTCCAAGCTCGAGTCGAGGGGACTACGTGCACACCGGGACTCCGGCATGGCCTTTGTCAGACGTTGGTAATGATGACATCGGCAAAGCTCGCATGCTGAAGCTGCCGCGTTTCGGCAGCCAAACCATCTGCGTGCCCGCTGTGAGTGCACCATGACATCACAGCTTTTCTACATGAGGAGCGGCCTCTGGCGCTCTATACCGAGCCCGCAGCTGCATGCCACATAGATGGAACAGGCACAATCTAGCAGCCCGCAGGCCCTGTTATGTGTCGCGTACCGCGCTGTAGCAGCGCTCTGCCGCGGTCTGATGCCGTGCAGCGGTCGGCCGAGGGTCGGGTCCTCTGACCCAGGGAGGGGGCATAGACCCACTGTAGGGCGGCGTGTGAGTGAGTGCGGCAAGACCTCACGTCCGCAGTGCTGTCATTCCTGCGTCGGCTCTGGCAGCACTACAAGCCAGCAGTGGATCAGCATGCGTGGAAAGCCGCCGCCTGGGGGCAGCCTTTGATCAAGTGCAGCAAAGGCAGCAGCGCAGACGGTGTCGTGACCCACGCACACGCTGTGCCTGTCTGGGAGCATGCCTTCTCGCGCACAGGTGGAGGTTACTGCCAGTCGTTATACGACGCCAGCATGCCTCGTTAGCTATATGACGAACGTTATTTGGCAAATGCCGTGAAAGTGCCAATAAAAGGCTAGCCATCCTGCCTTGTCAATGTTCACAGTGCATGAACACGCCTAACTACCCAGCACACTGCAACCTGACTTGGGCGCTGTGTGACAGCAAGCATAGAACCCTGCAGTACTTGAACAAATGTGCGATCAGACTCAGACGAGCGGGACTGCAGCAACCAGTCTTCCTGGCCATAGCCACAGCCAGTGCGCTTCCAAGACGCCACCACACATAATCAGCCGTGCACATAGTCGACGATCGCCATGACGAGGATGGCTGTCAGGGCGACCATGATGAGCACGCACAGCGTCACCGGCCCGACCTTGTCGTCGAAGAAACCATACTGCGATCGCAGCGATCCACGTGTGAGAGGCAGCTAACTCTCTCTCTAAAAAGCACCACTGGAGCTCATGTTAGCGGATGCGTGCCACTGCGGGACACTTGCTGTGGCGGCCAGGACGATGTTCTGCTGCCGTCGACACGTTTGAACAGCAACCTCGCTTTGCAATGAACACGCAACACTCCGGTGTGCTGCCGAACAAACCGCAGTGCCAGCATTGCAGACCTCACAGAGACACTCGCGTCGAACACGCATGGGCGTCCCGCCATCGCGGCGGTTGCAGGACATGTTCTGCAGCTCGCGGAGCGATGCTGCAGATATGGTTCAATGCAGGAGTCAGTGGAGCAAGACTCCTCCGGCGCCCGCACCTGCTTCTTCTTGAGGAATTTGCTGCAGAAGTGGTACACGAAGAGCGCGTAGCAGACCATGAGGATGGACAGCGGCAGCAGCACCAGCGTGATCAGCTCCGACGTCCGCCGTGTCACTGCGCCCCTGCACCACGCACATGGCGACTGAGTTTGTAAATGTGCTGGCTAACAGCATGACGCCGACTGTTTGCCGAGGGCCCACCATGCCAGTTGACTAGAGGGGCACTCAACACCGAGCGTTGAGCAGATATGTATGCGTTCCCATGAGACATTATGACGATGCCCAGCTGCAAAACGCTCTGTTGCGACACGGCAGACGTGTCTCGCGACCATGTGTCCCCGCAAGAGATGATGTCAGCGATGCGCTGCAGCAGGCCTGGACAATTTGCATTGGACAATCGCATGGGAATGATTGCGGCGCACCTGTAGGGGGAGTCGGGGTCGTCCTCGTCGGTATAGGTGAAACCCACGAGCGCCGTCATGACGCCGCCCAGCGTCACCGCCATGTGCATCCAGGCCAGGAACGTCCGCTCCAGCGCTGCAGCAGAGCCGTCACACTTGCTGTGAGGACTAACGGCGGCGACGCGGTGCTTGAGGTTTGGTTGGATTCGACTGTTACAGATGCCCCGACGCCACCTGAGCTCTGAGCCGAAGCGCCTCTGCAGCGCATGGTGTGCGCTATGTACAATAGAGTAGACCCGAACGATGCTGACACTAATGGATGCGTCTGCAGCTTGACGGTGATGGGCAACCTTCATTATGCGCTACCCCAACCCGTCTGCACCCTTCAGCATGATGCAGCCTTGTAACAACGTCGTGCAGCCTCATGGACATACTTGCTGTGGCCGGTGATTAACGCATTCCTTGGTACTGCGGCCGAGGGCAAGCTCACCAAAGTAGGTCTTCGGCTCGATGCGCACTGGGATCTTCCGCGGCACCTGGTACAACGCGCCCGGCGTGTACGCCCGCGTGCCGAACATCGTGTCCGTGGCCCTGGTGACAATGCACTGGAGGCTTAGGGGTGAGGCTGCGGGGTGACATGGCTGTACGCTGGGTCGGCATCAGGCGGAGAGGGGGTGGCGCGATCGGTCCGTCGGCGCGGCCTCGAGGCCAACGCACCTGTGGAACCCGTCAGCGAACGACGAGGCCGCCCCCGACGCCATGGTGGGCTACCCTGCGGAGCCTCCTCAGAAACGCTGAGCGGTTGGGTCACAGCTCGCGCGAGCTTGCTTACGAGCCTTTGCCGCCGATGCTACCAATATGCCGATGACTGCACGATCCTCCCTGCCAGGCGGGCTGCTCCGGAACGGCGATTCTGCACGCGCAACAAATGCTGGATGAACGTATTGTTTGCGGGTGCCCGCAGCAAGCGATCCTGATCGCCCCAAAAGTGCCCCAACGCCTTTTGTCATCGCCAGGCAGCACTTAGCCATTCCTTTCCCCGGAATGCATGCCACAACCATCACACGGTGCGCTCGTGCATGAGCGCATGCCGTCGGAGCAAGCCCCTTGGTCACAGCGGATCACGGACGGCTCGCCCTCGCACAAGCGCTGCGCTGTAGTCTCGTAGTATCGGCTGCGGTCCGTCACCCCCTCCTGCCTCGCAGGATCATCGCCGGTCAGCCAACCTTGCCTTCCCGCTTCTGCTCAGCTACACGTGGCTGCTCGTGGTCAGCGTCGCATTCCGGGCGACCAGACGTGCAGGTATGCCTTACACTGCCTGCTGGTGCCCCGTATGCCTGCCGCTGCAACAGCGAGGCCATCAGCCAGAATGCAGCGTGACACATACCGTTCGCTCAGCCTTTTCACGGCTCGTCATTTGTGCATACCAACATACGCCACCGTGCGTTGCTGCACGCGCGAGCTAGTCAGTGAGACGTGGCGCTTGACAAAGTCGCGCTGCCAACGCAGCGCGCCACACAGCAAGCAACCCCGTGGAGGCCTGTTAGAGACGCATCGCGGAGCCTCGTGAGCCCGCGCGCCAGCCATCAGCCGGCGGTCATGGCTGCCACCGCAGGAGGAGGGCCGATCACCGGGAAGACGGTGGCTGTGACGGGTGCCGCACGAGGCATTGGGCTTGAGGTGTGTCTTGGTGGTCTGACAAAGAGCGTTGCATGATTTTTATCACATGCACCAAGGTTTGCCCTCGGCCCGGAAGCCGTTTCCAGCTGAGGATATCTCAGTGCGGCGTCGGGACAGTGGTCTGCTAGCACCGTCGATCATCCCGTTTTGTGCTTGCATGATGATTGCGCAGTGTTGTCCCGACCCCTGCTGACTAGCGTGCAAGGACCATAGCATACCACGTGCTGTTACTTTATGCCAAAAGCAGCTGTTGATGCTCGACATCTGCCGTGACCCTGACGCAGTGGTGGGCCGCAGTTCGCTCGCCAGTTCGCCGCGAAGGGCAACACCGTGTTGGCAGGCGCGCCCTCTGCAGTCTCATGTAGCATGTGGGTCTGGGCATGAGTCGCCGTGATCACTTTAAGGTCGGGGTGTCCGCTGTCCTTTCGAAGCTGCGATGATGCTGCACGCTGAGAATGTGGGGTGGCACGCACGCCAAGATATTGCAGGTATTCCATATGTGTCCCGCCACATCCTCTGACAGCCGCAGCTGTTAGCCGATGCTGAGCTGTCTGGCTTCCTGTCCCGACACCGTTTCGAACGGGTGTTCTGGCAAGGAAACCTTTGAACCATCAAATGTTCCTCTGATCTTCGTCACAGTTGGAGACTATTACACCAACCATTCCCTACAACGGGGCCCCTCAAAGAAGAGGCGGCGGCGCCGAAGGCAGCTGCCGCGCTCGCAGGGGTGAGGAACGTGGAGAGCGCTCAGGAGCTGGCGGGCATCGACGGCGTCACGGTGCTGGAGCTGGATGTGGCGCAGCCCGCCAGCATCGCGGCCTGGGCTGACCGGGTGAAGGCCGCGGCGAACCACGTCGACGTGCGCGCCCTGTGCGCCCCTCGTGCTGAACATTGTAATGTCAGGTTGCTAGCCCATAGGGCATTGCCGTACAATCGCCTGCTATCTTGCTGAGCCAGGCAGGATCCTGCGCCTGGCAGCATAGTGGTGACCCAGGCGAAGATCTGCTCAGGCCAAGCATGGCGAACACATGGCGGAGACTGCTGCCCAGCGCCTGTCAGGCTAAGAGGCATTGGGCATCATTAAGTGGGTCATGTGGCTGACAGTGTCCGCCTTCTTCGGACGATCGCCGTCGCTTCACCGCCATCTGGGGGTAGTCCCGCGCTGCAGGCTTGAATGACCTCTGTTTTGCGAGAGTGGTTGTTATGAATTTCAAACCCCCCGACCGCTTGAGGTTGATCTCTCTCTGTCGGCTTTGCCCTGAACCCTACACGCACCGGTGTCTGGACGCGCAGGTGCTGATCAACAACGCGGGCGTGCTGGTGTACACTGACTTCGACGGCGTCACGGCGGAGGACCTGCTGCGGTGCTTCACCGTGAACGCCGTTGGGCCGCTGCTGGTGGCGCAGCAGCTGCACCGGCGGGGCCTGATCGGCGGCCGGGGCGGCGCCACGCTCGTCGGCAACGTCACCTCGAAGGTAAAGTTAAAATTGAAGTTGGAACGCCCAGGAGGCGTAAGTGAAGTGATGGGACTTGGAAGTCCACTCCTATCGGTGTATGACCTCTGAACTGGATCAGCCTGGATCAAAAGGCCCTCCAGCATCCGCCCCACAAGGGTGAACAACTCGTTGACCCGCCCAGCTGTTCGATGCTGGCTTCATGTTGGAATCTTGGGAATAGTGGGCTCAGCCAGCTGTCAAAATGTGGCTCGATGTGTCCTCACACGCTGTCTTTCATTTCGATAACACACGAGCGTTGGGCATCCGTCGTGTCTTTGCACCATTTGAGCTTGCAGGCTGACCAAGACGAGGAACGCGGGTGGGTTCATCATGAGCATCACACGCAGAAGGTCATTGGCGTGTGCACGCTCATGACCAATTGTATGATCACAGTGACCGCTGCGCCGCGCAGGTGGGCTCCAACGACGACAACAGCAGCGGTGGCGGCTATGCGTACCGGGCGTCCAAGGCGGCGCTCAACATCAGTGCGTCCATCTCATCACCGCTATAATACCTCGTCACGAACACGGCGCAAGACGCTTGTGACACGTCGAAAGCATGACCAGCGTGGCAGGCATCTCGTCTCCAAAAAGCTCTGGTCTACTCTGCCCTGGGCATTGGATGGCTGCGGCTTGCAGGCGGCGTGATAACACTGAATCCCGTGTTGCAGTCAACAAGTCCATGTCGATCGATCTCAAGGACGAGGGTGTCACGTCCGTGCTGCTGCACCCGGGCTGGGTTCGGACGAACATGACCCGAGGTGCGCCTCGTACTCGCTGAACTCAACCGCCCTCCGAGCATTTTGGATCTGAACATGCCTCAGGACAGCCTGTCCCTGCCATTCGTTGCTGCGAGTGCGAGCCGCAGCTTTTGCTGTGTGCTACGCTCTGCGCTCTTCACCAGTGTTTGATTATTGTGTGTCACAGAATTGCTTGTGTGTCACAGAATCGCTTGTGGTAGAGCATCCGTATGGGCCGTCGCCACCCTCCGCTCGCACCCTCTTGATTGCTGGCGGAGGCGCTCACCGTTTGCACTGCCTCGCTGCAGGCAGCGGTCTCATCGACGCCGAGCAGTCAGTGGCGGGCCTCATCAGCGTGCTGGAGAGCGGGCGGCCGCTGAATGGCCACTGGTACGACTTCGCGGGCAAGGAGATCCCCTGGTGACACCACACAATCGCCAGCAGCCGCGGCGGGTCGGGGTCCCGGCCACGAAATGAACATGACGCAGTTGTGTTGCGGCGTTTCTGCATTTCTGCACGTGAGCTAGCCAGCGGTACAGCTCGCTTGCTGCTATTTGAGGATCATGAGGCTCCTGTGTAGCTCGATTTAGCCCGAAATTCCCCGGCATACGTGCACAGTGAACTCGACTGCCCACCCTGATGTTGGGCAGCTCGTGTTGATGTTTACGCTTTCTGCTCGGCTGAGTTCAGTGCGCTAGCGAATCGTTGGCACGGCAGAGCTGCATCGTCACAGCCCTGGGCGGGGGCGACCCCACGATGTCAGGCAAACCGGCAGCGCCCAGCGTCGATCACGGACGAGAACCCTGTCCAGACAGGATAGTCGACGACGTTGGCAGCGCCTTCGGCATGGGAGCGTGAGTCATTCTGGCTCATCGCTGGGCTCCGCTGCGTCTCCACTGATGCTCCTGCCCGTAGCGCACCCAGCTCCCGGACCCCACCCTGCTCATGCATGCCACCGTCGGCGCCTATAACTCTCGATGCTGTGCGTAGATGCGGCGGTAGCATATGGCACATGATTAAAGGCGTCAAAAATTCACCCAGCGGCGCGCGTCTTCTCGGCGGCGTGCAGGTGCTGCAGCTTGTTTGGCATCTGCTCAATCTCGAGCTGCTGCCCTGTTGCACCCCCCCCTTCTCTCCCCGGGCCAACCCCAAGCACCGCGTTGGGGAACCCGCCGCGCGCATTGCTTTGTCCATCCGCCTGCTCGGGTCGTTGCCACAATGCAGCTGTCCGCCTTCCTCGGGCGTGCACGGGCAGCGCACGACAAAAGTGCTTGCGCAAGCGGCAGCATCAAGCAAGCAACCATGCAGACGTGCGGACGCTTGACGCGGCATTTACTGCTTCGCAGTCCATCCGGAGAGAAGCGCCGAAGATCGGCGGCAGCTTCGCGGTGTGGGGCGGCCTGTTCTCCACCTTCGACTGCAGCTTCGTGGCCCTGAGGAAGAAGGTGCACCTTCAACCAGCACCCCATAGGCCGTGCAGCACATCAAATGCTTGCATGGTGTTTTCCAGCGGGTGTCTGCCACGGATTGACGCGTAGCACCAGGACAGGTATTGTGCATAGCAGCCGGTGGGGCTTCCGTCTTCAGCCCATGCGGCGGCCGTCGCGCTGCTGCCCTCGCCCCGATGCTGTGGGGTTCCAGAGCATGCGCCGAAGCTGTGTGTGCCTGCCCCTGAAACAGGAGGACCCCTGGAACTCCATCATGGCGGGCGCGGCGACGGGCGGCGTCCTGCAGCTGCGGACGGGCCTGCGCAGCGCGGCCAAGTCCGCCGCCTTCGGTGGCGTGCTCCTGGTGCGCTCTGCAGCAAAAACCTTCCACCAAATGCAGTGCAATCATGACATTCACCAACGCTGGCGCCATGGTCCTGTGTTGTCATGTCTGGTGCATAGACTATGCTCTGTACCTCATACCACGACGCCTGCGTGTCCGAGACATGCGCGCGAACCGCTTAGGGTGCCTGAAAGATATCAGATGGAGTTTGCCTGTTTGAGTTCCACTCCGGACTCTGCAGGCCGCTGCAGCAGCGGGTGGGTGAGCCTTGTGTCAAGAGTCATGCCGCTGTGCAGGCGATGATCGAGGGTCTGGGCATCTTGCTGACGCGCATGACGGCCCCGCCGCCGGCGCCGCCGCCGCTCATGGAGCCAGCGCCCCAGCAAGGCGCGGCCCTCATGCTGAGCCTGCGTCCCTTGGAGCGTAGCCTGCCGCATGCGCTGACTCGCCGGGAGTGAGTGATGGAGTGCCGAGACCGCGGCTGAAGCGATATGGGGCGCCCGCACTGCGTGCGGGCACTGTACTGGCAGCACCCGGCCCGAGTGTCGCGCACCGCTGCCGCGGGGCCCGGTGCTGCACGGCACAGTGCGCGCACGCAGTGCCTGCTCCTGCCCATGCGTGCCGGCCATCCCTGCTGACCCCTGTGCTGCGGCCGCTGAGTGCCTACGCGGTTCAGCGGAGGAGTCAGCAGGGCCTGGTGGCCGTGGGCCAGGGTCCCTGCGCCTGCATGCTCGTCACCTCTGCACATGGCTGTCGCCCTTGTGCCGCCGATCTGCCGACGGAGCCCCGACACCTTGCTGCGCAGGCCTCCAGACAGCCAGCGTGGGCGGCATGGCGCCGCCGGCGCCGCCCATCGCGCCGCCCGGGGACCTCTCAGCGCCAATGGGGGAGCTGCAGGTGGCATTTTATCTTAGCAGTCTTTGCTTCTTTTGGGCCCCATGACTCTCATTTTGCAGCCGACCTGCCAATCCATGCGGATTGTCATGCTCTTCGGCTGTTACCTTGCTTGGCAGACCAATTCACAAGAGCTGATCTGCCAAGCAGCACAACATTCATTTATATAGCGCAAACCACCGAGGCTCGTGTGATCGTAATCAGCTGAGCTGATTGCTTGGCATTGGCTACAGCCGGTGGAGGGCGCGGCCGGCAGTGGGGGCAGCGAGGGCGGCAGCGGCGGTGGCGGCTGGCTGGGCTGGCTCACAGGAGGCAGCGGCGGCGGCGGCGGTGGCGATAAGCCACCCGCGACGGTGCGCTGCGGAACGGCATGCTTTCACCTGCTGAGACGGATCCCCAATGTTAGTATGACAGCATGCCATTTGGCATTGGCGGGAAAGCATGCATACGGAATAACTCCGGCAATTCCCCTTGCTCCCTCAGCTTAGTAGACTCTGCATACTTGGTCTAGCTGCGTGCTGCGTGTTCAAGGTAGTGAGCCGCCGCTGCATGTGCAACCTATTCTTAATCGTGGTGGTCCGCCTGAGAACATTGGTGCCGAAACCCGTCCAGTGCACACATGCGACGTGTGCACTCATCTCTACGATGGTGAGTCCGACATTGTGGGTATAATATGCCTGACATATGGCTTCCTGGCGTGCAGACGACAACGGATCTAGGGTCGGACAGCTACGGGGCATCCTCAGAGCCGCAGTTCCGATGAGGCAATTGACAGCCCTGACCAGCCATACAGTCGGGACGTTTGCAGCCCGCAGGATGGCGGAGCAGCAATGTGCAGGCTGGCGGCCAGTCTGGTGTATGCTCACGGCCAGCGAACCTCAGCTTGCAGCACAAGGACATCAGGGCTCCAAACATCCAAGCAAATCACCCTCCGCATTGATTGAAGCCGTGGCTGCTTTCCGATGCCGAAATGGTAACATTTGGTCCAGTTGTGCTGTGCTGGAGCTCGCCAAACATTCTTTGAGAGTCATCTGTTCTCTTCTCTCCTTTGCTCGACTGTGTTGTAAGCTGTGACTATGAGGGACCCTTCCACTTACTCATTCGCTTCTGCAAACCAAGGGTATCGACCACGCAACCACGCATCGCCGTCCAGCCCACCAGGAGTGCGATTGATCACGCCATGGTCTCCTGCAAGACAAAGGCTGGGACATCAGCTTTCGGGCAGCTCTGCATGGCCTCGAATTAGCGCCGCTGTGAGCCCTCACAGATAGACCAGTCAGCCTCACCATTGCAATCGGTGATCCTACAGAGAAATCGGTTGCATGCCTTGCTGCGCGAGCAAGCGAGTGCTAGCAGTGAGCTCATTGTATAAGGACAAGACTCCGCCGGGCTGTGCAGTGCGCACACGGATGCTTGCTTGCAGCCATGTGATTCAACTGTCGGATAGAGTGCAGCGAGGGCAAGGCGCAAAATCCTCACACTCAGAACATCCACACATGCCAGACAGCGCACGTGTTCCTGCAGGGTGCGCTCGGTGACTTCAGCGATCGCAAGCCCCAGTGTCCAATGGGTGTTCGGCAGCGACAGCGCCGCAGGTGCCCACGCGTGCACCCCAGCCGATCACGCGCTGGCTCCGTTCGTGCAGTCCGGCTTTCCCGCGGTCCTGCCGCCGTCAGCGCCCTGCTGAGTTTGGCCTTGCGGCGCGTCCACACCTGCATGAGCCCACACACCCGCTGCAGGTCATCCCATCATTGCCGACTCGCTTGACCGCATGAGCGGAAGCACGAGCCCCGTACAGCACGTTGCAAGAGTCTGACCGGGCCGCCGTGTTACCGCTGTGTAATTGACAGATGCGATGGCAGTGCGGTGACGCTCTCCAGTCTCTGATTGCCTGATAAGGAGACCAGGAGCTGGTACACCGCCAACAGGCTCCATGAAAATGTTGCAGGTAGGCGAGCACCGCATGTTCGACTCACCTTGGACGGTGGGTGTGCAGTCGTCTGCAGGCGTCGACGGGAGGCTGTGCGGCTCGGGCATGCCTTGCCCTTCGACCGCAGAGTCGACCTGAGAGAAGCAGCACAGCGAATCAGTTGGTAGCAGCCGTCCCTCATGGAGACTGCGGCTGCAGCGCATCGATATCCCACCCCAGCACGTAGGCAAATGGACGTGGCAGTTGTCATCTGTGCTGCGCACACAGGACCTCACACCCCTGCATGCAACGCCACTCGCACTGGGACCACTTACGGCCGCGACATGTCATCTCACCTGATACTTGCACTCTGCTGTCGCCCGCCACCTCTTTGCCAGGCTGCGAGCTGGTCGTCGACAATGAATGGCGCGTCCGTGCCGCAGCATTCGGCTTACACAGCCGGATGAACAAAACGGGGCTCATGACCCTAACCCTAACCCTAACACAAGCAACTGCTGAGGACCTCACACTGTAAACGGGTTTGATGCGCGCAGGGTCCCAGTCCCTTGATGCTCGACTGCTATCCGCCGTGCAGTCAATCATCGCGAAAGAGATGCCAGAGCGAATTCAAGAGCAGCGATACTGGGATGATCATGATCGATATCTGCAGCAAGAGCACCCAGCGCCAGTCCTGTATGTCCTCAATCCTGGATTGCCACGGCTCTGGCTCTGGCTCCATGGACTGACGCCTGGCAGGACCATAA
>JAABUX010008343.1_pt1 | contig 11971 bp, 10 predicted proteins | sample 5561851 | NCBI WGS metagenome assembly JAABUX01 (sample SAMN10711883, study PRJNA513361) | rock metagenome | isolation source: Antarctica rocks | place: Antarctica: Victoria Land, Richard Nunatak red sandstone | collected 2016-01-03 | reverse complement strand
TTCACGTAGTTCCGGAGGTCAGCGAGGCTTGAGATAGGGGCGCCGAGCGTGACCGAGACGATCACGTCCTTGTGAGCGGCGAGACAGCCCAGAATGCCCGAGAGATGCGCCTGGCCGCGAGGCCGGCCGGGGATGGGCGGCGCCAACCGGACGTCGAAACAACTGCAAGAGGCATTCGTACCTCCAGTTCAGGTCTAGCGTAGATACAGTATGTGGCCGTGCTTGCTCGGAAAGAACTTCCCGAAGCGTACGCCAAATGGAATGCGAGCCACCACGCGCCGTACGGGCGCTCGATGACGGGCCCGTTAGGTCGGATCAAACGGATGACACGCGCCGCTGCGTCTATCCGGTGGCGAGGCCCGTACGCGTGGCAGGGAAACAACACAACTCGCGAGTTCGAATACCCCTGGGCTGCTGACCAGCTGGCCTCAATCGGGAGCTGCCTGAATATCGTCGAGCTTGGCGGGGGTCTGAGCGGTCTCCAGTTCACGTTGGCATCGCAGGGGCATCGCGTTATCAACGTTGATCCAGGGCTTGACGCGGCGGGGGTGGGCTTCGACCTAGACGAAGCGAGACACGCCCGCTTGAGCGGCATTTTCGGCCAGGTTGACCTTCGCCCGACGACGATTGCCCACGCTGGGCTCACTGAGGGGGACACCGATTTGCTGCTCGCGGTATCCGTCTTAGAGCACTTCGCCAGCGAGGATCTTGACGAACTCGCACGCGAGGCCCGCCGGATACTGAGACCGGGTGGGTGGCTAGTATGCACCCTCGATCTATTTATTGACCTCATTCCCTTTACGAGCCGCGCCCGCAACGAGTGGGGCGAAAACGTGAATGTGGAAGCCTTACTTGCGAGGTGCGGATTCCGGCTGGTCCACGGCGATCCGGAGGAACTCAATGGATTCGCGGTCTTCGATGCCGAGCGAGTGCAGGCGGGACTCGGCGGGCTCCTTCTAGGACGCGGCTATCCCGCTTTAACCCAGTGTGTCGTTGCCCAGCTCGAGCCTGAGCCTAGTGAGCACCACTCCGCCGCTAGCAGCCAAACTCGGCAGGAGTAGTGCCGGAGCACGAATGACGGCGGCGGGGCGCCTCACTCGCGTCGCCCGCACACCCTGGTGGGCGATGGGCGATTCGGGAAGCGACCCCGTCGGGTATACCCAATGGTGATCAGAGGATCCCGGCGGCCGATCGCGGGCCGTCAGCGGTGTGGCGCTAGTGTCCGCCCCCGATGACGGGCCAGCCCCAGGCTCCTCGGGCGGTGGTGATGGGGCCGCACTACCCCTACCCACCGGCGTCGGGCGGAGTCAAGCGCACGCTGCGGATCCTCGAGACTATCGCCCGGGCAGGGGCCGAGGTCCACTACTTCACGACTGAGGACCCCGAGCGGGGCGCTGCCGACGGCCTGGCGGCGCTCGATCTGCACGCCCACGTGGTTCCGGACGGGCTCGATCGGCCCAGCGACCGGATTCGTCAGCACCTGCGGCGGCGCCCGGCGCGTCACTCGTCCCAGCTTGTCGCGCGCATGGCCGACCTGGAGCGCGAGGGCGCCGCATGGGTGCAGGTCGAAGGTGTGACCGACAGCGCTTACTTGTTGAACCGGTGGACCGTACCGCGAATCCTCAGTGCACAGAACGTGGACTCCAACGTCATGTGGATGCACGCCGGGTCGATGCCGCCGCGGAGCGTTGCCCGGTTGCGTGAGCGCTACCACACCCACCGCTTCGTGCGCACAGAGCGCCGGGTGGGTGCCGTCGCGGACGTCGTGCTGTGTGTCTCTGAGCAGGATGCGGTCCATTTCCGCGCGGTCGCTCCCCGAGTGGTCGTCGCCCCCAACGGGGTCGATGATCGGCTCTTCTCGGTCGATCCCTCGCTGGGCCCGGGTGAGGACATCGTGTTCTTCGGTCAGATGACCTACGGGCCCAACCTGGCCGGCATTCGGCGCTTCCTGGCCGAGGGGTGGCCGGTCCTGGCTCGGCTGCGACCCCACGCCCGCCTGGTCATCGCCGGGCAGGCCAGCCGGGAGCTGCTTGGCGACATCGCGGGCCCTCGAGTGCTGGTCGTCGGACTGGTTGATGACATTGCCGATCTCCTTGCCTCGGCGCGGGTGGTGGTCGTGCCGATCTGGGTGGGGGGTGGCACGCGGTTGAAGGTGCTTGAGACGCTCGCGGCCAGCCGTCCCCTAGTGGGCACAACCCTGGGGGTCGCCGGCGTCGGCTTCATCGACGGCGCCCACGGCCTGACCGCCGAGACGCCGGCCGATCTGGCGGCCCGGGTCGCCGAGCTGTGTGAGGACACCGAGCGGGCGCGGCGCTTGGGCGCGGCCGGCCGCGAGCTGGCCCAGGGTTTCCGCTGGGATCGGGCCCTTGCCCCAGCCGAGGCGATCTTCCGTGAGTACGTAGAGCGGTTCGCTGCCACGCAGCGCGGCGGTTAGCCGGCGAGGATTGCTCGTCGATAGGCCGCCACGGTTCCCTCGGCGCATGCGGTCCAGCTGATGCCGCGGCGCTCGAGCTGGGCTAGGGCGTCGTCGGCGATTCGTAGAGCTCCCCGCAGCATCCGATCGATCGCGTCAGCCCACGCCTCGGGTCTGGTGGGAGCTACCAGAGGGATGATCCCGCCCAGGGTCTCCCGGTGCACGGCGATGTCGGACGCGATGGTGGGCACGCCCGACCGCACGGCCTCGAGCGCTGGAAACCCAAAGCCCTCATAGAGGCTCGGGTAGAGCAGGACGGATGTTTCTTCGAGCAATCGCCACAGAGCCTGGTCATTCACGGCTCCGTGCCAGCGCAGCCAGCCAGCCGCCGCCTCGGGCTCGAGCCGGCTCTGAACCGCTCGAGCTTCACTGTTCGTCACGTCGCCCGCCACGTCCAGCTCGACAGGGATGCCGCGGGAACGCAGAATTCTCACCGCCTCGGCTGCCACGGGTAGGTTCTTCCGAAATTCGACTCGTCCCACCATCAGCAGTCGGAAACGCTCGCGCGCCGGGCGTCGCTGCAGCGGCCTCCCTGGCGCCCGCACGCCCGACCGCACGGTCACGACGCGCTCCTCAGGGAGCCCAAATCGGTCCAGCAGCTCGCTCCGGGTCACATCGGAGACGCAGATGAAGAGGTCACAGCGGGCGACCGCCCCCGCGATCGCTCGCCGGTACACGGCCATACTCGGGTTCTGCACATCGGGGTAGAGATCGGGGAAGAGCTCCGGCAGCCGGAACGGAGCCAGGTCGTGAACGGTAACCACGCAGGGCCGCCTGGTACGCGCCGTCTGCACGTCGGGGAAGTGCACGAGATCGACCTCTGGGAGGGTCGCTTCGATCGGGACGATGCCGCGGCGTGCCAGTCGCTCACGCCATCCGCCGAGCGATGTGATCCGATGGTTGTGGCCCGGGAGGGCGATCGACGGGGGCCCCGACCGTTGGAAGAGCACGAGTTCGGGCGCCGACGGCAGTGAGGCGAGGGCTCGGGCGAGCTGATCTGAGTAGACGGCCAGCCCCGACCGCGGACCCGACAGGCCGACGGCATCGAACGCCACCCTCAGGGGGTAGTTGGGTAAGACCCTGCGCCGGCTCAGGCCGAGACCCGAAGCCGGGAGCGGAGCCAGCGCAGTCTCCGGGCGTAGCGGTAGACCAGCTTGATCAGACCGATCGCGTCATGTCGGACAATGGCCAGCGGCCGGCCTGCACCCGAGTGCTCGCCCAATCCGTAGGCGTGGGTCACCGCGAGGTGGCGCCGAAGGAACGCCCGCTGGCCATGTCGCGGCGTGAGCAGCCAGTCGATGAGGCTCATGTCGGCCACCAGTTGCTCCAGCGTGCCGTCCGCGGGCCAGTTGGCCAGCCGCGTGGCGCTGCGGCTGCGCAAGTTCCTTCGCCAGCGAGGGGAGTGAAGGCGCTCAGCTTCGAGACCCACAAGACGCTCCAGCATGACGCTGGCGGCCAGCAGCGAGCTGCGCAGCTCGGGATGCGCCTCGAGCGCTGGGTCCAGTGGCGCCTCGCCCACCCGGGCGGCGTATCGATCCCACCAGGCAGCGATGTCGGCCGGGTACTTGAGTCCGACGAATCCATCTCGGGCGAAGAAGAGGGCCAGCATGCACAGCTCATCGGCCAAACGGAGGACCCGACCGCGCTTGGCGTCGCGTCGGCTGCGCGCGAGCGCTCTGGCCGAGAAGCCCGTGTCGAACCAGTGGATCCTCCAGTGCAGCTCGACTGGCGGGTATCCCACCCGCTCAGGAAGCAGCGTGAGGTGGATCTCGGGGAGCCCCCCGACGGTCCGGGGCACCGCCGCGCTGCGATAGCCGTGCCGCTCCACGAGCTGCGCAGCTCGCTCGAGGTCCTGGGGCGCGACGAGGAGGTCGATGTCGCTTGACGGGCGCACTGCCGGATCGCCGTGGATGGCCTCCCCCAGCAGCGAGCCCTTGACGGGTAGGACGGGGATCCCGCCCGCCTCCAGGTCCTGCGTGAGGCTCAGCGTCAGGCTCTGGTGCAGCAGGGACAGGTAGCGCTGCTTGGCCACCGCCGTGTCCACCCAGGTTTGAAACCTGGGGGGCAGCCGGTCGGGCCATACGTCGGCCAACCGGGAGCCGACCAGTTCTAGGAGGCCGTGCTGTGTGAGCGTGGCCACCAACAGGTCGAAATCCACCTCCGCCAAAAGCAGTTCGACGCGAGGGCCGGCGGAGCGCCGGCGAGCGTCCACACTCGCGCAGAGCAGGGCAAGCTCCTGATCCGGGCCGGGGGACGGGCCCACCATCAATGGGTGACGCGATGAGGATCTGACACTGTCGCCTGGCGTATCGGCCCCCGGCTGTTGGCTCGGTGGCCGGTCGCGGACCGGAAGACCGGCTCCAACGGACCGGCAGCCGGGCTCCAACGATCTAACCGAACCCGCCCGAGGCCGGGACACTTTACGGTACACTCCGGGGCCTTGCGGCGGCGCCCACCCCGCCTCGCTCGGAGGATCCCGCAAGCAAGATACAGGGCTAGCGAGCGGTTCATCCTCTGTCGGCCGCGACCTCTTCGTTCGACCCAGTCACTATGGAATCTTCCCCGAACGAACCCCGGCGAGCCGACGCCATTGCCGCACAGGTCTCGTGGCCCGCGATCCGACGCGCGCTCCTGATCATAATCCCCGCGGTCATCCTCGTGGCGGGCGTCGCCTACGCCCTCTCCCGCTCCCAGGCGAAGTCGTACACCGCCTCGGCCAAGCTGCTCCTACTCGGTGCGCAATCGGGAACGCCGATCGCCGAGTTCGCCGCCCCAACGCCGACTGCGCCCGTCGATGAGGAGGCCCTCGTCACATCCAAGGACGTGCTGGCCCACAGCCAAGCTGCGCTGACCAAGCAGGTGGGCCCCATCAACGCCGCCCGCGCGTTGTCCGGGGTCTCGGCCGCCGTGGCGCCGAGCTCCTCGATCGTGGTCATCTCCGTCAAGGCGCCGTCGGGGCAGCTCGCCGCCCTGGGCGCCAACGCCGTCGCCCAGCAGAACATCACGGACCGGGGAATCGCGAGCCTGGCGCTGATTCAGAAGGCTCTGGACGAGGTCAACACCCAGCTGACGTTCGCCCGCCACCATCCCAAGTCGTTCCAGGGCCAGTCCACCTACGCCTCGTACCGCGACCGCCTGGTTGCGCTCACCCAGGCCCAGGCGGAGACCGACGGCCAGGCCCGGATCCTGCAGAGCGCCATCGCGCCAGTCTCGCCCACGGCGCCCAATCCCAAGCGCGACGCGGCGATCGGGGCCTTCGGCGGTCTGCTGCTGGGGCTCGCGCTGCTGCTGCTCCGTCAGCAGTTCGACCGGCGCTTGCGGCGGTCGGGTGACCTCGAGGCGGCGTTCGGCTTTCCCATCCTCGCCAACGTGCCAAAGAGCAAGGCCTTCCGCCGCCAGAAGGGCCAGAAGCTGCTCGAGGATCTTCCCGGCGCCGAGGCCGAGGCCTTCCAGCGCCTGCGCACCAACCTTCGCTATCTCCGCGCCGACCGGGAGGTCAACTCGGTCGTCGTCACCTCAACCGGTGCCGCGGAGGGCAAGAGTACGGTCGCGCTCAACCTGGCCATGACCGCGGCGTCGTCCGGGGCACGCGTCCTGCTCATCGAGGCCGACATCCGCCGGCCCTCGCTCGGCCGCGTCCTGGACATCAAAGCCGAGAAGGGCCTGTCGGGCTACCTGGCCGACCCCGACCTCGGGCTGTCTGACGTGCTGCACAACGTTCCCATCACAAGGCCCGACAACGGGGATCGCCCGCAGGTCATCGACGTGCTCCCAGGCGGCCCCGTGCCCTCAAACCCTGTCGCCCTTCTGGACTCCGAGCGCATGCGCGAGCTGATTGCGATCGCCGAGGAACGCTACGACCTGGTAGTGATCGACACGTCGCCCGCCGGCGCGGTGTCTGACCCCATCGCGCTCATGCGTACCGCGAATGCGGTGATAGTCGTGGGACGGGTGGGCCGGCTGGCGAGCGACCAGGCCGACGCGCTGCGCGAGCAGCTTCAGCGCGTCGACGCTCCGGTGCACGGGCTGGTTGCGAACTTCGCGCGGGACGTTCCCAGCCAGTCCTACAGCTACTGACCCCGTCCAGCTCCCTTGGAAGCCGTGGCCGTTCACCCAGCGGAGCCCCGTCGGTCGACTCCCTCCGCGGCGGACGGGTGCGAGGTCACCGTGGTGGCGCACGCGGTTGAAACCGGCGGGGGCATGGAATCTCAGCTCGGCCTCCTGATCCGAGGGCTCCTTGACGAGGGTCATCGCGTGACCCTGATCGCGCGTGAGTCCGGACTTCCGTCGCACGCACGGCTGGAGTGGGTCCGAGTTCCCGGGATTGCGCGCCCCTTTTCGTTGGCCTACCCGCTGTTCTTTCTCCTCGGCTCGTTGGCCCTGCGCCGCCGCGGCCGCGGAATCGTCCACACCACCGGAGCGATCGTCTTCAACCATGCCGACGTCTCGACGGTTCACTTCTGTCATGCCGCGTTCGAGCGCGGCTCGGGCGGCCTCAGTCGAGCCGCCCGAGCCGGCTTGCTGTACCGCCTCAACGCCCGCGTCGGCTCCTGGATGAGCGTCGCGGCCGAGCGCTACTGCTATCGCCGCTCGGTGACCGACCGCTTGGTCGGGGTCTCCGTCGGCGTGGCGCGCGAGCTGCGCCAGGCGTTTCCGCCCATGGCTGAGCGAGTGGAGGTGATCCCGAACGGCATCGATCGCGACCGCTTCGCGCCCGATCGCCAGGCGCGCACCACGACGCGCGCCGAGCTCGGCATCAGTGATCGGGGCCTCGTTGCCCTGTTCGTCGGCAGCGAATGGGAGCGCAAGGGCTTGGCCCTCGCTGTCGAAGCCGTGGTGGCCGCGCCCGAGTGGGAGCTCGTTGTCGTCGGATCAGGCGACCGCTCGCGGTTCGAGACGCTGGCTCGAGAGCACGGCGTCGCTGAACGCGTCCACCTCGTGGGGCCGCATGCCGATCCTCGGCGTTTCTTCGCCGCCGCCGACGCCTTCGTGCTGCCCACGGCCTACGAGACCTTCTCGATGGTCAGCTTCGAGGCGGCCGCCGCCGGCCTTCCCCTGTTGGTTACCCGCGTCAGCGGGGTGGAGGACCTCCTCGTCGACGGGGAGAACGGTTGGTTCATCGAGCGCGCGGTCCCATCGATCACCAAACGCCTGGCCGCCCTGAGCGAATCCGGGTCGCGGCGCAGCCGGCTAGGGGCTAATGCGCGTGAAGCCACACGGCCCTACTCACCGGGCGCCGTCGTCCGCGGCTACGTCGATCTCTACCGGCACATCGCCATCGCCTCCTAGCCGTGCACCGGCTCGCCCTGACGCGCTCCTGGCTTGCCCCCTCCGCGCCGGCGGTGGCGGTCATCGCCGCTCTGGCCCTGCTCGGCCCGGCACTGGCCTGGGTCATCGTCAAGCGTCCGGACCTCTACCGCCCTCTCCTCACGGCGGCCGTGGTGGCCATCCTGGTCATCCTCGCCCGCCGCTCGCCCCGGACAGCCATCGTCACCTGGCTGCTGCTGGTCCCACTGCTGGCCCTCACGCGCCGTCTGCTCATCGCGCCGTCGGGTTGGAGCAGCAACGACCCGCTTCTGCTCATCGGACCGCTTCTGGCCATGTATCTGATCTACCGGGCCTATCTGGTCCAGAAGCGGCCCTTCACGTCCGACCGGGTAGAGAAGCTCGCCTTGGTCCTTCTCGGGTTTGGCGTCGTCGAGGCGTTCAACCCCACCGGGGGCAGCGGCATCGTGGCGGGACTCGGGGGGCTGATCTTCCTGGGCGTGCCGCTGCTGTGGTTCTTCCTCGGGCGCCTTTACGCCACGCGGCGGATGGTGACGATCCTGCTCGTGGCAGCGGTGCCCATTGCCGTCGCCGCCGCCTGCTACGGGCTATGGCAGACGCACTTCCGCACCACCCTGCCCCCGTGGGACCTCGATTGGTTCAACATCACGGGCTACCAGGCGCTGGAGGTCGGCTCCCAGACGGCCGCCGTTCAGATCCGGCCGTTTGCCACCTTCTCCAGCAACGCCGAGTACTCGGCCTACCTGAGCTTCGGAGTCGTGATCGCGCTGGCGCTGGCCATGCACCGGCGCGTGGTCGCCCTGGCGGCCATCCCGGTGCTGCTCTTTGCGCTGTTCTACGCGGGCGGGCGGTCGGTGATGGTCCTGACCATGCTCAGCTGCGTGGCTCTCTTCGCCATCCGGCGCCGTCGCCTGGGCCCGGGACTCGCCGTATTTCTCGCCGGCCTCGTGGTCGTCTACGGAGCAGCGCTCGTGTTCGGATCGGCGCTGGACAAGGCCGCGCAGCGCACCGGTGACGCCATCACCGCGCGCTCGGTCGGCGGGTTGCTGAATCCGCTGGACCCGAGCCAGTCGACCTTCCTGGGTCACTGGAACAACCTCCGCGGCGGGGTTCAGGCGGGGATCACCTCCCCGCTTGGAAAGGGAACCGGTGCTGCGAACATCGCAACCGACCGCCTGTCCGGCGGGAAGGCATCAGGGGCCATCACCGACAACGACCTGGCCGATGTCTTCGTCAGCTTTGGCTTCGTCGGCGGAATGGCGTACCTCGCCCTGATCGTCATACTCATCGGACGCATCCTCGGCGGTTACGCGACGCGGGGCGATCCGCTCCTGCTCGCCATCGGCGGGCTGCTGGTGGCGAACTTCGAGCACTGGCTCAACGGCGGCTACTATGCGGTGGCATCTTTGTTCTGGTTCGTCGTGGGGTGGGCATCGCTGCCGCGCCCCGACCCCGCATCGTCCGACCCGTCGAGCACTCCGGAGAGCACGCGCGCCCAGCGCTCGGCGATCACCGGCCAGGCGAACTCCCTCTCGTAGAGCTGCCGCCCGGCCGAGGCCAGGTGCCGGCGTCGCTCGGCGTCGCCGGCGAGACCCACCGTCGCTCGCGCGAAGCCCTCGGCGTCCTCGGCGTCCACCAACACGAGGGCGCCGTCGAAGAGGGCCTGGTCGGTGTTGCCGCCACGGGTCGAGATGATTGGGAGGCCGGCGGCCAGCGCGTTCATAAGGCTCCCGCGCCGTGTCGACGCTCCGTCGGCCAACGGGAGCAGATATAGCTGCGCCACCGCGAGCGCCGCGCCCGCCTCGGCGGGATCGAGGTAGCCGAGGTTGCGCGCCCAGGGATGGTCCAGACGGGTCCCGCCGACCACGATGAGCCGCGCTTCGATGCCGGCCGCCTGCAGGGCATCCAGAGCGCGACGCAACGTGGCAAGATCCTTGCTGGGGTGAGCCAGTCCGAGGAAGAGCAGAACGAGCGCATCGCCGGGCACGTCCTGCTGCGTCCGCCATCTGCGCGCGTCCGCGGGCGGCAGCGCTTCCAAGTTGCTCCCGACCGGGACCAGCTCGAGCTTCTGCGCCCAGAAGGGCGCCAGCGCCCGCAGCCGCCGCAGCCTATCGCTGACCGTGACCACCATTCCGTCCGCGGCGGCCAGCACGGTCGTGAGCACTGCGCGTTGCACCAGGCCCGCTGGGAGCACCCGCAGCCCCTCGTGTCGTCCGTAATAGAGCTCGTGGGCCGCGATCACCACGGGGATCCCCCGCCGGCGCAGGGCGACGACGAGCGGGGCGACGGCGATGCCCATTCCGCGCCGGTGATAGAGGTGGGGCACGTATTGGAGCACCACGACGTGGGGCCGCGTGGTCTGGACCGTAGCCGTCAGCTGCGCCATGTCGCGCACGCCCCAATCGCCGTGGTGCGCCTCGACGTTCACCGTGGGGTCCGCCGGGGTGGCGCCTGCTGTCAGCGAGGTGACGACGGAGACCGCGCTCGTGTCCTTGTGAGCCATGAGCGCACGGGCCAGATGTTGGGTGTGATCGCTTACCCCACCGGGCATGGGAGGGTAGGCGGGGGAGACGATGGTGATCCTCATCGGGGCCGTTCTGGCAGCAAATCCACGCGGGACAAGCGCCCGCCCGAGGCGGAAACCCATCGCAACCCCGGTTCCGTCCCGCGCGTGCGCCCGAGACACGACAGTATCGCCCTCGGCTGAGCGGCCGCTCTCTAAGGCGGGGTGCGGCGCCGGGGCTTAGCTGAGCGCGGCGGTCTCAGCCACCACGCGGGTGATCCGCTCACGGAAGCGGTCGACCGACCACCGCTCGGAGTGGCGGCGAACAGCAACCCGGTCGTAGGCGGCGTCATCGAACGCGCGAACCGCGTCGAGCACCGCCTCCATCGTCTGCTCGGGCATGAACTCGCCCGTGACGCCAGGGACCACCGTCTCCAGCGCACCGCCGCCAGCGAAGGCCAGGGTGGGTCGCCCACACGCTGCGACCTCGACCGGAATCAGCCCGAAATCGTCCCGGCTGGGGAAGATCGTCGCGCGGCAGTGCTGCATCGCGTGTACCAGCTCCTGGTCCCCGAGCTCCCCGACGAACTCCACGTTGTCGGGGGCAATCGCGCGTAGGTGGTCGAGCGCGGGGCCGTCCCCGGCCATGACCAACCGCCGGTCGGGCATGCGCCGGAAGGCCTCGACCACGATGCCCGGGCGTTTGTAGGGCTCGATGAGGCGGCCGCAGAAGAGGAAGTAGTCATCTGGTTTGTCAGCGGACGGGCGGAACAGGTTGGTGTCGACCGGCGGACCAATCACCTCGGCCTCGCGTCCATAGGACGCCCTGACCTGTTGGGCGGCATACTCGGAGAGGGTCACGTAGCGGGCGACTCGCTCAGAGGCGCGGCGATCGCTACGGCGCATGCCGGCCGCCAGCACGTCGAAGGCACGGGCAGAGAGCCCGCCCCCCGCCCAGGTGCCCCGGTAGTGGTCCTTCATCGACCACGCGAAGCGCAGCGGGTTGTAGCAGTAACAGACCTGGGGCGAGCGGTTCTCAGTCCGCAGGCGGTGGGCGAAGGCGTAGCTGGAGGTAAGCAGGACGTCGGCCTCGGGCAGATCGAGGCGGTCGACGATCGTCGGGAACGCCGGTGTCAGCAAGCGGTAGTGCTTGAGCAGTAGGCGGCGCGGCTTGAGCAGGCTGGTGAAGCGGTCCTCCACGCCCATCCGTCGGGCCACCGAGTCGCGTCCCGTGATGGCGTATACGGGCGCCTCCGGGAAGATGCGGGCCATCTCGGCCACGATGCGCTCGGCACCGCCGTAGGCCTCCATGAAGTCGTGGCCGATGACGACCCTCAACTGTCACATCCCCGTGGCGCCAGCATGTATTGCAGGAGCGTAGTACTCCCGCAAGTCCACGTAGGAACCGTGGCGGGATCAGTGGTGGGCCACGCTTGGCTGGTCACCCGAGCCCGTGCTCGAGCGCGTTCTTCACACTGGCATCGAGGGTGTTGAGCCGGTACAGCGCGAGCGCCTCGGCCGAGCCGAAGCGCCGTCCCGGCAGCCCGTCGGCCCCGTGGTGGGCGAGCACGCAGTGCAGCAGTGCCGTGCGGCGCCCGGGTTCGATCCGCAGCGGCGCCATGCGCTCCTCCAGCAGGCCCACGCCGAGCTGGATGTGACCGAGCAGGCGTCCGTCGTCGGTCAGTCCGATCTCTGCCCCGTAGGTGTAC
>JAABUX010008342.1_pt1 | contig 11972 bp, 20 predicted proteins | sample 5561851 | NCBI WGS metagenome assembly JAABUX01 (sample SAMN10711883, study PRJNA513361) | rock metagenome | isolation source: Antarctica rocks | place: Antarctica: Victoria Land, Richard Nunatak red sandstone | collected 2016-01-03 | reverse complement strand
GCGCTGCCAAATAACGTCGCGGCGGGCATTGCAGCGGGCGACCTAAATCCGCACACATTGGAGCCGTTTGGAGACGTCCCGCCGGTGGTCCGGGAGTCCCGGCCGGGAAGCCAGGGCCGCAGCGGGCCCGCGGGCGCGGCCGCGGCGCGCCGGTCCGGGTCCGCGCCGGCGCAGCGCAACGGCATCAAGGCGTACTTCGGCGCGGCGCCGGCGGACGCACCCCCTGCGGCCTCGGGGCAGGTTGCGGCGGCATTTAAGGCGCCGCGGCAGAGCAGCGCGGGAGAGCGGCAGGGCACGCAGGTCGGCCGGCGGCCCCGGGCGGCTCAGCTCGCCGCGCTGCACGCGCGGGGCTACAGCTCGCAGCCGCAGCTCTCAGGCGGTGCGCGGAGACAACTTTGCAAGCGGTCTTTGATGATCATACTTTTTGGCACGAGTGCTATGCCGTGACGTATTGTACACATCACAATGGTGCGAGAGATTGCGGTTCGTCGACATGCCCTGTGCGCGCGACGACCGCAGGCAGCTCCGGTGGCTTTGGCTTGCGGGACACGGAGTCCCCGCCGCACTCCGAGGCTGCAGACCACGCGGATGCAGACGGGGAGGCCGGCGACGAGGCGACGAGTCCCGAGCGCGCCGGGGGCGCAAGTGCGCGAGCGCCGTTCCGGCCGCCGTGGCGTGACGGAGCCGCAGGAGCCAGCGGCAGCAAGGCAGGTGCAGCAGAGGCGCCGCTCGCCGTCAGCAAGGATCCGGGAGCAGACCCCGGCCGGAAGGTCAGCCGCTTCTTCCAGCGCACAGCTCCCGCCGCAGGTGTGTGGAAAGACACAACATTCTGCTAATATTGTCACAATCCCATCGAGCGTCATCATGACCGGTGCCGCTTGGTGGTCATGCCTACTCTCGGCGAAGGTTTGCAATTGTCGCCTGTGATCGCTCTCAGTGACCTGAAAACCCAATAAGTATTCGGACCATACGACGGGCTGTCGCTTACACAAGTTCCTTCTGTGCACGCTGCAGAGCTCGAGGCCGAGAACACTGCGCTGGCAAACAGCCTCGTCGCTTGCCTGGCGTGCCCTCGGGAGGCGCCGGCGAAGAAGCCGGACGCTGACGCTGGCGGGCAGTCCAGCCGAGCAGCCACCGCGCTGCGGAAGCCGGACACAGGCAGCCAGAGCGGGACGCTGGCAGAGCTCCCGGCGCTCACAAACGCCGCTGATGCGCAACAATTGGCGGTTCCCGTCGATGGCGGCATCCCAGTTGCCGGGGCGGCTGCAGCACCAGGTCTTGCTGCACCGCACGCAGGCTCGGCAGGAGCTCCGAAAGACAAGCAGGAGAAGCCCGAGCACACATCCAAGGCCGCGGCTGCTATGCCGGAAGAGGTTGCAGAGCCCAGTCCTGCGCCGGCGGGAGGGGAGATTGGCGGTCAGGGTGATGGTGGCGACGCTGATGATGTGCCGCAGCTCGGTGATGAAGCTGTCAGCGCGCCCTGCGCTTCGTCGGCAGGCAAGCGCAAGCGGACGCCTGGCCCTGGCGAGCCTGCGCGGAAGGCGGCTCGCGACGAAGGTTCCGCTTCCCCGGGGCGGCAGCGACAGCAGCGGACAGCGCCCGGCAGCGCAGCTCGAGAGGCGTCGCCGGCAGGAGAGCAGCGGGCGCAGAAGCATCGCATCCTGGACCTCAGCCACATCAGATCCTTCGCGCAGACGGCGCGGGGCGCGCTGGACCAGCTGCGGGGCGCGGGGCCGCGGCGACGGACAGCGGATGTCACGCTCAAGTCAAAAGCGGTGCGACCGTCTCGCCACAGTAAGATTGAAAGGAGTCATGGGAACACCACAGTATCACAGATGAGGCATTCGTACGGCAGTAAGGCATCCTTGGATGTCCACTGTGGCACCAAAACCTCGTAAGAAGCGCTGCCAGTCCTGTGGACCCGCTACAGGTGTCTTCCAGACCAGTTCTGGCAGCGGCAGCCGGCCTGCTGCCGCGTAGCAGCCCCCCGCAACGGCGGACCGGCCCCGCGGCCGCACCCAGCTGCCCTTATGCGGCCTCAGTAGACAGCCCACACCTAGGCGAGCATGCAGCCACAGAGGGTGGCGGGGAGTGCGCAAACCAGGCGGACGTTGAACAGGACCCAGCACACAGCGTGAGTCCTAGAGGCACTGCTCGGGTGTGCAGCCCGGCAGTGAACACCGTGCGGCAGCCGAAGGGCGCAAACGCTGGCAGCGCCGGGCGTGGGCTACACCCAGGGCACAACGCCAGCAGGACACCACTGTCGGCGCGTCGCAGCGCGCCCACACCAGTCGCGAGCCAGGTGTTGACCCCGGATCTGCGTGGTTGATGACCAAATCTCTCATGAAGTTTGATGCACAATTGTCTGATGATGGACGTCTACCCTGGGTGCGAATTGCCACCTGCAGCCTCACAGGCAGTGCTGGTGCGCAGCTGAGGTTATATGCTGTGCGCTGTGCCTGCACTGGTGGCCCCTAGTCTCCAATGTGCTTGAGCAAAATGTACCTTTGCACAGGCACCCTGGTCTCTGCCTGCAGCGCTTGCCGGCCACGGCAGGCACCCTCCGGCGCAGAGCGACCAGCTGGGACTGAGACGGGCCCGGCAGCAGCCAGCAGGGGTCAGCACGCCTTTCGCAGGATACAGAGGCGGAAGGCTCTCAGGGGGTCCCACACCGGGGCCTGCATCGGCTTGGCAGCGGCGCGAAGGCCGAAGGAGCGACGTCAGCGTGGTGCCGCCGACACCCGACGGGTTCGATTTCCTCAGTGAAGATCCCGACCCGCTCGCTGTCTGCGGCTTGGCGGGCAGTGCCGCGCGGGGCATGCCCGTGGCTCCGCTGCTGCGCACGCCCAGCGAGGAGCTCGACGATGTGCTGGGCGGCCTGGGCGGGAGCCCCGCCCGCAGCCACCGCCGCGCTGACCCGCTCGCTGCAGTGTTGGACGGCGACAGTCTGGACGTCCCCAGTCCCATCAGCACGTGCCGTTCCGAAGGCCTCTGCCAGGCCAACAGCCCGGATCCGCTGGCAGACGTCAGTGGACCTCGTGATGCACAGCGCAGGGACGCAGCCGATGGCCGACTCGGTGTGTTGCCTCTGGGGGACACAGACCCTCTTGGAGCGGCGGCGCCATCAATAGATGCACGCACCCGCAGCGCAGTCCGCCTGCAGCGACCTGATCCCTTGGCGGGCGTGATAGAGGCGGCCTCAGACGACGGTCCGGAGGGGACGCCAGCCCACCGGATGCGACAGCGCGCATCAAACGGCAAGCAGCTTTCCGGCCGAGCTTCTCAGCATGGCGGGAGTGCGGTCCACCATCTGGATAACGACGATGCAGATCTCGATGCTGCTCTGCGGAGCTTCTCCAAGAAGCGCGCTGCCGCCGCGCTTGACGCCGCGGCCACCGTTGACCGATCGACGGAGGAGCTGCTGGGTGGTGGCAGCCTGCCAACGTCACCGAGCAGGCGGCGGGTGAAGGCACGTCCGGCGGCCACCACCAAGTCCGTTGCGAGCCTGCGTAGCTTTGCATGCGGCCGTGCCAAGACGTAGTCGTGCCGTGTGCTCTGTTCCTGTACTTGTGATTTCCAGCGTGCTTTGTGTTATTCCGCTGCGGAGGCAATGTGACCCACGCTCGCAGCTGTGACAGGATACTGCAGTGACACAGACGTGACCACTAATTGCTGTCAATGGGGCCGCACTGCTGCAGCGTGAGGTCTATACACACTCTCACTCTCTCCCTCCGCTCTGTCACTATTCGTCCTCGTCATCATAGAAGGGGACCTTCTTCTTGTTGTCCACAAAGTACACGTCCTTCTTCGTGATGCCCTTTGATGCGCCGAAGGACTTCAGGATGAAGTCCGGCATCACGTCCAACCAGTCGCCCTGCACTTGCAAGCCAGACCTCGCAACAAAACCGATTTGCCCTAGCCACAATCTGCACACAGAGGCCCTCACGTCCAGCCGCAACAAACCCAGCGCCGATTGACTGCGTGGGCATCATGAGACATGCGTTCCTCCGTCCCCACACAAGAGTTCGGCTGCCGCGAGCGCGGGGCTTCGAAGGTGCGCCCACCTGGACATCGATCTGCTCTTTCTCCGTCGGCGTCTTCGTGACCGCCGCGCCGCCCGCATACTTCTTCGCGAAGAGCTTGGCCGCGTCGGACAGCTTGATGCCGAAGCCGTCCAGGCCGTACACCGTCGTCACGCACTTCTTCTTGTTGCGCGTGTTGCGGTCCAGGATCACCTCCGGCTTCGCCTTCTTCTTCGTCTGCGCACGCGCGGGGCCGTGTCAAGGCAAGGTTACTGTCATGTGCTTTGGTTCCAGTCCAATCTAATGGTGATGCCGCAAATGCGGTGCCGTGGTGTGTCTTGGAAAACACCCTGACTTGTATGCTCTTCGCCGTGACACAGCAGGTACACTGGCCAAACTTTTGCCCTCGACATAGTACAGCGTGCCAGACCAATGTCCGCCCACCTTTCCGCCGGGCAGCTGCTTTTCGATCTCGTTGCCATCCTTGTCCCGCAGCTTGAGCTCCGTGAGGGCCGCCTCCGCGCCGGCGGCGTCGCCGCTGGCCTCCGCCTCCTGGAACGCCTTCCATCGCTTGTACTCCTCGCTGTCTCTGCACCGTCCGCATCACCACACTTGAGTTGACTGCAATATGCCTGATCCCCGCATCTAGCCGACGAAGGCTCCTTCCCAATGCGCAACACGACAGTCACCGTGTCGTCAGAGCAGCGTGAGGGCCGCAGCGCTGCGTCTGCACACGGGCTGGCGAGACGCTTGCTGCAAGCGCTGCCCGACGCGGCGCCATGCCATGAGTTCATGTGCGCAGCTGCGTGAATATATCAGCTGCTCCGGGTGACATGCGCGGCTGCTATGAGGCGCACTTGGGCAGGTACTCGTTGAACTCCGACGGCACGCCGGTGATGCGGTCATACTCCACCACCTGCGGCTGGACCGGGTCCGAAGACGCCATGGGGGCGGCTCGGCCGCTGCCGAAGCCAGCTCTGTCAGCGGATGATCACACGCTCTGCGATGGTTGCCGGCGAGGAGGCGCCCGATGCGCAACTCACAAACGCAATGGGATGCACAGCGATCGTGGCACGTCTCAACGCGTCAGCGGAAGCATTTGATATGTGTTTATAGCTGACATGCATGCACTGTTCGCGTCTGGTCTGCACCTTCGTGAAATGCACTCAGCATTGAGTTCCTCAGTAAAGACACTGCTAAGTGCTGCTGACGCACGCCTGTTTATACACAGGAAACTAGCTGAGTTGGCCCCTCCGCGCGACTTGGCCAAGTAGCTGTTCAAGTGGCAGGCAGGCAAACCTCACGCCGCATCACTCAGCAGGCAGCTCCCCCCGCCCCGGTTTTGGTTGGCCCTGCTCTGCATCTGCAGCGGGCTTGCGGACCCCGCGGCTGACGTTTCGGGGCGGGGCGGGTGCTGCATGAGCCGCAGCTCCCGCGGGCCGCAGCCGAGCAGCCTGCTGGATGCCTGTCTCGACACCCTCGCAGGCATGTAGTTGCCAACAAGCACATGTCGTGTCGCGGGGACGCGTCCCCATTGAGCTTGAGAGCCTCTGCTCTGTATAATCTGCGAGGCTGGTGACGACTTTCAAAGCCAAAGGTGGTATCATACGAGGACTGCCGCCGAAGGAGGCCTCAGCATTGATGCCTGCAGGCGACATTGAGCATGTCGATCACCTGGCGGGCATCAGTGAGGAGCTGGCCCTGGCGCTGTTCGACGAGGTCATCCGCCGTGGCAAGCTCACCCCTCGGGTGCGCACCCTGAACCGTCGATCTCCTGCAACGGGCGACTTCAGTGCTGGGCACTGCGTAACAATACTGTCCGACCCTGGCCCATCATTCACGCTACCATATGTCTTGACATATCCCGTCTTTCGGGCAGCACTGTACATCGCGGACGGACGTCAATGCAATGGGTTGCATGCATGTCTGCCACCGTGAGTGACTCGGCGGATGGGCAGTGGATGCTGCTGCCATCTGCCGCAGCGTCAACATTAGCTGTCCGCAGGTTGGTGCCAAGCACGAGCGCGTGCACACACAGGTGCTGCAGCTGTTCGACGAGACGCGGCACGAGCTGCTGCTGCAACGCATCAGCGCCATGAACCTGCAGCCGCTGCCGCCGGTGCTCAACACCACAAGCTCGCGGTGGCTCGGCGATCGGCCCGGCTTTTACTGACGTGCACACCCCAGGGGTCCGGGGCTGCAGCGCGGAGGGACCGACAGCGGACATCCCGGCTGCGTCCAGCGCGCATGCCACCGCTTCCGCCGCGACACAGCCTGTAGTGGCGCTCTTGCGGAACATTAGAGCCTGTCCGACACCTACAGCGAGTGCTCCAGCAGACCTATAACTAAATTTGGTTACCCAGGAATTTGGCGAGAGAGTGCTGCAGCAGGTGTATGGACGTCTTAAGCCAGCTTATGCCTGTCTACGCATGGTCAGGTTATTTGAATATGTTTGCTGCGGCTTCTAGCGCATGCTTGACGGCAGACCTGCTGACTGCCATGCATGAGCACATGGATCACCGCGGAGCACCGCGGCACAGTGCGAATACAACATGGATTCACCCGTGAGCTCGCCGTTTGTGGCTCGTTGCGGTAACGCCGCACTGCTGTGTGTCCCGTTGGTCTGACGAGTGCGACGCAATGCACAGAAACAGCTGGTGCGCCACCCACGCCATTGATTTCAGGTGTCCTGCGTCTTGTTGGATGCGTGTTATCTGCATGCAGCAATGCTCTGAGCGCAGCCGTGAGCCGTTTGCTCTTCGCATAGATATGATTGTCACTGGCAATCGGCCGTCCATGAAGCTGCTGGCAAACACCCCCATTTTGCGGTACTAACACATGAGGCTACCCCTCGTTGTCAACATGAGCTCCAGCCTTACAGCAGTGTGCAACCCCTTTCACCGGTTTGCCTTTGACAAGGTAAATTCAATCGAACCCTCTTTTGGCCGCCTCGAATATCGATTGGCGTTGTTACCCCTGATTTGGGTTCGAGGAGCAATCAACTTCAACATATCTCTCGGCGATTCTGTCCGTCTCTAAGATGGAGACGGACCTCGACACCCTCAGCTATGTTTCGGGGGAGCTGTCCGGGTTCTTCGCGCACCTGTCGAAGGCTTTCACGCAGAAGCGAGAGGCAGGGACGCTGCCCCCTTCTCTGTTCAACAGCAGCAGCTCCGGCAGTTTGGCCTTGGTTCCAGTGCCGGCCGAGGGCAAGCCCGGCAGGCCGAGGAAGGAGAAGGCGAAGAAAGACAGAGCACCGCGGTACGTCCCTCCCCCGCCCGTGTCTGGTGCATGCCTAGCATTCCCACTGTCAGCGATTAACAACATTTGATGCGCAGAGCCGTGTCAGCCTACAACCACTTCATGAAGGAGAAGATGTGACACTGCATTCGTTTATTGATGCAGCCGCCTATACCCAGATAGGCACCGCTCCCTGTTATGCTCAAACTTGACAGATGGGCGCCCGTCGTCCGGTCGCTGCATCCACCCGTGCCGAGATGCAATGTACCAGTGACTGTGGGACTCTTGCCCTGAGTGTCTTGACAGGAAACATTGCTGCATTGGCGCGCAGATGCTTGAGCTGAGCCAGAATGGTACCCATCAGAGCGGTCAGCATCAGGACGGCAGGTGGAAGTTTGACGAGGTGACCAAGATGTGGTCCGCCATGAGCGAGGAGGAGAAGCACGCTTACACGGAGGACTTCAAGGTGAGGGAAGCCCTGAATGGGCCTGCTGCCCACTGTAGGTTGGGCTTGCGTTGCGTACGTGCTGGGTGGTGCAACGGATCTCAGCGCCTGAGCTCAGCAAAATGCTATGCGCTGCTCTCTCAAGGCCCCTTTCACTTTCCTCTCCTCTTTCAGGACTGACGTTTTGGAGGCTGGCAGGGTGTCGCAGGTATTGTATCCAGTTGGTACTGCGTATGACTGAGGTGGCATGGCTGAGTGATGAACCTGCCATCGTGGTGTTACCAGACGACCTGTCCATATTTTAGATGCCGCTCATCCACTGGGTGGCGCGCAGGCGAAGGTGGCGCGCGGGGAGATCAGCACCGTGCCCGCACGTTTGCTTCCCGCGGCATCTGCGCCGATGGACGCGCTCGCCGACGCTGCACTCAACTCGCCGGAGGCTGACGCAGCGACCATGTCGCCGTCAAAGAAGAAGAAGAAGCGCAAGGTGTTGCTGCACAGCGCCTGACCAGCTGCTTGGCCAAGCGTCTGAGTGGTGTGCTTGCCGATAAGGACGTCTGTTGGTCCCATTGGCAGGTTTCGTATTCATGTGCATTCTGCTCCAGAGGGCAGGACGCTGACTCTGCTCTGCGTAATGTCTGTTAGCAGGACCTGGAGCAGACAGCGGACGACGATGATGCGACGGAACCTATCCTCGCGCTGCCCGCGGCTGCCGGAGAGGGTGCATATGATGATGCTCCTATTGGCGGCGAAAAGAAGAAGGTGCGCGAACGGCTGCGCACTACCGCATTTTGGTCACAACGTGGTCCGATGTGGGTAGCGCAACACGGCAACGCTGAGTGTGTCGCCAGAGGACTCAGAGGCACCCACCCAGAGATGACTGCATGGCGTCTACAGGAATTATCTGCGTGAGTGCGGGTCCTGCTGGCTGTTCAATGACTGGGCGCAAATGTGTGCAGAAGAAGAAAAAGAAGAAGCACTCGGAGGCCGCTCCGCTGATCTTTGCAGAGTGATGTACGCCGTGATATGATGCCGGAAGACGAACGCTGCTGGAGGCACAAAATGAACCGCCAGTCCGAGCGGTTGCTCATAGGATAGTGGATTGCCATGCATGTCCCGTCAGAAACTCTGCTTGCTTATGTTTGCCTGCGACCCGTCCTGCTTGCGTCTGAGTCACATGTGCACAGCTTGGTTGATGGTTTACAAGCCCGTGTTACCCAGCTCGCTGCCACAAATACATACCACAGACCAAAGCCGTCAGCAATGCCTGCTGTAGACCCAACATAGAGATGCTGACTAACGGTATGACTTCTGGAACCGCGAGCGAGCGCCCTTGCCTCCGAACCTGCCGGCCAGTATGGACACGGTGAGCAGCAAAGCATACATGGTGACCCACAACACGGCCACTTGCATACAGGATACCCAGAACCAGACAGCAGTTGCATGTAGAGGGTAACATCTCCGAGTGCTATGGCATGGTACTAAGGTGATTGCAATCCACTCTCCGCTGTTGCAAACGGTGCAACCCAGCCATGATTAAGAAGCCGGATGGTGCCCATTTCGCACAGATGCAACTGGACAACCAGGGTTTTTGCTGGGCGCACTTCTTCGGCTCGCAGCGACGCGGGTCCGCCACCAGCAGCGTCCGGTCGTAGGAGAGCAGCAGGTCCTTGATCTCCTTCTTCGACTGCTCGTCCACATCTGCACGGAGCATGAGGTAAAACCACTCAGCTTTGGCTCGAGCACCCATGCTGGCCACACGGCCACAGCTCATGTGGCTCACAGTTCGAGACATACGCCCAGCACTCACTGAGTACCCAGACGGTGTGTGGTTCTTAAGACTACGGAGGCACACTGCGTCGCAATGCATCATGCAAACGATGCACCGAGCCTCCTCAGACCTACAAGCAGGGCCTTTTAATCTAGTCAACCTCAATCGCTGACATTTGTTTGAAGCACATATCTTGGGCCGCGATGGCGAAACGCACATTTCTGGTAGAAGGCGACCAGGGCCTTGGCGATGGCCTGGCGGATGGCGTAGATCTGGCTCACGTGGCCGCCGCCCTTCACGCGGATCCGGATGTCCACGTTGCTGAAGCGCTGCTTGCCGAGCAGCAGGATCGGCTCCGCCACCTTGAACCGCATGATCTCCGGCTGAATTAGGTCCAGCGGCGACCCTGCGCGCCGTGGTCGCCGTGTCAACAGTGATCTGGCGTGCAGCTCCCAGCAATGCCCCTCGAGTTACCTCGAACCCACCGACTTAGCACGAGAGCAGGCGCAAGGGCCTCCTGCAAGCAGGTTGGATTAGGGTTGGACAAACCCCCGGCTAAGAGCCGCTGACGCGACCAGCTGACTATCCCGAATCGCGCTGATCAGGGTACTGAGGACCCGCGGCATGCTGCGCGCCCCAAGCCAAGCCGGGTTCAAGCTGACCACGGCGGCGACACATGCACCGCCGACTCCGCGGAATGGCGGGGCGTCCGCCGGCTGGCACTGGCGCTGGAATGGGAGTATGAGCGGTAGACTGGTCAATATTACCGCCGCGCTTCCCGCGCGGGCGCCTTGCAAGAACATGCATGGGCAAGAGGAGGCTCGAAGGGGGAAGGGGCCGAGCAAACTCACCATTGAGTTTAATGAGTCCGCTGCCACGCTTGCAGTACGCCACTGCCACGGCTGTCTTCTTCCGGCCGAAAGTCTGCACCGACTGCGAGGGGCGCACGCGGCGGAGTCAGGGCGGCGAGCACTGATGAGTGCACAGCAGCAGGGACCACCATTGACTTCGGCGACACTCACCTCCACAGGGCTGGTCGGCGCCCCCATGCTGGCGGGGAGGATGCCCACCGGCGAGTGTGCGTGCGAAGAGAGGGAGAGCCTTGCCGGGCAAGCACGAAGGCCGCCGCTTGTACCCTGCCCACAAACCCTCGCACCTCGCGGAGCACGCATACTGCCGACAGACAAGAGACATCGAGCTCCAGCAAGGCCTTCTGCACCACCGCTGAGGAGAACAGCATCACCGTGTCGGCCTTCGGCCAATGCATGGTCGCTTGACAGTGATTGCCCAGCGCTGCCATCTTACGCGTGTTCAAAGTCGCTGCGCCAGTAGGCCGCTGCACGCGGCTGCACGGCGGGGCTTGCGTCAGGTGACCAGCGCGACCTACAGCATGGAGCAGGACGACGGCAGGCAAGTCGACCGCCCCCTGCCCCCCGTCCCTTTTCTTGCCCGGTCTTGGCACCACGATCACCACGCCTGTACCGAGGGGCACCTACGGTCAGTCAGCAGCCACTCAGCCGCTCACATACCGCACGCAGGTCTGCGACGCTCGAGCGCGCGGCGTCCGGGCGGTGCGCCAGCACCAGCAGCAGCGAACACGCAACATACGAACAGCCGGAGGCATGTCTACATGCCGCGAGCGGAGACTTGATTACGCCGCCGACGACGGCACATGCGCAGCAGGAGCAGCCGGCCGGGAGGAGGCAGCTGATGAGCGTCGCGCCGATGATGGACTGGACGGACCTCTACTTCCGGCAGCTCACGCGCCTGCTCAGCCGGCACACCTGGCTGTACACCGAGATGGTCGTGGTGAGCCGCCGCGTGTCGCAACAGTGGTCTCATGCATCTGTTGTGTCGCTCGCGCCGTGTCGCCGATGTACAGGCTCGAGGTCGTGGTCTGCAGACGTTGCGCAGCACTCATTGCCTTCTGGCGGGAGGCTTCAGTGTGGCGCTATACCCCTGATCAACGCGCTGGAGCACATAGCTCCTGCCAATTTCCTCATCGCACTGACCGCCTGTCACTAGCAGCGATCGGTTGACGACCCGCCCATGCCGCACCGCAGGACAAGACCCTGATCCACAACCCCAACCGGGACAAGTACCTCTGGTTCCCGCCGGAGCAGCGCCCCATCGTGTGCCAGCTGGGCGGGTCGGACCCCGCGGACCTGGCCGCGGCCGCGGCGCTCGTCTCGCCGTACGGCTACGACGAGATCAACCTCAACTGCGGCTGCCCCAGGTACATTCCGCGGCAGCGCCGATCACGCCGTCTTTCTGCTCGGCAGGCAGCCATCTAGCTCGCAGCGAAGCATGTACCTTTCCGACTCTCCTCCTGTCGTTGAACACACTCTGACCTCATGAGCTGAGCCTCTAGACCTGCATCGTATGCTGGTGTCATGGCTGAAACGGCATCAAAACTTTCCCCTGCAATGCATTGACTTCCAACCTGCATGCACGTCAATGGCGCAGTCCCAAGGTGGCGGGCGCGGGCTGCTTC